>Ga0335072_10001118_pt1 | contig 45168 bp, 44 predicted proteins | sample Lox_Sample_21_FD_206725 | JGI IMG/M metagenome (GOLD analysis project Ga0335072, IMG submission 206725) | Soil microbial communities from Loxahatchee National Wildlife Refuge, Florida, United States - Lox_Sample_2.1 | ecosystem: Environmental > Terrestrial > Soil > Wetlands | place: USA... | reverse complement strand
ATGGCATCTACAACATCTTTTGGCGATAGGAACTGCGGCCTTCAAGTAGGGCAGAGCTTCGCGCCGATCACGGCCGAATTCCATCTTCCGCCTTGTAAGTTGCGAAAAGTCCAAGCTGGCTGGCTAAATAGCGCTGATGATGCCCTGGATCCGCTCAACCGATTACCCTACGCCGCTGAAGCGCCCTTCAACTCGTACACGAAGCAACATGAACGTATTTGCCTTCCTAACACCCGCGTCGATCTTCTCCAACTGATATACAACTGGGCTGACGGACAAGACCAGCGGTGCATCTTCTGGCTGAACGGCCTGGCTGGCACGGGAAAGTCCACTATTGCGCGCACTGTTGCTCGGAATCGCTTCGAGAAGAAGAGTCTCGGAGCCAGCTTCTTCTTCTCAAGGGGCGGCGGAGATGTCGGCCATGCAGGCAAGTTCTGCACCACTGTTGCCGTACAGCTTGCGAACAACGTCCCGACTCTCCATCAGCACATTTGCGACGCTATAGCGGAGCATGGAGATATTGCAAGCCTATCTCTTCACGACCAGTGGTACCAGTTGGTCCTCGGCCCGCTATCAAAGCTAAGCGAAGATTCCTGTTCGTCGTACGCTGTTGTCATTGATGCGCTAGATGAGTGTGACGATGACAGCAACATCCGGGTCATTCTGCATCTCTTGGCGGAAGCTCGGTTGTTGAAGGCAGTCCGGCTACGAGTCTTTCTGACAAGCAGACCAGATATTCCGATTCGACATGGGTTCTGCCAGATACCTGATACTGAACATAAGGACTTTATACTTCACAGTATATCACCCTCGATTGTGGACCATGACATATCTATCTTCCTGGAATATAATCTTAGCATCATCAGGCAAGAATGCTGTCTAGATGCTGGCTGGCCGGGCGAACAGGTTATCACGCGTTTAGTCAAGAAAGCTAGTGGCTTGTTCATCTGGGCTGCAACTGCATGTCGCTTTATCTCTGAAGGCAGACAGTTCGCTGAGAGACGATTGTCTCTGATCCTCCAGAGTGGGACATCTCTTACCGCGCCGGAAAGACACCTCAATGAAATCTACATTACTATCCTCAACAATTCTGTCAGCCATGGATATGATGATTGTGAACGAGAGGAACTGCTTCACAGGCTTAGGAAAGTTCTTGGAAATATTGTCGTTTTGTCGTCACCTCTCTCAGTCAGCTCTTTGAGCAGGCTAATCCATCTCACAGGACAGGAGGTCAACCAGACGCTTGACGATCTCCATGCTATTCTGGATATTCCAACAGCCAATACCTACCCACTCCGTCTGCATCATCCATCATTCCGCGACTTCCTCCTTAACAAGGAGAGGTGCAGAGATTCGAACTTCCGGGTGGACGAAAAGCAAGCGCATCAAGCATTAGCCGAGAGCTGTATACAGCTTATGTCGACCTTTCTCAAGCAAGATATTTGTGGGCTGGGCGCTTCAGGTGTGCTTATAACCGAGGTGGAGAGTAGTCGAGTGGAGCAATATCTTCCTCTGGAGGTTCAGTATGCTTGTCTCTACTGGGTCGAGCATCTTCAGAAGAGCGGTATTCAGCTTTATGACCACGATCAACTCCATCAGTTCCTACAGACGCATTTCCTCTATTGGCTTGAGGCGCTAAGCTGGATGCGGAGGATATCTGAAGGGATTCTGGCAATAAGTTCTTTGGAGTCTATTACTCTTGTAAGTCTGCTTCTAGCACGCGAATATGCGATTGACCTATCATCTAGACATGCGACTGCCCCCGACTATACGCGTTTATTTACGACATGAAGAGATTCACCCTCTACGGCCGGCCAGCGATCGAGCAGGCTCCCTTGCAAACATACTACAGCGCGCTTATTTTTGCACCAGCGAAGAGCATAGTGAGGAAGCAGTTTGAGAGCAGAATACCTGGATGTATGCAAATATTACCCGAGGTTCAAGAAGACTGGAGCGCGTGCCTGCAGACGCTCGAGGGCCATACGAGTATGGTCTTTTCGGTCGCCTTCTCACACAACTCGACACGGCTCGCGTCGGCGTCGTCCGACTGGACGGTCAAGATCTGGGATGCAAGCAGTGGTGAGTGCCTGCGGACGCTCAAGGGCCATACGGGTGCCCTCCGCTCGGTCGCCTTCTCACACGACTCGACACGGCTCGCGTCGGCATCGCACGACAACACGGTCAAGATTTGGGATGCAGGCAGTGGCGAGTGCCTGCGGACGCTCGAGGGCCATACTGATTCGGTCTACTCGGTCGCCTTCTCACACGACTCGATATGGCTCGCGTCGGTATCAGTCGATAACACGGTCAAGATCTGGGACACAAGGAGTGGCGAGTGCCTGCGGACGCTCGAAGGCCATAATGATTCGGCCTTTTCGGTCGCCTTCTCACACGACTCGACACGGCTCGCGTCGGCGTCGTTCAACCGGATAGTCAAGATCTGGGATGTAAGCAGTGGCGAGTGCCTGCGGACGCTTGAGGGCCATACGGGTACGCTCCGCTCGGTCGCCTTCTCACACGACTCGACACGGCTCGCGTCGGCATCGCACGACAATACCGTCAAGCTCTGGGATGCAAGCAGTGGCGAGTGCCTGCGGACGCTCAAGGACCACACTCGTGCGGTCCAGTCGGTCGCCTTCTCACACGACTCGACACGGCTCGCGTCGGCGTCGGACGACAAGACGGTCAAGATCTGGGATGCAAGCAGTGGCGAGTGCTTGCGGACGCTCGAGGGGCATACCAGTGCGGTCGAGTCGGTCGCCTTCTCACACGACTCGACACGGCTCACGTCGGCGTCGCTCGACAAGATGGTCAAAATCTGGGATGCAAGCAGTGGCAAGTGCCTGCGGATGCTCGAGGGGCATACCGGTGCGGTCGAGTCGGTCGCCTTCTCACACGACTCGACACGGCTTGCGTCGGCGTCGTTCGACCGGATGGTCAAGATCTGGGATGCAAGCAGTGGCGAGTGCCTGCGGACGCTCGAGGGGCATACTAGTAAGGTCTACTCGGTCGCCTTCTCACACGACTCGACACGGCTTGCGTCAGCGTCATTGGACAACACGGTCAGGATCTGGGATGCAAGCAGTGGCGAGTGCCTGCGGCTGCTCGAGGGCCATACCAGTTGGGTCCAGTCGGTCGCCTTCTCACACGACTCGACACGGCTCGCGTCGGCGTCGTTCGACAAAACGGTCAAGATCTGGAATATAAGCAGTGGTGAGTGCCTGCGGACGCTCAAGGGCCATACGGGTGCCCTCCACTCGGTTGCCTTCTCACACGACTCGACACGGCTCGCGTCGGCATCGCACGACAACACGGTCAAGATCTGGGATGTAAGCAGTGGGGAGTGCCTGCAGACGCTCGAGGGCCATACCGGTGACGTCTCGTCGGTCGCCTTCTCACACGACTCGACATGGCTCGCGTCGGTGTCGTTCGACCGGACGGTCAAGATCTGGGATGCAAACAGTGGCGAGTGCTTGCGGACGCTCAATATTGGCAAGGTACTCTCCAACATATCAGTCGATGTCACTTGCTCATATCTTCACACTAAAATTGATATTGATGCATTATTAGCTTCAAATATGACACCGAGTGTAACGGATCCCCAAATTCCTCGATTTCAAGGCGGTGCTTTAAGCTCAGACGGAGCGTGGATAGCATATAATTCAGAGAACTTAGTGTGGCTACCCTCAGAGTATCGGCCGTCTTGTTTGGCTGTCTCGGGAAAGATGATCGGCGTCGGCGTTGGATCTGGAAAGGTATGGCTATGCAAATTCAAGGTCGACAACACTCAAATTTATATTTCCTTAATATCTCTAACTCAGAGGGGCCCGGGGGTGAGCGTGAATATATAGCCGGGTAATTTGCTACTGCGCAGGGCGAAGCCACTAAAATCCTCTAGAGCAGTAGCAAGATGGCCAGTAATAGAAACCACCTTACCACAGTAAGCTTAAAGATTTTTTTGCTATAATTAGTTACAATAGTGAATATAAGTTATCTACCGCCATGCTATAATGAAACACCCTGTGTTCCGAATTGATATTTTGAACAACTCAGAATCCGCGCTCATGTGTTATTTTATGGTACTAAGGTCAGTGTACTCTGTAGTGAGTCTTTAATATTCGAGGGCCTTCCCACCTGAAATCTACACAAAGTCGTCCTGTCGCTCGATTCGCGCCCAGTGCTTCTCATGCCGCTACCAAAACCTCCAGCCAAGCATGTGCTCAGCCTGACGGCAACATCTACCTAAGGTACACAACGTTGCGCTTTAGGAGTAAGGCTATCGCCGTTCAATCAAGCACCCGTTCAGGCCAAAACACTATCGTAGCCATATGCGCAGGCGAGTTCAATAAAACCCCACAACGGATAGCCAATGATCGGTAGCTTGGTGAAGAATAGCGGTAGGATTCGCTATGAACGAGAATCTAGCTACAAGGTTCGAGGTGAGGTCTATGTAGTCTGATATGAATAAGGTTTAATTACACCATTGTGGAAGCAAGGGAATACGGCTTCAACACGTGACCAATATCGTATCAAGCCGTGTTATGGATAGCACCGGCGGTCGATTGTGAGCTATCTAAAGGTGTGTTTTGAGATGTTGTTCTACCTGCAGATCGAGCATGCTTGTGGTTAATAAACTGTACCACAAGCTGACTACCTTAAGCTGCTCCAGCTACTCGCACCTTCTATGCCGTAACAAGCTGCACTTCGCACCATGACAAATTGAAGGGTCATCATCGTGTGTGGTGAATAGTGGTGGGAAATATAATGGAAGATAATTTCTGGAACGTAAGTTGGTATTGTTTTTTGCTCAGCCTCCACCAAGAAGGGGTGTGACAGCGCCTCCTTTTCACGCAGGAGGCTTGTTCACAGCCTCCAGCGGCTAGGGAGCCTCGAGAGACAATATCTACCTACCTAAGGTATCGATCATAACTTCCTCCGTCTTCTTTTAACGCTCACCATACTATCTGAGGATATTTGCGTGTTAGGAGCTTGGAATCGCTGTGCTTTCCATATTCTACAGGCAGCAGAGAACTCCGTAAATGGATTGTACACTGTTTAACACATCCACGATTCGAAGCCTTGATTCCCAGCCTTATAATGAGCTATACAGCACAGTCACACAATGTCCAAATATCTGTCAAATAGTATATGGGATTGGAGACTTAGACTTGACTGGTATCGGCGTAAGTGGGCTCTTCACTTCCTCGAGCATAACGCTCTACCCCCTGATATCTTTGTATGGAGTGCCAATGTGAACTTGCCAGGTTATCATTGCGACATGCATTCAGATCGCCTTCAGCTTGCTCTTCTTCGTCTTTTTGTTCATCGATACAACATTCATCACCATCTTCAGGCCGTCACATAAGCCAAACCCAATCTCAGCATGGCTTAAGCCGCACCACCAAACTTGTCTCTACTCGTCCCTGCTCTTCACCTTTACACTCACGCTGGCCACGACAATCTACGAATTTAACCACGAAACCACGGGCGTCTACGACTCTATAATGATGATTTACAACGTGGCCTGCACGTTTTTCAGCCTCCTCGTCAACACGGTGTCCTGCTACGAGCCAATCAAACGACCGCGCCTATTCGCGCTGGGCCTGACCATAATCATCGCGCTGAGCTCCACGGCATCCCTGTATGTGGTTGTGACGCTCCACGGCCTCAACGTGATTCAGGCGTGTCGCGACTTCTCCGTGAACGAAGACTTGAGGTGGCAGAACGCGGCTCCCTACCTCTCGCGCCGCGAGGGCTACGTGGAGATACTGACCTCCATTCTGAGTGGCGCGGTAGTTGTTGCGGTGTGGTTGCTGCTGCGCCAGCTGCTGTGGGGTGGGCGAGGCGAATTCCAAGCGCAGTGGAACGCCGAGCCGAAGAGAAGGCCGATTGCGCGGAAGGCACTGGCCGTCTTCCTCTTGATGCTGTCGCTGGCCACGCTTGGATTGGTTGGCGTGCAGACGTGGCAGCTCTTCCGCGAGCGCACCGGCATGGACATCATGTGGCACGGCACCACCGGCGACAATCAATGGAGCATTGGCCAAATTGGCGCGCCGCTGGCTTGGGCTCCGCTCATTACTGACATGTTTTATTCTGCGAGCGAAAGGCTAACGAAGTGGTGGCGACGGAAGCGCGATGATGCTTTGCTAGGTAGAAAATCGGGGCGAATATTGCGGATGCCACGGTTTTGGAGAAGGAAGAGTAGCCCCTCTGCCTATGACGGGCTGCAAGAGAATTCGTATGATGAATGAAACCTGGAGGGCATAGAGTTATGAATTCATTTCAGCCCGGTGCAGAGAATGCTGGCATAAGCGTTGTGAAGAAAGTGCGCTCGACTATCTTACCTAGGCATGATCGGGAACCGCATGTTGATAACTACAGACTATAAATATACCTTATGAACAACACGGATGATGGTTTCCTACACTAGCAAATGCATAGAACGAATACAAGCAATCGCGGAGAAGCACATTAAAGCCGGTCGCCCAATCACCTTGTCGTGCGTAGACGAGTACTTTGGTCCTAAAAATGAGCGCAGCTTCTGTACGACTTTTCATGTGGAAGAAATGGGTGGGTGATGGAAGACGCCTCGGCCATTGCCAACTGCTAGATTAATTCTACGTGGTGTTCTACAATTATTCTAATTATATGAATTGCAGGTCCCAAAATAAGTAGATAAGGCCTAATCTGTGCATCGTGAGTCGCTGTTATGAAACTTTTGAATGTTGGTACAAGCTCTTGAATCCATTGGCAGCAAAGCACACATGGGCACTTTGTTTAGGGAAGAAAGGTGCGAGCATACCTATATCAAACAAACTATGGTTCAAACGATAAACAAGCATTAACAGGACATGATATTAAACGTGGTGCATTTAAGCTTCCAACGTGGAAACAGGTATCAATGGGCTACTCCTGCAGTATGCGAGAGTGCGGAGACAGGGTCGAGTAATGAGCTAAAGATACGAATGCCGACGGAAGGACAATCAACTCGGAGGTACGTCTAACGATGAGTCTCTTTTTGAAGGTTTGCACAATATAGATGCTGATACAGATGCACTAAAGCTAAAAGTTGCAAGCAGCCCGAGGTTATGACAGATAGCAATGCGGCCCAAGGATAGTTGCGTCAGTATGAATTCCCAAATTGGGAAGCATGGTAGGCTCGAATACGAGATCAAGACCTTTGGGTTTTGAGACGTTAGACTCTGACTTTGCCGTGATGGTGCTAGAAAGGCGCAAAGTGACTCTGTTAAGCAGCCATTTCCGGCTCCGGCTCAGCCACATGAACGGTTGATCTGTTAGTTCGAAAGGAGAAAGGTGCCGGGAAATTAGACAGAAGAAAATGTGAAGTGTCGCAATCTGAACATTGCTCGCTGAGCCCTGAAATAGCGCCATATATTTACTTGCGTCCCTTTTATCATCAGGAGGTCTATAGTAGGTCGACGACAGACTTTGGTTAGCTGCAGAGCTTTTAATGACGTTACGGAGTAGTGGATACGTTGAATGGCTGCACATGGAAGAGTAGCTTCATCCAGGCCGGAGCCACACGTGGGTTTTAAAATTTGCACCGTTCAGCACTGGCGATGGAAGCGATCCTGATGGCTGAGAGTTGAGATGAAACAAGCAAATACGCAGCTGAGCGTGGTCTGGTGGAGCGTACGGACAGACGGTTGGGCACGTTTTGTTATTCCTTCCGGTGGTTGCGCTTCAACATGAGACACTCGGCAGTTCAGCGGCTCACAGAAGAAGAGAAAGAGCACAATTACATGTACTCCTGGAATAATTATTATCTTAGCGTTGGTGAGGCACGGAACTTAGCATTACGTAGTAGAGCGTCAGCAACGTAGCCGAAGATCGAGTAGTGGAGTGAGGCACTTTTTCAACCAGCCCTTAGCTTGATGTGCTTTGATTTGGCCTCCAACATCAACCTTTTCGTACCGAAGAACGGGAGCGGACCGGGATGCATCAAGGGCGGCTGCGCGCTTCATCACAGCGAGCTGACAGCGATGGAGGGTGGAGGATCGGAGAGCACAGTGTGATGACTAGGGTTGGCGATGGAAACGAGCAGGCAGGCCAAGCGGAGCTGGCTGCTGATGAGTTCGCCCGACTCTGAGATGGGAACGGACGATCTCGATGGTTCAGCTTTACTAGCATGTAGAGCGTATCTCGAGCGCAGCGTCGGCCAGCCTTCTCGAAGCAATGCGTAGAAGGGGAGAAGAGAGCGGCCACCAAAGTGGAAAATTGGGGCGAAACGTGCGTGGGCAAATGACAGTGCGTTCTCAGACTTTTTGTTTCATGACAGTCCGGCCGACACACAGACAGCGTGGGTCTGCCAGGCCGGGCGCCCCCTGACTGAACGGCGCCGCTAAGGCCGCCTAGCGCGTGGCTAGTGTGCATGCAGCCCGAGGCGAGACGAAGTCCCCGTTGTTGTGCCTGAGTGGAAACGGCGCTTGATTTGAGAAGACACACAGCTGCAGGTGGAGGGCCCGGAGGACCGAGAGATTGGTGAGCCCCTGATCGCAAAAAAACCCCCGTCAACCGCGTCTCCTTCACTCGTTCCCAGCTGCAGCCGCTCTCCCGTACGCACCACGCACTCACACATCTCACACACACACACACACACACACACACACACACGCTCACGCCCTTTCTCACACGCACCCGCATCCCTCCACTCCGCTGCCTACATCTCAATTCTGCGCAACAGCCACGCTCTCCCTGTACATGCACAACACAACACAACACAACACAACACAACACAACGTAACAAACAAACAACCTTTTCCTCCTCCGCATCCCATTGCCAATCGACATATTCCATCGCCATTATTGCATGGCCTCCTCGCGACGCATTGCTCGCGTCACGCCCTCTCGTCACGTCGCTAGCCCTTCGACCCTTTAGCATTTCGCTCCGGCTCTGCACGTCCCGGCTGGCGAACTCCCAGACAACCACTCCTTCGAAACATTTTCTGTCGGATCTCGTCCACCGCTTCAACATACCCTCCTAGAACCTTCAAACCGCGTCATATCGCGCTTACTGGCACTTCAACGCCTGTTGCGAGGCCGGCCATGGCTGCCTCTCCGCCAGCTTCGCCAGCTTCGCCCGCAGGTGCCATCCCTCAGCGACCCATGAGCATGATGATTCAGCCCAGACCTGTCCGCAGCGCAAGTCGCATGAGTGTGAGCGGTGCTCGTCTTGGCACAGCAAGCAGATTCTCCGATGAAGATGGCAAGACCGCCGTCAAAGTTGGTGAGTGTCAAAAAATTTCTTACTCCTTTTCGCTTGTCCGACTTTCTTCCCATTGTACCACCTTCGTTTGCGCCACCGCATCAATTCGCTGACACAACTTCATCTAGCTGTTCGCGTGCGACCTCCATTGCAATCCTCGGATCCGGGCTATGATCTCGTACCGCAACGCTTCCGAAATTCAACCGTTACCGTCACAACTCCGACGAGCTTGGCCGTCGAGTCGGCTCAAGGCAAGAAGCTGTTCGTGTTCGACCGCGTCTTCGGCCCAGACATTGACCAGGAAGGAGTTTGGGAGTACTTGCAGGACAGTGTCAACTCCTTCGTCCAAGGTTACAATGTCTCTATTCTTGCCTACGGCCAGTCCGGCGCTGGCAAGTCCTACACAATGGGAACAACCGGACCCAACGAGCAGAATGACCCTAATATCATGGGTAAGTGTTTCGTGAAGAACCGTCAATCGGTCCGATTGCTAAATTTTGCAGGTGTTGTCCCAAGGGCTGCAGCTGCTCTCTTCGATAAGCTGGTCGGCCCTGCTTTGCGAACCGGCATCCGCTCACCAGCGCGCTACTCTACCAACGGTATGGCAGCTATAGCAAACTTCAACAGACCCGTGGACAAGAATTGGCAGATGAAGGCTACTTACGTCGAGGTAAGTCAAGATATCTGGAATGTGTGGCCGCGGCAGCTCTAACGAGTTTTACAGATCTATCAAGAACAGCTTCGTGACCTTCTGCTTGATGAAACTATCCCGGTACATGAGAGGCCGCAAGTCATGATTCGTGAGGATACTAAAGGCAGGATCCTACTCACTGGGTTGAAGCAAGTCCCAATCAACTCCATCGAAGATTTACTCAACGCACTCAACTTCGGTTCCTCCATCCGACAGACTGACTCCACATCCATCAACGCTCGTTCCTCTCGATCACACGCTGTCTTCAGTTTGAATCTCATCCAGAAGCGAAGTTCATCCACTCCAATCAAAGACAAGCGGCGATCCGTGCCAATCGAAGCCATGTCTGGAAGCACAGAAAACTGGGTCACGATTGACAGCAAACTTCACTTTGTCGACCTTGCTGGCAGTGAAAGACTGAAGAACACTGGCGCTCAAGGCGACCGCGCGAAGGAAGGTATTTCCATCAACGCTGGTCTTGCTAGTCTCGGCAAGGTCATATCGCAACTCTCTTCTCGGCAAGCAGGTTCACACGTTTCCTACCGAGACTCGCGCTTGACTCGACTTCTGCAAGACTCTCTCGGCGGCAATGCTATTACTTACATGGTCGCTTGCATTAATCCCGTCGAGTTCCATCTTAGCGAGACTCTCAATACGGTGCAGTATGCGCAGCGAGCGAGGGCGATACAGAGCAAGCCACAAATTCAAGCCGTTTCTGATGACAGCGACAAGCAGGCTGTTATCGAGCGCCTGCGCGCGGAAATTTCATTCCTGCGGGATCAGATTAGACTATCTGAGCGTGCAGATCGACGTAACGGTGTACCTGCAGATCGCTCTGAGCGATCCGAGCGCCAGCATGAACGCGAGATGGAGTTGCAGAACCAGCTCTTGGATATTCAAGAAAATTATAACGCACTCAGCCAGCGCCATGCTAAGTTGATCTCTCAGATCACGAAAGTTGGAGATGAGACATCCGATCCGGCAGATCTCACGGACCTCAACGATAGCGCCTTGGAGCGTCTCAAGCGATCCAAGTCGTTTGCTGAAGCCGTTGAAAAGGTCGTACTCGATTATGAAACTACAATCCAGAGCTTAGAGTCAACCAATTCGACAACAAGGACCGAACTGGCAAACACGGAAAGCAACCTCCTCGAAAAGGAAACCAAGATTGCCTATCTCGAAACTGTTCGCCAACAACTTGAATCACGCCTTCAGAAGATGGAAAATCGCGAAGCCAACTCCGAACGACTTCTGGAAGACCTGGAAGCTCGCACCGCCTCTGCAAATAACGGCGAGGAGAAAGCCAACGCAATCATCTCCGGCTTGAAGGTAGAGATTGTCAAGATGCGTGAGGCTGAAGCGAACAGCGAAGAATACATTTCGACGCTTGAAGAACGCCTTGCTGAAGCAGAGCAGGATCAAGACCTCATGCAGCGCGAAATTGATCGCCTTGAGCATGTCATCGAAAGGCAGCGAAGCATTGGCAAACTTGACAATCTTCTCTATGAGCTAGACCATATTCGACAAGACCAAGCCAAAGCAGAGACTGAGGTATTGGTCAACGGCCATTCGAAGAAAGACAGTGGAAATTCATTCCACTCTTTCGCTTCTGAGCGTATATCGGATCACAGCACTCCCTACAGAGAGGTTTCACCGGTACGCGAGCAACCAGAGCAAGAGGAGGAAGAAGAAGCTCTCGAAGGTAGTGAGCGTGCTCCTGCGGTGCGCGATATCACCGAAGATGAAGTTGATAAGAAGAAGATTGAGGAGAAAGCTACTGAGGAGCCCGAAGCTCCTGAATCGGTCGCAGGCGAGAAACACCTTGAAGTTCAACACGTGGAGGAGCCAACTAGCCCAGCCCAGTCACGATTCGTAGCAGACAAGCTTGATACAATGACTCAAGAGCTTTTTGATCTCCGTGTTGAGCACGAGGCAACGATCCACGACTACGATGAACTCCAGCGCAAGTACCAGATCGCACTCACGGCAATGGCGGAGATGAACCAACGCATCAACGAAGATCGCGAAAATGCACTTGATCCTTCTCGACCAGTCTCTTTCTTGGCAGAAGACGCCATTAACGGTTCTACCGAAGGTGGACGCCAGGGAGCCTCGCGAACGCTGTCATCTGAATTGTCCTCGCTTGGCGAGAAGCCAAATGGAACATCTGACGTTGATACGGCTCAAGGAGACGAGGATGGCAGTACCGCAGCAAGCCTCGCAAGTCCGTTACCACACGACGCACAGTTAGCCCGTGAAATGGAGAGGCTCAGAATGTTGAATCAAGAGCGTGAAATCCACATGGTTGAGTTGACCGAGAGCTACGCCCAGCTGCAAGACCAACATCAAGACACTTTGGACTATGTCGAGGAGCTAAAGGCTGAAGTGCAAAAAGCACAGATGAGCGGGCGCGACTCGCCTGGCCCAGCACTCCTCCGCCGCAAATCTGCTCAGAACATCGCCAACACGGATAGTAGAGCTAACCGTTCATTCGCGGCCCTACGAAACATGGCACTTGAGAACTTCGAGGAAGAACCAGACAAGCTCCAGAGCTTCGAAATCAACCTGAACTCTGCGATGACGGAGCTTCACCTTCGATCGGAACGTGTAAGCCAACTCGAGGGTGAGGTCTCATCTTTGAGAAAGGAGATGGAAGCGAAGATGACTATCATCACTGGCCTAACACGCGAGCGAACCAGCTTGAATGTGGCTTCGTCTTTGGATATTACCACCATCTCAACCATGCGTAATCAAGTGCTGCAGAGCGAGAGTCGCATTCGCATCCTCTCTGAGGAGCATGCCCTCCGGGAGCGGGAACTTCTCTCTCAGATCGATAGTCTTCAAGCTGCACTTAACGCAGCACCTAATGCCACGGGTGCTGTCGTCGATCGCAGCTTGGCGGCAAGTCCAGCTGATGAAGATTTGGTCGGCGAGCCAAGCGCTGAACACCAACGCAGGGTTAGCCAGCTACAGAAAGAGGTCAATGACTGGCGCTCGAAGCATGACTCTGTGCTTGAATCGATGAAGGCGTCCGAGAAACAGCTTCTCGCTACAATTACCGATCTCGAGGTTTCTCTTCGCAATGCAGAACAGCAATCCAATGCATCGCGGTCCGTGTCGCCTGAAGAGAAAGAGTCTGTTCGGGTTTTCAGCGGAGAACTGAAGAATCAAGATCCAGTTACGACTCTGCAGAAGAATGTTAATGATGACAAGGCCAATGCTACTTCGACTGCCGCCAGACTTGCTGAGCTCGAGCTTGCCCACAACAACATTCTCCGCCAAGTTGAGGCAGACAACGAATCCCGTCAGATCACAGAGATGGAGCTTCAGACTCACCGAGAACTCGTGTCAAATCTAGAGAGCCAGCTGGAAGAGCACAAGTATGCCATCGCCGCACATCAAGAAGGTCTCAAGTCTCTAAGCGATTCTCATTCACAAGAGATTGAGCGCCTCAATTCCGCTTCGGCGGCTGCTCAGACAGAGGCAAACGAAAAGCTTGAGAAGACTCTTGCAGATCACAAGCAAGCTATGTCTTCATTGCGAGAGCAACTCGAGAAGTCGCGAGCCGACCATGAAGCATCAACGCATGCTCTTCAGGCTGAAGTGACTAAGGCCAAGGACCAACTCAAGGAACTCATTGAAAATGCTTCCCTCATCCTCAACAAGAAGACAAATGCCGATAACTTGACTTCTCATATTCAGACCATCATCAATTCCCGCAAGGACATTGTCGCTCTCCATGAAACTGCTAGTCACGAATTACAGGCCGTTCGACAAGAGCTTGAGACGTCGAAGACCGAAGCGGCCGACCTCCAACGTAAGATCGAACAGCTTAAGGTCATCAATGAAGAAACCATCAAGGAGCTCGAGCGAATCAGCGAGAAAGAGAAGAAGAGCTCGAGGCTCGTTGAGGAACTCGAAGAGCAGCTCAACTCCAACTTTGACCAAAACCAGGCTGCTCACAACAGACTTTCTGCTCTCCAGACTGAGCGTCACGTCTTGCTCGAAGAAGCTCAGAAGGAGCTTGATGAATCACGCGCAAAAGTTGCAATACTTGAAGTGAGTTTGGAAAATTTGCTTGCGTCCAGGCGCTTGAGTTCTAATAGAAAACAGTCTCAACTATCCAATGCCAAACGATTGTCGAGTCGCGACTCACTCGATCCGAGAGAAGCGGAACTGCAGAGATCGAACTCTGGCAACTCCGCCCAAGGCCTCCGCAAGAGCGTATCTGCCGTGTCCTTGCCATCACCACCGCCCGCTATCCCATTGCCACCTCTTCCAGGAAGCCCACCACCTACTGCTACCAGTGGACCTTCACCGCCAACTTCGCGTCACCAGAGCAAGGATATCGCCCAGGCTCAACTCGTCGAAGACCAAGAGGCTCGCATTCGCACTATCGAGAAGCACTTATTCGCCGAGAAGCAACTCACAGCGACCCTAGAGGAGGCGCTGACAGATCTAGAGTCATCCAGTACGAAGATGAAGTCGGACATGGAGGCCTGGCGCCGAAAGTGTCTGGGCCTCGAGGAGGAACTCGGCAACATGCGCAAGGAGCGTCAGTCCAGCCGACTATCCGTACAGCAACTCGAGGAGGAGCGCAAGGCTCGTCAGCGCACCGAGGAAGAGTACAAGCGCCTCGCTGCACGCATGCAGGTGCTCGACAAGAATAAGAAGAAGAAGAGCAGCATCAATTGCTTCTAAGCAATTGGCCGCAAGTCGATTCGTTGGGCCACGGCCATACCAATTTGTATACACTTTCGATTTTCGGCGTTCTGCGGCTTTACCCCCTTCTCTGTGCTCTCATTGCTATCTATCCTGCAACATACCCTTTTATGCACCAGTCTACGGCTTTACGTACATGATCTTGGAGTCTGAAAAGAGGAGGAGAGACCTTTCAATGTTGTCAAGATCTTAACCCTCTTTCGTTTTTGTTTTTTTTGTTGGGCGAGCAGGCGCGGGTGTGAAGACTCTCCGTTCGCTTCTAGTAATAAGCTTGCGTAATACATTGGACAGACGGACCTAAGGGAAGACATTTTCGAAGCCAAGGCACGGCGAGAGAGAAGCTTTTTATGGTTCCAGAAGCATTCACATGAGACTGACTAGCGCTGTCCTCATTGTCCGTTGTTTGTCTGATGCGACAAGCGTAGAGAGATGAGGTCGCGTTGAAAGGATATGGTGTGGCTTTTGCGAACGTTTCGGAGATGGATATACTCCTTGAAATTGCTTTCCTTTACCAATTTGTATGATAAAACACCATGTAGGACGTCTTACTGTCAGTATGTTTGCTACAATACATTAAGGTACCGCGCCATCCCGTCTTCCTTTGCGCCAGTTCGTTCCCAGCCAGTCTTCAGTCTGATTGTTTATCATCATCACCGCCACCGCGCCTCCATGTTAGTTAATCTCCATGTTCAGTTCATCTTTGTACTGCCTCTTCTACTCTAAGATTCTCAACCTAGATCCTCGCCAATCCCAGCAAACCCAGACTCAAGAACGCCGCAGCCCCACCGCCAACCATGAGCGCCGCCGGCCTCGGAATAGCACCGACGTAGAAGGCACCCGCCGTGGCAAGGACATCCAAGCCGTCGGTGACGACATTCGCAACGAGCATCTTGCGCAGGGCGCGGCGGTCGCGGGCGTCCATGGGCGCGCTGTCGAGCGGCGGCCGCTCCGTCCACAGCAGCTCGCCGATCACGAAGTCGCGCACCCCGAACAGCCGCAGCTGGTACGCGCCCATCGACGCCGCCGTCACGCCCGGTATCAGGAAGAGCTTCGCTGTCAGCGCCGGCGACAGGAATGCTAGCCCGCCGGCGAGCGCGCGCGCCCAGGCCAGCGTGTGCACCGCTGTTGCCGTTGCGCGCGGCGTCGGCTTGCCTTCGGCTTCTTCGTGGGCGAGGAGCGGCGTTTTGGCGGTTTGGGCGGCCATCGTGCTTGGTGCAGGGGAAGAGGTGGTTAGGGTGTGTAGATGCTTGGTTGAGGGAAATTGAAGTGGATTGGATTGCGGGCACCACGATTTCGAGTGGGATGAAGACTGTAATAGAGCGCTATGGAGAGTTTGACTGACGGAATGAAATAGAAGCTTGGGAATTCAATTGCTGGGTGGTTTTCATGTTCGAGGGACTGAATCGCAGCCTTTTTCTATGGGCTGGCATAACATTATATTACCTAGGTACTGTCCCTGAGATCGACCTCCGCGTCTCGTGAAACAGAAAGCGCGACGTAAGGGCGTTCCTTAAGTAAAAGGCTCGGGAATGTCAACTGATGGGCGTGGTTGAAGCTGGGTTTGATATGGGCCTGGCAGCCTAGACTTAGAGCAACGGGTGAATCGATGTCGCCGACTTTGGCTAGGGTTTTGTCTGATTGGCCTGCAAAGCTGCCATGACTGGCGAATACGAGCTTTGCGGCCTAGCATAACGTTATGACGCTTTACGAAGCCCTCGGCCGCCGTGATCTTGCTTTTAGTCATCCCGGCGTCCTGTCTTAAAGGACCTCCAGAAATGGTCCAAGACTTTTTTCATAACGAGATTTTTACTTTTCAGCTCACACTACTCTCACCATGAGTACCGAAAGATCCAGGAACAGCAACAGGCGTCCTCTCGAGGTGCCTCCACCCGATGATCCTGCTGAACGTAAGCGAGTATTGAACGTGTTAGCGCAGAGACGATACAGTATGTTCAGTATCCGCTATAATATATTACCGTCGCGACTGACATGCGTGTAGGAGAGAGAAAAAGACAGCGTCTGGCGGAGTTGGAGGCAAAGGTTCGCGCTACGAACGCGGATTCAAGTGACAGCATTTCCACCGAGAGCACCAACCCGGCCATCGCTGCTTCCAAGCGACCAAATCAATTTCTCAGCATTTCCGTCTCTGATGTGACTCACACATCTCCAATTTCTGCATCTCCTGCAATTTCGTCTCCGCAGCCTTTCACCTTGGCTAACCAATCCCCTACGCCACTGCCAGAACGTACTTTGGGTGCGTGGGTATCCACCACCCAAGAACAGGCTACAGCGTTCCAACCGCTCAATGGATCATTAATCACGGCCCCTACGTCAATTGATCAATCTCCTTCCGGTCTAGACGTCTTTGAGCCATTCTCTCTTCCGACGCCGTCAAATTCTGAAAATTCGGCTTCGCTCGACGACCTCAATAGGTCAAGTTTTTCATTGAACAGCGGCCAGTCTTCTTCATACGATTGCTTCCTTCCTGGTGTAGACTCAGAGTTTCCGTCGTTCTTGGATCCTTCAGTTCCTTTGGAAGGTAACATATTGCTCGATGTCTCCGATATCAATCCTCAAGCGACTGAAGAGGAAGCAATACCAGCTCTTAATGACACGATATCACCACCAGTCACCAAGTTGATCTCACAGTATGCTGGTGCACAATGGTTCCCAACGAACAGTATGGTGCCGACCGAACAACAGCAGTACAACGCCAGTATGACCATTGGCGTCATGACCGACGGCCGCGTACTTGACGTGCCGCTAATGAAAGTAATGAGAGCCGGATCCACAATTGCAGACATGCTCAAAGTCCGGCAATACATGTGGGATCCTTTCTTCACGCACGTATTGCGGACCGAACCGCCGCCAACGCTTCCGCCGCAGTTCAAGCCAACAACGGCACAGAAGCACATCCCGCACCACCCCATCTTCGACCTCCTCCCTTGGGCCTCCGCGCGCACGAAGCTGATCTGCATCTTCTCTCAGCCCATCGAGATGCGGCCGCCGGCGGCGCGCGACCCACTCGCAGTCATCCACCTCATCATGGACATCGACGACGAGGCCGAGGGCTTCCGGCTGTACGGCGAAGACGGCTTCGACGACAAGAACTGGGAGGTCGGCGAGAAGTTCTTCCAGCATTGGTGGTGGGCGCTGGACCGCGAAATCGTCGAGAACTCGAACCGCCTGCGCGCCGCCAGAGGCGCCCGCAGGCTGAAGCTTACCGCCACTTCGTTCTGGTGCGATCAAGGTGAGGCTGGTGGAGCCTCGCGGGATGGAAACGCTGCTACTGAGGGTGGATAGCCTGTCTTTTACGCAGCGATCTTTGCTTTCCTTACGTTTCATATTTCGGTAGCATGGAGTTTTCTGCCGCCATAGGCATCAAAGAAGGAAGTTAACGCAGCTTGGGTAAAGGATCGGCTTTCCAGAATCTCTAGTCGAAGTTGATCACGCACAGTTTGCAAACCATAGTAATGATAGACAATGGCTGCTCATACAATTAATGTTCGACGTACTGTGTCCGTACTATACTGGCTACTTGGTTTAATAGCCCTTGTAGTAATTGCTTGTTATCCACATTCGCTCGACATTGGCCTAGACCTGCACTTTGTCCAGCCGCAGCTGAGGTCTCCAACATTGTCGAGCGCCACAGAGCGCCCCCAGTGGTCGATCCGTATATCTCAGCCCACCATCCAGACCAAATTCTGCATCACACCTTGGAAGGCTCAGTTACGACCTTTCGCAATATTTATCTCAGCCTGGCCGATATGGAATCGTCCCCATTTCCTGTGGACCCCTTTGTACGGCAAATATGGAAAAAGCCTCTTCGCGTGTAAAATCGGACGCCAACGATGGCTCAACATCTACACACATTGGCGGACGTATCGCGGATATTCTCATTGCCTTCACAATCATTACTGTTCCAATGATTCTATTCTCTGCCCTTCTACTTGGCTTAGTCTACCATTACCGCGTCGTCCAGAACACCTTTTCGTCAGAGAACTTGGAGTTTGACTCAGGCCAAGATAACTCGAATGTCTTCTTCGTTAAGATAAGCGCGACTACGCTCATAGCCGTTGCATCATGGTGTAGCACTACGGCCCCGATACTAACTGGATTTGCTCTTACCTTAATCTCGTATCCCGTTGCTAGTAGCATCCTCTCCGCCTCCGAGAAACAAAAAGCGACCGAATTGCCAACTCCGTATCAGCTTTCACTGCTACTACGGATGCTCTCAAATGGCTCAATATCTTCCTTATGGGTTTGGCTCAAGTATTCCTTCGGCTGGAAGGGCCGGCGGCAGAGTCAAGGGGCTCCCATAAAAGCTCTCATGAGCATCCTAACTCTCAGTATTATTTTGAGGTCGGTCCTAGCATAATCACTGAATCCTCGTAATATCCGGAGCTAATACATGTTGTTAGTACTCTTGTCTTCGTTACTGATACTTGGCTTCACTTCACTACGAAGACAGTCACTTTCTCCCAGGTGGAGCCGAATTCAGATCCTTCAAGCTTGGGTTTTGGGGTCACCGTCAATTGTACCGATGCTTCCAACCCTTCTTTCTTCTCGAATTGTAACACGGACGACCCTGCCTCAGGCGAAGTTTTATTGAGCTCAAGTCCTGTCGAAGTGTTATCAAACCTCTCAACTGTTATGATGGTCCGTACATATACAGCTGGAAACCAGCAATTTGCATACCTCGCAAGCGCGCAGCTTTCTCGATTGGCTTCTATCGATTACACGGCCGACACGTATGCTGTGAACTCACAATGCACGCCTGTTACAACCGAATGTAAAATGAGCTACAGGGAAGATGGAGTGGGCGCAAGCTATGACTGTCCGTTCGAATTCGCAGGGATTGCGTACACAAACGTTGGTGCTGCGAACTCAGTTACTATGGCCTATTTCACAAATTCTTCAGGCCAAAATAACGACACAGATACCAGTCCCATAGGCAATCCCTATTACTATGCTGCAGTCGCTGTTGTGAACATGCGGAATCCTCCCTCCCCGGCCGCGATGGACGACCCCGAAATTGTCGGCGGCATACATGGCGGATCCACCATCATCGCTGTTTGGTGCAACGCAACCGTCTACGACCTTCAATACACGATAGTGAATGGTACCATCACGCGATTCATCACCACAACGAGCAACTACACGGTAACATATCTCCTCCAGGCCACTCAGCGACGCACCGAAGTGGGCGACGCGAACCTCGTGCAGGCCGCCAGCGTCGCTGGCATCGCCGGCGACGCGCAGTCTATCTCAGACCAGTTCGCGCTGTCGTACAGCGAGACGGCGCTGGCCGTCGCCTCGGGGGCCTTCGAGCCGCGCGACGCGACCGAGTCGCAGCTCCGCACGCAGATCCTCGTGGCTCGCGTGCCAAAGGCGCCGCTGGGATTCTTGGTGCTGATGAACCTCCTGCTGGCCGTGCTGGGCGTGGTCCTCGCTGTAAGCGCGTGGAAATCAGTGCAACGCGGTGACGTTGGTGAGATCCAGGCGAGGCTGAGCATTCCTTCGATAGTGGCAACGCATTTTGAACACGCAAGGGTGCGCGTGCCGGTGGAGAAGGTGGAAGACATGTTCGAGGAGCGCCACGGGGAGCTAGGGTCGCGAATTGGGTTTCTCAAGACTGCCGAAGGGGCGTGGGTTTTTGATACCTGGAGTTAGGATTAAAACATCGGTCTTCGCGTCGATTTTGTGGCCGACGAGTCAATCTGAATGCTCGCAGTTTGAGGTAACCTTAAGTCCTTTATGTTACTAACCTTTATTCAGACTTTTGTATACCTATGAGAAAAGGGAACTACTTACACAAAGGGCTAGGGCCAAATCGAAAAATGTATGCCATATGCCATACAAGCACCAGTCTAACCGAGATTGATATTTAATACTTTGTTAATATTAGGATATTACTGACATGGCTTTAAGCAGGAGACTGCTCTGAAATCTTCACTGCGCAACAAGTCTGTACCCTGTTGGAACCTGTGGCAAACGTACGTGTGGTCAATGGAGATCAAAATGCCCATCGTTTTGAATGTGGTTATCATTGCGATGTATTGGCTCGCCAGTCGTCATGCAGTTTGGCGTGCTTTTAGCTATACTTGCATTGATTGAGGCTCCCGTCTCCATCTCGTACCTGTCATTCTCTCGCACAACTTTCCTAATTATGTTTGACCTCTGCCTTTGGTTCCATCGGCCTCTGAAGAGTATGCGTAGCAGTGAATTCCAAGTCTTATGATCACAATGCGACATCCTTCTCCCCCACACTCGAGTAAGGCCAGTTATAGAGTCTGACGAATGCATAGTCAGTGTCCAATGTCTCCCTCGATTGTTGCCTGAAGTTCATCACGGGTTCAGGACAGAGCTGACGAAGACTCCTCTATACAGAAAGTGAGCAATAGCATACAATCGTAGGGCTCGAATGGAAATATCTCGCCACAACATACTCCTTCTCCGTTGCAAGCTGAAATCTGCCGACGTCTCCTTTGTTAGATTCGCAACAAAGTCATTGTCAAGAATGTCGTCATCATCAAGCTGTTCAATCGTCTCGCGAACATTTTTGAGGCAGAATTGCTAGGAACGCTGCTTGGATATCGCCATGAGGAGAGAATCTGCTGAGAGTCCACGGCAGGAATGACCTGTGTCGAGTCTGATTGACTGGACGCCATAGGTGCCGCTTTTCATAGAGATCCTCCGGATCCATAAGTAAGCTCGCGGATACCTTGTCCCTTTGTCACAATAGTGGAACAATTGACGTCTTCCTGTTACACTATTATTCCTAAGTACTGACGATAACCACATTTGCGACCATGATTCACTACCGCTCCTAGCAGCCTCACTATTCTAAGCAGAGCTGCAATTGCTAACTTATATGTAAGTTTTCTACGAGTGTGCGTTCTCTCTAAGCATCACTCACCTTCCACCGTTCATTGTCGATGCTGGACTGTGATACAACTTCAGAATCGAGGGATTCACTAATAAGTCTGAGTTTGCGTTGCTGAACCCATTGAATATACTGTTCCCTGTCAGTATGCTTCTCTAAGAAATCAATGCTCCGTTCCGAGCTTTCTGATCTGACCGTTTCCACTGATTCTTGAACAATGTATCTTGTGATCACCACGTCCCGTATTTGTCCTATCCTGTGCACGCGGTCCACAGCCTGCGCCTCAGCAATAGGATTCCAATGAGGTTCAACGATATGTACACGGGAAGCGACCGTGAAATCAACCCTAGAACCATTGTAAGACTTAGTGAACAAGTTTAAGTAAATAAGTCTTCAATATACCCTTCGCCTGCGCTGCCAATGCTAGCAAGCATCACTGTGCAGTTCGGGTTGTTGTCGAACCGGCTTATGGACTCGCCTCTATCTTCAAGACTCGTTTTGCCATCGATTCGTTCGAAGCAAAACCCTTCTAACTCGAGCGCTTGTTGGATCAAATTGAGCATTTTGGTCCATGAGCTGAATACGACACTAAATATAGTTAGCAGCGTAGAGAAACATAATGCAAGTCAACGTAACCAAAGTACCTTTTGATCATGTTCCCTGTATTCCGTTGACTATCTGCGCCATGTTGCTCTGCGCGGAGATTTCTCAGTAAGGCTTCTATTTTGGCTGAGGAGCGAATTTTCGTGGCTGTTGGTATTCGAATGCCAGAATTAGATAAAATATCGAATGCTGGATTGCCGATTGGATATTTCGCTTCGCCCTTAATCAAAGTGTGCTTGCTTTGGCAAGTATATGAGGAACAAATGGAATGGTCGCGATCAACGTAGGGTTCATCAGGTGCAGGAGAGTCTAGTAGCTCAAGGTCCTGACCGCAGACGCGGCATCTCTCTGTGGATTCACACATCATTTCCCAGTCGATTGATACGCTGTCTCGAGTCTCCCAGGCTTTCAAAGCAGAGAGAGGAAGAAGTTCCTTCCCGTGATTGCAGATCAACCTTAGAAAATTGATCAGCGAAAGAATATTATCGTCTTTGCTGCGGTTAGATTCGACTGTACTTGACTTGCGTAAAGAAAGGTCGGTTGCGAGTGTCGCGGTTTTCTCCTTGAAAAAGTCATATAACATTCGATCTTCTGGGTGCAATCTCACTGTTTCAGTCTGTTCGAAACGCTGAGGAAGCTCGACTGAGTCTTTCACCAGTATCTTCGTACGACGAAGACACGTAGCCTTAATAAGATCTTGCAGCCGCCTCAACCCTCCTGGCCTCTTAGCCTTGACCGGACTAGCAATCCAGAAGTCAAACATAGACTTGTCACCGAATGTAGGAACACCAATAAAAGTTAACAAAGCGGCGTAGTCATCAAGGGAATTATGTATCGGAGTTCCTGTGAGACACCAGCGATATACAGAGGCAATTTCGCAGGCGGCCTTAAAAGTTTGAGAAGATCGGTTCCGAATATGGTGAGCTATGATGCCATTTAGTGACAAAAGGTGAAAGGGTGATGCGCAAGTTTACCTTCATCCAATACGACACGATGCCACTTTTGAGAGTACAAAGCTCCATCTGTTGTCCAATCTGCTCTCAGAGTTTCGTAAGTGGTTAAGACTATATTAGTATCCTTGAATTGTGTATGAGCACTCTGCCGACCAGAGCCGTGATATACAATTGACTTTATTTCTCCTGGATGAATATGCCTGGGATCATTTGTTAAGGACCGCATACGCGTCCTTCTAGATAATGCTTACTTGAGAATTTGCCTTTTCCACCCAGGTATTGCTGGCAACAGTCAAAGATCTTAGGAGATATTTACTGAGGAAATGATTCACTTACTTGACTTCGGAGCAACAATCAGAGTTGCCAGGCATGGCACATCATACGATGAAACGTCGTGATTTCCTTGGGCGTCCATTGATGCGCATATCAAAGCCAGAAGGCTTAGCGTTTTCCCAAGTCCCATGTCCTTACGAATTGTCAGTGTTACTTGTAAGTATTACGCCCACACTACGTACGTCGGCGAGTATTCCTCCGTGCACTGGAGTTGGACAGTCTTCGCAAGTACCGGTAATTTTATGGCGGTACCTGTATTTGAAATTAGCTGCTTGACGCTCTGCTGTCTGCGCTTTTCGATGACTAACTTCTTTCTTTTAAGATCGTTGCTCAACTCCCAAAGGGCTGGAAATGTAGGGTGGTCGATAATGCCACATTCTTTCTCTACCATCATGGCTAGAGCTGTAATTTGATGGCTAAATTTATCAGCTCTGCAAGTAACTTTATGACTAGTAGCTGGCTTACTCTTTTAAAGATGTGCATAGACGAAGACTCGTAAGTATTTGCGGTTGGACATCGTTACCGTTCGCAGTATCAAAAATCCGCGCTAACCTACTCCTATTCACCTCCTCAAGCTTTTCGGGAGCCATTATCTGCCGGACGTTGGAAGAAATTGAAAGTCCCTCCAGCTTCGGCATGCTGGATCCCGGACGGACAAGGTAGTGTGGATTAGAATATTCAATACTTCTATCACACTCTGCCGCTGATGGCTGTTGAAAGTAAAGGCCAGCATTTGAGAATTCGTCACCAACAGCTGACATTTCGCTCTTTAGACCGTATACAACGATGTGAACAGGGCACTCTTGATAAGTCTCCAAGCCTTTTATAGATTTTCGCCCGCGATCTTGACTTGGGCGAGATGAAGGCGCAGCTAGAGTCGCAGTGAACTTCACGTTGTATTTTTCGAGGGCCATCCCAAGAACTGGTAGATTAATGAGGCCAGCGTATTTGCCGGAGTCTTGGAAAATGAGCTTGATAGTGTTGCCAAACTTTTGTATTGTTACTGGTGCAACTTTGCTTCCTTCGCTCCCTTTGAAAGAAGACGTTGCTCTTGCTAAGATCTGAATCCGATTAACCCATCGTCCAATGAATGTAGGGCGAACTACTTAGCGTACAATTCCAAAGCAAGTGTCATACTCCACATTGGAAGAATTCTTCTGGGAGTAATTTGTATCTCTCTCGACGTAATCTTCCTCAAGTCCTATCATTGCTTTAGTTTCTAGGCTTTCTTCTAGCAATGGCAAAGTTACCTGAATGTATTTCATCCTTACAAAGAGTTGTGCTAGCTGTCTGCAATGCCAGAGGAGTGCGATGCCCACTCTCGCCAGGATTTGTTTCTAAAAATGAATTCGGAGAGCATATTTCAGCTCTTTGACCTAGCTCCTGCGACTGTTCAACAACCGAAACGTCCGAAAAAGTCCACGTCTGAGTATGCATCGATTCATCTGAAGTGCTAACCACATGTGAAGAGTTCATCTCATGCCATGAGGAGTTGTCTCCGATGGACAATGGTTGAGTGTTTACGGCCGTCCATGCGCTAGACTTGCTCGATTCTCCAAGATCTGCCCCTGCCAGCGCACTGAGTGCATGACTTGCATAGTCAATCGAGGTGTTCTCGAAACTGAACCCAGGCCCATAAGCAGGAGCACCATGGCCCGAAGCAATAGAATTCCCGTTTGCAGCAACTCGCTCCGTGATGAAGGTTCCATTGGCCAATTTTGAGACGCAAAACTCTTCGTTTAGCTGAGGATTCTCCGAGAAGATTGGACCCCATTCAAAGCCTGAATTATCGTATAAATAATTCGACCCAGGTACAAAAGGCGAAGGCATTGCGTTCATTGTTTCCTGAGGATCAGGCAGACCGGAATGTCCGGCTTCATAATTGCCAGGCCTCGCTTCTACCGATGAGGGGATAGACTCTGGACATACAAGGACACCATTTGTGTGCGAGGTGTTGGGATATCCGGTGCAGAGTCTTTTGGAAGAGTCGTCAGATTCATTTTCATCCACAGAGATGCGTCGTTTACGGCTAGTGAGTAAGGGAGAATCATCAGTAGACGGTCGCGTGCGGAACATAACTCCAGGTGCTCAGCAGCTTCGTACGGAGTAGCGGCCAAAGCCGAAACCTGCTGCTTCTTCGAAGAACCTTTGGGGTATGTGGCATTCACAACACTCTTAACAAGCATCACTTGCTGCCTGTCAAGAGGGATAAGCCAGGTACTGGATGAACTCTCCGAAGACTCGCTCGGAGTCTGCCTGGGTTCAGAATAATTCAATGCGCAGGGGCTGCCTTGTTGGACATTCGTCGCGTCTGCAGTCAGAAAGCACGGCCGTGCTCTCTGTGATTCAGGACTTTACGCTGCGAGAAATTTCTTTTCGTCGCGATGCTAGCGCTCCATGCATATTTCTTCAGGCTTCCTACGAAGTGTTAAGATACTTGGCTGACGCATTCATCTGCTGTATCGTACTCCGCGTTATACGGTAGTCTAGCTGAGTTTACGAGGTCTCACCAACTTCAGAATTCACAAGTGCCTACGCTTCGGGCAGCCGACATTATGATACTCGAGCCTTCAAAGCACTGACAAACCGAATTCTTTAGCGATTAATAGTGAAATGGGCCACGCAATTCATCTGTGGCTGCCGCTGCAGCACAGACTACATGTACAGCATCCGTTGATACGGCCAATAAATGCGAGTTTACAAAATTTTCTGACCGGCCAACCCATACGGGTACTCTACGATACAGCACAACTAGCGTTGTTGAGAAATATTGCCAGTGCCCGCTGACCCAACTTAATGTCATTTCAGCAACGAATGATCACATATTCCACCGTTCTTTCAGCGTAGAATATACATTTTCAGCGAGTTTGGTGTTAAGACGCAGCCGAGGATTCATTGGCCACCCTATCGCGGGAAACACCCACAAACGCACACGTGAGAAGGGCATCGAACTCTCTATTCGGAAAGCGTCTCAGTCTTCTACTCTTATTGGCCGGAACTATCTTTCTTACGTTCCTAGAGTTGAATTGCTATCCAGCGTTCATATTCTGAGGGGCCGTCGGTACCGATTATGGCAACAGTGTATGATCCGGTGCAGCAAGTCTTCGATAATGTCATCCACGACTTCAAATCTCAGCTGAAAGATGACCGGCTTCTCAACGAGATTTCAAAGACGACTAACATCGATCAAGTTTACGACACGACGGACAAGCTGCAGAGAGAACAAGCCAAACATGGGCACCTTCGCCACCTATCCAAGATCCAGCCTTATCTGGAGGGTCTGAATAACTACGTCCATATCATCGAGGTGTTTGTGCAGGTGAAGCCAGAAGTGTTAGCTCTAATATGGGGGCCGATAAAACTTCTTCTCCAGTGGGCCAGTACTTTAAAACAATCATTTGACGCTATCATCGACACCCTCGCAGAGATCGGAACGTTGCTGCCAGAGTTCCGAAATGTCGTCAAACTTTTCGAACACAACAAGCAAATTAAAGATGTTCTCGCCCTATTTTTCAAAGATATACTTGACTTTTATCTCATCGCTCTCAACTTTTTCAGCCTACCGCGTAAGTGTTGTCCTCGAATCTCCCATTCGTAGTTCTGTAGCTGTAGCTGACCGGCGCACCAGGCTGGAGGTATCTTTTCGAGTCTCTTTGGCCCACACACCGAAACAAAATCAAGATAGTGACAAGCCATATTAACCGACTCACCATACTCTTGAGAAATGAGGTACGCTTAGAACATATCCAAGCAGAACACAGTGCTAGGCTTCGCGCTCTGGAACACTTTGAGCGCACGGAGAGGGCCCATCAGCGCCAAGAATATGAATCGATCAGGGCAGACGTGTCTCCACGGACATACGAAGACCTACTCAACCATTTCCAGGGCCGTATATGTGAGGGTACTGGAAAATGGCTGATGAAAGACCCTACGTTCACGAAATGGCTAGAATTTTCGGACCATTCAACAAACTTGATCTGGCTACAGGGTATACCCGGCGCCGGTGAGTCTAGTAAAGCATTTTTTCTTTGGCAACCGATAACATATTTTAGGTAAAACCTATCTGTCATCAACCATTGTGGATGAAACGAAATCTCGGGGACGAGTCGCATTTGCCTTTCTCAGCTACACAAGTGCCACATCGGCACTGTCGATTCTTCACTCGCTTATATTCCAACTGGCTTCAAACGATGACGATTTGAAAACTGTCGTTTGTGCTTCATGCCGAGAGGATTTGAAAAGCAACCTCGATGACGCAGTTCGTCTCCTAACGTCGCTCCTTTCCTGTACCGGCCCAGTTTACATTATCGTGGACGGCGTAGACGAAATCGACGAAGTGGAACGTGGCAGACTTTTGAATCAACTTCTAGCTATATTGAAATCTTGTGAAGTTACTAAGATTCTCGTGAGCAGTCGGATCGAGGCCGATCTGACTGACATCCTTCAAGAGGCGGCTATCACGATTCGTGTGGATCATCGAAACTCAGGAAGTATCCAGGCTTTCGTGAACAGAATCACTCGAAAGTGGTACAAAGAACGTGAGTTTTTGCCCGAGGCCCAGGCGGAAATCGAGGGCTTACTAGCACCACTGGCCTCCAACTCAAAGGGTATTTCTATTCTACAGGAGATAGATAACGCAGATATTGACGATTTTAGGTATGTTTTTATATGCAAAGATCGTTCTGAGCAATATCAAACACCTAGAAATGGATGATATCCGTAATGAGCTCGAGGTCCTGCCAGAGTCTTTGGACGACGCGTACGTTCTGACTTGCCTCTTAGCTACTCCGTAGCTTATACTACGCGCTGACCCAGTACAGATATAGCAGGATCCTTACACGAATTAACAGCTTAACTCCTCTCAGACTAAGAGAGAAAGCCCGGAAACTCCTTGGTTGGATTGGTTGCTCGCCAACGCCTTTGACTGTATTAGAAATCGAGCAGGCTCTGATTGTCAATCTAGATGACATAGAAGGGAACGCGAAAGTACTTGCCAATCTCAATGTCCTCCAAATCTGTGGTCCGATTGTCGAAGTTGTTAATGAATACGTACAATTCGTCCACTTCACGGTTAAGGAGTAAGTGCCTTTATCACAGTCAACAATGGATATTTTGGAGACTTATCAGTGCAGATACCTCTTTAACCCGCGAATTTGCGGCTTCATCGACAGCATGGAGGCTACTCTTAGCCTCACATTATGCTGCATAATGTATCTTTGCCAGTGGCATCACAACCCAGAGATAGAGGATGAGGAATTATGTCAAAACACGATCTACGGTGCATACCGACTTCACGATTTTGCGATGAATAGGTGGTTCCAGTTGGTTGAAAATTACAGCAATTCCATACAATCTTCGATGTCGCGAAAACAGCTGGTACATCGCCTTCAGATGCTCCTGGACAAAAGAAGCAATGAAAATTTCTGGTCCCCTCCAAACTTGCCCACCCACCCGGGTTTGGCAAACTTCGAATCAACTTGTCCTAGAGTGCATAAACTGCTTTGCGCAACTGCTCAATTCCGCCGAAGCTGGCTTAACTCCGATTTCAATAAACGTGAAAGTGAGTTTGCAATAACGCTCTTAATGTTTCAGCCCACCCAAACTGCGTGTATCTGACATTAGAAGGCACAAAATGGACCAACCTAGATCCACTCACCATATCGGATACTTCAGTGCGAATATACAAACAAATTGACCAATTGGTGTGCAGCGGAAAGGCACATCGGGATCCATGCCACTGTATTGCCATCCAAAGACATTATGGCGAGCGGCCGTTTAAGTGTGGGTTCTTGACTTGCCCATCGCGACGAGACGGCTTCGAAACACGAGCAGTACGAGACTCCCACATGAAGCATCACGATCGGCCATGGAAATGTAACTTTCCCAGCTGTGAGTTCGCAGAAGGCGGCTTCCTCTCGCGCAAAATGCGGGACGATCATCTAGACTATTATCACCAGGAAACCAAAGCTATCGTCGGGGACACTCTTGGAAGTCCTGATCAAGATGAAATACAGCCGCTAATGTTTGACTTGGTGAAAACGAACAACGTGGACGTATTCAAAGCTTTAATTCAACATTTCCGAGGGCTGGATGACCGTGTAAAGTTTGAAATTTGCAAACTAGCGGCCTTTTCGGGTTCCCCAGCACTGCTGGAGCTGGTCGCCTTGAAGGACGTCTGCTCATTCAGGCCTAATAGAGTCGATAGGAAGTCGGAGCTACTGCGTTACTCTATACGGGGAGAAAATATAGAAACCTTGAAATTCATATTGTCACAACTCAAAGTTAGTGAGGGCTTGGTTGGAGCCGTATTACCGGGTGTGCTGAAGACCGACTCAGAGCAACTGTATGAAGAGTGGGAAAAGTATGTCGGTTATAGAGCCACAAAATCCCGGAAGTCAGATGCACCACCAAAAGCATGTTATATTACATCAAATATAGTCCGAGCGACATCGAGAATACTTTCTAGGGAAGAGAAGTTGATCCTTTTGTGGAAAAAATTGGACATACAGAACTCTTGTGGGAAGACCTACGTTGGAGAGGCGCTCGTAAACGTTGCATCAACCACCTGCTCTATCCATCTTGCTGCGTATTTGCTTGACTGCGGAGCGAACATCAATCACAGACGTGGCTTGACGTACTTCACACCACTTCACCACGCAGTAAAGCATAATTCAGCCGACGCCGCGGAGTTTTGCAGATTTCTCCTACTGAGAGGAGCTAATCCACATGCCGAATGCAAAGCTTTCAGAAACCGCGCAAGTACGAGAATTCAAGACGAGATTGGCGCTAAAAACATTTCAAAATGGTTGAATATGACCTGGGATGAACTTGTTATCAGCACCAGAGAAGAAGCGCAAAAAGCAATTGAAAGAGCTGATATGATTTCTCAGGACGGGATGGACTCTTCACTCGAGGATCCTGTATCCGAGAAGAGAGCAGCAGAAGCTTATGCAGGATTGAGCATATGTAGCTAGAACTTGGAAAAGGGATAAATTACCCTCCTATAAGGGCTCTCGGTTGACGATGCAGAATATAACAATATCATGATCTTGATTACCCGGTACCTAGCGCTGAATCGCACCATATAGAAAGGATAGTAGTAAGTGAGCCTCATTTGCTATTGCTGGCCATCCTCCCGCAACAGAGCCTCTACTTCCACACCGTCGCGATAGGGAGCAAGGCAAGAACTGGCTGCATCTCGTCTGCTCAGCTGCACGCTCACCAACCCGCTACAGCGGGTAAAGAGAACATAAGGGTTTTGGTTTCCTCCTCTCGTGGGGGCAACGCCGTAACTTCGTTTAAATTAGCCACCTTTTTGGCTCCGCCATAGTATCCTAAGAAGCATGAGCAAGGTTAGAGCATGCCTAAATAGAACCTCAGCGCGCTTGTGCCGTGCTTGGGTTTGCCATGAGTTAGGAGGATAAAGCAGGCATCGATCAGGTGACGGCTGGCGAAGGTATTACGTCGAGATTAGTGTGCTATAACAGCCAAGATCCTTCATGAAGAAGACGATCTCAGATCTCATTCTGCCACCCATCACAGGGAAACGTATGTGCAAGTTGTATATCCAAGCTCAATTATCTGACCTTACGCTAAGTTGTCGCCTGCGCCGTCGTCGAATTCCCGCTATCGGCCTGTGGCCCCGCTTCCGCCTCCAACTTCTCTATTTTCTTCGTATTTATGCCTCTTTCGACAGGTAGAACCGTGCCGTTGAACTTCAACATCGTAAGACCAAAGCGAGAGCGGACTCGGGGTTCCCAGTGTTCAGGGATGCGTTCCTCAGTGAGTATGGGTGTGAGGTCCGAAATGGAGCCGCCGAAGATGGTCAGCATGGTCGAAGCACTGGATGAGGTTATTGGTTTAGCACGAGATCAAAAAGAATGCGAAAGCAACTCACTTGGAACTGCCAAAGACATTGTGGAAGAGGCTTTCCGTGTAATCTTTATTCGTCTTTCTCGCATTCACTCTCCTCTTGGACAGAGCTCGTGAGAGGTCTGGGATAGTCAGGAGCGGAGACCCATCTGGCATCGTTCCAGTAGCTTCTTTCAACAAGTCATGTACGAGTTGCAAATCTGGTTTCCCTTGGTCCGGTACCAGAGCAAAGTCCTGTCTGGTGAGACTCGCATCATGCTCAATAGCGTTATGCAAACTCAGCTCCGCCAAATCAAATCGGCCAGTCGAGTACGATCGATTGAGGAAGTCAGCAGAGAACTTTGGTACGAAGAAGCAGAATGAAGCAGCAAAATTGAAGGTGTGCCGGACTTTGGTGTTGAGCTCTGTAAAGGCGATGTTCTTTCCGTCATGCGGTAGTATGCCATGGTTCGCCATCGCATTCAGCATTGGGCAGCTTGATCTGGAATCACCTTCTTTCGGAGGAACATATTCGGGCCAAGTGAGGTTGTGTCCAGCTGCGTCCCTGGGAACAACCTGACCAGGCTTGAGAGAAGGAGTCAGGATGTTGAGAACGAAGAGAGAAAAGTCCCAGGAAAAGACGTAAATGTTTGTGAAAAAGCCCGAGATTTGCTTGAGGACGCCCATTTTCAGTCGCTTGAAGCTTGTACGCGGAAAGTGTAGTCAAACAAAGAAGATCTGCCGCAGACGTTGTGGATTACAAGATTGTTTTGCTGTGGATTCCAGAAGTTCACAAGCCCAGCTAGGTGAATATCGTAAAATAGATTGAAAGGAAGATTGCGGAGTGCGGCCGCATGTTAAAAGAGGGCTGCACTCAGCCAGCCACCTGCGGGTGCGCTGGCGCGTTGACGACTTGACAGAATAAGTAAGGGTTTGCATTACACGACAGCATTGTAGGATGGATGCAAAGTCTAATGGAGTCCTGATTGGAGAGGCTCAATGCTTGCCCAGCGGAATGAAGCATTGAAGCTGCTAGACGTGTGGCTCTGCCGCCGATCGACGGGCTGGATCTGCACTTCCCGTCCCATCGTGCCCGCGTGAGCTTGCTTTCAGCTGGTGGCTCTGGCTAGAACAGCTAGCTTCATTCGAATGTCCTTCAGCTGCGTAATGCTGTCAATTTGATCAGACTTGGAGATTAAAGTGGACGGCTTCGTTGGAGCTCCATGAGCTGTCTGCCGAGTAATGGGAACATCTACCTAAAGGCGCGGTGATCCAAGACGAAAGCAAAAGCTGATCTGCGCGATCTGTTACAAGTCCGGGTTTGGATGGCATTCTGGAAGTCCGAAGCGGTCAACCAAAGGACGGAGAAGCGGAGATTCCCGCTACCTACGTAGTACGGTACGGTATATTTTCAGTCGCGCAGGGGACAGACGTCGCCCCTTCGCAGCTGCATATGTTTGATGCAGCTCTGTAAATCGCCCTAAGAGGAGCAATTACCATGAAATTGGTTGCTTGGGCGCAATAATTGAATGATGCGGTTTGAAGCTCAAGTCCAATCGAAATGAGACGTGCCAGCGACACTGTATCATAAAAGAACTACAATGCCATATGGTACCAGCTGTGATCAAAACGAACCATTCACAAAGATTATAACCGCCATATGATTAAGCGATACTCTAAAGCTAAGTATTGCAGTTTCAGCCGCGGACACCGCTTCGCTCTCTTAATAGAGTTCGCTGACTCCTAACACACTGCTATCGTAAATCACTGCTTCGCTGGGACCTTACCACAGCCTTTTCAGCGTCTGAGAACAAGACAATTCGGCCTGTACACTATCCCACACCTTTATGTTACAGGATCTCTAGACGTATCAACAATATTTACAGTCACGATGTGCACGAGATCATGTGGCAATGATTAGAGTAATGCCTATCGTAAAGCCGCAACAAACTGACTTCAAGTCCTAACGTACAGCCACTAGAAATGCATCTTCGTAGCCACAATGGATTCTCATTCATAGCGAATGCAAGAGTTGCATATTTCCTTGACAGTTCCCTGACATCTACGGAATAGCTCGTCGAGCTAGCATGATGATATCGTGGTCTACCAATCGGAGGAATTTCTGCATAGAGGTGCTGGCCAATTGCATAGTAATCTTCTTGATCGGTCAAAGCAAGTACCTTTGCGAGCATGATCGGTGTAGACGATACATTTGACGATAGCAAGAATTAAATCTCAATCGCCGAGCGACAGTTGGCACTATGGCAATTCCCCAATTTCCGCAAATCCCATTCTTGAGCGCTAACCTTGGGTACAAAATTTAGAGAAAGGGTTTTGTATTCGTATGTCCATTTATTGATACTCCTCCGAAGTCTCCGAAGGAGTTGAGAGATCCCTTTCTTACAGTAGAGGCGCTCCTTTCCCTAACTACAAATACCCGATCGTACGTTCCTTACGCCAAAAATTCCTTTGATGTTGTGAATACCTTACTAAAATGTCCTACAATAGCGCAAAATGCAAGCAACCGTTCGCTCCTCGCAACTCCCCGTAGACGATTTAACGGGCGACCGGTTTCTTAGTGATGATCGGATAGCAAATCGGCCACTCCAACTCCATGAACTCAGTCCTGAAACTCTCGCAGCCGTGCCATCCACCAAAATGCTCGATCGATTTCTCATTCCATCTCGCGCATCCCCGATAACAGAGCGACTATTCGACCTCGGAAACTCTGTTAACACGAGTGTGAGGCAAAAAACCGACCTCTGATCAATCCTGACACCAAAATTTTCTATGCAGCCACGTGGAACTTTAAATAAGATATATTGGACGTTATGGCAGGAGCGGTGGCTTGGATGAGGCATCTACGGGTAGACAATTTGGGACTCGCTGGCTGATTCGGAGCGTGGGATCAACTTTGGTAGAGGTTCAATTTGGATCTCAGCTGATTTACGGTGAATGAGAGCAGCACATGCAGTTCTTGTAATACCTTGCTCCTTGTGCCTAACGTGATAACGTACATAAGAACCACGAATAGCAATCGAATTGTTACTTCCACTGCTCTTTGAATAATTGGCGGACCCAGCAGTCATTCGGCTGTAGGTCGTCATTGCCTTCTTGACAGTTGACGGTATCTCGAGTGTAGGACTCTATGGAGATGTTAGCATCGAATCAGTTATAAATTAGTCTCTTAGCACCTGTATCTTTCAAGTACTGTACTGCCTTCCTCAGATAATCAACAGCTCCGTCGTCAAGATTTTCGCGAGTCTTCAGCTCCTCCATTTTCTTATCAGCAACAACAAACGGAAGATATCCTTTCAGGATGCCTTTGAAATGATGCAGCATGTTCTGAGCGGAATAGCCGTACTCTTCAACTTGAGCTCGGATTATGTGGCTTACCTGAGATGCTCTCATCTGCAACGAGTATTAGTTCTCAAAATGTCTGTGAAGCTAACTCACTCTTACCGTGAGTTCTTGGCTTCTCAGATATCCTGTAGCCTCTCCGTGTATATACTGGAGATGACACAAGATAACAAAGTAAGCAAGAAAGATTTCGTACCACGGTTTCGGATCAGGTTTGAAGATTCGCCACTTCAGCTCCGTGATTATAGCCCTCTGATCAGCATTCAACATGTTCAAGAGGACAACATTGATCTGATGCGACATTGCTGGTGGGACTGGCCATTGACCAATGTACCCAGACTCTGCACCATCCACGTAATTTATTCCTAGGTTCTCATCGCTCACGATGGACCACCAACCGGCTGCGAGGATAGATGTAGTGCATATGTTGAATACGAGCTGTAGCAATCGGGTTTTGTGCTTCTTAATATACCGAGCTACTTCTGCAAATGTCAGAGCTGCAAGTTCGTGCGTGATGCTGTCGATCATATATTTCTCCACAAGTGGGCGCGTTTTGACAACGTACTCTTCGACCCTCCTTGCCAGTTCATTGGTGTCATACATCGCATACGGAGGTAGCTCAACAGTAGTAACTTTACCACTGGTTTGCCAGCTCTCGCTGATAACGTCTCCGAATCCAGGCTTGAATTCATGAGAGTCAACTTCGATGTTCGGAAGTTCGAGGTCGCCTTGCCTGGGTATTATCCAACGCAAAGTGACGACTTTGGGTGGAAGCGACGTATCACACCACAAATATGATCGAAAAGCGATCTGGAGTTGTCCGAACCGACTGCTACCTAGTCTTTTATTTAGAAGGAATATGAAGGATCACTGCAGCTACTTACCATGTCGGACTATTGCCACATTATCCAAGTCGTCTCGATAGCATGGCTCAAGATATTTACGAGCACTATTCTCGACTTTCAAACATTTCCTGCATGGGTTGCCACCATCACACTGGAAGGTTGTCAGTAGCTGCAACTGAGCTTGTAAGTATATGCGGTTGGGTATCCATACTGCAACTTTGTAAATGCGGCACCGTAAACATACCCCAGTCTTTCGCATCAACTTTGTCTTCTTTCTTTCTTCTGAGGTCAATCCTCTTCTCCTTTTTACCTTCTTCGCCGCTTGAGGAGCTGCCGTGACTTGCACCGTGCCACTCGGTCTGGGAGCAAGCTCTAGAAGCCGAGGACGCACAATTTCTTGAACTGCGAACAGCTCTCTACCCTTGCAGATGGTGTGCGTCCGCTGGTCAAGTGAAGTCGTCGAGCATCTTGGCAAATCCTGGCCTAGGCTTATAGGAGAATTATGAAGGGAAAGGAAATTCGCTGAAACGATGTCTGAAACTCGTGGTTCAGACGAGTTAATTGCCAAAATCCTTTCCGACGTGCCATCTGAGCCTCCGACGCCGTTGCTTACAACATCCCATGAGTTACCAGATTGGGTTCCGGTCGAAATGGTAAGCTGGCTGGGGTTTACCAGTGTCAAGGCTTCAAATGTTTCGTGTGAGACTGCGGCGTCTAGGATGCCAAACTGGATGTTAGGCTGCAGTTGCTCGGCTGATAGTGGCCGCTCGGTGAGGCAGTGGCCGGTCAAAGTCCAATGAGGGTCGATGAAGTCAGAGAGGTGAAAATCTGATGGTGGCTCCCCAGGAGTAATATTACCGACGTTGTCATTGATGAGCAGATTCGTGGTTGGGATTACCAATTCGTGTCTTGAATTCAAATCGTCGGCCAGCATTTCAAAGTTTTCGTCTCCAAGACCAGCAAAGTCTTCAAGATCGGCAAAAGACTGGATTTGAGGCCCTTCGGTTGGCCAAAGTACAGACTCCGAGCTGCTTAATCCGGCGGGCATATCCAGTGATGGAAATGCTTGGGAACTCGGGCTACCAAAGTCAAGATTCCAAAGCTCGGACGGCTCAGCTGCGGCGCCCGGACTGACCGTACCAGCGCCACCGCCATGATCATCAAATCTGTCACTGATGCCAGGTTCCTCCACGGAGGCCACGCCGTCTAATAACGGTTATTCAAACTGCATACGGTAGTTACACCTTTGTGGGGCGAGCGTTGGAGTGGGCTGAATGATTCAAAGGCCAGCTACTCACTGGTGGCTGGTTCACGGGCGAAATCGTCGCCCCCATCGGGCGCCCGAGCTCCTGGGCCGGAGGAAGCGGCTGCTGCGCCTTGCGGTGTAGCAGTGTCTCCCTCGTCCTCCGCCATGTAGTTGATTTAATAAGAGAGCAGCAGATTTGAACCTCGAAAGTTATAGTGTTGTACAATCAAGTGCGGCCACTCGAATCCTTGAGATACTCGCCCGACTTGTGCTGCGCAACTGAATCAGCGCTTCGATTGGACGTCGGCCAACTTCGGAGCTGCGCAACCTCCTCACCGATCAGCGAGTTCTACCAATAGCAACCACTTGGAATTCTGGACAGTTTCGGGTGCTAAATGCCTGATCTGGTACATATCAAATACTGTTATTGCGTTCGCAAAAGAATTTTCATTACAATATCAGTTTCTTTCACTCTATTGTTTCGGATTGCATCAGCTCGAGCGCCGCGGGCCTTTTTCATCCCCGTTTTCAATTCCCAGGACTACTTTTTGCTATTCGTGTCGGCTTCAAAATATGCCTCTCAGTTCACCGTACCTTAGCTTCCAGGTTAAACTGGTATCCTGAGAAGCAAGGAACCAATCTCGGCCATTCCGTGCATGCCCCTTAGACTCCGAGTTCATTTTAGCGGCCCAGATCACGTGCAACATGTGCTTGATCTCAAACAATGAATCACCACGTCTAGCACGATTATCTGATGTTAGCAGGATTGGCGTAGTGGCCGCTGCGGGCTTCCATCATACACCAGTTTCCCAATCCCAACGCCATTGGTGCAATAAATATCCCAGAGATACCATGGCGAACTACCGGGTTGAGTATCAACTCGGCATTCTCGATCCCAGCATGATTGTTATAGTTGTCGAGGACACCATCAAGATGGACGAAAACGACTCCGTCTACGACGCTCTAAAGGAAATTTGTCCCCCTCTTCCTGACGATAGAAGTGAGAGAGTCATCGTGGGAGTGGCGAGCGTGGACGTGACTAAGTCGTCATGGGACGTACATTTCATGCCGGAAGGTTTGTGCATCATGATCCTGATCGAAGCACATGCGTTAAATGTCAATTGGCCCAGCTCTTGATCAACAGAAACCTAATCCTGATCCCGATGACTTGGAACGAGACAAGGACCAGGAGGTTGTTGCTGCCTTCAGGAAAGCGAAGAATCTGGCCAAAGAGAGGTGCTTCCAGAAGCCATATTCTGCGATTGAGTGTCGGCTAACCCATGGCACCAGGTGGTTCTCCAATCGATTAGAACTTTCTTCAATTGCAGTACACCCGGCATATTGGCGTAGCGGCCATGGCACCGCGCTTACGAAATGGGTCATGGATCTGGTAGATGCTTTAGGAGAAGACATTGGAGTCTCCGCATCGCCGATGAGTAGAATCTTATTCCAGCGTGCTGGTTTTCAGCTCGCAGAACTCGTAAAAATTCCAGGCTGCCGAAATCACCCCGATCCAATCGACCTTTGGTTCGGCGTGCGCGACCAGAAACGAGAGGGCTTCGTTCAAAAACCAAGTTCTATTCCTCTATGACCCGGTCCACATTTCGTATCACAACCAGCGAGGCGCGATTCACCGGTATCTCGTGCATTTGCAAATCGCTGCGGTATCGCTGTTGTAGCGCTCTATATCAAATAACACCTGTTACATTATCATCCAAAGGGAATCGAATGCCAAATCGCCCCACATCTTCACCCTGGACAAATTGAATGTTTTCATGTTGTACAACTTGAGTTATGTGGCTAGCGTCGCAAGGCAATCGCCATTTACGTCTGACCGAAATACGCCTTGCAGATAACTTCCAGCAGCATTTCGCTCGCCAGCATCAATCCATGGTCAGAAGATCACTTCATGCCTGCAAAAATTAGGGCATAGATTCCGGCGTGTCTTACTTTTCGAGAATTGTGTACATCTACGCTCGTGTGAATCAGCACATCCTGGTTCAGAGCATTGTGTGCTATGGTATAAAGCATAGCCAGTCGAGAGGATGTGTAAATCGTAGTTTCTACAAGAATGGCTCTCCTTGTGGATCATCACAGGTCATTTCCAGCACCGCAAGCATCCCCTTCCCGGCGTGAACGCCAGCCTAGCCTAGCTGAACATGGCGAGGCAAAGGTTTGCACTCACACTCGTGCAACAGATGCTGACAGGCTTACCGAATTTCCTCCTGTCCTTAATGGCCCATTATGCTGGGATGCCACCACATTCTGTCGTCAGAATTGTGTGTTCGAAATGAGTGCTCGCAACATCCATGCTGTGGCATCAGCAGTGGCTAGCTTCAAAGGTAACAAGCCTCGTCTTTGCCTTAATTTATAGTTTCTAAAGGCGCGCGCTAGCACTGAATCTTCCCATTGCGATGGTACAACCTGATAATTTCCCACTGCCTGAGAATCTTGTTCGTAGGCTCAGGGCCATCAGCCGCAAACTCCATCACGGTGATGGCATAGCTGTGTTACGAGGCTTGGATCCAGCGCAGTATTCTGATGAGGATAATGCTATTGCATACTGCGGGTTGGCCAGCCATGTTGGTTCCCTTCGCTCCACTAATCTGCTGGGAATGTCTATGAGTAAGTGAAATGGTTCGCAATCTATGTTATGACCTGTTTTCTTACCACCCTTTGCTAGACCACATTCGCAACGCTGTCCATGATCTAGTACCTACTGATCGTGAAGGCATAACGCTTTATCCATCGAAAACGGCCAATCACAGTGTAAGTCTCGAACTTGGTAAATACGACCAATGTTGACAACTGCGCATAGAAATACCATGCAGATAGAGCTTATGGGGATATCCTCGTCATGCAAGTAAAGGCCAAAGCTATATCCGGTGGGAAGCAACGCTTTGCCAGCTTCTACAGCATTTACAATCGTCTCATGGAAACCTCACCGGAGACTTTGAGAGTATTAGCCAAAGATTTCGTGTTCCCAACTCTTGACTTAACGACTTACAATCCCGAACCGATAATCTTCCATCATGATGGCAAGGTTATAATCCAGATGGTTTACAAGCCTTTCGAAGAAGATCCGAGCTTGATCTCTAATGTTCAAAAGGAAGCTATGGCATCTGTGGAGCAGGTTGCTAAAGATATCGGGATCGAGCTTGACAGTCAAGTTGGAGACATCCAATTTGTCAACAACTATGCCATTCTTCATTCTCGTGACAAATTCGAGGATTCGGCTGAAAACAATCGCCATCTCTTAAGGCTTGGGATCCGAGACCCCGAAAATGCCTGGAATGTACCTCACAAGTATGAGAAGCTCTTCAATCAATCTTTCAATGTACCGCTGGAGAAACAAAACATTCCTGTTACGGATTTTGATCCTTGGAGAGCAACTGCAACACAAACTTGGGACCATGGTTAAAGGGAAGCAGATTATGCTGTAGAGTTTGGGCTTCGGAGAAGGATGCGGTCGCTACAGTGTATTTGACTTGTTTTTGATATTCCAACCCTGGCTATTTCCAATTAAATTTGAATTATGCACTCCGCGTTCTAAAAGATTATGATTCGTGATTTCCGTAATATATATAGTGGCCTTGATGTACTTTTGCAACTTTTATTCCTACATCAATGAGTGCGAGCACGGAAGTAATACAAGATCTTCGAAAGAATCGCTTTTGACCGTGGAGATGACCTACAGCAAATTAAGCATATTCATGTCTAGTAGAATTACAGCTTGGTAGAAAATAGTACCCGACCTTGGGAAGATGGGCGAACTTTGGGCGAAGGTATTCTACTTCTGTAAGAAGAGGCTACTGGAAGCCTAGGCGTAGTAAGAGAAAGAGAGATAGTGGTGAGTAGTGGGCGATTGGAGCGTTAATTAGGTAGTGAAAGAGGGCGCGCGACATTCTCTGGAGGTACGATTTCTCCAAGGCAGAGCAACGCTCCACGACACCGGCTGGACAGCACTCCAAGCCTCCTGATGCTTTTGGTTCCTTCACCAACAGGCGCTCTGACATGGATATTGCTTCGACATACCGCAAGCTACACGCCATAAAATAGGATAACGTGCCTCAACGCCAGATCAGGTGCGGAATTTCATCGTCACTGCTGGTATTACCACAGCCGAAAGTTTATACCGCTCAGTCTTGAGCATTTGCGGAATAAACCAGTCAGCGAGGGAGGATCCAGCGTTGCGGCAATGGGCTGAAGTGGTCGAATTCGAGAAAAGCGTCGTCGGAATGAGACAAGGAGTCTCGGTGCTACGTCGCCGACTCAGTCAAAGCTCCGAACGAACGCTTACCCATTCTCGACCTTTCATCTCTTTCAGTGTCAGACGTGTCATCCATTACATTCGCTTCTCATTTGCTAGCCCATCCATTGCTCTTGCATAACAATACGGCCGGAAGAAACGATAACAACGTGGTGGCATCTTCGCTAAAGATCTCACCTGAGCCAAACTGTGCCCTACCGAGGCAATATTGTTACGTGTTTTAAAGAGCAGCCTACGGCCATTTAGACGCCATTCAGACTGCAACTGGTAACAGAGGTTTAAAGCGTGAAATCGTCAAGGCTGGAGCTTTCAGTGTTCTATTTGCTATACATCAGGAACTCGATTGATCGAAGAAACTAGGACAAGGATGAGTGACGAAAAACTAACTCTGGACTTCGACATTGTTATCGTCGGCGCAGGGATTTCTGGTATCAATTTTGCCTATCGCCTTCAGGAACGGAATCCAGAGCTCAGTTTCATCATTCTTGAGGGTCGTGATGACATTGGTGGCACATGGAACCTCTTCCAGTACCCAGGCATTCGATCAGACTCTGATCTCTATACATTCGGCTTTCCATGGCGACCATGGCAGGAACGTGCATCTATCGCTGAAGGTGACAAGATAATAGCCTATATGCGTGAATGTATGACCATGTACGGTATTGACAAGAGGATCCACTTTCGGCATCAAGTCAAGTCAGCAGACTGGTCGTCATCCGAAAAGGCCTGGACGCTATCACTGAACGCAGATGGCAAAGACACAGCCATGAAATCACGCTTCGTTCTCATGTGCACCGGCTACTATGACTATACCACACCGCTTCAGACCGTGATCCCAGGCCTCGAAAACTTCAAAGGACGCATCGTACACCCGCAATTCTGGCCCAAGGACCTTGATTACGCGGACAAAGACATGGCCATCATCGGTTCGGGCGCGACGGCAATCACACTGCTACCGGCGCTGGCAGAGAAGGCGCGGCACGTAACGATGGTGCAGCGATCGCCGTCGTATGTACTCTCACAGCCGCGCGAAGACGGGCTGGAGCGACTTATCCGGGCGTGGGTGCCAACGCGCTGGGTGCACGCCGCGATTCGTTTCAAATGGCTTGCCGTGCCGTTCCTGTTCATCAACTTCTGCCGCCTACTACCGGGCACCGCAAAGTCCCTGCTCCAAAAGGCCACCAAAGCTCAGCTCCCACCGCAGCTCACCGTCGACCCGCACTTCAATCCCCGCTACAACCCTTTCGAGCAGCGCATGTGCTTCTGTCCTGACGGCGACTTCTACCGCGCGCTGCGCAAAGGCAAGGCTAGTGTCGTGACTGGCCGAATCGACGCTGTTACCGCGAATGGCATCAGGCTAGATGACGGCAGAGAGATCCTCACAGATATCATTGTCACGGCCACGGGCCTGAAACTCCGGATTGCCGGCGGCATCAATCTCACGGTCGACGGAACGCATCTCAATCCGAACGAGAAGTACATGTGGAAGAACATCATGCTGGAGGACATGCCGAACCTGTTCTACGTCATCGGCTACGTGGACGCGAGCTGGACTCTGGGCGCCGATGCCACCGCGCAGCTGGTCTGCCGTATGCTCAAGGCCATGGCCAAGAAGGGACAGCTTGCTGCGACGCCGCGCATGGACGCCGCGACCAGGGCGCGCGGCCATGACCAGCCCATCTTGAAGCTGACTAGCACCTATATCGCGGCTGCCAAGGATACGTTGCCGAAGGTCTGCGATCAGCCACAGTGGCAAGGACGCACTACTTATTTCCGCGACATATGGGAGGCCTGGTTCGGCAATATCAACAAAGGCATCGTGTATAGCGCATAGAATGCTAGATTTTGGAGTTTTAGGACAGTCGCGATGGATGAAGCACTGACGTCGCATTTGGGCCGTAGAAGTCAAGACATTGGTTCTTCGGAAAGTGGTGTACTTTTAGATGATTTTGTCTGGAGGTTCATTTAATTTACATGGCAAATCGTCCATCGCTCCTAAGAACTTTTCTAACAACCGCTCATACAGGTATCTTTTGCTGAAATCGTTACAGACACATCAAGCAATTATCTCCTTTCAAAATCGTAATACATAAGAAGGCCATAAGTAGTCGGGTATACGAAGCCTTCATTACCGACAATGAAAGGTCGGCAATCTATCATCCACGTGACATCGTCAGGCAAGAAACTTCTTCCTTGCTGCAGCCACCAAAGCTCGGCCTCATCCGCTTTGGGTTCGAATGCGAGTTTTCATTTCGTGATAATGTGGGTCGCAGATTGGGGCCGGGTGTTTTCGCGCGTGACCAGCCGGTCTCGTGCGATTTGGGAGTTCAAGGCGGAGTAGCTTCGCTTCAACGATTTGCACCCCTCGGGGTAGTGAGACATGGAGAGTTAAACTTTCGGCAGTTGGATTATTGAGTTCATTGCTTTCACTCAGCTTCGAAGAGAATCATCGATTGCGTCTTTTGCTTCCGGTTGTGAAGCGTCGTAACTTGGTCTTAATTGGCGATGGTGGTGACGAGTCGCGTGGTGTTGAGCTGCCAGAACCGCTTGCGCTTGCGCTTGCGCTGGAATCCGATCGTCGGCGCATTTCGTCGAGAATAAGGTCCAGCGAAACATTGCGATCTGAATTAGTGGGCAAGGCGGAGTCATCGAGCCATTCGGTGAACTTTGATGAAGACATTTTCTAGTTCAAGTGTTGACTGTAGGTTGATGAGTGCCTGCGGATTGGAAGCGACAGTGTAAAGTAAACGATAGACTTCCGAGATGTTGGAGGAAAATTTCCAGGTGGAGACGACAACGGCTTTGTAGACCCGATCCGAAATTGTAGGATGCAATGTATCTGATCGGCCTGTAAGAAGGGCAAAACGTTTTCGTCGGTAGTGGTCTAGAATTCAAGGGGTCGGGACGCATGGAGCGCCTGTCAAAGATCACTCCAAGGGTCCTGCGGGGGGTTGAGGAGATGGAGGCAATCAATCAAAGGAACCGAGTTTTGATGGCGGACTTTAAATCCAAAACCGCACCAAGAGTCCACGAACGCCCGGCCGCAGCAGTCTGAACGGCATGAGAGTCCCACCTGAGGCTGTCCGGTGACGTCGTTTTCTCCAAAGCAGCTCAACGATGAGCCGTGAACGCCGGTTGAGGGCCACAACGATAGTGTGACTGCTGGTGGCTTCAGATCGGCCATTGTCGCCAACACGTCTGGACCTGTCTCTCCAGTCAAGTCCCTGGTTGCACGAGGACGAGAACGCCTTCAAGTCCCTAACCCGCCCCAAATTTAGCCACGCTTGGCTGTGGCGAACTTAAGGCCCACTTTGCCATCAGCCAGTGACGACAATCGCCCACCAATCCTGCCCGATTGCGTACAGATCCGTCTCCCATAGCGTCGTTGTAACATGCCCTTAAGAGATCGTATTACTGGATGTAGATGATGGCCAGACCACCTTCGATGAATATCTCCCGTCTCTTCTGCGCCCAACACTGCCATATACCGAAGATAGGCAGAGATATCGATGTTTGAACGAGATTCGACTCATGAAAATAGCAGCCAATTTTCCTTGGTTGCATCTTTCACATCAGTCGAGGATCGGCGCTCGTGCGGCTGCGAGAACCTTCGTTGCATACGCCTTGGTTGGTAATCAGGATCTTCGTTTGGTTGTCTTGCCCACTGGTGATGCTCATGCTTGCGTGTCAACACGGAGACCGCTACACCTTTACCCTCTCGTGAGCAATACTAGCTGCCTTGAGATGCCATCCTTCGCTCCTCCATCACTGCAACACGACGCGTGGCAGCTCCGCTACACTCCGCGATGTAAGTGACTAACACGCACGTTGTAGAAATCATCTCTTGCGCAGCGCTCAAAGGCAGTGGTTCTCGTCGAAAACGTGTTTGCGACAGGCAATTTTCACAATTAACGTCTCTCCCTACGTCCCGGAACACCCGCCGTCACGGAACAAATCATAGGTACTTTGAAATCAAGCGACTTTGACTCTCTGAGCGCAGTGAATTTTTGTTTGGTTTGATATCAATCATGTTGTGTGCCCAATCCTGAACACTGGTTGCCCCGGCACTTCGAAAATTACGATCGCGTCATCGCCGTCGCGCCTAATTGCGGAGGACCCCTCCTCTCACGGCGGGGTGGCACCTCTCTGCCACAGAACCACCATCAAGCTATTTCGCCTTTC
>Ga0335072_10001117_pt1 | contig 45311 bp, 38 predicted proteins | sample Lox_Sample_21_FD_206725 | JGI IMG/M metagenome (GOLD analysis project Ga0335072, IMG submission 206725) | Soil microbial communities from Loxahatchee National Wildlife Refuge, Florida, United States - Lox_Sample_2.1 | ecosystem: Environmental > Terrestrial > Soil > Wetlands | place: USA... | reverse complement strand
TGGCCGCCCTGGGCCTTTCGAAGCCGGGAGGTAACCGTGGCGCCGCTGCCGCTAGATGACGCGAACATGCCGCTGTTCACTGTCGGCCAGGTGTCGGAGATGCTGGAAGTCCAGCAGGCGTTCCTGCGGCGGCTCGACGAGTTCCGGGTGGTGCGGCCGTCGCGCTCAGCGGGCGGCCAGCGTCGCTATACCAGGAACGAGATCGTCGCTGTCAGGTACGTCGTCGAGCTGATGGGTGACGGTCTGACGCTCGCGGCCATCCGCCGCGTACTGCAGCTTGAGGCCAGGGTCCGTGAGCTCGAAGCGGAGCGCGACGCGCTGCGCGCCGAACTCAGCCGGCTGGCGGCCGAGAGCTGACAGTGCCCCGCGCCGTGGTCAGTCGACAGGTGCAAACGCGCCGATGGCGGAATCCGCGTCGGCTTCGTGATGACTGGCTCGGCTCACGAAAACTTGCGGGCTGATCGTGTGCAGGGCGGCGAGCATGTCGCCTAGCTCATCATCGCGCGGCAGTTCCAGCACTACATCACCGGACAGCTCGGCCTCGGTCCCGGCGCGGGGCGTCAGCCGGACTGCGCTGACCTGTTGCCGCGCGAGTACCTCGCTCAGCCGTGCCCTGCTCCGCGGATCGTCGGAGAGGTTGATCCTGATCCTCCACATGGCCATGAGCTGGCCCTCCCAGTCTGAGTTGCGCAGGTTCACCAACGTGCCGCCTACCTGTTGCCGACGTGATTCGGCTTCGTAACGGCAGCGTGAAATGAGCCGTCGATGCGCATGGGGGCTGATGCTGTCGCGCTCTGTCGTAGATCGTTTACGCTAGCCGCGGAAAGTAAGCTCAGACTTTGGATCGGTAGAAATTTAGGTAAGACTTCGACGGAGTCGGGCCGCGCTGGTCTTGGTACCGGGATCCGTAGACCTGCGAACCGTACGGATGCTCCGCAGGTGAACTGCACCGGAACAGGCAGAGCTGCCCGATCTTCATGCCAGGCCAGAGCTTGATCGGCAGGGTAGCCACGTTCGATAGCTCAAGTGTCACGTGGCCGGAGAACCCGGGGTCGATCCAGCCTGCAGTGGAGTGGGTCAGCAGCCCGAGCCGCCCCAGCGAGCTCTTGCCCTCCAGCCGCCCGGCCACGTCGTCCGGCAGCGTGATGATCTCGTACGTCGAGGCGAGTACGAACTCGCCGGGATGCAGCACGAACGGCTCGTCACCGTCCGGCTCCACCAGACGGGTCAGGTCAGGCTGCTCGACGGCCGGATCGATGTGCGGATATCGGTGGTTTTCGAAGACGCGGAAATACCGGTCCATCCGGACGTCGATGCTGGACGGCTGGATCAGCTCTGGCAGGAACGGGTCGAGCTTCACGCGGCCCGATTCCAGCTCGGCCTTGATGTCACGGTCGGAGAGCAGCACTCTCGCAACTTACCGTTTCCGGCAGGAGACGGGGCTGATGACAGCGTTCTGCCTCTGCGCCGAGGCGATGCGCGTCATCCGGTACGATGTCGGGGCAGGTCAGTCTGCCGGGCAAGTGCACTCGCCCTCAGCAGGCGTTCCGGCTGCTTGCGGGTGTAGTTCAATGGCAGAACGTCAGCTTCCCAAGCTGATAGTGCGAGTTCGATTCTCGTCACCCGCTCCACCAAGAATCGCCTGGTCAAAGGCTCAATTGCCCGTCTGTCGGCGGCTCTCGTGATCGCTTTTTGGCTTCGCGTGCCCGCTGCGTGCCCGATGGCTTGGCGGCCTTCTTCAGCTCGGCCTGGACCGTGGCGCTGATGGCGGTGGCGAGGAGCCGGTCGCGCTCGGTTGTCCGGTGCTGGTAGATCAGCGCCGCGCGGGCGGTGCTGTGGCCCATCCGGCCCATCAGCTCGGCGAGGCTGGCCCCGGTTCCGGCGGCGAAGTGATTGCCTGCATGGCGCAGATCATGAAAGTGAATACCGGTGAGGCTGGCTGACTCAGTGGCCATGCGCCAGGTCCGACTGAAGTTCGGGCGCCGCATCGGCGCCCCCTTGGGACCGGTAAATACGAGGCGGGCGGGCCGGTTTACCCTCGTAAGGAATCCGTCGCTGGGATGAAATCGGACGATCGTGACGCACTGGCCGCGTCAGGTTAGGCTGCCGCCATGAGTGACATCGTCAAGGAAGGTTGGTACGAGGACCCCGAGCACCGCCACGAATATCGGTGGTTCTCGCAGGGTTCGGCTACGGATCTTGTGATGGACAACCATCAGACGTCCAGGGATCCCATCAGCGTTACTGACCCGGCAGCCTATGCATCCATGGATTTGGCGCAGCCGCCAGATGATGCGCCTCTGCTGCATACCGACGACGCGCCCTCTCCGCACTTCGAGATCCTCAATTTCGGCACCGGCCACGTAGCGATCATCAACACAGCGGCTAACGACGACCCCTACCGGCCGGGTGACTGACCCTCACTCGCCGTGGCCTGAGCGCGCGTGCCCGCTGGAGCGGTAGTTACCTGCCTCTCGCGGTAACTCGCGGGCAGTCATTCTGGGCGCTGACCTAGGGTCGAGCGCGTCGGAGATCCCTATCTCGCTGATTCCCAAGCTGATAGTGCGAGTTCGATTCTCGTCACCCGCTCCACACCGCTCATCCCCGCGCGCGGGCGCGCCAGCTCGATTTTGCGGCAGGCCGATTGACCAGGGCGGCTCATCCCCGCTTCTCGATTGTCCGGCGTCGCCCGGAACCCGTCGAGAGCGCTCCGCGTCGCTTGCGGCGATGACTTGCGGCCACTCCCGACTGAACCCGGCCAAGAGTCGCCGGTATTGGCAGCTACCGCGGATGAGACGGCTACGGGATCACTTCTTCCTCATCCTCTGCACCCGTCTCCTGCCAACACGGGATCAGGCTGACTCGGTCGTCCGAACGCTCCGATGTCTGTAGCCCTAGCGCCGCGAAGTCGATTGTCAGCTCGTCACGCGGCGAGAACAGCAGCCGGTGGCTAAGAAGGCCTTGGTCATCACTGTCGACTTCATGCGCGAGGATCTGCGTTTCGCGATCGCGCGTTACCTCTCGGAGCGTCTGGACGCGTCGCTCGCCGAGCAGCGCGCCCGAGTAGCCGAGTGTTATCCCATGCCAGTGTTGGGCCTGCCAGGTGACCAGCGACAAGGTCAGCCGGTGTTCCGCGGGCTCCCAGCGGGCTCGCTCAATCTGAGCATCATGAAGGTTTAGGCGGGCCAGTTCGCGCACCACCGCGGGCAGCCCAGGCAGAATCACCTCCAGGCGACGGACGTAGGCCGCCTCGACTTCCTGCCGCTCTTCATCACTCAGCTCACCGTGAACCAGACCCCGAGTGAAGAACCGCACCTGCCGATCATTCCAGAGTGAGCGCTAAAGCTAGTTCGGGGCGAGGCGACGCGTGCCCGCTACGTGCCCGATCGGATGAGCCGGGGCGGGCACTGTCGGTCACTCACAGGCAAATTGCCGCCGACGCTGCAGGCCGCTGACTTCGCAGGTCACTCCCTGGCCGTGGCTGAGACTTCCCAAGCTGATAGTGCGAGTTCGATTCTCGTCACCCGCTCCAACTAGAAGCCGCAGCTCAGCGGCATGAGCCCTCCACTCGTTCCGTCGGCCGACCCGCCAGCGTCGGAGGTCCGTGCCATTAACGTGCCATTAGCTCGCCGGACTGCGGCCTCGGCCAGAACTCCGCGACCTCGCCGAACGCTTCGGCATCCTGCCCTAATCTGCCCGCACGGCTATAAGGCAGCGGCGGCTGCTGTCCCGACAGCAGTAGCAATGGCCGGCGACGGCGCTGGTAAGACCAAAGGCGTATAGCTTACAATCCGGTCACTCCCTGAGGCTCCAACCGGACCTCAGTCGCCAGGCCAGCTAGCCGAGGAACTGCCACGGTGCCATCTCACGCCATCCAGTCCGGACAGCGAGTACGGCCCAGGATGACGCTACGACGCGGAATCCGGGACGCCTGGCGCAGCCTGCCAGGGTGGGCACTGCTCCTGACGGCTCTCCAGCTCGCAGGAACCGATCAGCCCAGTCGCGGCAGTGCCCTCAGTCAGGTCCTGCATACGACCGGCAATGTGTTGCTCGGTGCAGCGATCGCCGCCGCGGCCCTTGGCCTCGGCGTGGTCCTTCCTGCCCGCATCAGAAGATGGGCCGGGGATGCCATGGACCCGCGACCTCGATGGCAGTACGTGCTCGCCGGACTATGTCTGCTAGGCGTTGCAGCCGCGACCGCACCGCTCAGCCTGCGAGCAGGTACCGGTCTGACGACAAGACTTTCCGAGACAGCCTTCATCTGGTGTGTCCTCTACGGCCTACTTCAGATAGGCCGGGCCGCGTGCTCGGGACGTCTTCGCAGTCTGCTGTGGTGGCCCCCATTGACAGCCACAGCCCGCACCGCCGGGATGACCTAGAGGCGGGAGCTGGAGTATCAATTGTCTGACGATGGGTGGACGTTTCTGCCGGAGGCTGCTGCGCCGCTGATGCTGGCCGCCATCCGGGCCTTTGGCTCGCAGGCACTCAGCAGGCCGGTCACGGATGAGCCGCTGACGGGTGAGACTTGCGGTAGCAGGCTGCTGCAGCTTGTGCTTGCTGACCGGGAGCGGGCCGAAAGCGTAGCGGGCCTTGTGCCGATGACAGACGATCGGGACGACGAGCAGCGTCAGGCCAAGCTGGAGAGCCTGGCATCTGATGCCTTCGGCGAGGACCCCGCTGCTGCGGACAGAGCAGCCGACCTGATCGCCGCGTATCACCGTCAGCGCGCTGACGCCGGCGACGTCCAGGCGCTCATGGATCTAGGTCATTTCCTGTACTGGGACCGGCCCGAGCAGGCCAGCGCAGCTTTCCAGGAGGCGATTGACGCCGGGCACATGCACGCCCTGATCGACCTTGCCCTGGTGCTTTCGAGTCGGCTGGGGGACGAGGACGCCGCGTCGGACGCCTACCGGCAGGCCATCGCCAGCGGCGATCCGGACCTGGCCGCGGAGGCGATGTATGAGCTGGGTAGCCGCTCATTGCGTAGAGACGAGACCGCGGCTACAGCGATGCTTCGGCAGGCCATTGACACCGGCCATCCGCGGTGGGCAGGCCAGGCGCTGATCTTCCTGGGTTCCCGGCTGAACCGCGCTGGTGACCAGGACGCAGCCGAGGCGTTGTGGCGGCAGGCGATAGAGACCGGTGACCCCGAAACGTCTGCCCACGCCTCTTACACACTCGGCGAGCTGCTTGAGCGTAAGGGCGAAACCGAGGAAGCCAAGACGCAGTGGCGGCACGTGATACAGACGCGCGGCCCGCACTGGGCCGATGCAGCGCTGACCAGCCTCGTGAATCTGCTGGCGGAACAGGATGACGCAGACGGCCTGCGGAACGCCTACCGCCTGGCAGTGGCGCACGAGAACCGACGCGCTCTACGCGCTGACCCAGCTCGGCCAGGTCCTGGAGGCCCAGGGCGACATCACCGGCGCGCACGAGGCGTGGCAGCAGGCCATCGACTCCGGTTGCGAGGAACCCGACCACTGGCGCGAGCGGATATCTCCGCGGCCGCCAAAACAGAGGCCCGAACCGGCCACCTATCCGGACGACCTGCCGCCCGCGTTCAATCCTCGGAACATGACGCGCACCGGCATCCACGTACTGGAACACGGCCTGCCGCCACTGCCCGAGACCATGACCTACGACATGGCGATCCCCGTCGCCTACTGGAAGGCCGAGAGCTGCGCGGTCGTCCTCGTCCTCCGCTACTCCAGTTACGACCGCGACGATCCAGAGCCGTTGACCTTTCAAGTCAACTACACCCGCGCCGAGGACGGCACCTGGACCCCGCCCAAGCACGCCGCCGGCGGCAGCTTCGGCTATGACCCGATCACCAGGCCCGACGGCGCGCTCTATGGCCTCGACGGCCGGGCCATCGTCTACAGCAGCGGATCCAGTGCCGCCACCGTCACGCCGGGCCGTCCGGCATGCATCGCAGAAGGCCAGGTTGCGCCCGAGGTCAAGTACCTCGCATTGATCAAGGACGGCCGTGAAGACCGCCGCCAGCTGGACTCGCACTTCGGCGCTTGGGTCATCTGCACCGAACAAGACGGATCCTTCGAAGTCGCTGGCATCGACTCCGGCGGCACGACACTGGGAAGCCTGCAACTCCCGTAGGAGATGACAGGCAGCGTCGCAGCACGATCGCCGTGCAATTAGCGTGCAGTTAGGCCCTGCGGCCACTCCCGACCCCGGCCGAAAGTCGCCGGGCTGAGCGCCTATCGGGATAATGGCACCATACGGCTCAGCCTTGTGCGGAACAGAAAAGCATCGGGAGTCGTCTTGTCGGGGCCACGGGCGGGATCGTTGCCGCACACCTATGTCGGACGGTGGCTGCGCGCCTTGATGCTTGATCAGCGGGAGCTGCGCGACGAGCTGATCGCCACGCTCAACAACGGCGAGGCGGTCGGCTGGAACGATGACGAGCCAGCGGTGGTGGTGGCTTGCTGCGAGCTTACGTTCCGCCGGTGCTGGCCGGACGGACCAACCAGGCTGATATCGAGGCGCTATGCGCGCTGTGCGAAGCAGCCTTCGACCAGGGCGGAGCGAAACGCGTGAGCGCGGAAAGCATCGAGGCAGTCGTTCACGTAGCCCTCAGAGGAAATGATGATCGGGCGACTGGTGTCAGCCGCAGAGCGACAGCTACCGCCTTAGCAGCGTCCTCGCAGGCCTCATGTCTGCCCAACTGGACCTCAGCCAGACTGACGTGGATGACCTGATCAAGAAGGCCGAGCACATCGCTTTCGACCGGCGATGGCACCCCGCACTGGTGAGACGGCAGCAATCATGATCCGGAACAGCCTGCCAGCCACGCGTACGTCCAGGTGACCTCGCCGAGCAGGCTGGCCGGCCGCGGGCTGGGCGGCGCCAGTCAGGCCACTGCCTCAACGGATCTCACAAGCAGTAGGTCGCGCCGGGCCACGCACGGGCAGAGGACAGGCCCGAGCTACGCGGGCGCACCTCTACAGCAGCGGCAGCGCGCCTAGAATCGCCTTGCCCGCATCAAGAGAGCGGGGCATTCATCGATCCGGGCGATGAGGAGACCGCAATGAGCGACAAGCCGAGCGTCGTGCTGGTCCATGGCTTTTGGGGTGGCGCGGCCCACTGGGCCAAGGTCATCGTGGAGCTGAACGGGCGTGGCTACCAGTTGCTGCACGCCGTGGAGAATCCCTTGACGTCCCTGTACGACGACGCCGAGCGCACGCAGAAGATGGTCAGGCAGGTCGATGGGCCGGTACTGCTCGTTGGTCACTCGTATGGCGGGGCGGTCATCACTCAGGCTGGTGACCTGCCGAACGTCGTCGGGCTCGTGTACGTCGCCGCATTCGCCCCGGACGCCGGTGAGAACCTTGGTCAGATCAGCGAGTGGAACGTAGCTGCGGCCGCAGCCGCCGGGAATGTCGCACCCGACTCAGATGGGTACGTCTGGATCAAGCAGGACAAGTTCCGCGAGAGCTTCTGTCAGGACCTACCTGCCGACGAAGCACTGGTAATGGCCGTGACGCAGAAGGCGCCGGTCGGCTCGACTTTCGGGGACGCCGTATCGGACCCGGCATGGAAGAAAAAGCCGACCTGGTGTCAGGTGTCGACAAGTGACCGCATGATCCACCCGGACACCGAGCGCCGTATGGCGGAACGCATGAATCCACGGCGGACGATCGAGCTTGACGCGAGCCACGCCTCGCTGGCTTCGCAACCCAGCGCGATCGCTGACCTTATCGACCAGGCCGCAACCGCCCTCGCCTAACACTGGCATCCGCCCGGCGTGCCCGCTGCCATACCAGCGGGGATGGCAGTACCGGTGGTATACCCGCTTTGAGCAGGCAGGCGCGCGACGGCCGCCTGGCCCCGGCTAGCTGCGCGGCGCGGGCCGAAATAATGCGTGGCGGGGTTATTTTGCGCAGCCGTAGTCTTTGAGCATCGCAGTCACCACGACACATGCCTCGCGCTCGTTAACTGCCGCGCATCCTGCCCGGGTAGCGCCGTCGGCGCGGCCGGAAAGATCGCTGACTCATGAGTACCGAGCCCGAGGCCCCAGAATGGTCTCTGCCTGCGGTGCGGCGCGGGCGGGTAGGTGGTCTGCTGCGCACACGGGACTTCGGCTTGCTCTGGGCGGGCGAGTCGATCAGCGGCTTCGGCTCGGCGATCACGACAGTGGCCCTCCCGCTGGTCGCAGTGTCGACCCTGCACGCCAGCGTTGGCATGGTCGCCCTGCTGACGGCCGCCAGCTGGCTGCCCTGGATGCTGATCGGCCTTCCGGCCGGCACCTGGGTCGACCGTTGGCCGCGCCGCCGCACCCTGCTGATCGCCGACCTGATATCCGCGGCAGTCCTGACCGCGATCCCGATCGCTGCTTGGACCGGCGTCCTCACAGTCGCGATGCTGCTGGCCGCCGCTCTGGCAGCCGGCACCAGCAGCATGTTCTTCAGCCTGGCATTCAACGCCTACCTGCCGCACCTGCTGACCTCTGACGATCGTCTGGAAGGCAACGCCAGACTGCAGACCAGCGCGCAGGCTGCTCAGGTCGCTGGGCCAGGCCTGGGCGGGCTGCTGGCGCAGCTGGCGGGGCCAGTCTGCGGACTGCTCGCCGATGCGCTGACGTTCCTGGTGTCGGCAGTCTGCCTGCTCAGTTTGCGGGCGGGGCCCGAGCCGAGATCGGCACAGGTCAGCCGCCCGCGCATGATCCGTCAGATCGCCGAGGGCCTCGAACCCTGGCGGCACGGCGGGTTTCTGTTGCCCATGCTCGTAGTGGCGGCAACGATGAATTTCGGGATGATGGGTGTGTTCGCGCTGCGCATCGTCTTCCTTGTGCGTACCGACGGTGCCGTGCCGGGAACGGCAGGGGTCCTGATCAGCGCGGGCAGCCTCGGCGGACTGATGGGCGCCGCTCTGGCACGCCGCACAGTGACGCGCTTCGGCAGCGCGCGCACCTATCTGATCGTCTCTATCGCTACCGCGCCGTTCATACTGCTCCTGCCTGCCACCAGCCACGGCTGGCGGCTGCTGCTGTTCCCGGCCGGATCCTTCGTAGTACTGGCTGGCTTGGCAATGGCGGGCGTCATAACCTTCACCTTCCGCGCGAACTACATTCCGCCGCACCTCCTCGGCCGGGTCACGGCGGCCACCGGATTCGTAGTCGCCGGTACGGTGCCGCTCGGCGCGGCCACCGCGGGTGCTCTCGCAACTGCCTTCGGGATCCGGACCGCGCTATGGGCGCTAGCCGCGCTGTTCGCTGTGATGCCTAATTTCCTGCTTGCCACATCACTGCGCACCATGCGGGACTTCCCAGACCGTCCCGACTATCTGAGCGACAGCACGGATGAGCTGACGATGGATACGCGGCCGTAGGCAACTACCAGCCCTCTGCCCAGGTCTGCCACGCAATCGGGGACGCCCGCTGCGCCAGAAGCCGTCAGGGCCAGCACATCGCGTTCCCTGGCCGTCAGCGAGCCGAGCCGGTCGTCATCAACTGACCGCAGCAGCGGAGGCTCGAATCACCCGCCGGTTACATGTTCCCCGGCGACATTCCCGCCTGTTCTGCGAGGTCCGGCCTGGGCTCCCCAGCCCGGGGCACCATCAGCCCGCGAGCTTGGAGCTGGTTCACCAGGTCCGCCCGGACGTCCGCCTCGGGGCGGTCAGTGCTCAGTTCCAGCAGGATGCCGCGGCCGCGGTAATAGTCGATCAGCGGCGCGGTTTCCTTGGCGAAGACGGCGAGCCGGTGGCGGATCACGCCGAGCGTGTCGTCGGCCCTGCCGTCGCGTCGTGCCCGGTCGAGCAGTCGGCTGACGAGTTCTTCCTCTGGCGCTGTCAGATAGATCACAGCGTTGCTGGTCAGTGCCAGGTCAGCGCCGAATTGTGCGGCGCGTAGCGCCTGTGGCATCGTTCGCGGGAACCCGTCCAGCACGTAGCCACCGGTGTCGCGGGCAGCAGCCACGACGGCTGGTGCCAGGATGCTGAAGATCAGTTCGTCCGGGACGAGATCGCCGCGGTCGGTGTAGGAGGCGACCTGCCGACCCAGGTCGGACCCGCGCGCTACCTCTTCCCGCAGCAGGTCACCCGAGGAGATGTGCGCGGCACCCGTCTGCAGCGTCAGCCACCTGCTGTGCGTACCTTTCCCGGCGCCGGGCGGCGACAGCATGATCACCCGGACCATGACGACCGCACCACCTCCAGACCTGCCAGCAGCCCTGCCACGGGCCCTGCCTGCACAGTATCTCGTGCCAGATGCCCCGTCAGCTGCCGGGCGCGTAGCTTATCGCGGGCAGGCATTGCAGGTGACAATTCCGGCAATGACGTGGACCGCGCCTGAAACGTAACGAGTGTGGGAGCCCGTTCGCTGCCGATGAGCGCACGACGCTCGGGGGATTCCAGGACAAGCAGCGCCTCTCGTGACCGGTGGCGGTGGCTGTAACGTTCGCGAGCCCGGTGGTGTCTTCATGCCGAGCAGGGCAAACACACAAGGAGGACACCATGGCGCTACGCGTTCCGAAGGCGAAGGTTCCCGCCGAGCTCAGCGAGGGCATGATCAAGCAGTTCGGTGCCGTGCCCGAGCCCGTCGAGGTGACGTGGCACAACCCCAAGGTCGCCGAGGCATCCCTGTATTTCGGGGGCAAGGTGAGTGAGTGGGATGCGGCCGACGAGAGCCTCAAGTCGTTCGCGCACATGGCCGTGGCGGCGCAGGTTGGCTGCAGCTGGTGCCTCGACGTCGCCTACTTCCACTCGCAGAACCAGAACCTGGACGTTGCCAAGGCGAGCCAAGTGCCACGGTGGCGGGACTCGACGGTGTTCACGCCGCTGGAGCGGGACGTGATGGAGTACGCCGAGGCCATGACGAACACGCCGCCGACAGTTACTGACGAGCTGTCAGCGCGCCTGCTCGGCCAGCTTGGCCCGGCCGCGACGGTCGAGCTCACCGCGTTCATCGCATTTTCAAACCTTGCAACCAGGAACAACACAGCGCTCGGGATTGAATCGCAGGGCTTCTCCGCCGCGTGCGAAATTCCGCTGGCCGCGCGGTCCGAGCAGGCCGGCGTACCGTCAACGGCATGACGCAGGACCCGTTCGTCGCCCATCGCAGCCTGCTGTTCACGGTCGCATACGAGATGCTCGGATCGGCGGCCGACGCGGAGGACGTGCTCCAGGAGTCCTGGCTGCGGTGGGCCGACGTCGACCACTCGCAGGTGCGTGACCCGCGGTCATACCTCATCCGGGTGGTGACACGTCAAGCGCTCAATCGCCTGAGAACGCTGGCGCGCAGGCGCGAGGAATACGTGGGCGAGTGGCTGCCGGAACCGTTGCTGACCAGCCCCGATGTCGCCGAGGACGTCGAGCTCGCGGAGAGCGTCTCGATCGCGATGCTTACCGTGCTGGAAACACTGGGGCCGACGGAGCGAGCAGTCTTCGTGCTCCGCGAGGTCTTCGAGATGCCGTATGAAGAGATCGGCGAGGCCATCGGGAAGTCCGCTGGCACGGTTCGTCAGATCGCCCGGCGGGCACGTGATCATGTGGCGGCCAGGCGGCCGCGGGTGCAGGTGAGCCGGTCGGAGCAGCAGGCCGTGGTGGAGCGGTTCCTGGCCGCATTGCGAACCGGGCAGCTGCGGGAGCTGATGGAGGTCATCGCGCCCGACGTGGTCCTCATCGCGGACGGTGGAGGGTTCGTGGCCGCCGCCCGGGCTCCCATCCACGGCGCGGAAACAGTGGCGAAGCTGCTCGCACGCGTACACCGGGTGGTAGCCGCGTTCGAAACGACGGCCGTGTGGCTCAACGGCGCGCCTGCCGGCCGGCTCGAGATCGACGGCCAGATGGCCGCGGTGAGCGTCGTCATAGAGGACGGACGGGTCACCCGGATCTACACGATCGCCAACCCGCACAAACTGACTCGGCTGGACGAACCAGCCGAACTAGCCAGGTAAGCCTGCACTGCGATGGCAACACAGGCAGGCTAATACGGTCGGCCGTGCCCGGTACGATCTGGCCGCATGGCCATCCCGACCGTCCCCGACGACCGCGACATGGTGTTTCAGGCGGCCTCCGTGGACCTCGTCCGCGATAGCCAGCTCCTGCTGGATCAGGTGAGCGTGGCCATCAGGGCCGGGGAGCACTGGGCTCTGCTCGGCCCTAACGGCGCCGGCAAGAGCACGCTGCTGCAGATCATGGCGACCTACGCTTACCCGAGCCGGGGCCACGCCGAAGTCCTCGGTCATCGCCTCGGGCGGGTGGACGTGTTCACCCTCAGGCCGTCGATCGGGCTTGTCAGCAGTCACCACCGGGTGGACTCGCACCGCACGGTCCGGGAGGTAGTGCTTACTGGCATAACCGGCACTATCCAGCTCGTCCCTCGGCGAGAGACCAGCGCGGACGAACTGTCGCGCGCGACGGCCCTGATTGAGCTGATGGGACTAGCCGGCCGGGCCGACGCCCCGTGGCAGGTGCTGTCCCAGGGAGAGCGCGGCCGTTCGCTCATCGCGCGAGCGCTGATGGCGCGGCCGCGCCTGCTTCTGCTAGACGAGCCTGCGGCCGGCCTGGATGTGGCGGGCCGCGAGCAACTCCTAGCCAGTCTGGACGACCTGCGACTACAGCAGCCCGGCCTTGCGACCGTGCTGGTGACCCATCATCTGGAAGAGCTGCCCGCCAGCACGACCCATGCGCTGCTGCTCCGCGGTGGCCGAATACTTGCCGCCGGCGCCATCGACGACGTGCTCACCACAGAGTTGGCGACTGCCTGCTTCGGCCACCCGGTCGCAGTCAGCCGGCTAGCGGGGCGCTGGGCTGCGACTGCCGTCCGCTGAGCAGCGCGGGTGGCACGCCGTGAGTTTTGACCAAGGCCACAAGCTGCAGGTATGCTTGCAGAAGTTTTGTAAAGGCACCTCGTTCGGTGAGGCGTCGACACGAACACAGGCCACTGATCCGACGACGTCGAGAGACGCCCAGGGTCAGGACAGGTCTCCCCGGCTTAAGGGGTTACCCGAAGTGGCTGCACCGTGAGGTGCTACGTCGTGTCGTGCCAAAGCTCTGACGAGACAGGGGTGCGCGCCGGTCAGCCCCGGCCGATCTCCCTTGGTGTGCACATGGGCGCCCCCGCGCGCCATGACCGGAGGAGGCGAGACATGGATTCCAGTAGACCGGGCCGTCAACGGCCCGTCACCCAGCCGTACTCGTCGACTTCCGGCACGCGGTAACCACCCGCTCTGCAACCCTCTCCCTGCCTTTGCGCTGAACTCTGCGCGCTCTACGCAGGGCGGATGGATGCTGCGTGCCTCCCGAATGCAGGGAGGAATGGTCATGACCACCAGCGCGATGGACCTGCGCAACAACGGCGCCGTCCTGGACGCGGAGCATGTCGGTGACATCCGCGGCGCCCTCGGCACCATCAGGCTGGACGACACCGCGCCGCGCCGCGGCACTTCCGCCGTCCTGAAGACCCTGCTGGCCATCGTTGGCCCCGGGCTGATCGTGATGGTCGGCGACAACGACGCCGGGGCGTTCGCGACCTACGGGCAAGCCGGCCAGAACTACGGAACCAGGCTGCTGTGGACGCTGCTTCTCCTGGTGCCCGTGCTGTACGTCAACCAGGAGATGGTGCTGCGGCTCGGCGCCGTTACCGGCGTCGGCCACGCCCGCCTGATCCTGGAGCGGTTCGGCAAGTTCTGGGGCGCATTCAGCGTTATCGACCTCTTCATCCTGAACGCGCTCACTATCATCACCGAGTTCATCGGCATCACTCTCGGTGCCGGTTACCTGGGCCTGCCCAAGGTGCCGTCGGTGATACTCGCCGCCGCGGTAGTAGTTGCCGCTGCTTTTACCGGCAGCTTCCGCAGGTTCGAGCGGATGGCGATCGCGTTCTGCGCCGGCAGTCTGCTGCTGATCCCGCTGTACTTCCTCTCCCACCCAGCGCTCCCGCAGATGGCGCACGACTTCGTGTTGCCTCAGCTTCCTGGCGGCCCGGGCGGGCTGTCCACGGTCATGCTGCTGATCATCGGCATCGTGGGCACCACAGTCGCGCCCTGGCAGCTGTTCTTCCAGCAGAGCTACGTGATTGACAAGCGCATCACGCCCCGGTTCATGCGGTACGAGAAGGCTGACCTGTGGATCGGCATCTGCATCGTCGTCATCGGCGGCGCCGCGATCATGGGCGCGACCGCCACCGCATTCGCGCACAGCCCCGCCTCCGGCCGGTTCACCGACGCAGCCGGGCTCGCAGCCGGGCTGCAAGCCTCGGCAGGCAAGGCTGCCGGGGTGCTGTTCGCGATCGCGCTGCTGGATGCCTCGATCATCGGCGCATTCGCGGTCTCGCTGTCGACCGCATACGCGATCAGTGATGTGCTCGGCATCAACCACTCGCTGCACCGCGGCGTCCGGGGAGCGAAGGGCTTCTACGCCGTCTACGCGGCGCTCATCGGTGCCGCCGCGACGATCGTGCTCCTGCCGGGCTCCCCGCTCGGCCTGCTCACCGAGGGCGTCCAGGTGCTCGCCGGGGTGCTGCTACCGTCCGCATCGGTGTTCCTGTTGCTGCTGTGCAACGACCGCGAGGTGCTCGGCCCGTGGGTCAACGGCCGCAAGGTCAACATGTTCGTTTCGGCAGTGGTCGCCGTCCTGGTGTCGCTGTCGGTCATCTTGACCGCCTCAGTTCTGTTTCCAGGCATCAGTTCACGGCAGATCATCGACATCATGATCGCGTGCGGCGCGGCGGGAATTCTCGCGGCCGGGTACGCGCTGAGCCGTCGGCTTCGGCCCCGAGCGGCGACCGAGCCTCCGCTCGACCGTACGGGTAAGGAGACCTGGCGGATGCCTCCGCTGAGCCTGCTGCAGCGGGCGGAAATGTCCGTCGGCCGGAAGATCGGTATGGGCGCGCTGCGGCTTTATCTGGGTGTGGCGATGGTCCTCGTGATCATCAAGATCGCCGAGCTCGCGCTCGGGCACTAAGCCGGTCACGTCCCATCGCGCCCTGGCGAGCACGCTGACGGCACAGTCCGAAGGTACGGACTGTGCCGTCAGTGCTGACTCGGTTTACGCCTTGAGGTCGGAGTAGCTGCTCGGATAGTTCGACGGAACCACGCCGTACGTAGCAGCGCTGCCGTTGAACGGGCTCAACGGGACTCCGAGGGCATTGAGCAGCTCGGCGAAGTTCTTCCCGACCGCCGTCGGGAACGGACCGTTGCCGCTGATACCGCCTGCTTCCGGCAGCTGTGATTCCGCTGAGCTGCTATCCGCCATTGCCCAGCCCGTCTCGATTCCGGCGCTGCCGTTGTACATGTTGGCGATCACCGTATTCGGCGTCACGTGCTGGCCGACCTGGACAGTCGGCGTCACATCCTCGGCGAGGTAGACCACCAGGCCCTTGGCGGGCCCGTCAGTCAGCTGGTAGGTGATCCAGCCGCCGCCCGGCCAGCCCGGGGAGTCCGCGGTCGCGTTGGTGATGACGCCGTCTCCGATCGCGTAGACCGGCCCGGAGCCGCCGAAGTCAGCGCCCATGTCGATGCGTTCCACCATCAGCCCAGAGATCTTGCGCAGCGGATTGAGGTAGACGGCTGTGGCTGCCTTCTGCGCCTTCGCAGTGCGCCGCGTCGTTGTCGCGGTGGCCTTGCTCGGCGTCTTGGCGGCAGACGCCTTGGCTGGGGCCTTGGTGGCCTTGGCCGGCGTCGTGGCGGCGGTGGCCTTGGCGGCCGCCTTAGACCGGGCAGACGATGACTTGCCGAGCTGGGAGCTTTTTGCCGCGTCGGCGCGCGGAAGCTTGTTCACCGCGTGGCCAGTGTCGCCAACGATGCTGCTGCCAAGAGAATCGGCGACGGAGCCCGCAGCGGTGTGGCTGGTGTCCGCAGTTGTTCCGGTACGCAGGGCCGGCAGGCCGAAAACGACCGCCGCTGCCACTGCAGCGGCTGCGGTGACTCCTCCCACCACGACCGAGGTACGCCTGGCCTTCCGCCCGTCAGCGTGGCTGGCGTACTGCCTACGGTGCCGTGATGGCGCGGCGTGGCGCGCAAGTTCGGATTCGGATAGCTTCCGGTGCTGGCCGGTATCGGACACGATGTGCCTTCATTCGGAGCGCAGTCCCGCGCTCTGTGCTGTTCACCTCCCTGCTGGCCTCCGGGCCAGCGGCATGCGGATGCAGTGCATGTTCAGGGCGGGCCGGTTACGGCCGCTGCCGTCGCGCACGCTGGGTGCTCTCGACTAACCACCATGCACCGATTTCGGTCTCAATGTGACCGAAACGCGAAGACAAACAGTAAAGAATTCGCAACGAAGGCGAAAGCAGGCACTGCGCGAATAGGATATAAGCGATAAAAACTAAACCTGGCCGACTGCAGGTGTTCCCTGATGGAAGCACACGCGCCAGCCGGCCGGCGTCAGCCGCCAGAGCGAACTGCGGTTACAGCGCCGTTCCCCGTCGTCGCTGACATAGGTCACTAGCACGACACCCTCGGCAATCCGAACCCGCACGCAGGTCGTGAGCAGCTACCGCCGCTTCCCGGTCCTCCCCGGCGAGGCTGGCCAGGATCTCCGCTCGGCTCCAGCGGCGCCCAGATGCCCCGAATTCAGCGAACTCGGGATCCAGCAGGGCGTCCACATCGGCTCGTGACCGTCGGACGACTGGCTGGAGCAGCCGGAGCTCGCCGTCGATCGCGCTGCGGAGGTCGCCGTCAGGCTGCGCTGTCATGACCGCCGAGGGTAGCCGCGCATCTGGCTGCGACGTGACGGTGACACGGCCGGGCACTGATCAAGATCGGCTAAGGCTGAAATGCTCGTTCCCGTGGCGAGTACGCTCGGCAGCGTAAGCCGAGCTGGGTTTCATCGTCGCAGGGAGCAACTGACATGAGTCTCTTCCAACGGGCCCACGACATAGTCGCCGCGAAGGCCAACAAGGCACTGGATGCGGCTGAGAACCCCAACGAGATGCTCGACTACTCCTACGAGCAGATGCTGGATCACATCACCCAGGTCCGCCGGGCGCTGGTCGAGATCACCGCCTCCAAGAAGCAGCTCGAATTGCAGGAGCAGCAGCTGCAGCACTCGATCGACCATCTGAACGACCAGGCAAAGGCGGCACTGGCGCAGGGGCGGGAGGACCTGGCGCGGGAAGCGCTCTCCCGCAAGGCCACGGCGCAGCAGCAGATCGACGAGATGGAGCCGCAGCACCAGCAGCTGAACGACGAAGAGCAGAAGATGGAGCAGACGCTCAGTACGCTTCAGCAGCGGGTCAACGAGTTCCGCTCCAAGAAGGAAGTCATGAAGGCCCAGTACACCGCCGCGTCGGCGATGACCTCAGTGAACGAGGAGACGGCGGGCATCTCCAAGAGCTTCAGCGACTCAGGAGCGGCGCTGCAGCGGGCCCAGGACAAGATCGCGAATATGCAGGCCAGGGCCTCCGCTACCGACGAGCTGCTCCAGTCCGGCGTCCTTGAGGACGTGGGCGGCGACACCGACGACATCCAGCGGGAGCTGGACCAGGCCAGCGCCAATGCGAACGTCGACTCCGAGCTAGCCGCGCTCAAGGCGCAGATCGCGAGTGCTCCCGCTACCCCGCAGTTGCCCGCCGGCAGCTAACGGCGAATTGGCTTCGCTGCCTCCGTTCCGCCGGGCGGCGAACGGGATAGCCTGACTGCCATGGGCTTCCTTTGACTGTGACCTGAACTAGCGGCTCGTGCGCCGCCTCCCTCGCCTGTCCAGACAGCAGACGACGAGGGAGGCGGAAACATGCAGTTCGCACGACTGAATCTCGGGTTGATCGCAGCGCTGGCTGTGGAGTTCGTCGACGAGCTTTTCGACGGCACCAAGAGCGGGGCGCTGCCGCTTATCAAGCACGGCCTGTCGCTCAGCTACGTTCAGATTGGTTTGCTCTCGGCCGTGCCGCTGATCGCCGGAAGCCTTCTTGAGCTGCCGGTCGGAGTGATCAGCGGTACCGGCGCGCGTCGCCGGCGGTTCATCCTGGCCGGCGGCCTGGTTTTCATCGGCTCCGTACTCGCCGCCGGGCTCGCTCCGGAGTTTGCGGCGCTGCTGATCGCGCTGACGATCTTCTTTCCTGCCTCGGGGACGTTCGTCAGCCTGAGCCAGGCGGCGCTTATCGAGTCAGCCACCGACCGCCAGGCGCAGCGCATGGCCCGCTGGACACTTGCGGGCTCGGCGGGTGCGGTCGCCGGGCCCCTGCTCGTCGCCGCGGTGCTGGCTGCTGGCGGCAGCTGGCGACTGGCGTTCATCGCGTGCGCTGCCTGCTCGGTTCTGGCGTGGCTGGCGGTAGCGGCAACCGGCCGGACCGACAGTGCAGGCGGGTTGGGTGCGGCCCGCTCCGACTCAGATACCACCTCTGCAGGGACGGACGACGGGGCCGCCGCCGATGACGGCTCTGGCTGGCCCGGCTGGCGGCTCGCCTTCGAAATCGTCCGCCGTTCCGGCGCGCTGCGCTGGCTCCTGCTGCTCGAGGTGTCAGACCTGCTGCTGGACGTGTTTACCACGTTCCTGGCTCTGTATCTGGTTGAAGCCGCGCATGCTGGTCCGCTCGGTGCGGCACTCGGAGTTGGCGTGCGCCTTGGCGGCGGCCTGGCCGGGGACCTCGTCCTGATCCAGCTGCTGGAGCGGTTTGAAAGCCAGCGAGTGCTGCGGGCCAGCGTGTGGCTGACCGCGGGGCTGCTGCCGGCGTTCCTGCTGATCGGAGGGCTCGGCGCCAAGCTGATGCTGGTCGCGGTGCTCTCGCTCGTGACCGCGCCGTGGTATCCGGTGCTCAAGGCCGAGCTGTTCGGCAGCCTGCCGGGCCAGAGCGGGCTCGCGGTATCACTGTCCAGCGCCTCCGGGCTGGTCGGCGGGCTCGGTCCGCTTGCGGTCGGCCTGCTCGCCGAGCACTTCGGGATGAGCTGGGCGATGAGCGCGCTCTGCGTTGCACCGGCGATCATGCTCGTACTAGTTGTCCCCGCTAGCGGCGGCAGGGGCTGGACTAGACTCGGCTGCCGTGACTAGCTCGGGTTCTGCGATCAGGGTGCGCTTCGCGCCGTCGCCCACCGGCATGTTTCATGTGGGCAGCGCCCGGTCTGTCCTGTTTAACTGGGCTTTCGCGCTGCACAACGGCGGGACGCTGGTGCTCCGGATCGAAGACACCGATGCCGCCAGGAACCGGCCGGAGTGGACCGAGGGCATTATCAGCGCGATGGCGTGGCTGGGCATCGACCAGAGCCAGTATGAGGGGCCGGTCTTTCAGTCCGAGAATCTCGCCAAGCACACCGAAGCGGCGCAGGGCCTGTACGCCGAGGGGCGCGCTTACTACTGCGACTGCACCCGCGAGGATGTCATCGCGAGGACCGGCGACCAGCACCGCGGCTACGACGGCTTCTGCCGGGACCGCGGTCTCGGGCCGGGTGAGGGCCGGGCGCTCAGGTTCCGCGCGCCCGACGAGGGTGCGACGGTGATCGATGACCTGGTTCGCGGCAGGACTGTGTTCGAGAACTCGGCCATCGAGGACTTCGTGCTGGCCCGGGCCGACGGGTCGATCCTGTTCCTGCTGGCCAATGTCGTCGATGACATGGACCAGGGGATCACCCACGTGCTGCGCAGCGAGGAGCACCTGTCGAATACGCCGAAGCAGCAGCTGCTGTGGGGGGCGCTTGGCCATCAGCCCCCGGCCTGGGGTCACCTGTCGATCATCGTGAACGAAAAGCGGCAGAAGCTGTCCAAGCGGCGGGACAAGGTCGCGCTCGAGGGCTTCCGGGACGAGGGATACCTGCCCGCGGCCATGCGCAACTACCTGATGCTGCTCGGCTGGGCGCCCAGAGGCGATCGGGAGATCGTGGCGTGGGACGAGATGGTGGCTGAGTTCCGGCTCGAGGACGTGAACCCTTCTCCGGCGTTTTTCGACGTGAAGAAACTGCGCGCGTTCAATGGTGAGTACATCCGCGCGCTCACGCAGGCCGAGTTCATCGCCGCGTGCCAGCCGTGGCTGCGCCCGCCGGCGGCGACCTGGCCCGCCGAGCGGTTCGACCCGGCCGTATTCGCCGAGCTTGCGCCGCTGGCACAGACCAGGGTCTCGGTGCTCCCTGAGATCGTGGGGATGGTGGACTTCGCCTTCCTGCGCGATCCCGTCTACGACGAGCCGTCCTGGGCTAAGACCATGCGGGAGCCCGCCTCGGAGTTGCTGGCTGAGGTCGCGGCCGCGTACGAGAACGTGCCGTGGCAGGCTGACGGGCTCCGGGAACGGCTGGAGGCAGTGGGTGCGACGTACGGGCTATCGCTCGGCAAAGCGCAGGCTCCGGTGCGGGTGGCTGTGACCGGACGGACAGTCGGGCTGCCGCTGTTCGAGTCTCTGGTCGTGCTGGGCCGGACGGAAACGCTGCGGCGCATCGAGGCCGCCCGCGAGCGAGTGACAGGGCTGGCCTGAGCCAGCGTGCGGGCTGGCCGTCAGGCGATACGGCCGGACTGGCTGCTGGCCGCTGCCGGCCTGGCCGGGCTCGTGGCGGCCGTTGCCGCTAGGCCGTCCGGTGCGGCAGCGGCAGCGGCACAGGACTGGTCACCGTTCGTCCTGGTCGCCGGGCTGCTCCTGATCGGGCTGGTGGCCGATGACGACGGTCTCTTCGCTGCCGCCGGATCGCGCCTTGCGGCCACCACTCGCCATGGCTGGCTGCTGTTCGCCGGATCTGTGCTGCTCGTCAGCATCGTTACCGCGACGCTGAACCTGGACACGTCAGTCGCGTTCCTGACACCCGTCCTTGTCCACACCGCGCGCAGCCGCGGGGAGGGAGAGCCGGCTTTCCTCTACGGCTGCCTGCTGTTGTCGAATGCCGCGTCGCTGCTGCTGCCGGGGTCCAACCTGACGAACCTGATCGTGCTCGGCCATCTGCACCTGACCGGCGGGCAGTTCGCGGCACGGATGTGGCTGCCGTGGCTCGGGGCCGTGGTCATTACGGCCGCTGTCGTTGCCATCGGTGAGCGGCACTCGCTCGGCCCGGTAGCGACCGAGCCCGGCCAGGCATCCCGGCCCGTGCTCGGGATCGGCCTGGCGGCGATCGTCGCCGCGACTGTGCTCGTGATCGTGATCCGGGCCGCCGCGCTGCCTGTCTTCGTTATCGGCGTCCTCGCCGCTGGCATCAGGGCGGGGCGCGGTGGCGAGGTAACCATGAGCCGGATCTGGCAGGTGCTCGGGGTGCCAGTGCTGGCCGGGCTGTTCGGCGCCGCAGTGGCGCTCGGGACGCTAGGGCGAGCTTGGTCCGGCCCGGCGGTCCTGCTCTCGCACCTGTCCGGGTGGGCGACGGCAGCGTTCGCCGCGATCGCGACCGTGGTGGTGAACAACTTGCCGGCCGCCAGCATGCTCGCGGCCAGGACGCCGGGTCATCCCCTAGAGCTGCTGATTGGCCTGAACCTCGGGCCGAACCTGTGCGTGACCGGGTCGCTGGCGTGGCTGCTCTGGATCCGGTCAGCGCGGGACGCGGGCGCACGCCCGTCACTGGCCCGCGCCAGCCGGCTCGGCGTCCTCGCCGTGCCGCTGTCGATCGCCGTAGCAGTCGCGGCACTGGCTGTCACGGGCGGTAACTGACGGTAGTTAGCGTCGCGCGGCTCCTGCTTCGCTCTTGCGCTACGCCCCCAGGGCACCGGCTGACGAGAAGATTTGCTATGTATTGTGACGTTAGCGCTACGCTACGACGACAACTACGGGGGTGCCTGGCCTCTACCGAGGACGCTTACATGAACAACAGACTGCGCATTGCCGGCCTCGGCGCCGCCACCCTTCTGATCGCTACGGCTGTCACCGCTGCCGGATTCGGCGCACCTGGTCTGGCTGCCCCAGCTTTCGCACGCAGCGGGCAAGCGGCCGCCAGCGTCCGCATCAGCGTCGCCGGCATTGACCGGGCAGGTAAGTCCGTGCCGGTCACTGCGTTCGCGGACACCGGGCAGGACGCGCCGATCCGGCTGACCGCCAAGCCGCGAACCATCAGTGCCGGGCAGTACTGGATCGGAGCCACGGTCACCACCCCGGCGGGCGCCAAGAGCAGTTACAGCCAGACCCTCGTGGTCCGGCGTGTGACTATCGCCCGGAGCCAGACTGTTGTCCTGGACGCGCGGCCGGGCAAGCTCGTGCAGGTATCGCTTGGCGTACCGGGCGCGGCGAACGATGGCAACGGGGTGCAAGCCTGCCTGTCCGGCGGCCAGTCGGGACTCTGGCAGGAGTCCGGAGGCGCGGGCACGCTGTACGTGGTACCTGTCGCCAGCCGGCACATGACGTTCGGCTACAGCAGCACCTGGCAAACGAGCAGCGCCACCTATTACCTAGCGCAGCAGGCCGTCGGCGGCATCCCCCGGCAGCCGGTATACCACGTCGTGCCGCGCGGACTGGCGAAGGAGAACCTGGTCCTGCGCTCCGGCACGACGACTAGCGGTTATCAGGACTGGTTCCTGCAGCGACAGTTCGCCAGCAAGTGCGACATCGACGAGCTGTCCCTGCCCACTGCGGCGCCTGGGTCGAGGTCGACGGCGTACCTGAGCCCTGGCTCCTGGCAGTTCGAGGTTTTCGCGAATGGCTCATCCTGGCAGGACACGAGCGAGCTAGCGGCCGGGCACAGCTACACCAACACGTTCGGTGCGGCGGTCTTCGGACCAGGCATCTACTACCCGACGCTGGACTTCGGCCAGCTGGCCTACTTTCCGGAGGAGCCGTTCGGCGATCCGCTGCAGCCGACCGGTGATGAATGCTGCGACCGGAGCAGTATCTCGCTGTCGCTGAACGGCCGGACGCTCAAGCACCAGACCATGACCGAGTACAAAGCGACCCGGTCGTTCTCTTACCGGTTGCACTCGGCCGGCTGGTACACGATGCACGTGGAGGCATCGCGCTACGTGCCCGGCAAGCGCCTGGATGCCCGGATGCTGTCGTCGAGCGAGACCACGACGTGGCGGTTCTACGTGAGCCCCCAGTACGCCACGCTCGACTCGGTGATGATGCCGGTCACCGCGACAAGGTACGTGCCGCAGGGTCTCGATCTGGAGAACCGCGCGCCGGCTGGCCCCGCCACCCGGATCAACGTGAGCGTGCTGCGCGCGTCGGAGCCGGGGTGGACGTCGCGCGGATATCCCCTTTCAACCATCTCCGTCCAGGCGTCCTTCGACGGCGGCGCGCACTGGCAGACTGTGCGGCTGGTGCGGCAGGGCGGCCACTGGGTCGCACTTGTGCCGGCTCCCGCGGCAGGCTACGTCGCGCTTCGCTCGACGGTGACCGACGTGCGTGGCGACAGCACCGTGCAGACGATCTACCGGGCCTACCAGATCCGCTAAGGCAGCGGGAACGAGTAGTTACGCGCGAATGCGTGCGGCGCCGAGCCGATCGCCGAGCCGATCGCCGGGCGATGCAACGGATCGCTGGTTGCCTGTGGTCTTAGCAGGCGAAGGAGGTCGCGATGGACGCCGCGGTTGATGCCGAGTTCAGCGATTTCATGCACGGCCGGTGGTCTCAGCTCGTGCGGCTCGGCTACGGGCTGACCGGCGACCTCCAGCTAGCCGAGGACCTCGCGCAGACAGCTTTCGCCAGGGCCTATGCGTCGTGGACGCGAGTGCGGCGAGCCGACGACCCGGATGCGTACCTGCGGCGGATCGTGGTGAACGCGAACCGCAGCAGGTTCCGCAAGGTCCGCGTCGCCGAGGTTCTGACCGAGACGTTGCCGGATCTCGTCAGCGCTAGCGAGGGGGCTGACCAACGGCACGATCGCGATGCGCTGCTAGCGGCACTGCTGGAGCTGCCGTACGGACAGCGCGCGGCAGTAGTGCTTCGGTACTGGCTCGACCTGACCGAGACCGAGACGGCACTGGTACTCGGCTGTTCGGTTGGCAACGTCAAGAGCCAGGCCTCCCGTGGCCTGACGAAATTGCGAACCAGTCCGGTGCTGCTGGAAGGGGGATCGGTATGAGCGTCCAGGACGAGCGCAAGCTCCGAGCCCGCCTAGGCACGCTGCTTGACGGCATCGAGCCGCGGCCTGCGCCCGTGACACACGTGGTGCGTCTGGGCAGGGGGATTCGGATGCGCAGGTGGATCTCGGTGGCGGCGGGGTTCGCGGTTATTGTCGCGGGAGCAGCTCTGATTCCTAGCTTGCTGCAGACCCACCGGGTCGCCCCGATGGAGCAACTGCACAACCAGGTGACCATTACGAGGCCGCCAGCCGCGCACCACGGAGTCATCGGTGCGGGCGTGACCAACGGGCACCGCTGGCAGGTGAGGTTGTCAGGATCGCCCGACAGTCCGACCGCCCTCGCGACCGGGATGTCGCCGATGGGCGTAACGTCGGCCGCCGTTGGCTGGCCCGCCAGCATCCAAGGGGAATCCGGCCTCGGAAGCAGGCCCGAGGACTTGATCGCCGGGACCGTCAACGACCGTGTGACGCGTCTGGACATCTTGCTGTCCGCTGGTGAATTGGTGAGCCTGCCGCCGGTGAGCTGGGGCGGGTATCACTGGGTGGCCGTCGTGCTCCCGCCGGATGCCCGGATTGTTCGCGCAGTTGCCTACTCGGGCGGCAGGGAACTGGCCTATGCCGTGCCATACGGCACCGTCAGCCTTGTCACCTGGTGGCGGCCCGGCCAGGTACCGCCGCGGCGGCTCACCAAGCTGATCGGCGTCGGCCGCACGAACGGCATAGCGTGGCATTACGTGGCTGAGATCGGTCCGTGGGGTTACTGCTATGCATCCGGCGGCAACACTTCATGCGATTCCGCCGCCAGCGCGCGAGTCGCGCCCACTGGACGCGTCGTCGCGTCGATGAGCTGCGGCGCGCTCGGCGGCGGCAGCCAGAGTACGGGCCCGCTGTCGGGGCTGGTCGCCGCAGCCTCCGGCGTCCGGAGGGTGGTGCTGAGATACTCCGACGGCACCACGGCGAGCTTCCCTGCAACGGAGGCGGACGGCCGTTGGTTCGTTGGGTACGGGATTCCTGCGCACTTGTCAGTGGTGCACTCGGTGGAGTACGGCGCCTCCGGCCAGGTTGTCGGCAGCACTGCCGGAGCGACCTGGGAGTGCTAGCCGCAGTCCGGTGTGCTTGGCTAGGCCGGTGACTCAACTCCCCTTTTGCGACCGCGTCCGCGCGGGTGAGACGGTGTTCGGCGGCTGGGCGGTGGCGCCCACGTCGGTCAGTGCCGGAATCCTTGCCCGCGGCCTCGACTACGTCGTCGTTGACCTGCAGCACGGCACCGCGACCGAGCATGACCTGCCGGCCCTGACAACGGCCATCCGGCAGACCGGAGTGACGCCCCTCGGCCGCGTCCGGCACGCGCACCCGGCGGATATCGGCCGGGCGCTGGACTTGGGCTGTGAAGGCGTGATCGTGCCGAACGTTGAATCAGCCGAGCAGGCAGCGGCGGTCGCAGGCGCGTGCCGATTCCCGCCCGACGGTTACCGTTCGGGCGGCGGAGTCATCGCCAGCCAGTCGCTTCCGCTGTGCATCGTGATGGTGGAGTCGCGGCAAGCCATGGCTGAGCTTCCGGCCACGCTGCGGCTGCCCGGCGTGGACGGGATCTATGTCGGCCCGCGCGATCTGTCCTACTCGCTCGGCTGCCCGCTCGATCCGCACGACCCGGTACTGCGCCCTGCGCTCGAGAAGATCTGGGCGGACGCTGCAGCCGCGGGCAAGCCGGCCGGCGTGCACGCGACCGATGGCGCGACGGCGCACTTGTACCGGGAGAACGGCTGCCGTCTTGTCACGGTTATCTCCGACGTCCTGGCCGTGACGCGAGCCGTAGTTTCCGAACTGGCCACTGCACGGGCGTAATCCAGCGCTGGCGGGCGCATGAAGCGTGTGCCGTTTGCCCAGAACAAGGTTGTTAGCGGCGCGGCGTCACTCCTCTATGCTGCCCACAGAGCGTTCGGCGCTCCGGCTAGCCGAGCCGGGCGGGCGCCCGGTCAGTCCGTGGAGGCGTTTTACATGGGACTTATGGACAGGGTCAGGGCGCAGGCGACCCAGCTCGCACAACAGGCCCAGGAGGCAGCTCAGGAGGGCAGGTCCAGGCTCGATCAGGCTCAGGCCGGCCGGCGCGGCGACATGCTGCTGCGCCAGCTGGGCGCGCTAGTGTTCGCCGAGCGCACGGGGCGCGGTACGCCCGACAGCCAGGCTCGTATCGACCAGCTGATCAATGACATCTCGGCGCACGAGCGCGAGAATGGCCTGAACCTGGCAGATCCGCCGCAGCAGGGCTTCGCCCAGTCAGTACTGGGCCAGTCAGTGTGGGGCCAGGCTTCGTCCGGGCAGCCGCCCGCCGGCCAGGGTGCGCAAGCGCCGGCTGGCTTCGACCAGTCAGTTTCAGGGCAGGCTCAGCCGGGCCAGCAGGCCGGGTTCCCCGCGAGCGCGCAGGATGCCCCCGGACAAGCTGGCCCAGGACAGGCCGAGACAGCGCAGCCTCCTTCGCCACCCGGCGGTGCCGGCGGGATGCCGTCCGTGGACACGACGACTAGCTTCTTCCCCGCTCCGGACGGCGAGGCTCCCGGCGCCCCGCCGCAAAGCTGAGCCAGCCTGGTTCCAGTCCGGTCAGCTCAGTTACCGCCAGGCGCCCACTCGGAGTCGGCCGGCGCCGGTGCTGGCTTAGGTGGCTGGCCTGCATCCTTGAGTCCCGATCTGGCCGGATCAGCGCATCAGTAACTCGGCGCCCCAACAGATCGGCATGGTTAGCGCACGGGTCAGCGCGACAATTGCGGCGTCGCCAGCGGAAGCACCGCGGCTGCGGGAACCCGCCCGCTACCTCGCTCGAAAGCAGCCCGGAGTGCTGTCGCGACGTACTCTGGATCCCCGTTGATCTCAGTCCAGTCAAAGTGGACGACTTCGTAGCCGGCCTCTCGAAGCCGTTTGTCCCGCCGCAGCTGGCGGATGGCCAGTTGCCGGTTGTCGTATTTCCCGGCCCCGTCGACCTCAGCGATCGTCCGGAACGCCCGCCACAGGAAGTCGACGCGCCCGATGAACTCAGGGTTCCTAATCTCGACCTGCAGCTCAGGCGGAGGCAGCCCGCAGGCAGCGAACACGGCGCGGGCCAGCGACTCCAGCGGCGATTCCGCCCCGCCGTCGGCGAACTCCACGACTTGAGCGGCTCGCCGGAGGCCTGGCCAGCGCGGACACGCGGCTATGACCTGCCTTAGCTCTTTCTTTGATGTCAGATTCTGCTGGAGCGCCGAGTCAGCCACGACCAGGCCCGCGCGAAAATCCAGCACTCGGGCGAGGTCGATGACGGTCCTGGGCACAGTGGTCACCGGGACTGCTAGCCGCCCTCCGACGTGCTCGGCCGGCAGAGCAGCGCAGTGGATGCGGATGCCCGGCTTGCCGGACCTGCTGCCCGCACCTGGCGGCCGGGTGATACTCAGTACCTTCGGTGGCGGGCCGAGCAGGCTCAGCCCGTGAAGCAGCGCGGCCGTCTGGTGGCTGACGACCGCCGCCGGCCCGAGAGCAGCGGCCGCGCCGGCCGCCGAGAGGAGTAAGGCACCGACGTCCAGGCGCGGGACCAGCTCTGCCAGCTCCGCGGTGGCGTAGTAGCCCCAGCCGATGCGCAGGAGCTCTCCGCGCTCCGCCATTGCCCGGATCTGGTGCGAGGACTTACCAGCCGCCGCGAGTTGCGCGGTGCTCACGATCCCGGCTAACCGTACATTTCGTGACGAGGATTCGGCGCTCATGAGGCCAGGATTGCGCCCGGCGCCGACATTTCATCGATCTCGGTCGGCAGTTCGTCCGTTTTACACTGTTTCGCGCGTCCTAAATCCGTGATAAGTCAGTCGCCCGCTCGCCACCAGCACGGTAAAAGGGGCAAATCGCCTGCGTGCGGGCCCGACTCGAAACCGTGTCGCTCGGACACCAGGCGCTCAATGACGCAAACAGGGCGAAATCGCTGGTGCGCCGCGCACCCAGGCGTGCGCCGACCGATCCGCTGGCGCTCAGCCGCCCGAACCCGGCGGATCGGGGTCGCGCGGCAGCCCGAGTATCCGTTCGCCGATGATGTTCAGCTGAACGTCAGTAGTCCCGCCGCCGATCGTGAGCGCGCGCGTGATCAGCACTTGGCGAGCCCAGTGCGCGCCATCGGGCACGCCGTCGGCTGTCAGCGGTGCGCCGCCGCGACGGCTGCCCAGCGCCCCGGCCGCGCCCGACAGCTCCCAGCACAATTCCGCGACCTGCTGCGCGTGCCGCATGCTCAGCAGCTTGCGGACGCTGCCGGTAGCGCCCGGCTCGGTCCCGGACAGCTGCTTCAAGGCCGCGCGCAGCCCGAGCAGTTCGATCGCATGGCCGGCCGCGACGAGCTCGCCAACCTCGGCAAGCCGCTGCGGCCCCGCCGCTACGCGCGCGACCTGAAGCAACTCGGGCACTCCGCACCCGAACGTCCACGACCGCGACAGTGACACCCGCTCGTTGGCCAGGGTCGTACGGGCGATCCGCCACCCCTTGTTCACTTCACCCACCAGGCAGTCGTCCGGGACGAACACCCCGTCGAGGAAGACCTGGTTGAAGAACGAGTCGCCGCCGAGCTCCCGCAGCGGCCTGACCTCGATTCCTGGTGAGTGCATGTCCACCAGGAAGTAGCTGATGCCGTCGTGCCGTGGCTGCGCAGGATCAGTGCGCGCGATGCAGATGGCCCAGGCCGCCTGCCGGGCCAGCGATGTCCAGATCTTCTGCCCGGTGATCTTCCAGCCGCCGTCGACCCGCTCCGCCCTGGTGGTCAGCCCGGCGAGATCGGAGCCGGCTCCGGGTTCGCTGAACAGCTGGCACCACAGGTAGTCCGCGCGCAGGGTGGCCGGCAAGAACCGCTGCTGCTGTTCCGGCGTGCCGTACTGAATCAGCGCGGGCACTACCCAGGCACCAATCGCCAGACCGGGAACGTGAATGCTTGCAGTCCGCAGTTCCTCGTCAATGATCAGTTGCTCGAGTGCGCCCGCCCCGCGGCCCCAGGGCTTCGGCATATGCGGCATGACCCAGCCACCTGCGCCCAGTGCGGCGTTTCGCTCGGCGCCGGTCAGCTTGGCAATCTCGGTTAGCTCGGACCTGATGGACGCACGGAGGTCACCGTCGCCGCTCGGTAGCTGCAGCCGGACCGGGCGGCCCTGGCCGTCCAGCGCGAGCGTCGCTGTCCGCTGTCGCCAGTCCTGCCCGGCCGGACAGGCGGCACCGAGCAGCGCGCGCAGAGTCATTGCCCGCCGGTAGTACAGATGCGCATGGTGTTCCCAGGTGTAGCCGATCCCGCCGAGCACCTGGATGCACTCGTGCACGCAGGACACTGCGGCATCAGCGGCTAGCGAGGCGGCGACAGACACGGCGAAGTCGTGCTCGCCACCTGATTCGGCCGCGTCGTCCATGGCCCTGGCCGCGTCCCACACGACGGCCGCGGCTTGCTCGGCCGCGACCAGCATCCGCGCGCACCGGTGCTTGACCGCCTGGAACTGGCCGATCGGGCGGCCGAACTGGTGCCGCAGCTTGGCGTACTCGGCCGCAGTAGTGACGGCCCAGCCAGCGATTCCGATGGTCTCGGCGCAGAAGATGACTGCGGCCAGGTTCGCCACGGTTCCTGGTGCCAGCCGGGTTAGCTGACGGTCGGCCGGGACGGTGACGCCGCTCGCAGTGACCCGGCCAAGGCCGCGCGTCAGGTCGAGGCTCTCGGCCCCGGCGATGTCCAGGTTCTCGGCGTCCACGGCAACCCAGACCGTGTCAGCTTCCGGCGGGAAAGTCCCCAGCGCGGAAGCCCCCGGCGGGGAAGTCTCAGGAGAGCCAGCAGCTGTCCGTACCGGCAAGATGATCAGGTCCGCGCCAGGAGCGCCGAGCACGCAGTCCGCACTGCCGGTGATGACGAGGTCTTCGCCCGGTCTGCCCGTTGCCTGAATGCCGGCAGCTAGCGCGACCGCGCCGTTCCCGGTGCCCTGGGCCAGAGCCGCGACCACTTTCCCGGACAGGCCAGCCGACGCCAGCACTGCCGCGGCCAGCACGGTCGGCACGAAGCCACCGGGCACCAGCGCGTGGCCGAGTTCCTCGGCTGCGATGGCAAGCTCGGTCAGCCCCGCGCCCTGGCCGCCGTCCGCCTCAGGCACATGCAGGCCGAGCACGCCGAGTTCCGCCAGCCCGGGCCGGATCGTATCCCGGTAGAAAACCGCGCCGCTGTCGTCACCGTCGGCTGCCGTCCGGACCGCTGACGGCGGACAGGTGCGCGCGGCCCACGAGCGGACCGCGTCGGCGAGCTGGGCGTGATCCTCAGTGAGGGCAAGTGACATCGATCCACCTCGTCCGCTCGAACCGGCTAGGTACCGCCCGCATTCTAGAATGCGATTCGGTTCTGGGCCAGGGCAAGCGGCCGGGCGGCAGCGCATAGCGCGCTGCCCCCGACCCGCTGAGCGGGGTTGGCCGGTACAGGCAGAGCCGCCTGCGCCCGCCAGCCCCGCTCTGGCTTGCCGGGCGTCTCAAGCTAGTCGCAGCTGCGTCTCACCAGCGTGACGTGCGGCAATCTGCGCTGATAGAACACTGGTTTGTACCCTTAGCCGGCGTTTCGGACTCCTCAGCGCCGGCTCTTCGGGGTGTCCGGGCGAGTTCGTCAGCGAAGGAAGTGTCTGTGCGAGTCAGTTCTGTTGTCCTGGCCGCGGCGGTCGGTGTCGCAACGGTTAGTGCCGCAACTGCGCCTGTCCTGGCCGCGAAGGTGCCGACGGCCCAGCGCTTGCCCGCTGCGGCGAGCGCCACGAACCCGGGAGCAACGGCAGCTTCGCTTGGGCTGGCAGCCAGCTCGACCGGTGTGCCGGAAGCCGCCGTCCTCGGCAAGAGGAACTCCCTCGATTACCTCACAAAGGTCCGCGGCAAGTGGAAGCGCACGCAGGTGGCCGGCCCCAACTCGGCATTCTCCGCGCCCGTGGTTGTCAGCGGTCCCGGCACCGACGCGGCAATCGCGGTCGAGGGCGCAAGCCATTCGCTGGCCGTGTACGTCAAGATCAACGGCCACTGGCGTCACCTGAAGGTGGCCGGCCGGAATACGACCTACGCCGCACCGTCCCTGGTCGCGACGCCTTCTGGCGCAGGCGCCATCGCCACCGAAGGCAAGAATCACTCGCTCTGGTTCCGTTGGCAGACGAACGGCAGCCGGTGGGACGTCAAAGAGATTCTCGGCAGCGGCCGCGACTACTCGGCTCCGTCGCTGGTGATCCGGGATAGCAGCCAGGCTGGCGGGCTCGGCGGAGCCGGGCAAGCGGATATCGCCTACCAGGGTCCTGACAACGCACTCGCCTACGCCTACTCGACCTCTAGCTACCGCGCCTGGGTCAACGATGTCATCGGCGCCAAGCGTGCCTACTCGGCGCCATCACTTGTCGTCCTGGACGGAACTGATGCCACGCAGGGTGAGGCGTTCGTCGCGGTAGAGGGCGCGAAGCACAGCCTGTGGAACTACTACGCCACCACTAGCACTCTCTTCACGGGCCAGGAGGTGCTCGGCAACCGGTACGCCTACTCCGCGCCTTCGGCCGTGCAGAACAACCTCGACCCGAACCACGCGATCGAGATCGCCTACCGGGGCGCCTCGGACTCGCTCGGCATCTTGCTCAGCCCGGACGGCACGCACTGGCAGAACGACCCGCTCGGCCGCGCCGGCGGCGTCGAGTCGGCGCCCGCGCTAGTTGCCCAGCCAAACAACGGCCAGCTTGATCTCATCTACCAGGGCGGCAGTAACACGTTGTGGTACCTCGGTGCCCCCGTGCCGTCCACCGACATCGCGCCCGCCTTCTCCGCCAGCAAGATCGGCGGCAAGGGCAGCGCATACGGCGGCTGATACCTGCCGAGCCTGGTTCGGGCCTGGCAGCCAGTCCTCAGCCGATAGCGGCCGGCGGAGCGGAGGGGGCTCCGCCGGCCGTTATCGGTGTCTGTTATCCCCGTAGCGGCTTCTCGCTGGTGTTTGGCACCTTGCTCTGATCACGCTTGCCCACGCCGTAGCTTAGGTGCCCGGTATGCGTGTTTGGGATAACCAGACAGCTACCGCGTGGCGGGATGTTGCGGGTTGCCGCCGTGCACGTCGGCGCCACATCTGGCAGCCGATCGATCTGGTGACTTGCCTGGGATCGCTGGGTACTATTAAGTTACTCGCCAGTACTACCGGCGAGTAGCACCAGCAGCGAATGCGGCAGGGAGCACTAATGGGTCACTTCAAGAGCAACCTCAGGGACATCGAGTTCAACCTGTTCGAGGTGCTCAAGCGGCAGGACCTGCTGGGCGCGGCGCCGTTCGGCGAGGTCGACGAAGAGACCGCGCGCGGCATCCTGGACGAAGTGAACCGGCTGGCTCAGGGCCCGATCGCCGCGTCGTTCGCCGACGCTGACCGGAACCCGCCGGTATTCGACCCGGTCACCCACTCGGTGACGATGCCCGAGTCATTCAAGAAGTCCTATCAGGCATTCCTCGACGCCGAGTGGTTCCGGCTCGAATTGCCGGCCGAGCTCGGCGGCACCGCCGTGCCTCGCTCGCTGATCTGGTGCGTCGCCGAACTGGTGCTGGGAGCGAACCCGGCTGTCTGGATGTACTCGAGCCTCGGCGCGTTCTCGCGCGCCCTCTGGGAGCTCGGCACACCCGCTCAGAAGAAGGTCGCCGAGCACGCGATCGCGGGCCGCTGGGGATACACCATGGTGCTAACCGAGCCGGACGCTGGATCGGACGTCGGCGCCGGCCGGACGAAGGCCGCTGCGCAACCCGACGGCACCTGGCACATCGAGGGCGTGAAGCGGTTCATTACCAGCGCCGAGCACGACATGGCCGACAACATCCTGCACATTGTGCTGGCCAGGCCGGAGGGCGCCGGGTCCGGCACGAAGGGCCTGTCGATGTTCCTGGTTCCCAAGTTCCTGGTTAACCCGGACGGCTCGCTCGGCGAACGCAACGGCGTGTACGTGACCAACGTCGAGCACAAGATGGGCCTTAAGGCCTCGACGACGTGTGAGCTCACCTTCGGTGCCGAGCACCCGGCCGTCGGCACCCTGATCGGCGACGTGCACGACGGCATCCGCCAGATGTTCATGATCATCGAGTTCGCCCGGATGATGGTGGGCACGAAGGCAATCGCGGCGCTGTCGACCGGGTACCTCAACGCACTCGACTACGCGAAGACCCGTGTCCAGGGCGCCGACCTGACCCAGATGCTGGACAAGGCGGCTCCGCGCGTCACGATCATGAAGCACCCGGATGTCAGGCGCAGCCTGCTGATGCAGAAGTCCTACGCCGAGGGCATGCGCGCACTCGTCTTGTACACCGCCACTCAGCAGGATGCCATCCAGCTAGCCGCAGCCCGAGGCGAGCAGGACGAGGCGGCCGTCGCGCTGAATGACCTGCTGCTGCCCGTCGTCAAGGGAGTCGGTTCGGAGCGCGGCTACGAGCAACTGGCTCAGTCGCTCCAGACCCTCGGCGGCTCAGGCTACCTCCAGGACTACCCGATCGAGCAGTACATCAGGGACTCCAAGATCGACAGCCTGTACGAGGGCACCACCGCGATCCAGGGCATGGACCTGTACTTCCGCAAGATCGTTCGCAACCAGGGCGCCGCACTGACCGACCTGATCGGCCAGATCCGCGAGTTCGCCGGCGCTGACAATGGCAACGGCCGGCTCAAGAAGGAGCGGGCTGCCGTCGCCCGCGCGGCCGACAACGTCGAGGCGATCGTCTCGGCTATGAACGGCTACCTGGGCAGCAGCCTGGAGCGCGCACCTGAGATCTACCGCGTCGGTCTCAATACCACCAGGCTGCTGCTCGCGCTCGGCGACCTGGTCATCGGCTGGCTTCTCGGCCGCCAGGCAGAGGTCGCGCTAGCCAAGCTCGATGAGGCCGGGCTCGACGGCCACCCGCTGACAGCGAGTGACCAGGCCTTCTACCAGGGCAAGATCGCCGCGGCTGCGTTCTTCGCCGCGACCGTGCTGCCGCGGCTCGCGGCGGAGCGGGAGATCGTCGAGGCCACTTCGCTCGACCCGATGGAACTGCCCGAAGACGCGTTCTGACAGTTCCGCGCCGGTTCTGCGGCGTCAGGCACCGAGCACTTCCGCCTGATGACCACTCAGCCGAGTGCCAGTAAGCACGTGATCATCGCCTCTGGCGTGTTCACGGCCGACGGCACCGACCGGGCGGGCCGGCGCGAGAGCCGGACCGCCCAGGCCCGTGACTCAGATCTCGTACTGGACCGCTGCCTTGTTCTTGGCGTGCGGCCCGCTGAGCCTGCTGATGATCTCCTGGTGCTCGGGATTGTCGCGGTAGGCGAGGTAGGCGCCGGGGTCGTCAAAGTCGGCAACGACAGCGAAGTCAAAATTCCCTTCGATTAGGCCGGCGTCCGGTCCGCAGTGATAAGAGCGCAGCCCGGCGAGCTTCGGCGCGAGCGCGGTCAGCTCAGTGGCGAACTGCTTCTCCATGTCGTCGGTCATCTCGTCGTCCCACGTGAACATGGCCACGTGCCTGATCATCGGACCCCCCCTTCAGTTCGCCGCCGCGCACCCTCCGCCGGGCCGGTCACGACCAGGCCAGCATGCGCAACGGGTCGGTCAGCATCGCGCCGACGTCACGCAGCACCGCCGAGCCCAGGTCACCGTCGACTATCCGGTGATCGAAGGACAGCGCGAGCGTGCACACCTTACGAACGGCCAGCTGCCCGTCAACCACCCACGGAGCATCCTTAACCTGGCCCAACGCCAGTATCGCCGCCTCGCCAGCGGGCAGGATCGGGGTCCCGGTATCGACTCCGAAGACGCCCACGTTGGTGATCGAGATGGTGCCGCCTGACAGGTCCGCCGGGGTGGCCTTGCCCGCCCGCGCTGTTTCCGCGAGCCGGCCCAGCGCGCCGGCCAGTTCCGGCAAGGTCAAGGCATGCGCGTCCTTGACGTTGGGCACGACGAGTCCGCGGTCGGTAGCAGCCGCGATCCCAAGGTTTACGTAGTGCTTGACCACGATCTCCTGCGCGGTCTCGTCCCAGCTTGAGTTGATCATCGGGTGCCGCCCGGCGGCGATGATCAGGGCCCGCGCGACCAGCAGCAGCGGCGACACCCTGAGCTCAGCGAACTCGGGCAGCGTCCGCAGTCGCGCGGTCGCCGTCATCGTCTCGGTGATGTCGATCTGCAGGAACTCCGTGACGTGCGGTGCAGTGAACGCGCTTGAGGCGACCGCGGCAGCGGTGTGCTTGCGCACGCCCTTAATGGCGATTCGCTCCTCCCGCGCCGCTGCCGTTCCGGCTGGCGCCCGAAGACCAACACCGACACCTAGACCGGGAACGGGCTCGTCAGGCGTCAGTGCTGCCGCATGCTGGACGTCGTCCCTGGTGATGGAGCCGTTCGGCCCAGTGCCGATGAGGCTCGCGAGGTTAACGCCGAGATCCCGCGCCATCTTGCGCACCGGCGGCTTAGCGAGTGCGGCACCGGTCATTGCGGCGCCGGCAGGCGAGCCATTGGCGCTGGCAGCGGTCGCGGCTGGTTGTGCGGCCGCGGCCGGACGGGCGGCTGGGGCACCGGCGGGACTGGCGTTCCCGGTTTGGTTGGCGTTCCCGCTTTGGTTGGCGTTCCCGCTTTGACTCGGGGTTGTCTTTCTGGCCCGGCGGGTGGTGCCGCCGAGCTTGACGCCGTACCCAACCAGCACCGCCTGGCGCTCCGCCTTCGGCGCCGGGCTGCCGATCATTCCTGGCTCGGACGCACCTTCGACCGGCGGCGCAGGGACCAGATCCTCCATCTGGCTGATCGCCCGCTGCGCCTGCGCTTCGGGCGGGACCGTGCCTGCCTGGCCGCTGCCGTCGGGGCTGGTGTCCACCGCGATGATAGGCGTGCCGACATCGGCGGTCTCGCCCTCGGCCACCAGCAACCTGGCGACCGTGCCTTCGTACGGGCTCGGCAGCTCGACGACGGCCTTGGCCGTCTCGATCTCGACGATGATCTGATTAACGGTGACAGCGTCACCGGGCTTGACGTGCCACCTGACGATGTCGGCCTCGGTCAGGCCTTCGCCGACGTCAGGGAGCTTGAACTCCTTGAGATCAGACATTCCTGGCCTCTCAGTAACCGAAGCTGCGGTCGACGGCATCCAGAATCCGGTCCAGGTCCGGCAGGTAATACTCCTCGAGCCTGGACGGCGGGTACGGGGTGGTGTACGCGCCCACGCGGAGCACCGGAGCCTCAAGGCTGTAGAAGCACTCCTGGCTGACCTGTGCAGCGATCTCGGCGCCGAGGCCGCCGGTCACCACTGCCTCGTGAACGACGATGCACCTGCCCGTCTTGCGCACCGAGGCGAAGATCGTCTCGGTGTCCAGCGGTGCCAGCGAGCGCAGGTCGATGACTTCCACTGACCTGCCGTCGCCAGCCGCGGCCACCGCAGCCTCGACGCAGGTCCGCACCATCGGCCCGTAGCACAGCACAGTCACGTCGGTGCCGTCGGCGAGGACGCGGGCTTTGTCCATCGGTAGCGCCGCGGCCAGGCCGCCTTCGGTGTCGACCTCGGCCTTGTCCCAGTAGCGCCGCTTCGGCTCGAAGAACAGCACCGGGTCGTCGCTGCTGGCGGCCTGCTGGATCATCGTGTAGGCGTCAGCGGGGTCGCCGCAGGCCACCACCCGGAGGCCGGGCGTGTGCGCGAACAGCGCCTCGGGCGACTCACTGTGGTGCTCGACTGCGCCGATACCACCGCCGAACGGCACTCTCACCACGATCGGCAGCGCCACGGAGCCGCGCGAGCGATACCGCATCTTGGCGAGCTGAGAGACGATCTGGTCGAACGCCGGGAAGATGAAGCCGTCGAACTGTATCTCGCAGATCGGCCGGTAGCCGCGCAGGGCGAGGCCGATTGCCGTGCCGATAATGCCGGACTCGGCCAGTGGCGTGTCGATAACCCGGGCCTCGCCGAAGTCCTTCTGCAGCCCATCGGTCACGCGGAACACGCCGCCGAGCTTGCCGACGTCCTCGCCCATGATGAGCGCCTTGTCGTTGGCTTCCAGCGCCTTGCGCAAGCCCTCGTTAAGCGCCCTGGAGAGGGTGAGCGTGGTCATCGTGTCGCCTCCTCGGCTTCGAAGGAGTCAAGGTAGGCGGCGAAGCCTGTGCGCTCGGCCGCGAGCTGAGCTGTTTCCGCGGTCAGCACGTGCTCAAACATCGAGACCGGCTCCGGGTCGGGCATCCGCTGGCAGGCGACACGCACCCGGCTGCCGACTGCGGCGGCTTCGGCCTCAATCTCGTCGAAGAAGCTCATCTCGGCCTGCTCGGTCCTGATGAGGTACTGCTTGACGCGTTCGATCGGGTCCTTCAGTTTCCACGCCTCGAGCTCAGCCGACAGCCGGTACCGGGTGGGGTCGTCCGTCGTCGTGTGCGCACCCATCCGGTAGGTGAAGGCCTCGATCAGGGTCGGTCCCTGGCCTTCCCTGGCGGCCTGCATCGCCTTGCGGGTCACCGCGAGGCAGGCCAGCACGTCGTTGCCGTCCACCCGCACGCCAGGGAAGCCGAATCCCTTGGCGCGCTGGTAGAGCGGGGTCCGGGTCTGGCGTTCCAGCGGTTCGGAGATTGCCCACTGGTTGTTCTGGCAGAAGAACACGATCGGCGCGTTGTTCACCGATGCCCAGATGAATGCCTCGTTCACGTCACCCTGGCTGGTCGCGCCGTCGCCGAAGTAGGCGATCGCCGCCTCGCCGTCATCGCCGCCTACCGCGCCATCGCGCTGGATTCCCATGGCGTAGCCGGTCGCGTGCAGCGTCTGGCTGCCGATGACGATGGTGTACAGGTGGAAGTTGTGCGCGGTCGGATCCCAGCCGCCGTGGCTCACGCCTCGGTACAGTTCCAGCAACTTCACCGGGTCCAGGCCGCGGCACCAGGCCACGCCGTGCTCTCGATAGGTCGGGAACGCCATGTCGCGCGGCGTGAGGGCCCGGCCCGAGCCGATCTGTGCAGCCTCCTGACCGAGCAGGGAAGCCCAGATCCCGAGCTCGCCCTGGCGCTGCAGCGCGATCGCCTCGAAGTCGATCCGGCGGACGATCACCAGGTCTCGGTAGAGCGCCTTGACCTCTTCGGCGGAGATCTCCAGGGGGTAGTCCGGGTGCTCGACACGCTCCCCTTCGGGGGTAAGGAGCTGAATCAGCTCAGGTGAGTCCGCCCGTCCGTCTGGCTCGCGGGCGGGGGGCCCGTCGTCTGTTGCCCGCTTACCAGGGCGGGCTGCGCGTCCGGCGTCTTTGACGGCCACGTGCCACTCCTTGCATCATCACGTCCGGCCCGGGGCGCGCCCGGACCGGATGCCGACAGTCCATGGCTGGTCAGTCCATAGCTGTGCGAACAGTACTATTGCCGCGCCCGGCGTGGTCAAGCGCTGCGGGCCTGCGACGACGATGGTGACGGATGTCACGAAATCGGGGCACGCCGGCCTGCTTTAAGGCTACTGCCCAGGGTGCCGGATCCCTATTCGCTCACGGTGAACCCGCTGCGAACTCCGCTCTTCCGGTGCCTCATGGCGCCGCTCGCGTACTGTTCTGAAGGTGCCCAGATTCGTTGTCAACGTGATGCTCAAGCCGGAGATCCACGACCCGCAAGGCGAAGCCATCGCCCGCGCCTGCCAGCGGCTAGGTTTCGGCCAGGTGGCCGGCGTGCGGCAGGGCAAGCGGTTCGAGATCGAGCTCAGCGAGCCGGCCAGCCCGGAGCGGATCGGCGAGCTCGCCGCGGAGCTGCTCGCAAATCCGGTTATCGAGGAATTCTCCGTTCGCCCTGTGTGAGCGCCACGTGACGTCAGCCAGTAGCGCACTGTTCGTCCAGAGATCGCCTGAGTTCATGATTACCGCTGCTCAGGTGGGGGAAGCCTCCACAATGTGAACTGATGAGTTGCCGCGACGGGGCTGAGGAGCGGATGCGATCTCGGGTGTTTCATTCTGGGGAACCAGCCGCAGACGTGGAGTTCTGCCTGGTGTTCCCCAGAGAATCGCTCAGCGTCCCGGTGATGCGCCGGGTACTCGGCGACACTCTGAGCCGTCTCGGTATCGACGAGGGCTGTGTCGACGACTTGCTGCTCGCGGTGACCGAGGCGTGCACGAACGTATTGCGGCACGCGGGGCCGGGCCGCCGGTACGAGCTCGTGGCACATGTCGGCACCAAGCGCTGCGTGCTGGAGGTTCTCGATAGCGGTCGTGGCTTCGACCCCGCCAAGGTGAGCCGCGGGCGCCGGCGTGCCGGCTTCCGGCGGTCGGTCCGTCCGATGGGCATGCTGCGGCGGAATCAGACCGCACCTGCCCACGCGGCGCCTAGCTCGCCCACTATCCTGCGTAACCGGATTACCAGGTCGCGGCAGCTGGCCAGGGAGCGTGCCATCGCTGACCTGCCCGAGTCCGGCCGGGGCCTGGCGATCATGCGGGCCTGCGTCGACGACGTCACCATGCGGAGCAGACCGGGCCAGGGAACCGTCGTGTCACTGCACAAGCGAATCGAGTGGCGGACCGACGCACCGCTGGCCCCTCGCCCCGCGACTCAGCTTAAGGACGTGGGCTGAGCAGGTAGCCTGCGAGTATGCGCCGCCCGACAGGACGCCCATGACGGCCCGCATCGGAGTCGTCACCTTTCCCGGTTCACTCGATGATCGTGACGCGTGCCGCGCTGTGCAGCGAGCAGGCGCGCAGCCGGTCGAACTATGGCACGATCAGGCCAGCCTCCGCGGCGTCGACGCCGTGATCCTGCCGGGTGGCTTCTCCTACGGTGATTACCTGCGTTGCGGCGCTATCGCGAGGTTCGCGCCCGTTATGGGAGAGCTAACCGAGGCGGCCGCCAGGGGACTGCCGGTGCTCGGCATCTGCAACGGCTTCCAGATCCTGTGCGAGGCACACCTGCTGCCGGGGGCGCTGGCCCGTAACGCCGGCCTGCACTTCGTCACCAGAGACGTGACCATCAGGATCGAGAACGACACCTCCGCCTGGACCCGGCAGTACCGGACGGGGCAGGACATCCGCGTCGTACTGAAGAGCGGCGAGGGCGCTTACATGGCCGACCCGCAGACGCTGGCCAGGATCGAGGCAACCGGACAAGTGCTAGCCCGTTACGCCAGCGGCAACCCGAACGGCTCACTGCGGGAGATCGCGGGCATCGTCAATGAAGCCGGGAACGTGGCCGGTCTGATGCCGCATCCCGAGCACGCTATCGACGAGCTGACGGGACCGTCTGCAGACGGCCTTGGCTTCTTCACGTCAGCCCTGCGGGCGGTTGCGATCCCATGAGCCACAACGTTGCCGCCACGGCGGAGTCGCCGGTTCAGGACACCGTGGCGGGTGCTGCCGCCACGCCGGACCGGCCCCAGCCGTTTGCCGCCCTCGGCCTGACAGCCGATGAGTATGCCCGGATCTCCGGCCTGCTAAGGCGCAGGCCGACCGATGCCGAGCTGGCCATCTACTCGGTGATGTGGAGCGAGCACTGCTCCTACAAATCCTCGCGCAAGCACCTGCGGCAGTTCGCCGACTCCGCGCCCGCGACTGACGTGCTGCTCGCCGGGATCGGGCAGAACGCCGGCGTGGTCGATGTCGGCCAGGGCTACGCGGTCACATTCAAGATCGAGTCCCACAATCACCCCTCCTACGTCGAGCCGTTCCAGGGCGCGGCGACCGGCGTCGGCGGCATCGTCCGCGACATCCTGGCGATGGGCGCACGGCCCGTGGGCGTGATGGACGCGCTGCGATTCGGCCCGGCTGATGCGGCTGACACCCGCCGGGTGCTGCCGGGCGTGGTGAGCGGCATCTCCTTCTACGGCAACTGCCTCGGCCTGCCGAACATCGGGGGGGAACTCGCATTCGACCCGTGCTACGCGGGCAACCCGCTGGTCAACGCGCTTTGCGTGGGCGTGCTGCGGCACTCCGACCTCAAGCTGGCTGCCGCGACCGGGCCGGGCAATCAGGTGATCTTGTTCGGCTCGCGCACCGGACCGGACGGCATCGGCGGTGCATCGGTGCTGGCCAGTGCGTCATTCGGGGGCGCCGGCGAAGGCGCGAAGCGGCCGAGCGTGCAGGTCGGCGACCCGTTCATGGAGAAGCTGCTGATCGAGTGCTGCCTGGAGCTGTACCAGGCCGGGCTGGTCGTCGGCATCCAGGATCTCGGCGCGGCCGGCGTGGCCTGCGCGACGACAGAACTGGCGGCAGGCGGCGGTACCGGGATGCGGGTCAGGCTCGACTCTGTGCCGCTGCGCGACGCCTCACTCGGCCCGGCCGAGATCCTGATGAGCGAGTCGCAAGAGCGGATGATGGCGATCGTCGAGCCGGGCCAGGTCGCCGCGTTTCTGAATATCTGCGCCAAGTGGGACGTGCAGGCCACCGTTATCGGCGAGGTGACCGACACCGGCCGGCTGGAGATGACCTGGCACGGGGAACAGGTGGTCGACATCCCGCCGGGCAGCGCGGCCGACAACGGGCCTGTCTACGACCGGCCTGCCGTCCGTCCGGCCAGTCAGGACGAGCTGGCAGCTAACAGCCCGGCTCTGCTGCCGTTGCCGGCGAGCGGCCCTGACTTCCGCGCTGACCTGCTGCTGTTGCTCGGATCGCCGGATGGCGGCGACAAGACCCCGGTGACCGAGCAGTACGACCACTACGTTCGTGGCGACACCGTGCTCGCAATGCCGCATGACGCTGGTCTGCTGCGGATCGATGACCAGTCCGGGCTCGGCGTCGCGCTGGCTACCGACGGCAACGGCCGGTACTGCCAGCTCGATCCGTACGCTGGCACGCAACTTGCCCTGGCTGAGGCGTACCGGAACGTAGCCGTCACTGGCGCCCGGCCGCTCGCGGTCACCAACTGCCTGAATTTCGGCTCGCCTGAAGACCCGGCTGTGATGTGGCAGTTCACTGAAGCAGTCCGGGGCCTAGCCGACGGCTGCCGGCAGCTCGGGACACCGGTGACCGGCGGCAATGTCAGCTTCTACAACCAGACTGGCGGAACGCCGATCCAGCCGACCCCGGTCGTCGGCGTCCTCGGTGTGCACGACGATGTACGGCGGCGGGTGGGTTCTGGCTTCCGCGCGGAGGGTGCCAGCATCGTGCTGCTGGGCGAGACCCGGCCCGAGTTCGGCGGCTCGCTGTGGGCCTGGTTGCGGCACGGGCACCTCGGCGGGCAGCCGCCACGGGTCGACCTGGCGGCCGAGCGAGCGCTCGCGGGTTTGCTCGCCACGGTGGCGGCCCGAGGCCTGGTCGTGGCCGCGCACGACCTATCCGACGGCGGCCTTGCGCTAGCGCTTGCTGAGTCCTGCTTGTCCGGTGGTACCGGGTGCGTCGTGCGGTCACCAGCCGATGCGGCCACGTTCCTGTTCAGTGAATCGGCCGCTCGCGCAGTGGTCGCGGTCCGGCCGGGCGCGGCCGGGGACTTCGCTGCTGCCTGCGAGCAGGCAGGGGTGCCTGCGCAGGTCATCGGCACGACGGGCGGCTCGAATCTGGAACTTGAGGGGCTGTTCTCCGTGCCGCTTGACGAGCTCGCCGAGACGCACCGGGCCGCGCTCCGAAACTTGTTCACCTGACGGCGACGGCCGGTTCTGCAGCTACACCGACGCCCACCAGAATCCGATGAGCTGATCGGGAGTCGGTACCGCCGCGCAACTGTGCAGAGCGGCACCAAAGGCCGAGCCGGGAAGCTCGGCTGTCTCGGTCAGGCAGGAAGCGTCGGCCAGATTCGTGTACTGGTAGAAATCGTGCCCTTGGACCTGTTTCGCCGCCCCGGTCCGGCGCCAGCGCTGCTGCGCCGCGAGGTCGCAGTGTTCCAGCATCAGCTTCGGCTGGCTGGCCCGGCCGGACGCGGCCAGGCAGCGCCCAGTCGGCAGGTAGATGAAGATGTAGCTGTTGCCGGCCATCAGGTCCGCAGTCCACTGCGGTGAGCCAGCTTGTTCCTCCGCCTGTCCGAGCGGGCTGAACTGCGGGACGGGCCCCGGACCGAGTAGCTGCAGCAGCTCGCCGGACGATGAGCCCGGCTGTGCGACCTGCGCAATCAGACCCACCGTCTGGAAGCTCAGCACCCTCGTCGGCAGTGGCGGCGGTGGATGCCGCGCCGGATGCAACGCCACCAGATATACCGCCACAGCGCCGCCGGCGATCACCATAGCGGCACCGATCCCCGCCAGCCGGGCCAGCCTGGAGCCCGAGGCTCGTTGCCCCGTGGTACGGCGCTGACCAGGCATACCGAACGAATACCGTTATCCGGCCACTGACGGGGCCAAATAGCGAAAACTTTGGCGTTAAATGCCGCCGGGGTGTCAGCCGACGCAGACTTTTACTGATCTCTGCCATCTTTCGCGTGGGTAACGACGGATCTGCTCAGGCGCAATGAAACGAAATGTGCCCGCCCTCAACGCAGCCGCGGCTGACGCCTGTACGTCGCCGGCATCAGAGAGCGCGGGCGATCTTTTTCTCGGCTAGCCTGCTTACCCGTGCCGGCGCGTGGTCCAGACCTTGCTCGCCTGCTTGCTGCGGTCAATGACCAGCGGGAGGCTATCGGCGAGCCACCCTGGCACGGTCCGGTCACCGAGCGCACGCTCGGGGCGGCGAACCTGGCGGCCGTGCTGGCGGCGAGGGCCAGAGGTGCTGAGCCTCAGCGCGCCGCGCTGCGCGCTGCGGTCCGCTACAGCCTGGGCCAGCTGGAGGAGAAGGTGCCGGGCCGCACGGTGGAGGTCCGTGTCCCGCCCTTCGCCGCCGTCCAGTGCGTGCCGGGCCCCAGGCACACCCGCGGTACGCCACCGAACGTGGTCGAAACCGACCCGCTGACCTGGCTCGACCTAGCGACCGGACAGCTGCAGTGGGAGGCTGCGGTCGCGGCCGGCCGGGTGCGGGCCAGCGGCCAGCGGGCGGACCTGCGCGGGTACCTGCCCTTGTTTCCGCAGGCTGGCTGACCGGGGTGGGTGCTCACCGGCGTCGTCACGGCCCTGGCAGCCTCAGAAGTCACTAGAATTAGTCGGTGATCAAACCCGACGGCGTGTTGTCACATGATGCGGATCCGGCCGACAGGCCACCACGGGACGCCTGCGGGGTATTCGGCGTCTGGTCTCCCGGCGAGGACGTCGCCAAGCTGGCTTACTACGGTCTGTACTCGCTGCAGCACCGCGGTCAGGAGTCGGCTGGGATCGCGGTCAGCGACGGTTCGCGGATCGTGGTGTACAAGGACATGGGCCTAGTGGCGCAGGTCTTTAATGAGTCGGTACTCAACACTTTGCGCGGGCATATCGCGGTCGGGCACTGCCGGTACTCCACTAGCGGTTCCTCGGTGTGGGAGAACGCCCAGCCCACGTTCCGCGCCACCCCGTCGGCGAGCCTTGCGCTCGGCCACAACGGCAACCTGATCAACACGCTTGAACTGGCTGGCCTGCTCGGCGGCCAGTCCGCTGCGCTGGCTGGCCGAGCCACCTCCGATACCGACGTGCTGACCGCGCTGTTTGCGGCTACCGGGATCGGCAGTGCAGCAAACGGCAGTGCAGCAAACGGCAGTGCCGCAAACGGCAGTGCCGCAAACGGCGATGCCGCGAACGGCAGTGGGCATCCGGGCGTGGAGGCAGCGGCACTCGCCGCTCTGCCGCTGGTCCGGGGCGCGTTCTCGCTGGTCTTCATGGACGAGCAAACCCTGTACGCGGCGAGGGACCCGCAGGGCTTCCGGCCGCTGGTGCTGGGCAGGATGGCACGCGGCTGGGTCGTCGCCAGTGAGACTGCCGCGCTGGACATCGTCGGGGCCACGTTCGTCAGGGAGATCGAACCTGGCGAACTGGTGGCCATCGACGAGGCTGGCGTTCGATCGCATACCTTCGCGACCGCCAAGCGGGCCGGGTGTTTGTTCGAGTATGTCTACCTGGCCAGGCCAGATACGGCAATCGCCGGGCGAAGCGTGCAGGCGACCCGGGTGCAGGTGGGCCAGCGCCTTGCGGCCGAGTACCCAGCCGACGCCGATCTGGTGATCGGAGTGCCGGAGTCAAGCACGCCAGCGGCGATCGGGTATGCCCAGGCCAGCGGCATACCGTATGGTCAGGGCCTGGTCAAGAACTCCTACGTGGGACGGACGTTCATCCAGCCGAGCCAGACGATCAGGGAGCGCGGCATCCGGCTGAAATACAACCCGCTCCGGGAGGCCATCGCGGGCCAGCGGCTGGTCGTAGTCGATGACTCGATCGTCCGCGGCAACACTCAGCGCGCGATCGTGGCAATGCTGCGCGAGGCCGGCGCGGCTGAGGTTCACGTCCGCATATCCAGCCCTCCGGTGGCTTGGCCATGTTTCTTCGGCATCGACTTCGCTAGCAGGGCCGAGCTGATGGCGGGAAATCTCGGCATCGACGAGATCCGTGAGTCGATTGGCGCTGATTCGCTGGGATTTGTTTCGCTCGCAGGCCTGATCGAGGCCACTACGTTGCCCGCTGACGGGCTTTGCCGTGCCTGTTTCGACGGCAAGTACCCGGTGCCGGTGGCCGATG
>Ga0335072_10001116_pt1 | contig 45345 bp, 43 predicted proteins | sample Lox_Sample_21_FD_206725 | JGI IMG/M metagenome (GOLD analysis project Ga0335072, IMG submission 206725) | Soil microbial communities from Loxahatchee National Wildlife Refuge, Florida, United States - Lox_Sample_2.1 | ecosystem: Environmental > Terrestrial > Soil > Wetlands | place: USA... | reverse complement strand
GTCCCGGGGGTGTATCTTAAAGCGCCGTACGACGTCGTCGTCAATGTGAGCAAACCAGCCCTCGATCTGGCTGGGGATTGCCGCTGCAATACGCTTTGAATCAAGCCCGCGATTGCGAGATGTCTTCAAATCTGAGTGCCGATTGAGGAACCGAGAGAGCCAGTGCTTTCCGAGGCGTGCATTAGGCTCGTTTAGCTGGGCCAACATCTCCGCAACGACGTATAGCTGCTCGCGATTGACTGGGGCATATTGGAGCTGGGTATTCTGTATATATTTGGCCAAAACCTCCTCTTGGTATCTCGTCAAACGAGCGTGTTTGACCTCCTCTTGTCCACGCGGTTGGCGGCCTGCGCGTCGGTCCTGAACGGTGGATCTGGCGACGTCTGTGGCCCGGGAAACCTGTTCGAATAGACTTAAACTGGCCTCTGTTGACTAGGCGGAGCGCACGAGACGATTGATCCATGATTTAGAGCAAAGGGAAGGGTAATTGGTTGAAAGACGGAAGGTTTATTAGAGGGGGGAGGGACGAGGAACGCGTCTACGCGTGTGGCCGACAAGGTGGGGTGGCCGGCAAACTGGTGGCCGATGTTAGTAAGGAAATTTACTTGCATGCAGGAGATTCCTGCAGCATCTCCGATTTCCCAATGCGACTCGAAACCTCTGGATTGACTAGATATGCATCAACCACCAAGTGCAGCAGATGGATTAGATCTCCAGCTATGCAAGATCGGTCGTTGCCTGGCTAAGTGTAACGGCTTAATCAGAGGTAGTGAGAAGGAGTTGAGAAGATCGATGAACCAGACAGCTATCGACGACGAATTTTATCTTACAGGAGGGCCAACCGATTTACGAGTCCATGCTATTTCTCTTGCGATCCACAACACAGAACCTGTATCTGGCAAATGTCGGGAATGACCTCAAACACCTGATGGTAAGCGTATCCGCAGACTGCAACGATGACCTCCTTCACGAAATCTCAAAATGGCTATGATGACTTGTAGAGAAATAGAATTCGCAACATTAGTACTCTAAGCTGTTCCGAACTCGGAAAAGACATACTAGGATATCATGTAAGCACGCCAAACCAGATGATGTTGTTAGCATATTGTGGGGTGGACGCCTCCCTTTCCGTTTACGCGAATCTAGACTTCTCAAGACTCTCGATACCTCTGCAATAGGTTCGGGGGATAGATCTCAAGAAGCCGTCAGATATCAGCTGATCGGCGGCTACTGCTACCTCCACTGCATGTGTGATGGTGAAGCCGTGGACATCGCCGAGCGCAAAGGCATGAGAGAAGGATCCATCCCGTCTAACAACTTCATGAAATTGACGCCAACACATGCTGGTAACACTGGGGCTTGTAGCTGAGTACATCTTTGAGGACTTATCAGACGCCAGGAGTTGAAGGATCAAAGTGTTCTACGAGCCCAAAGCACGCTGATCTGGAGATAGGAGCAGTCAAGCCTATGAGGGAGCATCCCTTGGCTTCGTCGCTGAGAGCTGAAGACTAAGAGAGGCTAGGAATGAGCTGCTATGTACTAGTATCAGCAATACCAAATCAAGCAAGCCGGACCTCACGTCATGGTATTGCTTCCTCAAGTCCGGAATTTTCCGAGTGCATCATTTTAAACAAGGGATCCCATACAGTACAAGCTCGTTTGGTAACACGTCCGTTTGCATATTCTGGGAAGGAGAGGAAGATTTCTTTATCGGCTGAACATTCAACGGCTTGGCCGGTCAACGATTCATCGTTCAAGAAGCGGTCGTAAGCGCCAACAACCGTGGATATTGGAGTAAGACTGCTCATTGTTAGCGATTGAAAGTGCTGTTTGTTGTCCGGTGAATATCTAACCACTCCGGAGATACGGCATCGAGCATAGCTTGAGGGATGATCTTTGTTGGTACGATACCCGGCAATACCACGTTGATAGTGATATTTTCTTTCTGTTATTGGCACTTGTGAGCTTTTCCTCCTAATCACTAAGACATGTTCCGCTTACCACCTTGAGCACAGGAGCCACACATCGCGCAAAATTTAGAACCTGATTGGTGTTAGTTGACTCATCACTCTTCAAGGATAAATCCGCCCTTACAGCTGCCTTGGCGCCACAATACTCGGGATAACTTGAGTGTGGATGAACTGCTGCTATGCTCGCCGTGGCGACAATTTTGCCTCCAGGCGGGGAGTTCTTCCGCATAAAATGAATAGCCAGCTGGACGCCGTACACAATTGCCTTGTAGTCAACATCGGTGCATGCTGTGTTAGGCTTGGGTGGGATGCTGAAGTGTTGTAACGAGTCATCAACGCCTTTTCGTTATGGAATCATGGAGCTGAGCGACGCCGTACCTATCGGAGCCTCGATGATCCAAAATGTAGACCGAGCTTCGGTCCACAATTCCAGCATTTGCGAGCAATGCATCGAGTCTGCCCCACTTCTGCCACACTTCGGTGTACATCTTGGCCTGATCATCATAGTCGGCGATGTCACATTTGATGAAATGAGCGTTCGACCCTAGCTCCGCCACCAAAGCTTTCCCCGCCTGTTCCTGGACATCCACACATGTCACAGCCCAACCGTTGCTGATCAGGTCGCGTGCCAGACCTTCACCCATGCCGGACTGCAATCTCGGGCCACATCAGCGGCCGGCGATGAGAGGAGTGGCAAGATTGGAAGAAGAAGAGAACAAACCAGTAGAGGCGGGAGAAGAAACGACTTCAAAAATCTTACAGAGACTTACCGCAGCACCTGTGACAATAGCCACACGTCGTGATTCGGAACCCATGGGAGTGGCCGAGCGTCCAATTACAAACAAAGGAAACAATTGACCAATTCGAGCTTTGAAGGTTGAGAGGGTCCAAAAGATACTCATAAATGGTGTTGCCCAAGCAGGAATGTTGGAGCATTCGTTACACCGCGTAAACAAATGCCGACAGACCAGACACGTAAAAGTGGCAAGCGCCTCTTGGGCCTTTACATTGGGGCTCCTCACTTACCTAATGTAAAGCCTGGTAGGCCTTTCATAGGATTCCCGGGCAAGAGGGCAACTAGATGGCTGGGTGTGAATTGGGGAAAGGAGTTCCCAGACTGGCATCGGAAATCATCTTCCGCCGCCTCGGCCAGATCTCTTGGCGCTTTGTCTGGTTGACCCCGAGATATCACCCGGTGCTAACGACAGGCAAACAGTAGGAGGAGTCTATATGGACTCAGTCTTTCACAAATTGAAGCCTCCTTGAAGGTTGGAGTCGTCAAAAATGGAGGGTCCAGCATTTCAGTATCTTCCCCAATGGGTCAAGGCAAAGCTGAGACCCAACGCGATTGACTTAATCCAGAGAGTCTACGAATGGGTTGAAAATGAGTGCATTCCAGCGGAGCCGGTATACAAAGCGCAGGTAGCTCAAGAGCGATGGAAGACGCCGCCATTGGTAGTCGAGTTGCGGAAGAAAGCCAAGGCGGCTGGATTGTTCAATCTTTTCCTTCCAAATCACTTCAAAGAAAGCCCTGGGTTGACGAACCTCGAATATGCGTGCTGCGCGGAGATTATGGGTAGGACATATTGGGCGGCACAGACGATGAACTGCCATGCACCGGAGACGGGGAACATTGAGCTCCTGGCCAAGTACTGCAATGAAGAACAGAAGAAAAAATGGCTTCAGCCACTGCTCGAGGGGACTGCCAGCTCAGCGTATTCGATGACGGAGCCTGATGTCGCCTCGTCGGATGCGACTCAGATTGCTTGCAGTATTACGCGGGATGGGGACGAGTACGTCATCAATGGACGGAAGCTCTACGGAAACGTCTCTACAAACCCCGACTTGACTTTCTATATCCTGATGGGCTGTACGGATCCCACGAATCCAGACCCATGGAAACGCCACAGCACTGTAATAGTACCTTCGAGAACTCCAGGCCAGAAAATGGTACGAAATCTCACTATCATGGGCATGGACTGGGCTCCTGAAGGCCACGGCGAGCACGTCTACAACAACTGCCGCATACCAGCGGAAAATGTTATCCTTGGAGAGGGCCGTGCCTTTGAGATCGCTCAAGGCCGCCTTGGGCCAGGCAGGATACACCACTGTATGCGCCTCATAGGTCAGTGCGAGCGAGCATACGAACTTGCCCTCATCCGATGCACCTCTGAGCAGAAGAAGCCTCGTGGCAGACTAATCGGCGACTTCGACAGCAACATCGAGCGACTTGCGACGATGCGGCTGCAGATTGACAGTATGCGTCTCGTCGTGCTCAATGCGGCCGACACGATGGATCAGCTAGGAAATAAAGCTGGCAAGTATGCAATCGCTCAGAGCAAGATCCTTGTGCCGAAGATGGCGGCAGAGATAATTGATGAGTGTATGCAGATGTATGGTGGACAGGGCTTGACGCAGCACACGCCACTGCCAGAGATGTGGACCTATGCAAGGTTTGTAAGGGTGGCAGACGGACCGGATGCGGCACATAGGCATCAAGTTGGGAGGGATCAGTTGAAGATGGCAGGTCAGATGAAAAGTAAGCATGATGGTTATGAGAAGAGGTCGAAAGAGATCGCGAAGGCGTGGGGCCTTTTGCAGAATGGTGTCAGTTTCCCAGTATTAGACCCCGTTATTCAGCCTTCAAAGTTATGAGTTAAGCCAGGCATTTGGCATGGACTGAGGTTAGAGTGTGATTGCACTCATTCAAGACTCTGGAAGACTAATTCCCCCTTCCGGCTTCTCTTCCCTTCCTATCCCTCTGCTTCCTCCTAGCCTTCTCATACTCTGCTCGAATTTCGAAGTCTAGTACTCTGGGTAGTGCCCAAACATGTTCTACAGAATTCACGACATGACTAGGTTGGCAGCTATTGCATTCTGGGTGATCACAGTCTCCGTATCGGTGTCCGAGATAGGCCTCTCTTGTACACCCTTCTCTCTCACGTAAATTTAACCCGAGCAAGGCCTCTCCCAGGACTGGACCATTAACACCTGCAATCAAAAACTTCCCCACTGTACCCACATCCGAAGATGATGGTGGTGCAAAGGCACATCTTAGACAGTAGCGTGGAGGTTTCGCAGCGGTGTACTCTGCTCTTACAAGGGAGGAGGGTTTGTCAAGGCACCAAGACTACTTTCTTCGTAGGGTATCGAGAGCTACCTGGCGCGGCAATGGAACTGACCATATCGAATGGGCACGATCTTGACGAAGAGCCAACCGAATTACTTCTACTTTCCACCAAAGACTGGGTGGACTAATCATTTTGGAAAAGGGGACTGTTCTCCTTGACTCAAACATAGGTGTTTCCCAGAAGCACAACGCAAATTTCTCACACTCTTGAGGACGGAAGTAGGAGGTGAAACCGGCTCAAAGAGAACAAGTCTAGAATGCTATAACTTTGACAACCTCCCTATGCTCAGATGTTGGCCACCATCAACAACTATTGCGACGCCATTCCTATAAGCAGGGTCAGCAAGCAGGCCAGACAACAGCATAGGTAACTAAGACCGCGATAAGCTCTCAAGTAGAGAGCATGTTGCAAGGCGATGTCTTTCAATTAGATTGGGAACAACAGTCCAACTGTTTGTGCAGTGAAGGAGAGACTACTCACACATAGTTCGCTGCCGGGCTGCAAAGGTAGAGCATTACTCCCGCAATATCCTCAGGTAGACCCAGCCGTCTTCTTGGATTCCCCTTTTCCAGTAGTTCCTGCCCACCGAGGTTCTCAATCAAGCCACTGGCCAATTTCGACGGGAAGAATCCTGGCTCCACGATATTGGTTGTGATGTTCTTGGGCCCAAGTTCGACGGCGAAATTCTTGCCCAGATGGGTCGCCGCGGCTTTGCTTGTCGAGTACATGATCGTTCCTACGCAGGACCGTTAACAAAGACGCCAAAACGCAAAAGAGGTGTGAGGAAAGAAGTCACGAACCGTTCTCCCCAACATGCGGCACAGTCCGCGCGGCGGTCGAGCTGACAATGATAATCCTCGATGGATCGGTATGTGTCGCTCCTTTTTCAAGCATGGGCTGGAATAATTGCACCATATTGAAGATGCCACGGACATTCAGATCTAGTATTTTGGCTGATGACCAGTCTGGCGTCGTCTCAAATGGTCCGCCCCATGTCGCGCCGGCGTTGGCGACCAAGATGTCGACATGGTCGGTATATTGCTTGACTGCCTCGACCAACTTGGCGACTTCTTCTCGCTTCCCTACATCAGCAGCGATGCCAACAGCACGGCCTTTGATGCCGGAGAGTGCGTTCAGTCGCTTGACAGCTTGGTCGATGCCTTGTTCCCCGCCGGCCTTTCGTGCTGTTACAATGACCAGCTTGGCTCCTTGGAGGAGGAAAGCTGTCGCAGCGTGTAGTCCGAGACCTCGAGAGCCTGGAAATGGATCAGCTGAGATCATTTTCACACCTTTCCCCTTTGCTCTCTCTCTTACCTCCAGTGACAATCGCAACCTTCCCCTCAAGCCTGAAGAGATTCTTGAAGTCTCGAAAATCCGACATCCTGTCTAGTATAGTTTCATACGCCGCGATACTAAGGATATGAAACCCTGTGTTTGAACAGAGTAAGGCCAATTCGCGTCATCTTGACGCGGCTATCCCAATAAGATGTACCAAATCGCGAAAAGGCCATCCGATTCTAGCCGATGAATGGTCTCTTCCAGAATGCGGAGGTGGGAAACGATAGCCACACTTTCTCTCCCCGCTCCAATTTCGCAACTCCACCAAGGGTGACCTTTGATAGCCTCGGCGATCTCGAATCTATATCCGAAACGGCGGCTTCGTGGGCCTTGGAAGCAACTACTCGGCAGCAATGCCGTCTCACCCGTGAGATTATTCATGCTTCGACACTTTTATGGTAGAGACATCAATCTAGGACGGGTGACTTGCCTGTGATACTTTACCTCCTCGCTCAGCTTCGTGATAGTCATGGCATAAAGGACAAAATATACAAAATGCCTCTGAAATCTCATTTTCCAGACCTTGACCTTCCCAAGGTCAATCTCCTCACCTACATATTCCCTCCGGGTGAACCAGTCTCCGATACTCCGGTATGGCACGACTCTGAGGACCCTAGTGTCTGCATGAGCAAGCGTCAACTGCTACATAAAGTGAAGAAGCTCGGCGTAGGCCTCGAGAAGCTTGGCGTGAAAGCCGGTGAGGTCGTGCTCATTTTCACCCCGAACCACCTCCTCGTTCCGGTGGCGTACCTGGGTGTAGTTGGCTCGAAGCGGGTCTTTAGTGGTGTCAATCCGATTTATACGATACCAGAGGTAACTCACCAAATCAAGAACACTGAGGCCAAAGTCGTCCTTGTGCATCCTAGCCTAGTAGACAAGGCTCTCGCAGCTGCACAGAAGGCTGAGTTCCCCGCGAATCGTCTGTTTCAATTCTCAGAGACGCCATGTCAAACGCAAAAGGGTGTCCAGGACTGGGAGAACATGTTGGGATCGGACGCAGAAGCTGATGCGTATCGATGGCCAGAGTTGCGAGGAGAGGAGTCAGCCCAGACTGTTGCGACTATTAATTACTCGTCTGGAACGACTGGTCTTCCGAAAGGAGTGTGCGTCTCGCATCGCAACCTCATAGCGAATGTGGAACAGATCATCTTCATGCGGGACAACCAGATGCCATACAACCCGAAATCGCGGCCGGTGGAGCGATGGAATGCCTTCCTCCCGCTCTACCACGCGTACGGCCAGCTATACACCTGCATCATGGCGCCGAAGCTCGACGTGAAAGTCTACGTGATGAAGAAGTTCGAATACGCTGCCTTTCTGCGTGTCATTGAGCGCTATCAGATCACGCATCTGCAAGTCGCACCCCCTATCCTTGTCATGTTAGGCAGACGGCCAGAGACAGCGAAGTACAATCTCAGCAGTCTCAAGTACATCCTCTGCGGTGCGGCGCCACTCTCGAGGGAGCTTCAAAATGAGATTGCGTCGAGATTTAATGTGCAGATCAACCAGGGATGGGGGATGACGGAGGTGACGTGTGGGGCGTTGCATGTGCCTGGAGGTGTGAATGACGATACGGGCAGCGTCGGACTATTACACCCGAATTGTGAGGGCAAGTTGCTTGATGATGATGGGAAGGAGGTGAAGACAGGGGAGCCAGGCGAGCTTTTCGTGCGCGGGCCGAATGTATGTTTGGGGTATTGGAGAAATAACCAAGCAACGGCAGACTCTCTCGATAAGAACGGATGGCTCAAGACGGGCGATATTGCCGTTGTTGATGAGAAGGGCATGTTCTACATTGTAGATCGGAAGAAGGTTCGTGTCAAGGAAATCCGCCGATAAAAGGGTGATTTACTGACCACATATCAGGAACTTATCAAAGTCAATGGCCTTCAGGTGGCGCCGGCCGAGCTCGAAGCTGCTTTATTAGAGCACCCATCAGTTGCAGATGCAGCTGTGGTCGGCATCACCTTGCACAACGAAGAGTGGCCGCGAGCGTACGTGGTGCTCAAAGAGGGCTTGCAAGGTCGGGTGACGGAGCAAGACATTCAGAGCTGGATCAAGCCCCGGGTCGCCAAGCACAAGTGGTTGGCTGGTGGTGTGGCGTTTGTGGATGAAGTACCCAAGTCTGCCAGCGGGAAGATCTTGAGAAAGGTAATGCGTGAGTGGGCGAAGAAGGACGTACCCAATCTGGAGAAACGGATCAAAGCACGGCTCTAGAGTGTGTACCAGTTATCCTCACGGTTGTTCAGATTTTGTTGGTTCTAGAGAAGATTCTCCAGGTAGGATAGAGATTTGTTCGCTGAAATGCAAGCTTCGTTATTGGAGGTGTTTCTATTCACACTTCCACTCCGGTCAAGCTCATGGGAAGGTCAGCTCGATTTGTAAGGGCAGTAGCCTGTGTCTTAGCATTGCCATTAGCTGCATCTCGAATAGAAACTGGAAGCACATACCATTGAGGGCATCGAAGATGGACTTCTAGCAGGTAGCCTAGAAGCAAGTTTGTGTTTCATCACTTGAGCCATGAGCCATACAGTGGATAAGCACCAGTCCCATTTCTATTTCTATGTTCATTCAGAGGTTGCATTCTCATGCTAGAAGAGCAGCCGTGTCCAAGCTCTCTCCTTACCTACATTTTGTGACCAGCAGAACTCCTAGAACCCGTCCCCCAGCCGAGACCTCTTTCGCTAAAGTGATGCTTTCGTAACACCACGTTTGGATATCCTAGACTCTTTAAATGGGACCCAACGCCAGATCAAGTGACACAATATAGTTAGCACGATTACATTGAGAAACCCTTATCACATTGCATCTTCAAAATCTTCTTCGTCCTCCTCAGAATCAGCACCACCACTAGCAACGACAGAGGGTACGTTGCTCAAGACGTCTCCATTCTCAAACTTAACCCTCTTCGCATCTCGTCCGCCTGGAGTACCTGTCGCGGGAGTATTGGCCTCGGAAGACACACCAGATTCGGACTCGAGTTCTCGCTTGACCCCATTTGTTGGGGCTTGTTGTGACGAAGCAGGCGTTCCTGTACCTGGCAGAGGAGTTCCCATATTTGTTGAAACAACGTCTTCAAAGTCATCTTCATCTTCGGACTCGGCATCTTCCTCCGCAGCCTTCAGAGCAGCCTCTTCTTTCTCTCTCTGCATTTCCGCAAGATATGCGGCGAGATCGTCCTGGAGACCCACGTCTGGCTTCTTCTCGTCGGAGTCTTCCTTTTTGAGAAGATTGCCATTTGCAGCTGCATTATCCTCCGCCTTGAGACCTGCCATAGCTAGGACACTCTGTGTGTGCCAAGTTGGGAGCGCATTCTGTCTTGCCAGCTCGGCTCTCGCTTGCTCTAGTTTCGCTTTCTGGTCTGCTTCCTGCTGCTCACTGTCTGTCAAGTTGATAGCCAGCGCCGCCGCATCAGTTTGCTCAACCACTTTCTTACGAATTGGATTGTTCTTGAGAGTGATATACTGATTTCCTACTTGGCCAGTCTTCTCCCTAGGTACTTCTCTCTTCAGGTCCAAGGCATCCTCAAAGGTGTTCGGCGGTATCTCCAGTTGGTCAACTGTCTCAATCAAATCTTGAAGCCTTTTCAATTGCACATTCAGACGCTTGATCTTCTCGTGGCCACCAGTAGGCTCTGCAGCTTGTTCTGTTCGTTCTAGAAGAGTTCCGCAGCGGAGACATTCGAATCCCTCGGGGCCAAGATTATGCAGCACTTCCAGCTCCTCCCACTCAGCTTTGCAATGAGGGCATCTCCAGTCCTTGCGAACCGTATCTTGCTGGTAGAGTTCTTCCACCCTCTTTGTGAGCTTCATCACTCGGTATTTGATTGCATCGATCGCTGCGTGGAAAGGGATGAAGTAGTACTCTCGAACCACTCCCCGAGTAGAGCCAATCTTAGCTTCGTTGCGAGAGTGTGTCCAGAGGATACGAGACGCGCGTAGTGGTCCGACGAGACGACGAACATCCTTAGGCTGACTCGACAGTAGGATACCAAGGTCTTCGGCATGAAGGACGGAGTGGGTCATGAGAGCGTCAATCACGAGAATGTGCTTCGTGCCATAGAAGGTTCGCACAGCCGTGCGAATGAGATCTCTTGCAGCATCCCGACCCTTCCTATCCATCGTAGCTGGTCGCACGAATTGGGTGGCAGGGGAAGGAGAAATAGGAACGGTGATAGTGGGCCGTGGTGGATGTGATAGTCGTGACAGAAAGGCCTCTTTGAAGGAAAGTTCGAAGAAATGAGCACCGTACTAAGAGGAGGCCTGCACCAGCCGTACGTCCAAATTCAAAAGAGTGGCGTACACCGCATCCTCACCTTCGACAAGCAGTGAAGCTGTAGAAGGCGTAGATGGCCCAATAGTGATTCTTCATGTGTTTGAAGCAAGGTGAGTGCCTGGAAAACCAGGTGGAGGATCACAAAAAAGCCGCCGCTTGTCAGTTTCAACATTCCAGGGTCACGTGATTAGTCGCCAAGTAACAAGACGCCTTTTCATGTCTTCAGTGACCAAGATTAATCATTGCGATTTGCGAGATGCACAGTGTTAAAAGTTCTGTAAAGCTATCGAAAATAAGTCTATGAACTCGAACTCGACAATGGCAATAGCCCGAAAGGGAAGTCAGCCTTTCGCCTCTCTTCCTCTGCTTCATCAGCTCTAGCCTCATCAAGGTTCCGAACCATTATCCATAATGCCCTTCTTGCTCGCCTTGATCTCCTTATTATCCTTTTCACGGTACTTATGATCCTTCTTGGATTCTTTGCCGGCATTTCTGGCCACTTCTCATGCTCCGCTTGTTATCCTGGCCAGTTCCTTTTGACACTCCTTCTCAATTCTGTCCATCTTTTCGTCGCGCCTGTTCCTCCCTCATCGCTTTCTTCATTTCTTTGGCTACCTTAGCCTCTACTTTAGCAGCTTCCTCGTCAAGTTTCGCCAGCCGTTTGTCAACCTTCCGCTCCTTGTTTGGGCCATTATCACTCTCACCTCTGCCACCCTGCATCTTCCCGAGCGTCTTCTGCCTCTCTTTCATTGTCTTCTTCTCCACCTTCTTCCACTTAGCTTCGTTTTGCTTCTGACTCAACCTCGCCAGAGTATTCGTCTGCTCAGCTATGAGAGTCTAACAAGCGGCGTGGGATCAAATTCCTTGCGCGACTGACCTCCCCGAATGAGATCTTGCGCATGCTCAAATATCATCTGGCAGATAAACCCATTGTTCATTGGATAACATCGACTGAAACCAAACCAGTCTTTCGTGCTGTTCTTGAGCGGCGTGGAAGGCTATGTTCACTTGGCTGCTCAGAGAAGGTGGTGCTTGGATTGGAACCAGCAGGGGCAGGCGAGGTAGTGCATAGATGTCTCAACAATTGATCCTGGTCTGCGGAGTAGTCTAAGCTGACCGAGTTGCACCGTATGCCATTTCGATAATCTTCGCCTGTGAATGCAAAGGATTGGAAGCTGTCCGGAAAACTGAAAATCAATTTGGCAGAAAAGGTAACGCTTGTATAGACCCGATGGTGAGAGATAGGAGGTAGAAACGAAATTTTCTTCAATAATGTCTTGTGTTTGTAATCTTGCCAAATGTATGAATGCTTGCATTTCAATCGTTATGAGCAGGACGTTCCGCAAACCCGTGTCAATATCAGGTCACCGGTCGGTGGCAGAACGATGCGCCACGAACGCCATACACTGCCTTATGATGCTGCAAATTGAACAAACGAAATTTCCATCACCAACCTATTGTTACAATGTCTGCGGAGGCCAGCCTTCCCGTACTTTTCCGCTCCTTTGACTACCTCCCAAATACTAAGCCCCATATCAGGCCTAGTACCCACCAAAGCACCACGACCGTAACGACCAAAATGGCTGCCAACTTCAATATGGCCATTTTATCCCCACTCTTGGCCATTCGTCCTAATCTGTCGGCGCTTCCTCGTATCGATGTGCTCATATTCGAGAATGTCTCATTGGTATTATCAAGGACTTCCTGACTCCGCGCATTGTCGTAGATGTTGAGGGTGACGTGCTTGAGGGCCGAGGTTTTGGCAGCAAGTGAGGAAAGGAGGTCATTATTCTGTCTGTTGGAGAGACGGTCAGGGCGGTAGACACTAGCCAACGCACGACATTGCAACCTAAGGGGCGAGACCACAAGTGAGAAAGGGGAAGCGGACGTACTCTTCTCTTGAATATGCGTCAGACATGTCTGATGCGTAGTGCTATGATTCTGCGCGAGGATGCTGCCTCTAGAGACGTCCCAAGATAAGCCAGGCGACCTAAGATGGGCAAAGCGCAAGTATGTGCAGGGTCTAATATCGCCAACTCTAACAATTCCAAGGCCCGGTACAAAGTCTTGAAGATCGGGTATTAGAGAATCTAATAAGGAACGGGTGAGGATGATTGCGTATGACCACACGAGGCGAAGTCTCGTCCAAAGCGTTTCATAGGTGATTACGGGCAGGTCCGGTGCCATGCGCGCAGAAAATCCAGCCGCCGTTGGGGCATCATTGCCAAGCCTGCCAAATGCCAAAATGCCGAGGCCCGTGGCAGAGCATGCTCGTTTCATTCCCTCCTTCACATGTATTTGCAACTCCGAGGTATCAGCATCATTTATCACCTACAATCTCTCCAACGAGAAGGACAGCATTGATATCCGCCATCATGGTGGCAGACGCAGTGATTTACCACCCGGCCGTAAGCCACTATCTGAGATATGTCGCGACAACAGGTACGTGATTACTCTCGCCAGTACTCCGACTGCCTCCTAGAGCGATACATCTCCCTTTCCAGTCGATGCTGACATTGTCTATTACAGTCGGCCGGGATAAGATATTGCGAACCCTGCAATACTTCTCACGGTTCTATGCGTGGTATCTTTATCGTACCAACAATCCTCCAGCGGCAATCGCTCCCTTCACTGCCATCAAGACACAATTCGGCCTTACGCGTAAGGTTATGCGGGTAGGCAAGTTCGTGGAGCATTTCAAAGCTGCCTCAGAACTCTACGACGCGCGCGCAAAGATCAGAGCGAATGGTGGCGACCAAGTTGTACAATATTTGCAAATACTCCGGCAGCTTGGCTACGGCTTATACATGACCTTCGACATGCTTACAGTCTTGGACGCGGCTGGTATTAAAAAGTCGGCGCATGCCAAAAATCTGCAGCAGCAGGCTTACAAGGCGTGGTTTGTGGGTTTGCTGGCAAGCGCGATTGCTGGTCTCTACTCAAATTACCAGTTGATGCAGAGAGCGAAGACAATCGATGAGAAGGATGGAGAAGGCAAAGTTGAAGGGAAGAAGATTGAGAGGTATGACACTTGCTTTGGAAGGTAGAATATCGATCTTGGACTGACAAAATTGCAGACAAAGAGCAATCACAAACATTCAGCTCATTTCTGATCTCTGTGATTTGACAGTTCCAAGTACTGCGCTTGGATACGCCACATTTGATGATGGGATTATCGGGTTGGCAGGCACTGTAAGCAGTCTGCTGGGTGTCTATGGTGTGTGGCAGAAGACAGCCTGAACGAAAGATGCGAATCAAGTTATGCGTAGCAGTCTCTGGTGGCTACCAAAAGCTAAGCCAGAGTAGTCATTAAGGCTTCTGACAACATCAATTGCTTCCTTTGGGAGCCAGTGCGCTTTCATTTCTGGCGAATCTGAATATAGACGTCTAAGCTTTTCACATCCGCTCTTGCTGTAGCTTCTCGTCTCAGCCTCTACGGAGGATTTTGTGGGTTCGCGTTTTGCAGTCCACGTTGTATCAAATTTCCGCTTCCTAGTAGTGGCGTAGCTTGTCAGCGATGAAGGCCTGGTTTTCTTACATATGACGCAACCGGATTCTGCGGAAGAAGGCGCAGTCCATCACCATGGCCCATTGCGCGAACTGGCTGTCTCGACCGAATGACACATCATTACGAGAAAGGAGCCCTTCTGGATCCACAACCCCGTTACCCCGCAACAACACCTCGTTCTGTGATATCACCCTTTGACGCTCTTGCAATGTTTTCGAACCTTGAACAGAACGTAACCAAACCAGCCTCCGATAACCGGTCTTTTATGCTGGCGCACTACCTATAAAAGACGTTGTGTGCGACAGGTCTTCCTCCCGGTAGAATATTGTGGGTTCCAATTCTACCCGATAATCTCGGCGGAAGCGAAGAATAATATACGGATCGCAGGGGCGGCATTTGAAGCGGTCAAGAGCCTGTTTCAGAGATCAAAAAGGTACATAAGAGTCCAGAGGGCCGCTCCCAATTCCAAGGGAATGTTTTAAGACACCCTCCAATCACAGAGGTGCTTTGAATTAACGCACACCCCTTTCCTCGGAAGAAATCGGGCGGCACATCCAAGTAACCGCGACATCTCCCGAGTTGGAGAAGGCTGTGAACTGACTTTACCCCCCTCATATAGTCTGGACATATTGAAAGCTATTCCTACAATGGCCGACGCTTCTGAACCCCAAACTCAAAGTACCTTGAGTGAGGGTCGCCCTTCTGAACCTCAACCTCAAAGTACCTTGACTGAGCATCGCCCTTCTGAGCCTCAAACCCAAAGCACCTTGACTGAGCGTCGCCCTTCTGAACCTCAATCTCCAAGTACCTTGACTCATCGTCGCCCTTCTGTGCGTCAAATCTCGCCATCACCAGCGACAGGCACGGTACGACAAGAGGTTCAGAAGGTCCAACTTCAAAACGCTCCTCTCGCAAACATGATCACCAACAACGTGAACAGAACGGCCTTGCACCCAGGTGGTGTGCAGTAAGTGAACTTACTCGTCTAACACACTTCGGCTTTTCTGACCAAGTCACCCATAGGCCAACACGCGAGCACACTGAGCTTGAAGAGGAGCTTCACGAGATTGCACACATCGATTATGACCGAGTCGCCATTGTACGTACGGGCCAAAAAACATACTGTTACGTGTTGCTGACCATGGCAGATCGCTAATGCATCAGTCTCTGCCTTATACGAAGATGCTCTCGTCTACGAACCAGGAACAGCGATGACCTCGACAGGTGCCTTGACTGCATACTCTGGGGCCAAAACCGGTCGGTCCCCTTTGGATAAGAGAGTCGTGAAAGAGCCTGGATCAGACAAAGACGTCTGGTGGGGACCAGTCAATAAACCCATGTCACCCGAGGTGAGTCTCCAAGCCCACTTCTTCAGCATCATGCACATTTGGGATTCTGTGGGAGTTGGCCCTGCAACCACGGTACTTTGTGATGGATGGAAAATGTTCACATGTTATTGGAATCACGCCCCAGTGTCATGTGTTCATATTGCCCATCTGCCGAAGCTGGTTCGCGAATGCTTCCCCGCAGCCCGTTGTGCCGAGATGTTTTTTTTAGCGCTGCGGAAAAACGACACCCCACAATCACTTCGGGCAGAAGCACAATGACGCAACTGTTCCGAGTTTCATCGGAAGGTCTCGGCCAAGGACCGTATGTTGCGTGGAATAAAGACCAATCACAGTTTTCCTGGAGCTTGAGTTCCCACCCTCCCCCCAAAAAAGGATATGCTACAGCAACAGTTCGACCGAATGGAAATGCTGACCCTTTTACGTCGCAGGTCTGGAGAATTAATCGTGAACGTGCCATCGACTATCTAAACACTCGAAACCGCATCTATGTCATTGATGGCTTTGCTGGATGGGATAAGCGTTACAGGATCAATGTTCGAGTCGTTGCCGCTCGAGCCTACCACGCCCTGTTCATGCGTAATATGCTCATACGCCCGACAAGAGAAGAGTTGAAGAACTTCCACCCGGATTACACCATCTACAATGCCGGATCCTTTCCCGCTAATCGATATACCACCGGAATGACAAGTGCGACGAGCGTCGCCATCAACTTTGCTGATAAAGAGATGGTCATTCTTGGCACAGAATATGCGGGCGAGATGAAGAAGGGCATCTTTACGGTTCTCTTCTACGAGATGCCTGTGAAGCATAACGTGTTGACACTGCATTCGTCTGCCAACGAAGGTGAGAATGGTGATGTGACAGTCTTCTTTGGGCTATCAGGTACTGGCAAGACAACTCTCTCGGCCGATGCCAAACGAAAGCTGATCGGTGATGATGAGCACTGCTGGTCCGACAACGGCGTGTTCAACATCGAGGGAGGTTGCTACGCCAAATGTATCGGCTTGTCAGCTGAAAAGGAACCGGATATCTTTAATGCCATCAAATTCGGCTCCGTCTTGGAGAATGTTGTTTTCGATCCGGACACTCGGGAAGTCGACTATGACGATGCAACACTCACCGAAAACACTCGTTGCGCCTATCCGATCGAGTACATTCATAATGCCAAGATCCCGTGCATGACAGAGAACCATCCTACAAACATCATCCTGCTGACCTGCGATGCGCGAGGCGTTCTTCCACCAATCTCGAAGCTTGACACGGCACAGACCATGTTCCATTTCATCTCTGGATACACATCAAAGATGGCAGGTACTGAGGACGGAGTGACAGAGCCGCAGGCTACCTTCTCATCCTGCTTTGCTCAGCCTTTCCTTGCGCTGCATCCGATGCGATACGCCAAGATGCTAGCAGACAAGATCTCCGACCACAACGCCAATGCCTGGCTTCTCAACACTGGCTGGACAGGTGCAGGTGCCACCACTGGCGGCAAGCGCTGTCCGCTGAAGTACACCCGCGCCATCCTGGACGCGATTCATTCTGGCGAACTCGCGAAGGTAGAGTATGAAACTTACGAGACATTCAACCTGCATGTGCCAAAGACGTGCCCCGGTGTTCCTGCTGAGATGCTGAACCCAGCGAAGAGCTGGACTGGCAGTGCCGACTTCAAGGAGGAAGTGACAAAATTGGGTGCGTTGTTTGTGGACAATTTCAAGAAGTACAGTGATGAGGCGACGGAGGAGGTCATCAAAGCTGGACCACAAATCTAGTTTCCTTTCCCATGACCATGCAACAAAATTTTCTTTGAGGTTTCCATCCGGGTGTACGAACGCTTTGGTACTTGGTTCGCTTGTACAGTAGCAAGAAAAACACTTAGTGAAGTATAACACGGCATGGATTCCAGCCTTCCTACACACTCTGCCGGAGCTGGATGCGCCTTGAGGCATATCTTGCAATGCGACGGTAAGATATATTCTAGCCCTTCTTGCCTTCTAGAAAAGTGTTCGTGTGACCGAGATCAACATGCTACCCGGCTTTGCGCGATAGTCGCCTGCGGTCTATTTTTGATTCCGGCTATCCCTGGGTTCGCAAGAAAGCAGCTTACCACTCCAGATCTCACACCCAAGCGAGGGTGGGGGTAAAGCTACTCGGTCGCTTGGAGCTTCCTCCAGCTTTCCTTGAAAGCAAGTAGGGTAATACTATGAATAAGAGCATCGGTACGGTAGAGTCAAATCATCCATCGTTCGGCGACTTTTTGTGCGACCAAAGGGACTTGGGGCGTCAGGCAACTGGTGGCGGCTGTCAAGAACGCCAAATCCTAGTGCTAAATGCAGAGGATTTTCGGGGCGGTCAAGGCGTTTTGCTGAACCCTGAATACTCTTGTCTTGGCTGCGAAGGTCCCCCAACTCTCTCCAAACCTCATCTCTCGACCTTCAACTCCTTTGTCCTTTTTCCTCCTTGCTACCATTTCTAGATCTGGCCAGAGCGATCGCATCTTGGTGTCCTGTCTTCGCGGCCGGCGCCAGTTTGGTGTAAGGCCTGGCCATTTCTTTTCCGCCCTTTCTTGTTCCAACTTTGCAACGAGTTGATTCTTGCGACATACTTCTTGCATCCGCGGCGTTCACCTCGCACACTTTGTACAGGCCACCATGTTGTGCCAGCGATAACACCTGTTTACCCTTTCAACCATTCTATCCCATATCACTAAGCTCCTAGCGCATTAAGGTTCAAACGTCCTTACGACTTTCGCACCCTTCCGCAGCCTTAACTCGATTGCGAGGCTCCTCAGCCCGCTCGACAGTTACACCGGCCGAGACAACGCTTATCTGACCTTTTACGCTGCAAATTCATCTCCACTCGACCACTATGTTGATAAAAGGAGAGAAGTATGCTTGCGACGCTTGTGTCCGAGGACACCGCGTCAGTTCATGTCAACACCAAGGTAAGTAACCACTAAAGCCAATCGATACTACTTTTACGGCTCCCTATGAACGGCCTGTTAGCCCGTAATATTCAGCTATGCCAGCACATCACTTGCGCCGTTTAGCAGACCCCTTCCAGAGAGCCTTTGGCACTATCAAATTTTCGAGCTGACAAGGTTATCTTCTTTTTTTTTTTGGCAGACCGTCCTCTTGTTCATATCAACAAAAAAGGAAGACCAGTATCGCAATGTCCACACTGTCGAGGCCTTCGAAAGGCACGTGCTCAGCACGTAAAGTGCGACTGCGCGGAGAAGGTTCATTCCAAAGAAGAATGCCCTCATGAGAACGGAGACGGTAAAGGTGAGCTTTCGTGTGCACGAACTCGTATTTGGGATTTTGCTCATGGCTTAATAGTTGAACCTCATACATGTTGTTGCGGCCATACCTCACGTTGCACCTGTGCGTTGAAGAAAGACCACCTTGATACCGTGCCGGAAGACATACCCCAGCCAATTCTACCGGCCGTCCTGCCAACCGTCCTCCCAAAGGAGCCTCATCACTCCCGTTTGAGCAGTCTCAACTCTCACGAAAGCAAGCTCACGGTATTCCAAAACGGACACCATAAGCCAGTTCACAAAATAAATGACATGCACAACAAGTGTGGTGCGCCGTATAAGATACCAAATAGGTCGCATACTATCCACGGCCCTCGGGAGATTGCGCAACGGTCATCGGACAGCTTGCCCCTCACCAAAGCTGCCCTTATGAGTCATGAGACGCCGCAACATCATGAGTCGGTGACGAGCGCGCCTCAGCCAGTTCGACTTGTCAAGTCCGAGCATGGGTCGCCAGTGCTCGCGCCTGTGTCTTTACCACTCGATCAAAAGGGGCAGATAGTGATTCCACCTCTAGACCCAAACGCCTACTCATACTCGCCATTCGGGACCGCCAGCCCGTTAATTCAGCCGCCGAATCAATCAGAAAACCGTTTCCCAGATCCATTCCCGGACAACTATTTTGTCACTTACGAAATGGCGAGTGAGTGGGAACCGCCAATGCATTCTGCTGGTCTCAGCGAATCTGCTCCGGAAGTTGATTGGTCGCAATACCAGCTCACCAACGAGAACGGCAACGACTACAACGGCAATAATAATGGTGTTGCCCCAAGCGAGCCACCATCGTACGCTTCTTTTGACCATTTCAGTCGTCTGAGCCATCCTGGCTTGACTTCCTCAAGCGGCGAGATCTCCGAAGTCGAAGATTACGCTCCCGTGAACACCGCCACCACTACCACCACCACCAACAACAACAATGATACAATACGTCAAAATAGTCAAGATGCACTTGATGACTTCAGCAGTATCGGAGGCGATGATGGGCGCGGAAGAGACTCGTATCGCCTCAGCTCCGCCTCTTCGTACATTGGCATGCCGCAAACCAACATGCTCACGAACCCCAACGTTGAAGGCTTGGATATTGACGACTATCTAAAGCAGGCAGAGGCACAAACACGAGAGATGGCCTTGCAGAATCAACGTCTACAGCAGCAGCAACATCAACAACGTCCAGCTGATCTAGACTTTTCCAGCCCAGGCAAGCCTGTAGTTGGAGAGCACCCATTTACGATTCAAGAAGCCCAGACTTATGCACATATGAACGATAATGCAGGCAATGGCGTTCAGGAGAAACCTCAAGCCGCTGTAACGAACTACGTCGATGATCCGATGTGGTCTTACCCCCCTCCTGATACCCCATCGAGCATGATTGATACGGATGAACAGGAAGATAGCTGGGGTCGATAACACATGATGTTCAAAGAGACTGAGCGTGTCCCATTTGAGAGAGGACATAGGATGGATATAGTTAAAAATGACTCATGAGAGATGAGGCGCAGGTGTTCCCTTGCTACAAATGATACCAGCCTGGAGGCATTGGCGGTGTTGACGGTTTTTGGGTAGGGGGTATTTCTCTTCCTATATTGGTTCTTTTGTTCTCAGTCCTTCGTGCGTACATATTCTTACAATTAGAGTCGTGTTTTCTGTGGTCCACTTTGATCTCTTTGACTTTTTTGCCGACTCACTATGTGAGAGCCAATTCCCCTCTTAGCACACTCAAACCTACCTTTCGAAATGTTCTGATATACAAGCTTCGCATTCTTGAGGACTTTGGACGCATTACTGGCACGGAAATACCCCAGCCAGAGCTTCCTGAACGTGCACACCCCTACGTAGTCTAGGAACACGTCGAGCCGGCCGACTAGGGAACCTGGCTAGCCAAATATCTCGCTGACAACCACTATGACAGACTCGTACCATTTATCAATGTCGCGGTCGACTAGGACAACCTGTGCCTCGAGGCTGGCGTAATACATAAACCTGCCGCGATATTCTGTTTGTGCAGTCGAACCATTAAGACTAGAGGTCTGGTATCTATGTCAGTATCCGCGACTTTCGGTATGGTGGAGGAGCATGTCAATATTCTTCATGAAAGAGCGCCGAGTACCGTGTCCACAACGAAAAAGGGTTTGATAACTACAAGTAGACGGCTTTTTTGCTTCAATCTCCGCATTTGGTTCAGCCGGTTTTTTGTGGGGCTAAGTTGGTTACATTCAGGCTTTGGGGCAACTGCGGGGATGCCGAGGGAATTACGGCTTCGTAGAAGAGCATTTCAATCATGCTGCTGTAGATCAGCTCGCGGCTGGCTGGTCCAGGGCGGGTGGGTGGAACTCTAGCTTCGCCCTGTCCATTTCTATTTTGCATAGAGCTCTAAAGTCCACTTCTGTTCCAATAGCAATACCTCTTCCTCGCGCTGTTGCAGAATGTCCCTCAAGTCCTAACTGGCATTCATTCCTTGACGCCGTGATACCCATTGACGCTCCTTCGAATCGTGTAGATCTCGCCTTTGCCCGACATGCCTACGGACTCGTCCTACCAAGCAGTCGACATCCCCAATGTCGACCTCTGGGGCTTGATGTTCGAGCACAAACGAAAAGAAGGCTTCTCAGATCAGCAAGGTACTTCAGACAACTCGCTCCATTAACCCTCTCAGATCCATCTATCAAACCCACCTCCGCCGACACGCCAACTCTCAAAGCTCCCGGCTAACTTCTTACCTCCTACTTCAGTGATCTACCGCGCCCTCACCCCATCCCGCTACTACACTCACGCGACTGTCAAATCCACCGCCCTCGCCTTCGGTGAAGGTCTCCGCGACGCCTGGGAATGGCAAAAAGGCGACATCCTCGCAATTTACACGCTCAATGACATCGACATTCCGCCCGTCGTTTACGGCGCCCTACACGCAGGCGGCGTCGTGTCGCCGGCGAATCCAGCATACAACGCAGAAGAACTAGCCTTCATGCTCTCCGATTCCGGCGCAAAATCCATCGTTACCCAGAAAGCGCTTCTCCCAGTCGCTCTGAAAGCCGCCGAAATAGCCAAGCTACCGAACGATCGGATTATATTGTTGGGCGAGGAGAGGGACCCAGAGATGCGCTTCAAGCACTTTACGAGCATACGCAAGATAAGCGGGACGTCGAGGTATAGGAGGCGGAAACTGGATCCGGATCGGGATCTGGCCTTTTTGGCGTATTCGAGTGGAACGACGGGGCTGCCGAAGGGCGTGATGTTGAGTCATCGGAATATCATTGCGGATGTGTTGATGATTACGGGGAGTGTGGGCAAATATTATTCATGGGACAAGGACAAATTTTTAGGCGTCTTGCCAATGTTTCATCTTTATGGTAAGTAAATGCGATGGAGGCTTCTTTGTCTTAGCAGAGCGGACAGAAAGGGATCCTGCAAGAGGCTGACGTGGGAGTGTTGGTGTAGGACTCACAGCTCTTGTTCACCAGCCCTTGTATCGCGGGATCGAGCTCGTCGTGATGCCGGCATTCAATCTGGAGGTCTTTTGCCAGACGATTCAGGACCATAAGATTACTTTCGTGTATGTGGCGCCACCGGTTGTGGTGCACTTGGCGCGCAGCGACCTAGTCAAGAAGTTTGACCTCTCGTCACTGAGGATGATCACGAGTGGTGCGGCGCCACTGACCAAGGAGCTGGTGGATGCTGTGTACAAGAGATTGAAGATCAAGGTCAATCAGGCATATGGACTGAGTGAGACGAGTCCGATGACGCATACACAGGTATGGCAATACTGAAGCGCTTTTCGTTGAGCAAGTTGACTGACAACTTGGGGCTGCGTGTAGCCTTGGGATGAATGGTACTCGTCCGTCGGGTCGGTGGGCAAGATGTTCCCCAACATGTCGGCAAAGTACATCTCAGCCGAGGGCAGAGAGCTAGGACCTGGCGAGCCCGGCGAGTTGTGGTTAAAGGGCCCGAATGTGTTTAAGGGGTATTGGAAGAAGCCTGATGCGACAAGAGACGCGATTACGGAGGATGGGTACTTCAAGACGGGCGACGTGGGTTTTCAGGATAAGGACCATAATTTCTATATTACAGATCGAGTTAAGGAGTTGATCAAGTACAAGGGCTTTCATGTCGCGCCTGCAGGTGAGTGAAATACTTCCAAAAGAACTGCGCGTTCGCGAACGAGAAAAGGCTGAGACGCTAATGTGTTTGTTTTGCCGGACAGAACTCGAGGGTATCTTGATGGACAACCAAAACATCAACGACGTCGCAGTCATTGGTGTCGATCTCAAAGAAGAGCACACAGAGGCGCCTCGCGCGTACGTCGTACCTGCGCCTGGCGTGAAGCGTGACGAGGCTGCTGCGGCTGAGATTATCAAATGGATGGATGGGAAGGTGGCGTATTACAAGAAGTTAAGGGGCGGAGTGCGGTTTGTAGACGAGATCCCCAAGAGTGCGGCGGGCAAGATTCTGCGGAGGGTGTTGAAAGATATGGCGAGGGAGGAAGAGAAGAGTGGGAAGGCGAAGCTGTAGTTTGCGAGGGGCAATGCAAGGGAGCAGGGTGGAAGTGTCGGTTTGTGACGGTGTATGTTTGTTTGCAGTGAAACTTGTCCTGTCAATTTCGGGATTTCGGAGCGCTCTGGCTTTTCTGTGAAGAGCGAATTCTCCCATAGGTCTATGAGGGGGGCGTTAATTAGTAGCATAGGCCACAAAGGCCTTGACATCTCCAGGCACGATCAATGGTGAGAATACATTGGAAGGGTGTTACCAACGTAGCGAAATATGTAAAGTATGGGAGAGCAGGAATGATGGAGGAAGAGTAAATGATGTTGGAAGAATTGAGTGCTTGACTAGCAAGCAATATCCAGGAATCTCTACCTAGCCGTCTAGATCTAAATGCACAGCAGGGAAAAACCAATGTTGTAGATAGGGGGATTGAAAAACGCCGTGCATGTAAAGATGCCTTCTACGAATTATGATTTCCCTTGAGGAAGATCGAGTATACTCACCTAAGGCTGTAAGAGGATAGGCGACCTGTGTTTCTGAGAACCAGCTCAAATCACGGCCGCCGTATCTACCTCGCTCTCCTGCTACTCTGTCCTCTCGAAGCTGACGGTGTGGCGCGGTCAGGGGAGCCACGGCCACGGTGGGATGATCCACGAGTAGGGTCTAACCTGGAATTTCCGCCGCAGACCGAATTGCCGGCGTGGGAGGCTCCTCGAGAAGATGCACCGCCGCGACTCCTACTACCATCGCCGTTGCGGAGTTGTCGACATGTAGGGCAGCGGCCTTGCCTTAGGACGCGAATCGGGGGTGGAGTGATGCAGGTAGAGCCGGTTCTGGCGCAGCTTCGGCAGCCTACGCCCCTTGAAATGACTGTTGGAGTCTCGTGGCCGCACATGTAGCGGACATAGGAGGAACGGCACTCGCCGCGGTGAGACATGTTCCAGTCTGTTAGGTTAGAAATCTGGTTGTTGGTTTGTGAGTATATGTGTAGACGGGTTTTCTTTTCTGGCGGAGTGCTTGTTGATCTCAGGCACGATCATGTTCCCAACGTGCGAGACCAGTCTGACCTGTATACTTGACGGGTGCTCGCTCACTTGGTCCAAGTCAATGGGATTTACCTAGCACTAAGGGACCATAAAGTCTAGAATTTGCCTTTGTGTCGCACAAAGAAGAGTCTTCGAGATGAGCGAAGAAAAGAGGCAAAGAAAGAATTCGTGACAAATGAATGAATGAATCTTAAGTGAAAGGCTTAATGACTAAAAATGCGGAACAAGAAAGGTCTTATGAGCTGACAACGAGAAGTTCAAAGAGACTAGGAAGCTGGAGCGATGCAAGCTGTACGTGAGCAAAGGATGGGTATGGGATTATGGATACATGCAAAAATTCTTCCATTCAAGCTCAGTGCAAGCTACCGGAAAGCCCGCCGTACTGAGGCTTGGCATGACATTAAACGCAAGCCGCGGGCCTGGCGTGGAATCCTTTAAGATCTCGTCGGCATTTTGGTGTGCTGGTAAGCTTATGCCGCACCGTCTGAAGTAATTCAATTCTTCGAGTCGTGGAGTAAACGCTTTGAAAGACTTCCTATGCGCCCGACGTTAGTTATGCAACTTTCTGGTGTCATTATCGCATGCTGATAGTAGTTAGTCTCCACGGACGAACACTATGCCTTCGAGGATCTTCATCATCACCCTCCTAGCCTTATCATCACGACAAGTGGCAGCATACCAAGACCCTAGGCAGCTTTTGCTCACATTCCCAGGGTATGAGCATGTCTGCGGAGATGGCTGGCAGCTGTGGCCGATCCCTTACATATTGGACCACTTTTCCTTGTGGGTTCTCCCAGCTGTTATTCTCATTTCCCATTTCCTTTTCCCTCCGCTTCCGTGGGAAAATTATGCATTCGTCATTTTCCACGCTATTGGAGATCCAATCGACAGTTTGTGGAGTATATTGGCGAGGCAAGAAGCTCAGCAGCGGCTCTATCGTGCCGCTCGGGATATACCTGTCTGATAAACCCCAATGATCACAAGTACATTGCCACTGTATGGAGCGCATACGAAGAAGTTGGATGGCAAGATGCCTCAAGCGACTTGCACAAAAGCCTGGTATCGCGCAATTGGCGGGCCCCAGATAGAGAGGAGATGTATCACATTATGCTTGCGAGTCATGAACTGTCCTCGAATCGATTAGAGTCGCAGCTCACGACATGGGTAGCTATTATGGCCTTAGTCAGCGCTCTGATTACGGCATATATTCGTACCGTGGAGCAAAACATACGAATCGATAACCAAACCGCGCATACCATTGCCGCCGTCGCGTTGCTCTTCATTTTCATTCCGCTGGTCAAGATCAGTGGCAATAGGCTCGTTCAAGTCGACTTCGACCGCAGTAGCGGCTATCGAAAAGTTGCGCCGAAATCTCCAGGGCTGTATTTCAGAAACGGAAACGGACCCTGCCAGCCCGCAAAGTGAACTACCACTTTTTCCACCGTTGAATCTCCAACCGGATGCCCATTGGAATTTTTCCTCTCAAAGGAAGGAGTTCGAAGAGCATGAGATGGGCGAACTCCATTCTGACGGCAGAGCTAATGAAAGTAACATCGAAATTTGGCCAAGGCTGGCCATGTGGACTGGGATGAATAGTTCATGGCGCCCCTGTAAAAAGGTCCGCGTAACAGAGCAGACTAGCAGTCGAAGCCAGTATCTCCCGTTGACGTATGCGTTCATCGTCGTTTGCTGGGATCTTCTCTACCAGCTATATTTCTCTCAGCCACAAATCGAGCAGATCGTCAAATAGTTGGATTTGGCTGCCGCTCTGCCACATGGACGCTCGTCAGTGTACTCTGGCTTGTCAGTTTCAGTATAGATTATTTCCTCCGATGGCGGTTTCGTGAGAAGGACCTTTGGGTAAGAACGATGTTCAAAGATAGTCTTTTTGCGCTCCTTGTGGTCGGTCTTGTACTGATTGTGCAAATCGGCCTCTACAACTCTTGCTGGTGTCGGTCTAGTTATATTTCGCTTGGTGTTAACGCGAATGTTAACTTGAATCCATTCTCAGACTCGGAACGGAGACGCGCCAAAATTCAATGGTCTGTCATCCCTGCCACCGGTCTCGCAATCATCTGACTTGTTTTGTGGCTGCTGTGCAAGAGTAAAGCGGAGCTTCAGAAGGACTTGGTTGAGCTTGAAATCCTCAGAGAGGCGCTGTGGCCTTGCGACCAGAGGCGAGATGAAAGAGGTGACGATGGCAATGTGAATGCAAGCGGAGCTCTCTCTGATTCGGCGCCGTCCAAGACTCTTGATGGAGCGACAAGCGCAGCGGCGAGACGTTCGCAGGAGGTAGAAGAGGTGGTGCAGCATTTGTCATTATCAGAGTCTGTGTCTGTCTGGGACGGAAGCAAGCTCGTGCGTCTCACGCCTTGGACTCTTGTACCCAAGCCTGGGGTCTCGGACTGGTTCAAAGGTATGATAGAATCTTTGGCACAGCGGCCCATCAATTGGTGGCCTTTGCAGGAAAGGATTCCATTGTGCCCAGAGGGCAGTGCTAGATTATCATGGGATTGTGTAAGTACACTCCTTTCCGAGTCCACAACTTCCTATTGCTCCTTTGGCCCTGTAACAACATTGTGCATGATTCCTTGACGCTAACTTCTACCACAGGACTGTGGGTCGGAACTTTGGGCAGATATCTCCATCGAAGCTGCACGAAACTACTTATCTACGTGTACACTTGTTATACCACCGGAATGTCGACACTTGCCACCCCTCATGGTCACGTGACCCCGCGCCGCCTTTGCTCAGCCCGGCTCAGCTTCGGCTCAGGTCTGCTCACCTTGCTGACGCGCCGCGGGCGCAGTTGAGACTCATCTTACCAGAAGTCGTCAACTTTTAACGAGGGGCCCGAAAGGTGGCCCCCCCCTTCCCCAAAGCCAAGGGTCCCGAATCTGTGACCATTGTACATTCACAAGCACACCGACAGATGAGGAGACTTGAGCCGTCTCACTCTCGCCTTCGCATCTTTCCTCTCCCATCTTCCCTCCCATCTTCTCACCCATCTTCTCACCCACCTTCTCACCCATCTTCTCTCCTCCCTCTTCGATCCCTCTCCCATCTCTCTAGTCAAGACCTTTCTTTCTCGTTCCCACTCTAGATATTTACATCCGCGCATGCAGAACTCTGCACACCATGAGCACCGAGTGGGCAAAAGGATGTTGGAGAGGACTGAATCCAGACGAGCAGATAGAGGCAGCCCTAAGGGATGGGCTCTCCGAGGACAGGTCCGGGATCGATAGTAATCCCGTTCACGGAGAACTTGCTCTAAGCAGTAAACCGCTACCAACGCCACTGAATGGAGGGGCTTGGCCTGCGCGATCCCTACCCATATTGCCCGATTCCGACAAGCTCACAAACTCCACAGGACCCGTTACTGACGCCAATTGTGGAGTTCATTAAGCATGTAGGGCAATCTTCCATGGCCCACGCATGGTTGCGGCCATATGATCAGAAATCATTGATGCCTTGCCGTCGCTCACCTTATGAAACATGTTCATCACTGTTGTACCACATCATATGTCATGGAAATGCCAACCTGTCACGATAGAGCAGAATAGAGCACCAAGCCGAATTTCGAGTAAAGTGCAACGTCTTGCACAACGAACTTTTCGGAAAGTGACAGCGTGATCTCATCTCCCTCTCTCAACGACTTCATCCAGCTTGTCACCTGCTGTGCCTCCGCTTCGGGCACGTCACCAGACTGCTTAGCAGGAAGCTGTAACGGCCACACTTGCTTCCAGATCTCTTCTAGTTGGAATCTCCCTTCAAGCCTAACAAATTTCCAAAGGGCAGGAGTGGCAGATACGGACTTGGTTGCGGGACTCGCTTCTTCTTCACCATCGATCGATACTGCCGAATGTCGCGCTAGCTGAAGCAGAGCACCGTCTTTATGAAAAGAGTTCTGCTCCGCTGGTAGTACGGAGGAGTGCTCTAAGGAATGTAAGAGTCCAGAGGACCCTGTGGCAAGTCCGAATCCATAGTGCGCATACGGCGAATGTCTCAGCCTGTGGTAGCGGCTCATTCTGCTTGAGCGCCGAATCGGCCGAGCAATGTAGATCTCGAGTCTTCGCACTCGTCCCTTGCCGAGCTGGATAGTAGCTAGAGGAGGTTTCGTTGCAAACTGATCGGCGTTAATGAAGACCTCGTTCGTCGATATGGCCCAATATTCTGCAAAGTCGAGAATAGACGAGACAATTTCTACGATTGTGCCACTTGTCAGAAAATCTGGAGGTGTTGAAAGAGAAAGCCGCGCCTGAAGGATGTATGACACCTCTAATGCGTCAAGTAAAGACTTGGGATGACGTTCCTCCTTCATACTAGCAAACATGCCGAGTTGAGACCGCCATTTCTGCTCGCTGGCTGCGTTTTGCAGAATGATTGCTTCCATAGAACGTCGGTGACTGTCCAGAAGGACTCCGTTTACCGCGTCAACTCTCAGGAGTGTCAGGGCCGTCATCCAACTCCCTTGAGCGAGAGCAATATCCAGAGGTCGTTGACCAGAGGCGTTTCGCCACTCTGCTATGCTGCCTAAGTCCAATAAAGACTGTATGACTGGGTCAGTCTCATGACCAGTGAGCTCAGGTCCTCTACCAGGAAAGCTGGCTCCAGAGGCGAGATGGAGTGGTGTTTGACCGAAAACATCCAACGTATCGATTCGAGGGCCTTTCTGTCCAAGCACAAAAATTATAGTCGCCTTGATCCTTTGCACAAGGATGGACACATCTCGGCGAAGGTGGTCGGATGTAGTGTCGGTTGCTAAGCGAGACAGCGGTGAGCCCCATGCAATGGCCCAGATGTGGACCGAGTGAGCTAAGGCAGGAGTGAAAGCTTCCTGGGCGGATACGGCATATATTTGCGGCTTCGACTTGCTCGCTTGGATTAAGCGCCCTTCTATCAATCTCACCGACATCTTCAGATCGATGGCAGCAGCCAGGTGCAGAGGCGTCCTGCCCAATAAATCAACTGCATTCAAATGCTCATTCGTCGACCATTTGAGCAATTCTCTCAATACCATTGGGTGCCATCCAACGGATACGCACGTTGCATGAAGAGGACTAAGGCCCTCACTTTGCTCTTGGGTAGAAATGGACGCGCCCTTTTCCAAGAGTATAGGAAGAACGGTGGTGCAATTGCGGGAAGCGTAACGGACAGAACTGAATCCCAAGATACTAGTCGCTTGCACGTCTGCTCCATGATGTAGCAGTTGTTGAAGCGTGTCTGGGGCGTCGCCGTGCGCAGAATGGAGCAATGGTGTGAAACCTACACTATCCCTTGCGTCAACGCTTACGCCTCTCTTGAGCTCTGACTTTACAGCATTTGTGAAGTTGAAGAACGCAGCAATGCCAATCGGGGTCGAGTGTCGTCCGTTGAAAAAGGACTCGGTGATCCATCGATCCCAGCGGGTAAAGAGACCATTGGGCGCTAGCCAGAGTTGGGAGAATTTCGAACCCACAACCTCCGACATCCAGTTGTATCGATGAGCGCCAGGAGAGAAAGACTCGTCTTCATGAAGCTTTCCAAGTCGTGGCCCATCCAAAAGCTGGAACAGTTGGAGCCATTTTACGAGTGCGTTTTCGGAAGAGGCAAATCGGGCGACAGACACACGAAAACTTTCTTGGGTATTCTCGGTATTTGTTTTCAGCAGTGGGAGATGCTTCCACCAATTCAAGGCGCAGTATTCCAAAAAACCGTTTGATTCTAGATGAATCCTGAGATTGTTGTCGTAAGCCCTTGTGTCTTCGTCATCGGAAACATAGTTGATGTGGTCGTATCCCAAATAAGTAAGGCAAACCGCCGCGGTGTATTCGTTCCGGACATCTGGTACAATTAGGAGCGCTTGCAACCCCAAGCTTTGTGTCGGATTGCTTCCGATCTGTCTCAGGAATTCCACAGCGGAACTATGAACAAATCTAACGCTGCCCCTTGTCTCATCAACCTCCAACAGAGGACTGCAGCAATTATGAATAGCGACAGTCAGGCTTTGGATTTCGTTGCGCTCGTCGTGATGGTCCGAGCCAGGTTTCACACTCAAAGCGATACCCAGTTCTGCGACTGACAGCTGTCGGACGGCAGAGAATGTCCACTGCAAGACGTGGCTTGCCAGTCTTGATTGGTTCGGTGGAAGTGACATAATTCGTTCGACAATACGGGTATATAATTCCTCTAGGCCCTCTGGCAGGTCATCCAGAGCAGCGAGCGTTGTGAGCTGAGAGATATGGCGCAGCATCAGGTATGCCCAGAGGAACATACCATTAGCACCTTGGACCAACCGATTCACAATGGTTTTGCTGATCGCCATATTCAGATGGAGGCTTTGCACTCCCTGTGAGACCAGCCTAGCTATATCCGTTGCATTAGACTCCGGACGGATGATGACCTTTCCAAAGGACCCAGATGCTCTTTCGGCGATGAAGTCAACCATCGGCCCTGGCCGGCTGACAAACATGATTTTTGCATATCGCTTCAACTCATGGATGATGGAATTGGATAAGTGGGATTCAAGATCCTTGCTTTCGTCGAGCCCATCTAGGATGAGGAAAGCATTTCCCCCTCTCCGAAGCAAGCACTTGAGCGCCTTGTAGTACGAGGCTAGTGGTGTTGTCGCTCCAGCGGTCTCACCGTAAATATTGAATATATCGTCAACCAGGTGGCTCTTCTGCAGAAGCAGTTGCCATGTCCACGTCCGTACGATCTGGCCCCACGACTGGCGATCTATGTCCTTGGCATCGCAGAAAAAATAAGCCGTAGGGTGGCCGGTTTGTAGCAGCTCAATAATTCTTGTCGTTACAGTCGACTTTCCACAGCCAGGTGGGCCTTCAAGTAGAAGAACAGAAAATCGGTTCGGATCGAGCCAATTTTGGAAGATCGCATTTTCTTCGACCCATCCACAGGTGTTATGGAGACGACGTGATCTTATGCGTTCTAGATCGTCAATAGCCGGCACTGGGTTTAGCCACTTATTCAGAATTGTTCGATACTGCGCTTAGGATATTGTCAGCAGACGAGGGGCTAACAGAACCTAAGCTACATACAAAAGGCGAAAGATGCGATAAGGCCGCCAGGTTGATGTTTCGCAGAACTGCGAACCATTCCTGCAATAGCTTCCCAAACTACGAGATATTTCTGACTGTCCGACTCTGCAAATCGGCACATTGCGCGATGATCCGCCTTGATCGGGAGAAGTGTTTCATTCTCAAGATGCAAATCGGCAGACTCTTTTTCCACGATCTATAGGCAAATCAGCGCATTAGACACGATCATTAAGCAACCCAATATTCTTGAAATGGAAGGAGCGGAGCGCATAGAGGGTAGAAACATACCCTGCAATTCAGTAACGGGAACTTCTCGGTCTCATAGAAGCTGATTATCGGTTGAGACGCATTCTGAACCGCAAATCGTTCTGACAAAGCCCCTAAGAATACCGAGTCTCTTCGTAGAACTTCGACGAGACCCTTGTTTGTCCTGGTACCCAGACTTGCTGTATGCAAAACTCGACTAGCATATGTCATCCAAAAGGCAAGATCGGCCCCGCCATGGGGCGTGCCCATAAATGCAACTCCGGCGAATCTATGCAGTATTTCTCCATAGTCCCTTGTTCTTTGGTGAGCAATATTTATTGCCTGCATAAACTTGCATCAGGATGAAAGGTACAGCAAGAAAGACGTGTTGACAATTGGCCGGCGTACCTGTTTAAATAGTATACCGCCTAAGCTGTGACAAATGAAGAAAAGAGGTCTAGCTCGCTCTTCAGCTGCCTTCCGAACGGACTTCAGGCGCTGTAGGAGGTCTCGAGCAAAGTCATCGACATCAGCTGAAGACTTGCTGAAGGCAACCACTGAGTCATAACCATACGTCAAGATTCTGGCTTCTGGGATTTGAAAAGGTAGAAAGTCTCGGAGCCATAGCTTGCTATTTTCATGAGTCCATGTGCCATATGCATCGCCACCTAGTCCATGAATCGCGACTATGCTTGTTAGGTCAGTATAGAAGCCAGCTAACGATGATGGGTGGGATTTCAGACTTACTCCACACAACCTTCAGCCGTAGCATCCTTCTTCGACAGCTCCCAGAGTCCGGTCTTCTCCCTCTTTCTAGGTTGGATGCTTCCAACACGTAATTTTGAAAAGAAAGACATTATCCCGTATCTAAATGAGCGGTGAGCACATTCATTGCATCATGGCTCTTTGCTGGAATATCGTGGTGGCACCAAGACTGCGATGCCAACATGACCTTGCTTGACGATCGAAACTGGTCTAACGGCCAAGAAGAGCAAAACCTGCTCTCAGCTCACTCTGCTCCGGTGCTAGGGTGATGCCGCCCTGAGCTGCGTGAGCCTTGGGTGAGCCTTGGGTTGCTCAGCTGGATGGAGATTCGGGAAGATATGAAGGGCTAAGGGGAAGAGCTCCGATTGGCACTAGAGCAGAAAAGGCAAGGTGTCGGCTGCGGAAGGTAGGGCGTGTCTAAGCTGCTGGCCTTATGCTTCTTCGCCGTTCCTGGCTGCTCCATTTTCCCAATCGGCGGTGAGCTGCGGGAAGAGGCCTGTTTACCATTAGAGGCGGTTACGACGTTAAAGGGCTCAGAAACGCGATCGCCTGGTGCTGGGAGACGGGTTCGAAAATACCTGGTTCGGTCGAATCCTACGTACGTACGTCTGCAGAGCATTTACTAGGTAGGTTTCTACTCAACGTACGACGCCGAGTTTGCCGCGTGGCATCTCTAACTTGTCTCTTCTAGGCTATGCCACCGTCACCCAGGGTGAGAATAGACGAGATGTCCAGCTAGCTGACCTTATTTTGATCGACCTGGGGGATGAGACGCCTAAATCGGACGAATCGGCGCCGTGTATGATTATGACGATGAGACAGGGGAAGCAGAATCAACACGGCAAGATCGAATATATGGGATGTATGCGGAATCTCAAACGCCTCTCATCTTGTCTACGTTTCGTCTACATCCCATATAGGTTTCAAAGATCAAAGGCCAACGTAAGCTCGAAGGCACCAGGTCGATGATCGCTACTAATAAAGGCGCACCACTCCCATAGCCTTTTTATATCCTTGCAAATCCCGCGTAGACATCTTCTCCGCTTCCGCCATCTTGCCCTGGTTCGCATAGAGCAGGCCGAGATTGTTGACCGTGTTCAGTGTCGACGTGTGCTCCACTCCGCACGCCTTCTCCCTTCCTCGCAGTGCCCGCATATACATCTCCTCCATCCGCCATCTTGCCCTGGTCGGCGTAGAGCGCGCCGAAATTTGTTGATCGTGTCCAGTGTCGAGGTGTGCTCCACTCCCCACGCCTTTCTCCCTTCCTCGCAGCGCCCGCATATACATCTCCTCCGCCCCCGCCATCTTTCCCACCTAGGTGGCAGGCATAGACAGACGTACAGTACTGAGCGCGAGCGACTAGCGCCATAGTCAGGTGCGCCGACAGTGCATCAAGGGCTGCTGTTCAGATCATGTGATTAGGAGGATTAGGCGTCAGCAGTCGCAGACCGTAGACGCGTGTGTGTCTTGTGTTCGCCAGTCGATTATGGGCTCTGACCAACTATCCAGAGAATCCAACCCACAATCGCCGGTTGCGATGAGCCTGCGAGACCTTGGACTGGGTTGGAGTGGATTCGCCGCGATTGTGTATAGGAAGTCTTTCACAGCGGCCAGATCAGGCGCCTCGACTCGTTTGCTCAGACAGTGTTCCCTTGCTGCCCTTTCGTCGGGAGGGGTTACTCTCTACGCCGCCGCGTAGAGAGTCTTCTGTGTTCCGACCAAGCCTGAACGTCTGAAGGTTATCTTTGAGAATCTCGGGTTAAGCCAACAAGAACATGCTATCCTGGGCAAGTCACATCGGCAATGTCATTTCCGGTCGCGGCTGTGACACTACTGTCGACTCGGCTCACCCCAACTTCGCAACTAAGTGACACACATCTCTGATTCACCCGGATCTTCCGAAGCCTTCCTACGGTACTCTTTCTCGAAGGACAGAGATCGTGTCTGAGACTGAGGCGGATTTTCATTTCCGCGCGGACCTCAATGACCGAGCATTACACAACAGTACTCTTGTCCCAGAATTATCTGTCCTTGTAGAAATCTTAGCAGCCAGAATGTACTGACCCTCGGAATCTTCCGTTCATTCTGAACTATTCGCTCTGAATTATCTAGTGGTCCGGGTGCCGGCTGCTGCACAGCATTCGTGCTTTACGACGGTTCTAATGTTTTGGAGCTGCGGGTACTTAGTTCAAAATAGGCTGGCAAGGCTTATTGGAGAAAGAAAGCCTCATTCGTATGTGGGGGTTGGTATGCACTCTTGGCACTTTATAGATCTCATACGATGACAAGATACGACTGGTAAGTCTGATGTTGACCAAGGAAAAGGTTGCAGATAGTGCGAGCCATGTCATTACATTCATTCCCAGCGCCATGCAATGCATATAAGCAGTTGGGCAAGAGCGTGGTGTGGCCAGCTCTGAGTACGCTACTTCTTCCCAAACATCTTGGCCCACCCGGGTCCTTGATCGTTACGTGGCGAGTCCATATCAAATGAACTCTGGAGGCCTGGAGTCACCTGGGCTACCTGCTTGTAGCTTCTGAATCCTTTCTCAACATCACGTTTCCGCTTTTCATCTTCCAATACTGTTGTCTTCTCTTCCTCGTTCCGCCAAGTGCGAGCCGCGCTTGACGGAGGATCAATCCTTATCGCGCCTCTCGGCTTGCTGCGGACAGAATCGCCTGTCAGAGGGGTCTTTGGACGGCTGCGGCCTGTGACCCGACGAACAGAACGACGTATCGATTCTCGGACCGCCCATTGTCGTTTCTTTGCAAGGTAGAAGAGGACGGCGCTGCTTGCTGCTCAACTGTTAGCGAAGGAACCCGACATAGCGGGGGAATGTGTGCTCACCTCCAATCAAGACTACCAAGCACACTACGACGATGATGGCGACGGTCACACCAGTACTGAGGTTGATGGAGCCATCTGATGAGCCTGATGCGCCCGCAGCATTCTGCCCAGCCTGGCTCGTTGGATCTGAAGCGACGTTTCCTGGCTGGACGCCGAAGTTGCCGTCATTACCGGGGTTTGAGGATGCTATGGCGGAGAAGACGTTGTATGACGATGTGGCTGTCGTAGAGGGCGACCCCGTAGTCGTGGTAGTTTGTGCCATTGGATTAGGAAGATGTTGAGGAGAAGAGAATAGTCACTACAAGCGGTGACGCCAGGTCGCAATGCTGTGCTGAGCCTGTGGACGGCAGATGTTCACTAGGAACGGGCAATACTTTCGCGCAACTATTAAAATTCGTCCAGATGCTCAGCAACTGTGTATTTAAGGTTCTCGCAAAGAGCGTTGTTAAGCAAAGAAAAAGGATGCAGCAGATTCGGAATACAGACTTGACATTCCCACGGAGCGCAGAGGGTAGAGGGGCATTCTTATGATTGCAACTTTACCGTGTAAGGTCCATGCAATAGCTATTCCTGACAATGCACGGCCTTCAGCGAGCCGCTAGGAGCACTATTGGAGCGCGTCGCCAACCAACACCATTAGTTATGATCTGCTACCAGGGATGTTTGGACATCATGAGCCGCGGACGATCTATGTTTGGTAGTCATGCGGGCTTGAAGTAAAATGACTCGTGGGAGCATAACGACAAATCAGTGGAAGAGAACGAAAAGGTCTTGAAACAATTGCCGCCGGCCGCTTGGCCGGCTCACGTCCTTTTACCCGGCCGACGTGCCTTAGCCGCTGGGATGGGGTCCAATGATAGCTGTTGGCCGCCCTTTGTGTGATAGGCTAGGAAAAGAAGGGAAAAGCGGATCGCCATTTCCTGCAAACTCATCACACCAAGATCTTGGAACGCTAAAATTGTTCCGCTTCATCGTCATAGTCCCTTGGCCCAGGCTGAAACAGACACAAGTCCGAATGTTCAAGAGCAAGAGCGAGTCGGGAAATTTGAAAATGCTTAGTCGACGCCCCCCGGACGCCATAAAAACAAGCCGGTGGCTTTCGGCCCTAGCTGCGAAGGACAACGCGTTATCTAGTGCCACATAAGACCGCTGACTTGTAGCAGACCTACCGTGGCAGTGTCCTTTTACTGCGCTGATGGAGAGGCGAGTGTTGTGGTTGTCGACACATCGGTGTGTTTGGCAAGCTTGGTTTGTCTGAATAAAGACGAATGACTTTCACGAGATGACGGACAACAGGTTGAATAGCTTGCAATGTGAGTCTGCGAGGGCAATCTGTAATTGATTTTTCGCCGCTTTGGGGGCAATATCCTTACCTTCACTATGATAAGGTGAGTACTAAGTAAAGACTCTCAACATACATACGGTTGCACTCGCATGAGGTTCACCCGGCGAAAGTGGATCGGACGACGTTGAGGATATCTCCGTATTGTTAGCTGACAATGTAGCATCGAATTATCTGTGAAGATAAGTCCGAATGCTCATGGCGAATATGTCTACACTGATAGCAAGATGTCGTCGCTTAATTTCTGGTCGTTTGAAGCCCAGGTTGCTCGGCTTACCGAAATACCGCCAGAGTTGGCCTAGAACTCTGGTTGCGCTGACTTGATGGTTTTGAGCGGACGCCATCAAGCTTCAGCCTTGCAAATTGAAGAATAGCTGTGGTGACGACTGGAAACTCTTCAAAGGACTGTGGACACAATTCCTGTCCCGCACCTGCAGACTTGAACTTTTTCTGGACTTGGCTTACCTCGCTTTGCCTTTCTGACACTCCTTTCACCGCTTTGATTCGATGCAAATGCCTAAGTTGCCCCAGAGCCCGACCAAGTTTTGGCTCGAGTTGATTTGTTCGACTTCAAATCCTTGTGTTCTACTTTCGCCTCGCCCTTTGCCTAGACATTGAGAAGCTAACTAGATGAGACCCTTCACTAAGGCCTTCTCGCGTTCTCACCCTTCAGAATTCGCATGCACTTAGGCTTTCAAGCTTCCCTTCTTCGCCAAAGGCTTCAATGCCTTCCAGAAAGGAGGCTCAACCGGGCCGTATTGGGCATCGTAAGGATCGGCACCATTCCAGTACCGAAAGAGTCAATACAACTCGCGCAGACGACGAACATTGCAATACGGCACTACAACAAATCAACGCCATGGGCGATATACCCGCTTCGGATGCCATAGAATTCTCCGCCACGGAGTCACCGACTCTCCGGAGGCCGCAACATCCAGCGTACGAGCTTAGCGAGAAGCCAACAGTCAACCAGTCCCACATCTCACTATTCCAAAGACCAAAAAGCTCATTGTCGCTGCCAAAAGATGAAGGCTTCACTTTCGGAGCTCGTCAGGATCGACAGGTAAATGTCAGAATAGGGAAACAGCAGCAAATACGACCAAACTCTCCCGCGGAGAAATCAAGCCAAAGGACACAGAGCGCTGGAAAAGCTAGTGAAATACCGGATGTGGTACCTCCTAAAGAGAAGCATAAGTACGTTACGGAACTGAATACATTTGAACGAAAGCTGAAAGCTTGTGCCTTAGCACTTTACCTGTTGCACCCCCTAATCCTGCCGAAATCATCCCCAAGGACTCTGCCACTACAATTCGAATGGACTTGACACGCGAGTCACAGTCAGCAGCTTTGCAAACCATCAAGCCTACGAATACGATCGAGAAAGTACAGTCCCAACAAGAGAAAATATGCCAGGAGCCGTCAGCAAACATCAATCATGGACCGCCGAATGACAATTTCGTCAGGAATGACCTCGACGAAGCCGCTCTATGCTATACTCACCCTCTCAGCATGGAAGCCGAACCTCGTTCTCCCTTAAACATTATGCCTATCGAACACAAAGGGAATGCACCGAGCGAGAAGTACAGCCAAAGCGTACATCATCCGGTTCGGGCGATAAACGTCCCTCTACTCTTCTCTGAAGCAGCTTCTCCATCAGTGGCATGTGGACAAACCAATCTCTTACCGCCGACCGCTGGACAGACCGATGTTTCCAAGAAAGAGGCGCAAAGCTGCTCGACTCTGACAATTGAAGCACCTGCCACACCGAGACTACCCCCACCTGCCCGTCACCACTTGCTGAACGTTTCTCAACAACGCACAGTACGTGAAGTGGACCCGACGAGCATCGAGAGGATTCAACTCGCCGTTTCGAAGGAAGGAAAGAGCGTATCGATCTTAACTGAAGAGGCTTTGGGGTCTGATGCTTCTCATACGCCACGAACCAATGCCCGCCGGGCTGTTGAGAAGCCTGTGAGGGTATGCAAAGTTGTGGCAACCCCCCAGCGAGCGCCACAGCCGGCTGCAATTGTCGACCAGCAAGTTACGGAACTGCGACATGCCACAGCAGTCTCAAACGGACCGATAGCTCCTTTTAGAGATACTCTACCATCTGAAGAAGATCTATTCTACTTGCTCATGAATAGGCAACGCCAGCGAAAAGATGCCGAGACCAGGGTCATGGTGAGACAGAAGCAGCTAGAGACAGCAAACGCACGGTTGGGCCAACAGAACGAGAACTTCCAGCGCCAGCTTAGTGTTGCATGTACTAGTCGAGACCAATGTGCTGCTGAAGCTCGTCTCCAGAAAGCCGCTATGGAGGACTTCAAGGCTAGATTCCAAAAGCTCAAAGGCTTCGTCAATGGCCTTATCAATGACTACGGCGCTCTTCGCCAGCAGGCTGACCAGATGGGAAACTCTCAGCAGAGTTTGATAACTGAAAAGGAGCACCTGTACCGTGAACTGCAGGGTTTACAAATTACTTCCGCAGCCTCAGAGCGGACGATGAGTAGCATCGTGTCAACCGTTGCCGAGGTTCGCCAGAGTATGGGACCATTAGAGCAGTCATTAGTTGACTCCAAGAAGACCCTCGAGGGCGAGAGCCGCCTCCTCTCAAAAGAACGGGAGAAGAACAAAAGGCTAGAGACATACCTCCTCCAGGTTGCTACCACCCAGAACCGATACAGCTTCGCTATCCAGAATGAACAAAAGGCAATTTTGGATCAGCTGAGAGACATTACCAGTAAGATCCATATCATCGAAAAGGCCACAACGGCAGAGCCTCAGCCATTGCAATCACCTGGCTTAGATGAGTGCGTGAGAATGCTGACAAAACTTCATGACGCCGACCGAGTGGTGCCAGCAGACATCGCCCAAGTCACAGATGCAGTTAGAACTCTATCTCAAAGGTTGTTGCTCTATTCTAATTCGATCCTGTGCTGCTAATTGATCATTTTGCTGTAGCTTGTGGTCACATCGGAAAAGCCTAGACGAGAGCATTCGGGCGGCGGGTGATGATCAAATAAAGCTCGGCAATCAGCTCGTTGCGCAGATCACAACTCTTCTTGAATTGTTCCGCGCAACTTCTGTCGAAAAAGAGCAATTCAGTAGCCTCCGAGAAGACAAGGTCCGGCTTGAAGAGCAGCTAAAGTCCAGCGAGAATGCAGTGCAAGAAATACGGGACAGCAGGACGTCCGCCGACACTCGTGAAAGCCATTTGCGGGATATTACGGACAGCCTCCTTAACGAGCTAAAGACGCTTCGCAATCAGCCGCTCGCAGACCACAAACATCGGCCTCAGGTGGATGAGCGCGATATGATAAGCACCTGGCAGTTGAAGTACACCACCATAAGTCAGAAGCTCACAGATAGCGAAGAATGTCTTAACAGAAGGGAAAAGGAGGTAAGACAAGGCGAAGAAGACGTCAAGAAGCTGAGTGGACAGTTGGAAAGAGTCCAGGCTGAGCGGGACATTGCGGTTCAGGCTCTGAGTGAAGCGAAAGACAGGCGGTCTGCAGACCAGAGCGAAATCGGCAGGCTCCAGCAAACGGTATGTGGGATTGTATTAGAAATAATCGTGGAAAAGCACTTTTGCGCTGCGGGGGCGAACGCAAAGCGTTGTCGGTAAACATTATCGCGTGTCTATTTTTGTGTTTTGCAAGTGCGAATCCTATACTGACATCAATCCAGCTTGCAGGAAAGAAGAGCAATTTGGAAGCTTCACATGTCGAGGTCAAGTCTAGCAATGCAATAATCCGCGAAGAGGCCGATAAAGCCAAGGAACTTGCTGACCTTCAAGCGAAACATCAAGCGGAGCTCGAGGACGTCAAGTCAGAGTTGAATAGTGCTAACCAACGGCACGAGAGGGCAAACCAGCAAGTTCAGGAACTCAAACAAAGCCTGAAAGGATTCGCAGAGGCCCAACAAGAAGCAACAAAGGTGGTGCAACTAACGGAGGAGCTGCGGCAAGAGCATGCCAAAGTGCTAAGCCTCCACCGGGAGATCGCGCCTCTTGAGGGGATTGCACGACAAGTTCTTGGCCTGAAGCAGCAAGTATCGGAAAAGCAGCAGGCTATTGAATCATTGGAAAGTCGAATCAAAGAAATCGAAACTAGTTCCATGCGAATTGCCGAAATGGAACAAAACGCACTACGGTCTGCTGAGGAGATATCTGCATTGAGGGTAAAGCTACGTACCGCTGAGGAAAGTGCTAGCTCGGCGGGTGAGCAAAGGGAAGACTCTGACAAGATGACGGGAGAGGCTGAAGAACTTCGGAAGAAGCTTGCCGACTTGCAGCCTTTGGTAAATCAATTTTCTGCTCTTCAGGAAGAGGCTCAAGGCCATCTGGATGAAGTCACCCGTCTTCAGCAAGAGCTCGGCAACACCAAAAATTCCGTTGGTCAGCTGCAAAGCCTTCGGGAAACAAGCAGACGCAGTAATGCAGAAATCCTTTCGCTCCAGAAGCAGGTTAGTGCGGCAGACAGTGAATTGAAGCATTTGCAGAGCGTGAAAGACATGTGCGATCGGAAAGACCAGGAGATGGTGACATTGAGTGAAAGACTGAGAGCAGCGGAGAATAGTCTGAACCACTTCCAGGGCTTGGAAGAAGCTATCAGCGACAAGGATGAACACATTATGATTCTGAATCAAGAACTCGATGCCGCAAAGGACAGTTTGAAGCACCTCAAGAGCGCGCAAGATGCGAATTGCCGCAAAGATGAAGAGATCGCATCTTTGAAACAGAGACTCGAGGCCACAGAGTCCATCGTGAACGACGCTCAAGTTGTGAAAGAAGAAAGCCAACGAAAAGAGATTGAGCTCTTGGCCTTGAAAGACATGTTGGCAAAAATCGAAGAAACATCTCAGCAGCTCTTGCAGACTCTTGCGGAGCGGCCGAGTCAGACACATGGCGCGTCTCGGCGGATGATCGCTATTCAGGACGGAGTGACAATAGGAGATAGAAATTTCCCAGCTAGACGGGCTGTGACCGGGGCGGCATCACGAGATCCAGCACACCAGCTCAGACGTCAAGCAAACTGGAAGGATGGTCTCGTGTATACCCAAGCACTCCAAACCGCAATCGCCGAAATAGTTCACATTGATTCTAAAGGCACACAGAGTCTCACGTCAGGCCAAATTTTCAACACCACTGAATCAAGTCATCTTGCACTGACCGTTGATCCAGAAATTCTCCAAACTCAAGAGACAACCTTTGTTCCGGAGTCTCAGCCGGTCGCAGATTCTCCATACGAAGGATTTCCAATCGATGCTCCGTACTTTGGCAGTATGTCATCACCGTTGGGTAACATCAGTCCTTTCGTCGAGTCGTCAGACGAGGTCCATAATCGATCAGTCTATTTTGACCCGGAGAAGGTTGTGGACGGGTCTGCTTCCACCTTCAACAAAGTCTCAGCCAATCTCAGACCCAGCCCCCGCCTGTCCGTCAGTTCACAAAAAGATCCGCCATCCAGCAGACCGCCATCAAGTTCATATGGAGACACCATGTTTCTCGAAGCAGAAGAAGAACTAAGGAATCTAGGGCAGCATGGCGCTACCACCATCCAGGAAAGTTCCGCCCAGCGATGTGGCTCTCAGTTTGGATCGACCAGTCTTGGACGACTACTTGCCGAAAAGAGTAGAGGGACATCCCGCTCCAGAATTCAGAAGCCATCGAGTAAAGCCGCAAAGAACAAGAACAAACGCAATCCCAGCGTCTCTCCAAAGCATCCAAGTCCGCGAAGATTGCGCAGTGCGTCACAGACAAGGTCTAAAATGATCATGCCTCTCGGGGAACGTGCTTCGTCTAACCAGAACATTCCGGTACCGCCACTAAGAGGAATGCTTCGGGACAAGCATTTGCCCGATTCGGCCGTCAAGCGTCGACTTGAAGATGACGAAATGAGCATACCTTCTTCCCACCATGACTCCAAGCGACTGAAGCGCAACTTGTCTGCATTGGAAGTTAAGACACCCACTAACCATAAGGGCCCCTCTTTCCTCGATCAAGTGACAATTGCCACGGGGCGTCTGAATCATCCCAGTATGCCGGCAGGTGGTCGGAAAGGGAGTATCGTTAGGACCGATGCGCCGGCTCCTTGCACGGGTCAGCACACGAACAAGAAGCCCAGGAAGAATTCAAAGACTGATCGTTACTCAGTTCGATTCGGCAAAGAAACGACATGATTTGCATCTGTTGCCATTATGTTCATTAGCTCCACAGGATTTGCGCCAGTGAGACGAGCTTTGTGACATTCATTCACGAATGCAGATTGACCAAGACGGCCCAACCGTATTGCAAGAGCATGTGGCATTGACAGGAAGAATAAAGATGTATGAGATGTATAGCTTGTGCATAGCTGAACAAGTGCTTGTGAGAGACTTTAGAATACGTGCTTTCGCCTTCGTTCTTTGCATTCCACATTCGCTTTTGTAGATGAGGATTGCCTGTAAGCTGACAGCATCGTGGGCAGTCCCCACTGCAATCGCGTTAGGCTTTGGGGGTTGGCTTTCCCTTCCTAGCAATGCAAAGGAAGTCCTGCTGTCGAGGGTCTTTTTCTCGACGTAATCTTGACCAAAACGATCCATTTCTTTTTGTGTGTGTATTTGCTGGACGCTATGGTCGATTTCTGGCCTGATCTAAGGTGTTGGTATACTAGTACACACATAACTCCCCTGGTCTCGGCGTTGTCTCCTCCAGCTCCTGCGCCCAAACGTAAGGGTAGCATTCTTTCTGGTGAACATCCACATGATAGCGAAGTAGCTAGAGAGCTGGACTTGTCAAGCAGTATTTCTTTGTCCCGTAGCGCTTGCGTTCGTTTCTCAAGGTCGACGGGTTCGGAGGCTGAACGCTGCGATTTGGCAGGTGTGATGAGTGTAGAGGATAGCTGCATAGGCACTGAGACGATTTCCATGACGCGTTGATTTGTGCTCAACGTTCTTGGCTCTGTTTCCACCCGATGCTCGTGACAAAGAGAGGTCAGCGGCCTGAAACGAGAACCGTTCCCTCTCTCTGCTGTACAACAGGTCAACCACCACCCACGCCATATTTGCATCCATAGCCTGTTTCTTCTTCATGCATGCTGGCTCATTTAGGAATGCTCGAAGCATGAGTGGCGAAGTGCTGCCATAGGGCTCCACCTCGCTTTATTTTCTCGCATTTATTCGACAGAGATCATTTTCCACCCCTCTTCTGCTCCAAGAACAGAACCTTCTTCTTCACAACAGGGTCGTATTTCAGCATTGAGAGGGGGCGCGAGGCACGTGGTCGGACCATTGTGCGGAAAAAGCCTGTCATGGCCATGCTGATGAGGCGAACGGCTATTGTGCGTGACTTCTCTATGGCAGGGACGCTAGTCAGTTTGTGGTTTCAACGGTTAAGATTCAAGATGTAAGCCTGAAGGTAGAGAGGCGGGATGGTTGATGGAGTTACACCGAGCTCGCGGAGCGTACGTACGTTTCTTTGCCATAGCACAAGATATGGTGCGACTGGGAATGAAATTGGATGTGAAGGAACCGGCCTGTGAAGGAAGCTCAAGAAGGGCCCAGTTGAGAGGACAACCTGTAGGTTCACAGAGCACAACGCGTGGAATCGATATCAGCATGCGATTAAGCAATTGGAACAAGAAAAGTAGTTGTGCAAAATGCGCTGCGGAAGACATCTTCCGCGGCACTGGACCTATTCCAAAAATGGCCTGGTGGCTAATCTGCTCCTGTCATTGCGAATTGTGGCCTTCGATTTACAACTCCTCGGTTTTCTACTACATAGCTGCCATGTTACCTCCTGGCTGGGCCACTCCATCCAGCCCTCTGGGGCAAAATAGTTGTGAATGCCAATTTTGTTGGGATGACGTGGGTTGCGACAATAACCTCTCGGTCGCATGTAGAGCTCCTTGCGGCACAAGCAGAGTGTGATTAAAACTCAAGCTGGATCATGGCCTAGGTACTGCTAGCGCAGCCTTATCACCCATCAGCTGAGTGGGCAGCTGGTGCAGAATCGCTGCCTCCACCAACAACAGCCATCAATCGACCTCGAGCTGTGTATATCAATCTCGGTTGCGGGGCCAATGGGATACTAAAAGTCTGATTCAGAGCAATTCCATGTAAATAGGCTGCATAGGAGTCATTCTAATGCTGCGCCATGTATCAGCATCTTCAGACGCGCTCAGATACAGCCAGAGCTGTCGGGCCCCATCTAGTGAAACCCAAATTCTCCAAGCTATCCTGTCGTCTCTATAGGCTCCTCGGACTGTCCTAACAGGTTGTCGTCCCTTGGGATTTGATCAAATGCTCACTTTCCTTTTCTAAGCTCTCCACATTAAGTTACCGTGAATGCTACTTAATACCTAGTCCAACTTCTGCCTTAACCACTTATTCAACGTCTTAAGCGAAGACATTGTGTTAGGATGATCCTGACCTAGTCTCTGTTTCCGTAGTAGGAAACACTGCTCCATTAACTCTAAGGCTTCGTCATTGCGACATTGAGATTTCCACGTGAATGCAAGGTTATGCATGCTGGTCAGCGTGTCTGGATGCTCCTGTCCCAACACCCTCAAGCTCGTCTCCATCACTTGCAAGTCCAGCTCTTCCGCCTCCTTCCATCGTCCCTGATTCCAGTACGTCGACGCGAGGCTGGCGATGCTGGTCAGCGTGTCTGGATGCTCCTGTCCCAGCACCCTCAAACTCGTCTCCATCACTTGCA
>Ga0335072_10001115_pt1 | contig 45361 bp, 32 predicted proteins | sample Lox_Sample_21_FD_206725 | JGI IMG/M metagenome (GOLD analysis project Ga0335072, IMG submission 206725) | Soil microbial communities from Loxahatchee National Wildlife Refuge, Florida, United States - Lox_Sample_2.1 | ecosystem: Environmental > Terrestrial > Soil > Wetlands | place: USA... | reverse complement strand
CACCAGCCGCAATTTCGGTAAGGACCTGCCGAAGTCGCGCATCTCCGACCGCATCATCCACTGCGGGTTCACGGTTCAGGACGCGGCGGCCGCCGACAAACTCTATGCCGATGTTTTCGGTTTTCGGAACACCTGGCACGGCGGAATGACCGATACCAAGACCGATTGGGTGGACATGCGCGTGCCGGATGGTCCGGACTGGCTGGAATATATGCTGAACCAGCCGCACCCTTCGGTGAAGACTCGCGGAGTGATGAATCACCTGGCCCTTGGCGTTCCCGACATCCAGGCGGCTTACCGGGAGTTGCAGAAGCGTGGGCTCAAAATGGATGCCCCTCCGAAGATCGGCCGCGATGGTAAGTGGCAATTGAATCTGTACGATCCGAACTTCACGCGGGCCGAGTTGATGGAGCCGAAGCCAGTCCAGCCACCCTGTTGCTCACCCTTCCTCGACAAGTAACGGCATCGGCGGCAAAGAGCCTTGCGCGCGATCGGCCGCCCACCCGCAAGGAACGCCTCCGCTACCCCCATTTTCGCTAGGACGCTCCCCCATACCCCGCAAGATATACTGTGGTTTAAGAACTTAGGATTCTTGAGACCTGCCCATGGCTCAAATGAGTGTCATCTGGCTCCGCGTGGCCGCCGCCCTTTACTCGCTCGGTCTTTTGCATGCCATCCTCACCCTGGTCCGCCGGCGCGAACACCTCTTTCGCGTCGCGCTGGGCGCCTTTGGCCTCGCGTCCGTCTTTCATTTCGTTTCCATCGTAGAAGAGGGCATCGTTAACAATCGCTGCCCCATCACCAATTTCTACGAAACCCTCTCGATGTGCGCTTTCCTGCTGGTGTTGGTCTATTTGTTCGCACACTGGCGCTACAAACTGGAAAGCCTGAGCGTTTTCGTGTTTCCCCTGGTGTTTGTGGCGGCGCTGGTCGCCACCATGGGAAATCCCGTCGGCGGATGGTCCAGCCCGGCCTTGAAAAACAGCTGGTTGATCGTTCATATCGTACTGGTATTGCTTGGGTTGGCGGCGCTTTTGCTGGCCGCCATCGCGTCCCTGGTCTATCTCTTCCAGGAGCGCGAACTGAAGCGCAAGAAGCCTCGCAAGTCGTACTACCGCCTTCCGGCGCTCGGCACGCTCGACGAGCTCATTTCCCGAGCCATGGCGGTTGGGTTCGTTTTGATAACGTTGGCTGTGATTGCCGGCACCACCTGGGCCTTTATTGAAGCCAAGGCGGGCTGGCTTACCGACCCGAAAATCGTAATTTCCTTCATCACGTGGGGCGTTTACATGGCCCTGGTGTTTCTGCGAACCGTAGCGGGATGGCGCGGGCGGAAAGCCGCCATCATGACCGTGACGGTATCGGCCTTCGCCGCCATTACCTGGGCGGCGCACGCGCGGTTGGGCAATCTTTTGTTCAAGTCATGAAGCTGCACATCACAGGCGTGAGTCACAAAACAGCACCCGTCGAGGTGCGCGAACGCCTGGCCTTCCGGCCGGAGGCTATACCGGCCGCGCTGGCCGACTTGAAAAGTCGTGAAGGAATCGCCGAGGCGGTGATCCTTTCCACGTGCAATCGCGTGGAAATTACCGTAACCACCGACGATCAGTCGGACCCGCAGGCAATTGTCGATTCGTTCCTGGCCGACCAGAAACACGCCGATTCCGGCAGCATCGCCCCGCATCTTTACCGGCACGAAGGCCGTGACGCGATTCATCATCTGTTTCGGGTAGCCGCCAGTCTGGATTCCATGGTGGTTGGGGAGCCGCAGATCCTTGGTCAACTAAAGACAGCGTACGCTGCCGCCAAGGATTGCGGCTCGGTTTGCGGCTGGCTCGACGGCCTGATGACGCGTGCTTTCGGCGTGGCCAAGAAAGTCCGTTCCGAAACCGGCGTGGGCCAGATGGCGGTATCCATCAGCTACGCCGCCGTGGAACTCGCCCGCAAAATCTTCGGCTCGCTGGCCAATCGCAAAATCATGATCGTGGGCGCGGGCAAGATGTCCGAACTCGCGGCCCGCCACCTGCGCCGCTCGGGCGCCTCCCATGTCTTCGTCACCAACCGGACGCACGAGCGCGCCATCGAAATGGCGGCCCTGTTCCAGGGCACGCCCGTCGAATACGCGCGCTTCGTCAGCATGCTGCCCGAAGTGGATATCGTGATCACGAGTTCCGGCGCGCCACACTGCATCCTGCACAAGGACGACATGCAGCGCGTCATCGCCGCCCGCCGGAACAAGCCGATGTTCCTGATCGATATCGCCGTGCCGCGCAATATCGAGTCCGCGGTCAACGATGTCGATAACGTTTACCTGTACGACATTGACGACCTTCAGGAAGTGGTCAACTCCAATCTGCGCGAGCGCATGAAGGAGGCCGACCGCGCCGAGAGCCTGGTGACGGAAGAAGTCGAGCGCATGATGGCGCGGCTGAAGGTAGCCGAGGTCGCCCCGAGTATCGTGGCCCTGCAGGAGCAGCTCGAGCAGATCCGGACCGCCGAGATGGAGAAAATGCGGCGCAAGCTCGGGCCGCTCACGCCCGAGATGGAGCACGCCATCGAAGCCATGACACGCGCGATCATCAATAAAGTGGCGCATGGGCCGATATCCGAATTGCGCAATCACGCCGGACATCCCGAGGGCGCGCACGTGGTCGCCGCCATCCGCAAGGCATTCCACCTTCAGGATCAATAATGCTCGTTATCGCCTCTCGCGGTTCGCAATTGGCACTCTGGCAGGCTCGTTGGGTGAGCGCGCAGCTCACTTCGCTGGGCCATGAATGCCGCATCGAGATCATCAAGACCACCGGAGACAAGATCACCGATGTCCCGTTGGCGAAAGTCGGCACCAAAGGGCTGTTCACCAAGGAAATCGAGGAAGCGCTGCTCGACGGGCGTGCCGATCTCGCGGTCCACAGCTTGAAAGACCTGCCCACGGAGTTGCCGGAAGGCCTGGTGCTGGCGGCGGTGCCGGAGCGCGAAGATCCGCGCGATGCGGTGGTCGGCAGAAGGCTGGCCGATTTGCCCGAGGGCGCGAAGGTGGGCACGAGCTCGCTGCGGCGGTCGGCACAGTTGCGCAAGCTTCGCCCCGATCTCGTGATCGAATCCGTGCGCGGCAATCTGGATACGCGTCTCCGCAAGCTTGACGAAGGCCAGTACGACGCGATTTTGTTGGCGGCCGCGGGCTTGAAGCGATTGGGATGGGGCGACCGCATTGCCGAGATTCTGCCGCCGGAAACCATGTGCCCGGCCGTCGGACAGGGTGCGCTGGCCATCGAAACGCGCTTCTCCGGCGCCGGTTTCGATGCCGTCCAGGCGATGGATCACCCCGAGACCCATGCCGCGGTATTGGCCGAGCGCGGCGTTTTGGGAGCCCTCGGTGGAGGATGCCAGGTGCCGATCGGCGCTCATGCCACGGTGGAACGCGGATGGCTGCGCCTGCTGGGGCTGGTGGCGTCGCCCGCCGGCGATGAGGTGATCCGCAACGAAGCTTCCGGATCCGCGAGCGAGGCCGAAGCGCTTGGGCGCGCACTCGGCAACGACCTGCTCGAGCGCGGCGCGCGCCGCATTCTTGACGTGGTCTACGCTGGATAGGATGCCCGGCAAAGTCTACCTCATCGGCGCCGGCCCCGGCGATCCGGAATTGCTCACCCTGAAAGGGCGCCGCATTCTCGAGCAGGCCGATGCCATCCTGTTCGATCATCTCGCGCCCGCCGCACTCCTTGCTCTCGCTCCGCCATCGGCCGAGCGCATTTACGTCGGCAAGAAAAAATCGGACCACGCGTTCTCGCAGGAGGAAATTTGCGCCATGTTGATGGACCGCGCGCGGCGCGGTCTCAACGTGGTTCGACTGAAGGGCGGCGATCCGCTGATATTCGGACGCGGAGGCGAAGAGGCCGAGATTCTGGCCGATAACGGTATGGCATTCGAAATCGTGCCTGGAGTGACGTCGCCACTCGGGATCGCTGCCTACGCCGGAGTTCCTCTGACGCACCGCGGCGCGAGCTCGTCCGTCAGTTTCGTCTCCGGCCATGAACTCGCGGCAGTCAACTGGCGCACCGTCGGGCAGGCCGATACGCTCGTCATCTTCATGGGCATGTCTGCCTTCGCCGAAATCGCGCGCGAGCTCACTGCGGCGGGGCGCTCGCCTGAAACCCCCGCGATTGCCGTTCGCTGGGCGACGCGCCCAGATCAGCAGTGCATCGAGGGCACGCTTGCGTCCCTTCCGCGACTCATCGCCGATCGCGGCCTGAAACCGCCGGCCACCATCATTGTGGGCGAGGTGGTGCGTCTGCGGGAAAAACTGAACTGGTTCGAACGCCTGCCGCTTTTCGGCCGCCGCATCGTTAACACCCGCCCTAAAGCGCAGTCCGAAGCGCTCTCGTTCCGCCTGAAAGCTCTCGGTGCGGACGTCATCGAGATGTCCACCATCGCCATCGAGCCCGCATCCGACTACGCCCCGCTGGATCGCGCCTTGCGCGAGTTGCCTTCTTACGACTGGCTGATCTTCACCAGTGCCAACGGCGTACGCTCGTTCATCGAGCGGCTGGACGCCTCCGGGTCCGATCTGCGCGCACTCCGCGCCAGAATCTGCGCCATCGGTCCGGCGACCCGCGCCGTCATCGAAGCGCTACACCTGAAAGTCGACCTGATGGGCCGGGAGTACGTGGCGGAAGGGCTGCTCGAGGCGTTTTCCGCCCACGATCTTGCCGGAAAACGAGTGCTCCTGCCGCGCGCGGCGGTTGCCCGCGATCTGGTGCCTGTGGAACTCGCCAGCCGCGGCGCGCATGTCGACGTCGTCGAAGTTTACCGGACCGTGCTTCCGCACGACGCTGCTGCGCAAGCCGCGAAAATCTTCGGGGAAGAGCGCAAGCCCGATTGCATCACCTTCACCAGTTCCTCGACGGTGCAGAATTTCGTGACGATTGCCGGCGACGCTGCGCTCGCAGGGGTGAAAGTGGCTTCGATCGGCCCGGTGACGACTGCAACGGCACGGCGGTCAGGAATACATGTGGATACTGAAGCTAGGCAGTATACCGTCGATGGGCTTGTCGAGGCGGTGCTCGGGTTGTACACTGATTCTTCGCATTCCAACGGATGAAACCGCACATAATTGGCATTGCCGGACCGTCGAGTTCGGGGAAGACGGAACTGGCTCGGCAACTGGCCGCGCAACTTCCGGGTACTTCCGTCGTTTCGCTCGATTCCTACTACCGTGGCATGGAGGAGATCCCTCTAGAGGCGCGAAAACGGGTGAATTTCGACCATCCCGACTCTCTTGAATGGCCGCTGCTCGCGCAGCATCTGAAGGCTCTGGCAGCGGGGTTGCCCTTTGACGAGCCCGTCTACTCGTTCGCCGATTATGCGCGCACCGCCGACACCAGACGGATCGTCCCCGGCAGATTCGTAATCGTCGAAGGCCTGTTCGTGTTCCACTGGCCGGAGTTGCGGGCCCTGTTGGACACCAAAGTTTATGTCGAGACCGACGCCAGCGTGTGCTTCAATCGCCGTCTGTTGCGCGATGTGAAAGAGCGCGGACGCACACCGCAATCGGTCTGCGAGCAATATGAACGCACCGTCCGGCCGAGCGCCGAATGGTTCGTCGCGCCCAGCCGGAAATTCGCGGATCTCATCGTGTCCGGGGAGGAGCCTGTGGCGAACTCCACCGCCGCGGTAATCCATGCTCTCAATCAGGCAACGCTGGCAGCCGGCGCGGGATAAACCCTCAAAAATGAAATCCCAGGGTCGCCGTCACCGTTCGCGGCGTTACGTAATGTGTCCCGCTGAATGTCGACAGAAAGTTGTATAACGCCTCTGTATTGGTCAGATTGACCACTGCGATTTGCGCGCTCCACTTATATTTGTCACCGTGGAATAAATTGTCGTCCCCCACCGCCACGTCGAACAGATTGCGCGATCCGACGCGCGGCGGATTGTGATCGTCGTTTTCCGTCCCCGGCGCCGGAATGTGAATCAATCGCGATCCGTATAGCGAGGCGGGACAAAGGCCGGTAGCACTGATCGGTGTGGTCGGCGTGGCGAAAACGCCTCCGCAAAACAGTCCGGCCTGATATTGCTGGTCGGGAGTAATGCCCGAGACGTCGATTACGGAATCGTCGCCGCCCGGCCCATTGGCGCAATTGCCGCCCGCGCACGGCACAGCGCCGGCGACCTCTCCGCTGTCATAGCGCCAGTTGAAACTGATCCACGGGGCTGCCTTCCACGGCTGGTATTGCAGATGCGTGGTCTGGTTGAAGAACTCGTCGTGATCGATCCGGAAGACCGAACTTCCCATCGGGGTGGCGCCGATGCCCGCCACCTGCGGTTCGAAGAAACGGGCGGAAACGTGCGACATCACGATATAGGCCGACAGGCCGTGGTAGTTCGGCATGCTGCCACGCACCGCGAACCCTGGAATCTTCGATCGGCTCCACTCGATGGGAAAGGTAAGGGGGGTATCGCCCAGAACACTGAAGTCGTATGCGTTGTGCGTATACTTCCAGATGTACTCGCCGTCGAGTACAAAAAACTTGCCGAATGCTTGCTGCAAGCCGGCATGGAATTCGTTGCGCCAGCCGGGCGTGAGCGGGACGTTGGTCGCGCACGGCGTTACCGTGGCGGCCATAATCGCCGCGATCACCGGGTCGCTGCAACCCTCGCTTGCGAGTACCAGATTCTCATTGAACGGCGTCTCCAGCGTGCGGGCATAGGAGATGCGGAACACCGTGTTCGTCGGCTTGAAGTTGTAGGACGCGCCCAGCCTTGGCTCTATCTGATTTGCCGTCACGGTGCCATCGTAGTAATCGAACCGCAGCCCGGTATTGAACGTGAAGCGGCCCACGGTGATGTCGTCTTGCGCGAAGAGCGCCAGTTCGCGAATGTTGGCGTGGCCGTAGAAGCCATACAAACCGCTGGTGGAATTTGGGCATCCCGGCTGCGGCCCGGTGAGTGCCAGATCGTAGCAATCGAGAAGTGGCGCGAAGTTTGGGCCGGAAGCGGCGGTGGGATCGACGATGCCGATCGAATCGCGCTCGGTCAACACGGTGTCCGTATAAGTCGCACCGGCTTTGAAGTTATGGATGCCCTTCGCGTATGCGAGATTGCTTCTGAATCCCAGGTTCGTCAGGGTGCGGTGCTGTCCCACAGTCTGCAATGTCAGGTCGGGAACGAGGTCGGCGAACGGGTTGTCGCTCGGGTAGTAATAATATTGGTCCTGGCGGGCGAACCCGGCGAAGGTAAATACCGTGTCGGTGTTGAGGATGCGAGTCCACGTAGGCGCGATGTTAAAAGTCCGGATTTGCGAGCGCTGATCGGTGGTGCCGACTACCTGCCCATTCGGACCGAGCCCGTTGCACTGCGCGGAATATCCAAGCAGCGGGCAGACCGGGCCCGACCATGCGGTGGCATCCTGCGCATCGTACGAGTTCGGGGTCTGGAACCACGACCGCGAGAAGTTGAGATTCGCGGTCAAGGCGTCCACCTGAGTCGGTTTATAATCCACGCGGTCGAAGATGTTCTCTTCGTTGCCGTGGTCGTGCAGCACCGCCCATTCGGGAGTGTCCAGAAAGCGGCCGGTATCGAGTCCGTTGGCCGAGATGAAATTGCCCACCATGGCGCTGCCATAAGCTAGGTTGAAGCTTTCATTCGTCGTGCCGAACGTGCCGTACGAAGCGGTGATATCGCCATGCGCCGGCTTCGTGTTCAATCCGGAGCGGGTGGTGACCGCGATGACCATGCTGGTCTTGTCTCCATACTCCGCCGGCGGCGCGCCTTCGATCACCTCCATCGACTGCACGGCGTCCAGCGGAATCTGGTTCGAGAATACCTTGCTTTGCTGATCGGTGATCGGCTGGCCGTCGAGCGAGAACTGGTTCTCTGCGTGGTCGCCGAGGCCATGGATCATGCCGTTGGAATCGGCGGTGATTCCGGGTGCGGTGTCCACCAAAGCGCTGCTGAGGGCCGACGATTGGTTTTGCACCGGAAGGCGGTTCAACACGTCGCGATCCACGTCGGTGTGGGTTTCCGGTACATTTTCCACCAGGTCTTCCCCTTCGGCGGTCACGGTAATGTTCGTAGCGCCGCCGGAGAGTGGGAGCGTAACCGTCACATCGGCCGGGATAGATGTGCGTAAGTCGACTTCCTGTGTGTTCGGCCGGAAGTTTGGTGCGCTCGTGGTTAAGTGGTAGTTATTGTATGGAACGTTGTCGAACTCAAACTTACCCTGGCTGTCGGTCGTGATGTTCCGCGCGTAGTGCGACACCGGATTCTCGATTGCTACCGCGGCTCCTGTTATCGCCGCGCCGGAAGGATCGAGTACCGAGCCGCGAATCGTGCCCGAGTTGGCGGATTGGGTGAAGGCGGGAGCTGCGATAGTTAGTAAGAGCACAATACCAGCAGCGCGAGTTCTCCTCATGGTCTAAGTATCCGGTTGGCGTTTAGCACGAGCCTAACCAAAAGTGCCAGCCGGACCATTTACTGGGTTCGAGCGGGCTGGAAAAGCTCGTGAGCGGACTTATGTGCGTTTCAGTCCGTCACCTGTGTGCACTAAGTGCTCAGATGCGATGAAAACCTTTCAGTATGTCGCGGGTAGAATAATGCATGGCGATAGGGCGTCCGTGCGGGCAACTCATGGGGCAATCGGTGGCCGCCAACGCACGAAGCAGCCACTCCATTTTGGCGGTATCGAGCCGCATGTTGATCTTGATGGCGGCGCGGCAGGCGATGGACGCACAGATGTTGCGGCGTAGATCGTCGAGCGAAGCGCAGCGCAGTTCCGTTTCCGCGATTTCCAGAATCTCGTAAAGGATCTTTTCGAGCTCCGCCGCGCCGATATTCGCGGGCGCGGCTTTCACGGCGATGGTGCGATTTCCGAAGGGCTCGGTCTCAAAGCCCGAGGCATTCAATTCATCGGCGATGCGGGCGTAATCGATCTGCTGTTCGGGTGTGAGTTGTAGAATCAGCGGCATCAGCAGGCGTTGCATTTCCACCCGTCCGGCAGCCCGTTGACGCATCACCTGTTCGAAAAGGATCCGCTCATGAGCCACGTGCTGATCGATAATCCACAGGCCGTCGCGCCCGGCGGCGATGATGAAACTCTCGTGGATCTGCCCTAGCGGGCGGAGTTCCGAAAGCGCGGACAGCGACATCTCGGGCGCGGGTACCGCGTCCGCGGGGAATTCGCCGTGACTATCGACGCGGCGCGAAAGTTTGCCCGAGGGCGGCGGTCCAGGCGTAATTTCGAGCGGCGGCGCACTGAAATCGAGGCGCGGCGCGGGTCCTACCGGAGCTCGCAGGGTGAATGTGGGAAGATCCGGCGCGGCAGGCTCTTGCAGCGGCGCGGCCGGCTCCAGGGCGCTGGGTGCGGATGGCGCGGTATCCGCGATCATCTGGCTGAATTCCGAATATGGCAGCCGCGCGGCGGGCTGCGCCACGGCCACGGTTCGCGGGGAAAAGGCCGGCGCCGGGCGCGACTCGATGAGGCGCTCGCGCAGCGTGTCGCGAACGAAATCGTGGACGAAGCTGCCGTGCCGGAAGCGCACCTCGGTTTTCGACGGGTGTACGTTGACATCGACCTCTTCGGCGTCGCATTCGAGGAACAGAAGCGCGAACGGGTATGCCGAGGCCGGCATCAGGTTATGATACGCCGACGAAATGGCGTGCAGCAGCAGGCGATCGCGAATCAGGCGGCCGTTCACGAAAATATAGATCGAATTGCGATTTCCCTTTTGTACCTGCGGGCGTGAGAAGAAGCCAGAGAGGCGGAATAGGCGCGTGGGCGGATCTTCGGGCTCGCGGCGATACTCTGCGATAGCTTCGGACGCCGGCACGTTGGGCGGCGGCAGGTACATCTCGCGCTCGCGCACGCCGATCTCCACTAACTCATCGAGCACCTGGCTGCCGAATACCTGGTACACGCGCTCTTTCATGGTGCCCACCGGCGTGACGTGCAGGAGTTCGGCGGCAGCGTTTGCGAGCAGAAACGTCTTTTCCGGATGGGCCAGGCTGTAGTGCGTGACCAGCGATGCGATGTGCGCCAGTTCCGTCGGTTCGGTGCGCAAAAACTTGCGACGGGCCGGCACGTTGTAAAAGAGGTCGCGCACGGTGATGACCGTGCCGCCGCCGAGCGCCGCTTCCTCGCACCGCAGCATCTTGCCGCCGGCGATTTCGATACGCGTGCCGGTGGTCTCCTCGGCCGAGCGCGTTTCGAGCAGCAGACGCGATACGGAAGCGATGGAGGGCAGCGCCTCGCCGCGGAATCCGAGCGTGGCGATAGAAAGCAGGTCCTTCACGTCGCGCAGTTTGCTGGTGGCGTGGCGCTCGAAAGCGAGCAGCGCGTCGTCGCGCAGCATGCCGCAACCATCGTCGGTGATGCGAATGAGCCGGCGCCCGCCGGCTTCCACCTCCACGCGAACGGTGGTAGCGCCCGCATCGAGCGAGTTTTCCAGAAGCTCCTTGACCACCGAGGCTGGGCGTTCGACCACTTCTCCGGCGGCGATCTTGTTCGCGACCTGGTCGGGAAGGATGCGGATGCGGCCCACGCGATTATGGTAGCAGCGTGGTGAGAAAATGGCAGCGTGACTTCGCAAGCTCGCCGGTGCGTCCTGATTGCCAATATCGGGAGTACTTCCTTCAAATACCGCTTGTTCGATATGAGCGGTCCGGCCGTCCTGGCACAAGGGCGGATCGAACGCATCGGGCAGCCGGGTGGCGCCTGTCCCAATTACGAAGCGGCGCTCGATGCCTGCATGGAATCGATCGCTGGACCGGGGAAGCCTCTCGCCGGTGCGAGTGAACTCGCCGGGATCGGGTTCAAAGCCGTTCACGCAGGTCCAATCAGCGGCACTCGCCGGATCGACGACGAAGTGCTGGCGGCCATGGAGGAATTCTCGTTTCTGGCGCCGGCGCACAATCCGCCATACATCGCGGCCATGCGCGCCTTCCGTCATGCCATGCCCGAAGTGCCGCTGGTGGCGCTATTCGAGACCGCGTTCTTCGACAAGCTGGACGAAGCTGCCGTCACCTATGCCGTGCCATACGAATGGAAAGAGGCTCACGGCGTCCGGCGCTACGGATTTCACGGCGCCAGCCATCGCGCCGCCAGCGAGAGAGCGCGGCAGTTGTGCGGCGGCGGAGACCTGCGCCACATTTCGTGCCACCTGGGAGGCAGTTCGAGCTTGGCGGCGATTCGTGGCGGCATAGCTATCGACACCAGTTTCGGCATCTCGCCGCAATCGGGGCTGCCGCAGAACAACCGCGTCGGGGATCTCGACGTGTTCGCGGCGCTCCACATCATGGAAAAGCGCGGGCTGACACCTACCCAGATGGCGCGCACGCTAGCGAGCCAGGCGGGGCTGGCGGGAATCGCCGGCGGCACCGGCGACGTGCGTGATCTGGCCGATGCCGCGGCGCGGGGCGATGCGCGGGCGCGGCTGGCGCTGGATGTGTTCGTGCGCGCAGTGCGCCATTATCTCGGCGCGTTTCTGGTGGAACTGGGTGGGCTCGATGTGCTGACCTTTTCCGGCGGCATCGGCGAGAATAGCGCCGACGTGCGGGCAGCGGTATGCGCGAACCTCGAGGCGTTTGGCATCGAACTGGACCCAGCGCGCAATGCGGATCTGAGTGGCGAGGGCCGCATTTCGTGCGATAGCACGCCGGTGACCGTGCTGGTGCTGCCCGCCGACGAGGAGACCGTCGTGGCGCGCGCGGTGGCGGACTTTCTCGGGCTGCGCGCGGAGAGATAATGCAGTTTCGAGGTGAAACGGTGCCAAAGTCTTTACTCGTAGCTGCCTGTCTGACCTGGTTCGCGGCAAGTCTGCCGGCATTGGACAACGGACTGGCGAAAACCCCGCCGATGGGTTGGAACAGTTGGAACAAAATTGGCTGCAATGTCAATGAAGATGCGGTCAAGAAAGCCGCCGACGCCATGGTCAGTAGCGGCATGAAAGACGCCGGCTATCAGTACATCGTGATCGACGATTGCTGGCAGGTCTCGCGCGATGCCGACGGCAATATCGTCGCCGACGCGAAGAAGTTCCCGTCGGGCATCAAAGCGCTGGCGGACTACGTGCACGGCCGCGGGCTGAAATTCGGTATCTATTCCGATGCCGGTACGAAGACCTGCGCCGGCCGCCCGGCCAGCCGCGGTTACGAATTCCAGGACGCGCGCACCTACGCCAAGTGGGGCGTGGATTACCTGAAATACGATTGGTGCAATACCGGCAAAGAGAATGCCGAAGCCGCCTACAGCACCATGCGCGACGCGCTAGCGGCAACCGGCCGCCCGATCGTATTCAGCATGTGCGAATGGGGCACCGCCAAGCCGTGGACGTGGGCCGCGCCTGTCGGCAACCTTTGGCGCACCACCACCGACATCCTTGACCGGTGGGAAGGCAAGGGCAAGGATTACGGCGCCGGCGCTATCACTATCGTGGATATGAATGCCGGCCTCGCTGATTACGCCGGCCCGGGCCATTGGAACGATCCGGACATGCTGGAAGTGGGCAACGGCGGGATGACTCCGACGGAGTATCGCTCGCACTTCAGCCTTTGGGCGATCATGGCGGCGCCGCTGATGGCCGGCAACGATCTGGACGCGATGAAGCCGGAGACCGGCGAAATCCTCATGAATAAGGAAGCGATCGCGATCGATCAGGACCCGCTCGGCAAGCAGGGCAAGCGAGTGCGGCACGCCAACGATCAGGACATTTTCGTCAAGCCCCTGGCCGATGGCGGCGTCGCGGTGACGATGACGAATCGCGGGAAAGATACGCAGACCATCACGCTGAATTGGGCGGATGCCGGGCTGCCGGCCGGAAAGAGCGTGGCGATTCGCGATCTGTGGCAGCACAAAGATCTCGGGACATTCAAAGATAGCTTCTCGGCGCCGGTGCCGTCTCATGGGACGGTGATGATTCGGATGAAGTAGGGAACTCGACGGCGGAGGGCGGTGTCTGTTCCTGATGGTGTCCCGGATTCTGCGCGTCATTTCGTGGTTTGTGGTTGCCGACGGCATCCTGGCCGGGGCTTTCATGATTACGGTTGCCGGGGGGCTTGTTGATCGCGACTCGTCCACCCGATTGTTCATGGCGCTGATCAGTGGTGCCGGTCCGATTTCAGCGGCGCTCATCGCGACTCGCAAGCCACGAATTGCAGCTTGGATCTGCTTGTCCGTGGCGCTGATTCTTGCATGGATTGCTCTGCCTTGGGACAACTTGTTTTCTCGGAATGGGGCGATCTTCTTGGCGCTGTCCGCGCCTGGGTTTTTCTGGGTGCTGGCTGCCTGGCGAAGATGGCCGGTATTGCTGTCGGCCTGGCCATTCACAAGACAGCCATGGCTCAGATTGTTCGTGGGATGCGGCCTAGGCGTGATCCTATTTGCGACCTCCGCTTTTGGATCGCTCTTCATGCCGTGGTGGCGACCCATCGGAGATTGCAATGGTCTTCCTCTGCTCGACGGAAACGGGCACCCCCGCTTTACCGATTTCACCGCCAAAATCCTGTTAACGGGACCGGAAACGTGGCGAGGTTACTCCCTCTGGGCCCTTGCTCGGGTAGAGAGGCGATTTTCGGGGGAACCGTGGCTGGGTTCGGACTTGGTAATCCTTCGTGGAGGCTTCAGACGCAAGGATAATGGCCGGCGCTATTTTATGGAAGGCTACCGTTCCTCCGGGTTTGCACGGGTGCTCCCGATCATCACGCCGACCCAGTGCAGCCACACCGCCTTATTAGATCGTGCCGGAGTGGACGTTCGAATCCTGATGGACGGGCCGCCCAAGTCCGGAGCGCGACTTATTGGAGCAGTTGGCGGGTGTAGCCTCTACGATCCGCGCCCCGGCGTATCCATTCGAGTCGATGGACCCGCGACCAGCTTCGATCTGGTAACAGACAAACAGGGCATCTATGACGCCAAAGATTTGCCTTCGGGCATATACACAATCCACGAGCCCGGCGGAACAATATCAACGGTTCAGCTATCAGAAGGCAAAATCGAGAGGCGTGATCTATGCGAGAAATAGAGAGTCTCCGCCAGGACGTCGTCTACGCCATCCGCATGCCCGTCAAATCGCCTGGGTTTGCCGCCATCGCCGTGTTCTCGGTGGGCATGGGGGGTGGCATGTGCAGCGCCGTGCAGGGCTTCTTAACTGCACTTGAATAGTTATTATAGTTACCGCATCACCAGCCGCACCGGTCCGAGAATTCCCGACGGCAGCGGCGCGAGATGCGCCATGTCCTGGGGCTGGAATCGCTCGCCGTATTTCGCGTTGAGGGCCTTGTAATCGGGGAGCGGACCTTTGGCGAGTTCGTTAATCGCCAGGTTCGCGACTTCGATCCGCACGCGGTTCTCGCCAGCTTTCAGAAGGCCCGTTACGTCCACCCGGTACGGCGCGCACCACAACGACCCTGCGCGTTTGCCGTTGATGTAGACGATTGCCGCTTCGCGGACCGGCGCTTCCAGCATGGCCCGCATGCCGGGTCCGGAGTTGTGTTCGGCCGTGGCGACAGGTGTACCTTCGCCGAAATCGAGGTAGGTGGGCCGTCCGGCGTCGCGCACGCCGACGCTCGTCTCGTATGTCGCCAGGCCCGAAAAGTAGCGGTGCGCCTCGTCGTCCGTCCACGAATGAAGGGGCGCGATGGACGGCGCCTCGCCGGGGAATGCGATCGTCCACTTACCGTTCAGGTCGACCGAAGCGGTCGAAGGGCCGGCCAGCGGGGCCGTATCGTGCGTGGCATCCTTCGAGAACACCAGCACGCGCGATTCGTACGGGGCGAGATCGAGATCGCCGCTGAATGCCGCCGTCTTCCCGGTGACCGGATCCCATGATTCCGCGCGCTCCTTCGAGCGGAAAACCGCCGGCGCATGCACCCGATGATTGCTCGTGTTCACCAGGAAGTAAATGTCCGCGTATCCCAGCTTGCGGTGCACGAATCCGATCTCGGGCGCCGTCGCGACATCGGCCGGCAACGCCGCATGCATCACGGACGTCAGTGCAGCGAGATCGGTCGCCTGATGATGTTCTGAAAGCGCGACGATCGCGGGCGTGTCGCCCGCCTCCATCACTCCGGGAGCAAGCGATGGTTTACGGCCCGTGAAAATCGGCGTGCCGCCCTTTCCGGCGTACTCCTCGATCTTGCGGTACGTCGCCAGCGGAATGCGTTCCACGTTCGGCAATATCAGAATGCGATACGGCACGCCGCCGTGCGCGATGGCGCCATCGTCGATGAAATCGAAGTCGTATCCGGCGTCGAGAATTTTCGAAATGAGATCGGCGCCGAGGAGTTGATCCACGGTTTTATTCACCGAGACACTGCCAGGTGTGAATGCGGCATAGGCGTCATCGGTGGGAAGGTATACAGCGACATCGTTTGCGGGCTGGCCCTGCCGCAGGAGGAAGCTGATGCGTTGGAGGTATAGCGCGATATCCGGCATCACCATCCACCACGGATTGTGCTGATTGAACACCGCGGCGGCGTAAAATCGCCATCCCGGTTCGCCCGCCGACGGCGGCGAGTACGGCCATCCGTGGCCCACCAGTTGATTGATGCCTTCGAGAAAGTGAATGTCCGCTTCGGCCTTCATGTCCAGAGGAGTAGCGCGGAAGACCGGCGAATGCAGCCAGGTCCAGGTCTCCGATGAGGTTACCGGGCGGCCGTAAAGATGGCTCGCGGATGATGCCCACCGCGTCGCCGAGAAGCGCCGCCATTGGCTGCCTTCGCCCTCGGGCAGATCGACCAGCGCGTTGCTCGAAAGGTTCACCGGCGGCGTGCCGTAGGTTTGCGATCGGAAGAGAGTGCCGTGCCGGTGCGCCCATTCGGTCAACGGTTGTAGATAATTTTCATTCGCCAATTCGGTGAGGGTGCGGCCCCAATCGTGGCGAATAGCCATGGTCTTCTCGCCGATGTCGCCGGCGAGCGCGGGAAGGTAAGGCGTGAGGTCATACCCGCGCCGCTTGCGGAATTCCGCTGGAAAGTCGCCCGTCCAATCGGAGCGTTCCACTTCGAGAGAATCGCTGAAAATAGCATGCGGCGGGTTGCCGCTGAACGACTGCGCCAGCCGGTCGCCGACGGCCCGCAGGTGCGCCTCAATCGCGGCGCGATCGTAATGATTGAGCACGAACCCTTCTGCGCCCACCGCGGCGCGTTTCACCATCATACGGGTGTGGCTCGCCACGAAATACAGCCGGCGGCCGGGGAACGATGCCACCAGCGTTTCGCCATCGGCGAGCTGAGGCGCATCGCCATGCACGATGCGCAATCGCGGCGCGGCGAGCGCGAGCGGAATGTGCGGTCCGCCATAGGGCCAGCCGCTAGCGAGCGTGAGATCGTAGCGCAGGCCAAGTTCGCGCGCCTTGGCGCCGGTGAAACGGAGCGCATCGAGGAATTCATCGGAAAGGTAGGGAAAATTGCCGTCGAGTTCCAGCGGATATACGGTTTGCACTTCAAACCCGCCGATTCCGCCTTCCTTCATGAGGCGCATTTCGCGTTCCAGTTCCGGCTTGGTGACGGCGGGGCCGAACCACCACCAGCGCATCATGATCCGCGCGTCGTCGGGCGGACGTTCGAATTGGCGGCGCAAGTCGGCCAGCGGGTCGGGTGCGGCGGCCGCAATCCACAACATGGCTGGGAGTGCCAGCCATGCGAGTTTGGTGCGCATGGTTTCCATGCTATCGAATCTGCTCTTATATAAGGATGTCGAAATTCGCGTCGCTCGTGCTGCTGCTTCTGGCTGCCTGGCTGGAGGCGGGCGGCGATTTTCTGGTTCGCAAAGGTCTCCACACCGCTTCCTGGCAGCGCGCGGGCTGGTTCGCCGTAGGCGCGGCGGTACTGTTCCTCTATGGTTGGACCGTGAACCGGCCGCCCTGGAATTTTGGGGAACTGCTCGGGCTTTACGTGGTCTTCTTCTTCGTGGCGGCGCAAATCATCTCCGTCGTTCTCCTCCACGAACACGTGCGCGCGCCGCTTGTTGCCGGAGGCCTTCTGATCGTCAGCGGAGGTCTGGTAATCTTTCTATCGAAGTAAATGTCGCATCAATACCTGGCAATCGATCTGGGCGCGGAGAGCGGGCGGGCCATGTTGGCCGATCTCTCCGGCCACCTGCTGAAACTCCAGGAAGTACACCGTTTTCCCAACGGGCCGGCAATTCTGCCCACGGGCCTTTACTGGGACACCCTCGGGCTGTTCCTGGAGATTCTGGAAGGTCTCCGCGCCGCGGCGCGCCTTTCGGGCCGGCTCGAAAGTGTCGCCATCGACACTTGGGGTGTCGATTTCGGCCTGATCGGCGTCGATGGCGCCCTCATCGATAACCCGCGGCATTATCGCGATCCGCGCACCGCGGGCCTCCCGGAGAAAATGTTCGCGATCGTACCGCGCGCGGAGATCTTCGCGGCCACGGGAATTCAGTTCATGGAGCTGAATTCTCTCTACCAGCTTTGGGCGATCGCGCGCGAAACGCCATGGCGGCTGGCGCAGGCCAAGGCGCTGCTCTTCATGCCCGACCTGTTCAACTACTTCCTCTGCGGCGCGATGGCGTCCGAGCGGACCATCGCCAGCACGTCGCAATTTTACGACCCCGCGGGCGGGAAATTCGCCACCGAGCTTCTGCAAAGGCTCGATATTCCGAGCGGATTCCTGGCCGAGTTGGTGGATCCCGGCGTGCAACTGGGTTCCATCCGTCCGGCGCTTGTGGAATCCTGCGGAGTCCCGCGCGGGACGCCTGTGTACACCACGGCCAGCCACGATACCGCGTCGGCCGTGGCGGCGGTGCCGGCCGACGGGCGGTCGCCATGGTGCTACATCAGCTCCGGAACGTGGTCGCTGATGGGGATGGAATTGCCGCGGCCGCTCATCAACGAGGCGTCGCTCGCGGCAAACTTCACCAACGAAGTCGGGGTGGACGGCCGCATTCGATTTCTGAAGAATATTCCGGGATTATGGCTGCTGCAGGAGTGCCGGCGGGCATGGGCGCGGGAAGGTAAACCATACAGCTACGACGAATTGATCGCCCTGGCGCGCGAGGTGGGAGATTCGGGCGCCGTGCTCGATTTGGAAGCATTTCAATCGCCAGGACAGAGCGCCGAGCGCGTCATAGATTACTGCCGCGCCACCGGGCAGCCCGTGCCCGGCACCCCAGGCGCGATTTGCCGCGTCATTTTGTACAGCTTGGCGGTCCGCTATCGCGAGGTGCTGGGTGTGCTGGAAGCAATGACCGGGCAACCGGTCGAAGTGATCCACATCGTAGGCGGCGGATCGCGCAATCGTCTGCTGAATCAACTGACGGCGGACGTCACCGGCCGCCGTGTGGTGGCCGGACCATCGGAAGCCACCGCGGCCGGCAATGCGCTGGTGCAGGCACTGGGTGCGGGAGACCTCGGCTCGCTCGCGGAATTGCGGCAAGTGGTACGCGAATCGTTCGTGGTCGAGGAATTTCTGCCGAAGGGATAGCCGGCCAGCGGAAGTATCGCGGCGCTACGGGAGGGTGAACCTGGCGATCCTGCCTGACGGTCCGACCGCCCATCCTGCCTCGCTCGAAGCGAAACTCACGGCGTTGTAATTTCCTTCGTCGATGGGCTTCCAGGTTTTGCCATTGTCCCTCGAGAGGTCCGAGCCCGACGTGCCTACCGCAACCCAAACCTGGCGATCGGGAAGATACGCCACGGCCGATCGAAAACCTTTGGGAGGCGTTTTCGCCGTGAGCCAGGTTTTGCAGCCGTTTACCGTCAGCGCGATATTGCCGGCGAATTCTTTCGGCTTGGAATAATCGCCGCCCACGGCGATTCCGTGTAGCGGGTCGGAAAAGGCAAGGGAGAAAATTCCTGCGTTGGCCGAATCGGCGCGAATGGGAACGAACCCAACCGTCCAGGTGTGGCCGCCATCGGCGGAATGATACACACGCGGTGTGCCGTAGCCGCCGGTGCCGATCCACACCTCGCGATCGCCCAGAACCGTGATGCCCGTACCGCTCGCCGCGAAGGCGCCTTCGCCGGGAAGCGCCGGCGGCATCTTCATCCGCTGCCACCGGTTCCCGCCATCGTCCGTAACCATCACCACCATTTCGCCGCCCACCTGGTCGCCCACCAGGATTCCGTGCCGCGGATTCCAGAAAGCCATTTCATCGAAAAAACCGTCCTCATCGCGATTTTGCAGCGAGAGCTGCCAATGCGCGCCGCCGTCCACAGTCTTATAGACGCGTGAGTTCTGTCCCTTGCCGATACTCAGCAGGTAGGCCGTGTCCGCGTCGATCCCTTGCACGTCGCGAAAATCGAGGGCTGCAGCCCCGGGAACCGTCGCGGGCGTCCAGTGCTGGCCGCCATCGGTGGTACGCAGGCACGTTCCGCGACTCCCGCTGGCCCACACCACCCGCGCGTTTACCGCCCAGACGCCGCGCAGCGATGCCTGCGTTCCGCTGGTTTGCACGGTGACGGTTTGGCACCATACAGTGGCGGCGGTGAGCGGCGCCATCAGAATGCGTGTAATCCCCACAGGTTGCCTATCTCTAACCTATCACCGGCCGCCACGCGTTATATAATTGTTAACAACTTCCGGCACTGGGAGATAGATGCTCCGTCTCAACCGTTTCGTGCTTGCCGCGATGCTCGCGGCTCCCGCCGTTCCCGCCGCTAACCTCGGGTTAGAGCAGCAGTTCGCTCAGACCGTGCGCCCGTTTGTGGAGAAATACTGTGCCGTATGCCATAGCGGCGACTCTCCCGCCGGGCAATTCGATCTCGGATCTTACACCACGGTCGATTCCGTGGTCCGCGACCATCCACGATGGGCGCTGGCGGCGCGCCGGCTCACCGCGCACGAGATGCCGCCATCCACGATGCCCCAGCCGCCGGCGGAATTGCGCCAGCAGGTGATCGATTGGATCGGGGCGATGCGGGCGGAAGAAGCGCGCAAAAACGCGGGCGCCCCGGGCATCGTGCTGGCCCGCCGATTGAGTAATGCCGAGTATGACTATACGATTCGCGATCTGACAGGAGTGGATCTCGAGCCGGCCCGCGAGTTCCCCGTCGACCCTGCAAACCCCGAAGGCTTCGACAATACCGGGGAATCGCTCACAATGTCTTCCGCCTTGCTCAATAAGTACCTCAAGGCCGCGCGCTCCGTCAGCAATGACATGGTGCTCACGCCCGACGGTATCGATTTCGCGCCCCACCCCATGCTCGTGGAGACCGATCGCGACGAATACTGCATCCAGCGGATCGTGGATTTCTACAAGCGACAGCCCACCGATTATGCGGACTACTTCCAGGCGGCTTGGCGGTACAAATATCGCAACCTGCTGGGGAAGCCGCATGCGACTCTGGCTTCCACCGCGGGAGATGCCAAGATCAGCGGCAAGTATCTGGCGCTGGTTTGGGCGCTGCTGGAAGAGCCGGAAGAGAAAGCCGAGGCTGAAGTCGGCCCGATTGCCAAATTGCAGGCCATGTGGCAGGCGCTGCCCTCTCCCAGCCCGGACCGGCTCGACCCGAAGAGCACGCCACTGCGCGAGGGGTGCCTCGATATGCGCGATTTCGTCGTCAAAATCCGCCGGCACACTGCCATGGAGTTCAGCGCGCCAGTGGTAAAAGGATTGCCCCCGGGATCGCAGCCTCTGCTCGATTGGAAGCTTTACGAATTCGCCGCGCACCGCCGCGATTTCGAGCCGAAAGACCTGCTGAACGACACCGATGTAGCGCCGGATGTGCCGAAGATTCCGCCGTATCCGGACCTGCACGAGGAGGCGGCACCGAGATGGGCCGCGCTCTCCGCGCGAGCGCGCTCGGGAGATGCCGATCTGGTGATTCCCGCGGCCCAACGGGGTCGGTACGAGGCGTCGTTCGCGCGATTCGCCTCGATCTTCCCCGATGAATTCTATGTGAGCGAGCGAGGACGCTACTTCCCCGACGATTCGGATGATAAAGGCCGCCTGCTAAGCGCCAGCTACCACAACACCATGGGCTATTTCCGGGACGACACGCCACTCATGGAGTTGATCCTCGACGACAACGGCCGGAAAGAGCTGAATCGCCTCTGGAATGAATTCGATTTTGTCGCTGCCTACACCGCGCGCACGTTCGTTCAGTATTACTACAATCAGAGCGGCGAAGTTTTGGGCAACGGCGCGGAATCGGCGCAACCCCGGCCGGAAGGGCACGAAGTGACCGATTCCGATGTGATCTTCCATCTGCGCGATCAGTATCTGGCTAAGGCTGCTGAAGATCCGGAGAACGATCCGGTGGCTCCCGAGGCCATCCGCGCGCACTTTCAACGCGTCAACGACACGCTGCGAGCACTCGAGAAAGAACACGCCGCAGCCGAGCCCTTGCACTTGCAGGCGCTGGTCAAACTCGCGTCGCGCGCCTATCGCCGGCCGCTTTCGAAAGCCGAGAGCGACGACATCCTGGCTTACTATCATGAGCTGCGAGAGAAAGAAGGGCTTTCCCACCAGGATGCGATCCGCGATTCGGTGGTCAGTATCCTCATGGCTCCCGATTTCCTGTACCGCTTCGATTTGCGCAGCACCGCGCCGGGAACGGGCTCCGTGGCTCCTCTTTCCGGATACGAATTGGCCAGCCGGCTGAGCTATTTCCTGTGGTCGAGCATGCCCGACGAGAAATTGCTGGTGCATGCCGCGGCGGGCGACCTGCGCCGGCCGGAGATCCTGCTCGCCGAAACGCACCGCATGTTGCAGGACGATCGCGTACGCGGCCTGGCCACCGAATTCGGGGGAAGCTGGCTCGATTTCGGGCATTTCGAATCCATTACGTCGGTGGACCGGAGCCGCTTCCCCAGCTTTGATAACAACCTGCGCGAGGCGATGTTCCAGGAGCCCATCCATCTCATCGCGGATGCGATCCGCAGCAACCGGTCGGTGCTCGAACTGATCTATGGCAACTACACGTTCGTAAACGCATCGCTCGCCAGGCATTATGGCATGCCGGCGGTTTCGAGCGGCGAAAACGATTGGGTGCGCGTGGACAATGCGGGAGCTTTCGGCCGCGGCGGACTGCTTCCAATGGCCGTCTTCCTTACCGAGAATTCTCCTGGTTTGCGTACCAGCCCTGTGAAGCGGGGAAACTGGGTAGTAAAGAGAATTCTGGGCGAAGTGATCCCGCCGCCTCCCCCGGTGGTTCCCGAGTTACCCGCCGACGAAGCAAAGAGCGACCTGCCGATTCGCGAGGAATTGATCCAGCATCGCGCCAACCCTATGTGCGCCGCCTGCCACTCGAAATTCGATTCCTTCGGCCTGGCGTTCGAAGGCTATGGCCCTATTGGCGACCGTCGCACGAAAGATCTCGCCGGCCGCCTCATCGACGCCATGGCGACATTCCCCGGTGGCAGTCAGGGCGCTGGTTACCAGGGAATACAGACCTACATTCGCGAGCATCGCCAGCGCGAATACCTGGAAAATCTGAGCCGCAAATTGCTGGCGTACGCGCTCAACCGTTCGCTCGAATTATCGGACGATCCGCTGATCGAAAGCATGCAAACTAAGCTTGCCGCGGGCGGCGACCGCTTCGATGTCCTGATCGATGCGATCGTCACCAGCCCGCAGTTTTTGAACAAGCGCAATCCGGTGGCACGCGATGCGGCGGCCGCCGCAACCAGAGAAAGGTGAACCCATGCCAGAAGCCAGAAGCAAGGTGCCAGAAGCCACAAGCAAAACCGGAATCTCGCGCCGCGCGGTACTCCGCGGCGCGGGAGTCACGATGGCGCTGCCGTTTCTGCCGTCGCTCTCACGCGCGGAGACCCCCGCTTTTCCCAAGCGATTCGCGGTGTTCTTCATGGGCAACGGCATCAATGAACAGCAGTGGAGCGCCGAAGGCAGCGGCGCCGGGATGAAGCTTTCGGGATCCTTGCGCGTGCTGGAGCCGATTAAGCAGAAGATCAATGTGATCGATGGCTTGTACAATCAGCATGCGGTCGGACATGGCATCCATCCGGCGCAAACCGGCAGCCTGCTTTCCGGAGTCGATATCCAGAAAGGCGCGATTATCCACTCCGGCGTTTCCATGGACCAGATGATCGCGAACGCCATCGGGCAGGATACCGCGCAATCCAGCATCGTGCTGGCGTGCGAGCAGCCCATGACGGGCTATCACGAAAGCAACTATTCGCTGGCGTACAGCTCGCACATCTCGTGGCAGAGCCCCGATTCGCCCGTGCCGGTGGAAGTTTATCCTTCGCTGGCGTTCGACAGCCTGTTCGAGAATCGCGGCAGCCTGCGCAACCTGAGCATTCTCGATCGCGTGAGGGACCGCGCGGAAGCGCTGAGCCGTCAGGTGAGTTCCAGCGATAAGGCCAAGATCGACGAATATCTGACCAGCGTGCGCGAAGTGGAAAAGCGCGTCGACAGCATGCGCAAAGTGAAGGACACGGCCGACGACCAGGCGAAGGCGCAGAATCGGCCGGCGTACACCATGCCCCGCCCGGCGGACGGCCTTCCCGAAGATCTACGCGAGCACGCGCGTTTGATGTGCGATCTCATCGCCATCGCTTTCCAGACCGACCGCACGCGCGTGGCGAGCCTGATTCTGGCGCGCGACCTTTCGGCGCAGATTTATCCCTTCCTCGACGTAAAAGACGGTCATCACGCCGCCTCGCACGACAATACGTCCGCGGCGTACGAGCGCATCACCCATTTTCATTTGAGCCAACTCGCCTATCTGGCGGGTAAACTCGACGGAATGACCGAAGGCAGCGGGACGGTGCTCGACAATTCCTGCCTGATGTGGCTTTCGAATATGTGGATCGGCCGGCAGCACGATAACCGGCGATTGCCGCTGGTCCTCGCCGGTGGTTTGGGCGGCACGCTTCAAACCGGCCGGGCGCTGAACTATCTCGACGCGGGCGATGAGAATCGCAAGATGTCCAGCCTGTATCTCTCGCTGATGGACCGGATGGGATTGAAGCTGGAAAAATTCGGGGATGGCACCAATCAATTGAGTAATTTGTGAGCCAGACTCTTCTGGCTTCCGGCTACTTGCTTCTGAATCCTAAATTTCGATAACCGGATCTTTCCGGCAGACGTCCATAAAACCATGCGCCGATTGGCCTGCTGTTTCCTTCTTTCCTGCTCGATTGCCGGCCTGCTGGAGGCCGTTCCGCCGTCCACCGGTCAGTGGATGGTGATGCTTTCCGATGCGCCGGTGGTACAACGGTATCCCGGACGCATCGAACAGACGCGGGCGCTTTCCGCCGCGTATCGGCAGCACATCCTCGACATGCAAACCAACCTTAGGGCGCAGATTGCGGCGCAGGGAATCATGGTTTTCGGCGCCGTTCAGCACCTGCTGAACGGCATATTCGTCGTAGCCACGCCGGCGCAGGCGGCTTCGCTACGCAATCTGCCCGGCGTCGCCGGCGTGGTGCCGATGCGCCGCTTTCATCTTGCCGATCAACTGACTTTGAGCGACGTCCAGCAGGCTTGGAATAGCGCGCCCATCAACGGGGCGGGCAATGCCGGCGCGGGGTTGAAAATCGGGATCATCGACACCGGCATCGACCAGACCCACCCATCGTTTCAGGACAGCTCGCTTACGCCGCCAGCGGGCTTTCCCAAATGCGACACGTACCCGTTGGGAGCGGCCACGCAATCGGACTGCGCGTTCACAACCGGCAAGGTCATCGTGGCACGAAGTTACGTGAGCACGATTTCTCCGGGCGGCGATCCCCCGACTTCACGCCCCGACGACAACTCGGCGCGCGATCTTATCGGTCACGGTACCGCGGTGGCTTCGGTTGCCGCCGGTGTGGCATCGTCGTACTTCTCGAACTCGCTTTCCGGCGTCGCGCCCAAAGCTTTTCTAGGGAACTACAAAATCTACGGATCGCCGGAATTGGGCGGCGGCGCTTCAGAAGCGGGAATCCTGGAAGCGGTGGACGACGTGGTGATGGACGGCATGGATGTGGTGAATTTTTCCTCCGGCGCGCCGGCATTCGAGAACCCCACCGACAGCGGAGCGATTTGCGGTGCTCCCACCGGTTCGCCGTGCGACCCATTGGCCGCGGCGTTTGAGAACGCCATGAAACTCGGAGAGGTGATTGCCGTGGTGGCGGCAGGCAACATGGGGGCCAGCGGCCTTCAGGCCGCGAACGGCAACGCCACCTACGGCTCGGTCACATCGCCGGGATATACGCCATCGGTAATCGCCGCGGGAGGGGTCGAGAACGACGTTACCTACGCCGACAGCATCGACATTGCCGGCAATGCCGTGCCATCGGATCTTCAGAAACTGGTTGCGTTTCCCGCGGTGGATAGCGTTGTTTTGAGTTCGCCGCTTACCGCGCCGATTGTGGATGTGACACAAGTAGGCGACGACCCCGAATTGTGTACGGCGCCTGCTTCCGCCAATCTGTCGGGCGACATCGCGCTGATTTCGCGCGGCTGCTATTTCAGCACGTCGGTGCCAAACGCGCAGGCGGCCGGCGCGGTTGGGGTGGTCATCATGAACAGCAGCACTGGCTCGCTCACGGGTTGGGGAGGACTGAGTGGCGCCAGCATTCCGGCGCTGATGATCAGCCAGTCGGATGGCCAGAATCTGCAAGCATACATCGATGCCAACCATTCCTCCAAGGCGACCTTGAATATGCAGGAGTCGCAAGTGCCGGCGAGCACGCTGGGCCTCGTGCCGGAATCGGTGGCATATTTTGCTTCGCGCGGTCCGAGCGTGGGGAATTATGGATTGAAGCCGGATATCTCCGCCGCGGCAACCAACTTTTTGCTGGCAGCAGAGAATGTCGATCCGTTCGGCGAGTTGTTTTCCCCGTCGCGATATGCCGTAGCGGACGGCACAAGTTTTGCGAGCCCGATGGTGGCGGGGGCGGCGGCGCTGGTGAAACAGGCGCAGCCGAACCTGACGCCGCTCCAGGTGAAGTCGGCGCTGGTGAACTCGGCGACGCTTTCGAGCGTGCTCGATCAAGCCGGCACGGGACCGGCATTTATCGCCGATGTCGGTTCGGGTCTGCTGCAGGCGCAGAACGCGGTGCTGCCGCAGGTAGAGTTCAATCCATCCACGATCTCGTTCGGCTCGGTGGCGGCGGGGTTGCCGGTGCCGCAGACCGTCGCCATTACGAACAGTTCGGGCTCGCCGCTCAACCTGACCTTCACGGTCTCCGCCTCCACATCGTCCCCCACGACGCAGGTTCTGGTAAATAGTTCGAGCACGGCAAACGTTGCCGTTCCCGCGAACGGATCGTCGATCATTGTGAGGCTTTCCGGCGGAATCCCCGCCGCGGGGCGCTATGAGGGCGTGATCAACGTTATGGGCGCCTCGACTCCGCTGCACATTCCCTACATGTTTGTGGTTCCCAGCAAGACGGCGTACGATGTCATTCCCTTAGCGCCGCAAGTGCCCTTTGATGGCCCCATCGGTGAGCAACTCCCACCCGCCGCTTACGGCGCGCCGTCGCTCTGGCTTCGCGTGATTGATCGTTACGGCACATCCGTGCCCAATCTCCCTGTGGCGTGGGCGGCAACGGCAGGCGGCGGATCGGTGCTTTCGGGTTCGGAATTGACCAGCACCGTCACGGATGTCAACGGAGTGGCAGCCGCAACGGTCGTGCTCGGCCCCACCGCGGGGTCGCAGAATTTCAGCGCTACGGTTGCGGGCATGACGGTCAACTTCAGCGGGACTGCTCGCAATGTGCCCACTATCAGTGCGGGCGGCATAGTGGATGGCGCCGCGTTCACGGCGAACCGCGCTGTGGCGCCGGGATCGTTCATTTCCATTTTCGGCACAAATCTTTCCGATTCAACTGCCACCGCGACCCAGTTCCCGTTTCCGCTGGGAATCGGCGGGGTAGCTTTCAGCTTCGATGTGCCGTCCGCCAATGTGAGCCTGCCCGGCCGATTCTACTATGTCAGCCCCACACAGCTAGACGTGCTGGTCCCCTGGGAGCTGGCTAACTATTCCTCCGCCACCGTAAAGGTAATCATTAACTATACGTACAGCGCGACCTACTCATTGAATCTGGCGACTTACTCCCCGGGATTCTTTGCATACCAGGCAAACGGGCAGTTGTATGCTTCCGCGCAGGATTCCTCTCTGAAGGATGTCACGGCGAGCAATCCGGTGGCGCGCGGAACCACTGTCGTGCTTTATATGAACGGCCTGGGACCGGTCAACAACCCACCGGCCGACGGCTGGCCGGCACCCGATGCGACATCCACCACTATTACGAATCCCACCATCGACATTGGCGGGCAGCCAGCCACGGTCATGTTCAGCGGCCTCGCGCCGGGGTTTGCCGGCCTGTACCAGGTAAACGCCACCGTGCCTGCGGGCATCGGGAGCGGTCCGCAGCAGGTCACCTGCTCGATTGGGGGTGTGGCGTGCCAGACGGTCAACTTATACGTGAAGTAAGATGGCGAAGCAGCACCTCGGTTTTCTGTTCCTGATCCCCTTGTCGATTCACGCTCAGGACGCCCGGGAAATCGTGCGCCGCGCCGTGGAACTCGATCAGAATAATTGGGCCCAACGCGCCGACTATACCTGGGTGGGGCACTCGCGCGAGCGTCATTTCGATGCCCGCAATCAGGTGACTTCCGACCACCAGGAGAGCTGGGAAGTGCTCGTTCTCGACGGCTTGCCCTTCACTCGCGAGCTTTCGCGCGATGGCAAGCCGCTGCCCGCGGCCGAGGAACGCAAGGAGCAGCAGAGGCTCGACAAAGAGACCGCCAAACTCGCGGGCGAGACAGACGCCGAAAAGCAAAGACGCGCCGCGCAGTTCGAAAAATCGCGGCGCCACGAGCGCGCTTTTCTGCTGGAAATGCCCGACGCGTTCGAGCTTCACCTGGACGGCAGCGATACCATCGAGGGGCAGGATGTCTGGGTGATCTCCGGCGTGCCCAAGCCGGGCTATCATGCGCGAACGCGCGATGGCGCGGCGCTGGCGAAAATCCGCGGCAAGATGTGGATTGAAAAAGCGAGCAATCAGTGGGTACGGGTGGAAGCGGAGACCATCCAGACGATCTCTTTCGGGGTGTTTCTGGCGCGCCTGGCTCCCGGAGCGAAACTGGTGCTCGAGCAAACCAGGATTAGCGATAAGCTGTGGCTCCCGAAACGCGAGTACATGAGCGGCAAAGGGCGGATCGCGCTGGTCAAGAGAATTTCGGAAGACGACGAGATCACCTGGACGGATTATAAAAAATTCCAGGTGGATTCCCGGATCGTGCCGCGCCTTCCGTAACCGATTTACCGGTGATGGTGTTCCTCTGGCGCCGGTGCGTGTCCCAGACGGGCTTCTTCTCTTTCCCGGGCGGACCGCGCGATCAACTCGTGCGTCTCGACGCGTTTCCCTGCTTCATAACGCGGCATGCGATAAGGGTGAATATAGCTCGCCCGGTTGGCCCAGGTGCGGCCCCATAAGCGGTCGTCGATGTACCACCCTCCGAAATCCCAGGCGATGTGAATACCGCCCCACCCCCAAGGCCGGAACGCCGAGGTCAGTGTGACTCCGAAACCGAGACCGATTGCCGTGCCCACCACAAATCCCGGCTTCGGCGCCACAAAGACGACGGCGGGATCGTATGCCGGGACGATGTAATAATTCGGGGGGGTCGACATAATGTGGATGTACAACCCGTTGGACACGACCAGGTGCGCGCCGGTTCGGAGATACCCGAACTCCCACGCCCTGTGGCGTAGTCTTTGAACCGATTGCATCACATCGTTCTTTTGCACGAGAACGGCGTTGCCCAATTGAGCGGTCCAGGTCATGTCGGCCGCCATCATCTCGAGTACCGAGGGAAACGGCAAGAGACCCTGGACGCTGGGGTCCCAGGGGAGGTGGTCGCTGGAGATGGCGGTGGCCAGTTCGGGGCCCGCGAGGTAGTGATGCTCATCGGCCCACTTGGCCGCCTCCGGAATCTGGTCGGAGTACGTGGCGGCGGAGAAGACCTGGGCCAAAAGCGGGTCGGGGTAGAGTGCAATGCGCTGCACCAGGCGCTCGAGATCCGTTGCCGAGAGCCGCGCTTGCGCTCGCATCGGGACCCCGCCGGCCAATAGCGTCAATGCCAGCAAATACTCGAAAACGCGCCTGGAAAGATGCCGTCTCTGCATGGTTTCTAATAGCCTCCTGTGCCGGACAAATGAAAACGCAACTATTATGCTACTTCAGGCTAGACGGCTGGCGGCAATCTCACACAGGGCTCCAGCAGCGAAGTCCCACGGCGATCATACCGGAGAAACTCGCCCAATGGCCGATCCACCGCTCAAGTTGAGCGGTGCACTTTCCTCTTTCTCCTTTCGAATCAGCAAAAGCGCCATTCTGCACCGCTTATATGTGCGTCGAAACGATGGATTCGGGTTTCCGGAACATGGAGAAAACCCATTCCGTCTCCAGTCTTACTCCTGCTTCGCCAGGCACCTCGGATCACGTTCGTGCCCGCCGGCTCGCATATAATCGAATGAATCTTTATTTGGCGAGGGGTAATCATGATCGATCTTTCCGACAACCGGCGGCGATTCCTGGCTTACTTTTCGGGCGCTGGCCTTGGCGCCACGCTGCTTCCGGGCGTTCTGTGGGGACAGATGCAGCAGGAGGGCACGGAGCGCGTCACTCCCGAGATGCTGAAGGACGCGCTCGCGGTCGCTGGCTTGAGCTTCAGCGAGGAAGAGCAGAAGGCGATGGTGCAGGGCGTGAACCGCAATCTGGCGAATTACGAGGAATTGCGCAAGATCGCGATCCCCAACAATGTGGCGCCGCCGTTTTACTTCAGCGCCCTCGTGCCGGGTATGAAGGTGAATCGCAAGCGCGAGGAATTTCGCGCGAGCGCCCCGAAAGTGAAGCGGCCGGCGGATCTCGAAGAGGCGGCTTTCTGGCCGATCGTCCAGCTTGCGCAGTTGCTCAAGACGCGGCAGGTGACATCCACCGAATTGACGAAGATGTACCTGGCGCGCCTGCACAAGCACAACGACCAGCTGAACTGCGTGGTGACTTTTCTCGACGAGGTGGGGCTGGCGCAGGCGAAGCAGGCCGATGCCGAAATCGCAGCGGGGAAATACAAGGGTCCGCTGCATGGCATTCCGTGGGGGGCGAAGGACATCATCGCGGTGAAGGGGTATAAGACGACGTGGGGCTCGGGGGCATTCAAAGACCAGGTGATCGATGAAGACGCCAGCGTGATCGAGATGCTGCGCGATGCCGGCGCTGTTTTGATCGCCAAACTAACCACCGGCGAACTGGCGCAGGGCGACAACTGGTTCGGCGGGCAGACGAAGAATCCATGGAATCTGTCGCAGGGATCGAGCGGGTCGTCGGCCGGTCCGGCGTCGGCCACGGCGGCGGGGTGCGTGGCGTTCGGGATCGGATCGGAAACCAGCGGGTCGATTCTCAGCCCATCGGGCCGGTGCGGCGTTACCGGACTGCGGCCGACATTCGGGCGGATCAGCCGTTACGGCGTGATGACGCTTTCGTGGACGCAGGACCGGCTGGGTCCTCTGTGCCGCTATGCCGAGGATTGCGCGCTGGTGATGAACGCCATCGCCAAGCCGGACGACCGCGATCTGAGCGTGGCCGAGATTCCGTTCAACTGGAATGCGCAAATGGACATTCGCAAGCTGCGGATCGGGTACGTGAAGCCGGCGTTCGACGAAACGCGGGATGCCCTGGCGAAACAGCAGGATCAAAAGACGCTCGACCAGTTGCAGTCGATGGGGTTCCAGCTGGTCGAAGTTGCCGTGCCCGAGACGAATTACGACACATCGGGGTTCAATGTGGAATCGGCGGCCTTCTTCGACGAGTTCACCCGCACGGGACGCGACAAGCAGATGACCAATCCCGGGCGGGCGGCGGGATGGCGTCCGACGCGGCTGATACCGGGAGTTGAATACCTGCAAGGGCAGAGGGCGCGGGCGATGATGATGGCGAAGCTGGCGGAGGCGACCAAGGATGTGGATGTTTACCTGGTGCCCTCGGGCGCTGGGGCGGGCGGCGGAGGGCGCGGACGTGGGGCGGCCACAGACGGCGGCGGGGCCAGTGGGAGGGCGGCGGGTGGTCCGCCGAGGCGCGCCAGTGTGACGCAGAGGCACTTCAACATGGCGAATATCGCCGGCTATCCGGCGCTAGCTGTGCCGAATGGATTCGCGGAATCGGGATCGCCATTGAGTATTACGTTTCATGCACGCCCGTTCGGGGAAACGGAACTGCTGACGGTCGGAAAGGCTTACCAGGACGCTTCGGGGTTTCATTTGAAGCGGCCCTCGCTGGGGTAGGAGGAGTCAGGAGACGGGAGCCGGAAGCCAGGGGGCACCGGTCGCTCCATATCAATTCTCAGTGGGCACTTTGTTGGCGCTATCGACGACGATCATTTCGATTGGCGATTTCTTCGGTTCGAGCTTCAGCCCCAGCGTCTGCTGCAAGGCTTGCGGAAGGGTCGCGGTTGGCGTGTTGACGTCCTGTTCATGCTGGGCGTCTCCGCGGCCGCCGGGTCCGCCATCGGGCCTGGGCGGAGGAGGATTGGATGCGATCATCCGGCCGATGCCGTCGTTCTCGTCTCCCAGGTAGGAGAGTTCGATCTCGTATGTGCCCTTTAGCCCGGTCTTATCGAGCACCGGCCGGTCGAGCGAATTGCTGAGGTGGTTGACCAGTTGTTCGATGGTCATGTTACCGCGGACCATTCTGGCGCCATTCGAGTTGATCATCATCATCACGGCGCCGGCCGGCATGCTGCCCAAAGGCGGAGGTCCTGCGCCCGGCCCGCGCGGGGGCGGGGGCGGTAAAGCCGACCCCGGTTCCGGCAGGGAGGGCAGCTTGGCACTGTCGGTTTCCTTCAGTTTCGGCCCTCCCTTGGCAATACTTAATTCATATGCCGGCAGGACTCGCGTCTCTTTGTGGACCCTGGCTCCGAGGCGTTCCGCCAGCAGCGCTTGCAGCATGGCGGGAATTTGATCGGCAGGGGCGCCCTCCGGAACCTTGGCCATCACATCGAAGGTCTCGGTGTTGATCCACGCGGGGCCCTCGATTTGATAGCTCTTCACATCGTAGGCGCGCATGAGGAGCATCCTTAGACTGGCGCCGTTGCAACGCAGCAGCGCCGGATCGGGCTTGCCACAGCCGCGCGCCCTCATCACCGGACCAGGGCCCATACCGGGATTGAACGGCGCCGCGACCTTTACGGACGCTACCTCGAATGACGGCGGGGCAGTTTCCTGCTGTGCCCAGACGAGGGAAGCGGGAATGCAAAGCAAGGCGAGAGTTTTCATGGCGTCCCTGGACAACAGTAAACCATATTGGACGTCTGGTAGCTTGAAAGTTCCATGATTTCATTTGCGAGCGTCCATAAGCAATACGGCAAGCAGCTGCTTTTCGTCGATGCCAGTTTTCAGTTGAACCCCGGCGAGAAGGTGGGGCTGGTGGGGCCGAACGGCTCGGGCAAGACCACGCTCTTCCGCATGATCGTCGGCGAAGAATTGCCGGACGAGGGCGAAGTCTCCGTGCCGAAGAGGCTCACGATCGGCTATTTTCGCCAGGACGTTGAGGAAATGCAAGGCCGGTCGGTGCTCGACGAAGCAATTGCGGGCAGCGGGCGGCTGGGCGATCTGCATCACGAGTTGGAAGCACTGCATCGAGCGATGGAAGATCCCGATCAGGCCGGCGAAATGGACCGAATCCTCGATCGCTTCGGCCACGTGCAGGAAGAGTACGAGCATCTTGGCGGCTACTCGCTCGAAGCGCAGGCACGCGAGGTACTGCACGGGTTGGGATTTGAAGATGAGCAGATCGATGGCGACGTAGGGGCGCTTTCCGGGGGGTGGAAAATGCGGGTGGCGCTGGCGCGGGTGCTATTGGGCCGCCCCGACGTGCTGCTGGCCGACGAGCCGACCAATCACCTCGATATCGAATCGATCATCTGGCTGGAGAAATTCCTGAAGTCGTACGAGGGTGCGCTGCTGATGACGTCGCACGACCGCGAATTCATGAATCGCGTGGTCACGAAGATCGCGGAAATCGATGGCGGTGAAATCACGACTTATTCCGGCAATTACGAGTTCTACGAGCGCGAGCGCGCCATTCGCGAGGAGAATCAGCAGGCGGCATTTGCCCGCCAGCAGGCCATGTTCGCCAAGGAGCAGCGCTTCATAGAACGATTTAAGACGCACGCCGCGAAGGCCGCGCAGGTGCAGAGCCGCATCAAGGCGCTGGATAAGATCGAGAAGATCGAATTGCCGAGGAAACGGCACGTGGTGAAGTTCGAGTTTCGCGTGCCGCCGCGCTCTGGCGACCAGGTAGCGGTGATCGAAGACCTGCACAAGCGCTATGGATCGCGCTTGCTTTACGACGGGTTCGGACTGACGATTCGCCGGGGCGAACGGTGGGCCGTAATGGGCAAGAACGGCGCGGGCAAAACCACGCTGCTTAAAATGATCGCTGGCGCCAGTACGCCCGATAGCGGTGGCGTACGGCTCGGGGCGAGCCTGATCATGGGCTACTTCGCCCAGCAATCGCTGGACGTTTTAGATCCGGAACTGAGCATTATGGAGCAGTTGCTGAAGGATTTCCCGCAGGATGGAATCGGGGCGCTACGGACACTCGCCGGGGCGTTCCAGTTTTCGGGCGACGACGTCGATAAGCGCATTCGAGCGCTCTCCGGCGGCGAGAAATCGCGGCTGGCGATGGCGCGGCTGCTGTACAATCCCCCGAATTTCCTGGTGCTGGACGAGCCTACCAACCATCTCGATCTGGCCACGAAGGAGATGCTGGTCGAGGCGCTGCGCGATTTCGAGGGGACGATGATTTTCGTGTCGCACGACCGGACGTTCCTGCGCGGGCTGAGCTCACGCGTGTTGGAGTTGGGCGGTGAAAGCGGGCGCGACAAAACTCCAGTCGTTTACCCGGGCAGTTATTCCGAGTACGTGGCCAAAATGGGTCACGAAGCGCCGGGAATATACGGGTAATCCGCTATTTCCCGATCACCGTTAAGGTCACGGACGACGCGTACTGCCTGGAGTGGTGGACGGCGTTGTGGGCCACGACGCCTTTCGATTCGTCATAGTTGTTGCCGCCGGTGTTCAAGTTGCGGTCAAAGCGCGGGAAGTTACTGCTGCTCACTTCGATGCGGATCTGGTGGCCGGCGGGGAAGTAATTGCTCGTGTTCATGGGCTGGAGTGCCACTTTATACACGCTCCCCGGCTGCATCCATGCGAGCGGCTTGTCGTAGCCGTCGCGATACCGCAGGCGCTGGATGGTCTCATCGAGATTGTAGGCGGTGCCGTCCGGCGAAACGTCGATCAGCTTGATGGTGATGTCGGTGTCTTTGGCGTCGGACGAGACGTAGAGCGTCGCGTTGATCGGTCCGCTGGCCTCCATCGGCTCTTTGAGCGGCTCGGACGTGTAGACCAGGATATCGGGGCGTCCTTCCATCTTCCGTTGGTCGTAGGCGCCACCAGTCACGGCACTGCCGGTGCAACAGACTCCGCCGCCATAGCTTGGGACGGGATTCATGGGGTCGTAAGTGAACGAATCGGGGCTGTCGCCGCCCGGGGCATCGGCGGCGAGATGGCCGTCTCCCTCGAGCGTGTTCGCCCTGCCTCCGCTGGCGAGGTAGAGGGTCATCGGCTTCGCGCCGGCGGGCGGCCACGTGTCGGCGGACTGCCACTTATTCAGTCCCATAGTGTAATAGCGCACTTTGGGCATGCTCTGGAGTATGTGGTTATCCTCGCCCTTCAGGAAGTGGTCGAACCAGCCGTAAGTCAGCTCGTTGTAGTCGAGCCGCGCGTCGCCCATATTCCGCTCGCCCACGACAGTGTTCTCGGTGGCGCGCGTATAGCTGCAATGCAGCGTCGGCGCGATTACGGCGTACTGCTCGTTGGCAATCTCGGGACTAGCGGTCTTGCGCACGAAATTGTAGGCGGCGAGGTTTGGACCCACCGATACGTCATACCAGGACATGAACCAGAAGCCTGGGATGTTGATTTTCATGTTGTCGTGCCAGAGGCCGCCGCGATACCATGCGGGATCGTTGGGTGTGCGCTTGATCATAGCGCCGCCGGTGGAGACCTCCATGCGGTCGGCGTAAATACCCGTGGGCCCGTCCACGGCCTTGATAATATCCATCTCTGGCAGATGCTTCAACGCTTCCGCCCAATCCACCGGCGGCATCTGCGGCGCGAGGTCGAACAGCCTCGAAGCCTTGATCAGGTCGGCCTGGGAAGTGTTGGCGGAAAACATGGGGCGGACCTGGTTCTGCTCGCCGTAAATCCAGGTGGCGAACAGCATCTGGAAAGCGCCGCCGCGATACCAGTTGCCCTGCTCGTAATACGGAGCTACGCGTCCAACGCCGGCGCCGAATCCCTGCGGGATCATGGTGGTGAAGGCCGGGTTGCCCTGCGCCGCAACTCCGAGTTGCCATTCCGCGGTGGATGAGCAGCCGATGGTGCCCACTTTGCCGTTCGACCAGGGCTGTTTGCCGAGCCACGTCATGGCGTCGTCGCCATCGCTCAGGGGCGCGCCGAGAATATCGTAGAAGCCCTCGGAAAAGAAGTGGCCGCGCTCGTTCATTTCGACGTAAGCGTAGCCGCGCTTCACGGCGGCGAGTTCGGCGGTCATGTCCCTCCAGACCCCGTTGCGCACGTCCCAGTAATTGAAGTTGTAGGGAGTGCGGACGAAGATGACGGGATATTTCTTCGACGTGTCTTTGGGGCGGTAGATATCGGTGGCCATCCGCTTGCCGTCGCGCATCGGCACCATCACTTTGCGGTCGATGATGGCGATGGATTCCAGTTCGGCTTCCGTCGAGTCTCTCTTGGCGCGCTGTTCCTTCGTCATTTGGCCGCCGCGCTGAGCTTGCGCGGCGGTGACCAGGGCCAGGGCGAGGCCGGCGGAGGTTATGGCCAATACAACGGAAGCAGGTGCGATTCGCGGAATACGCATGGGGTTAGTGTATAACGAAGCGTGAGGCGAGGTTAAAAATAAACGCCGAAGTCTTTTTGCAGAATCAGCGCCACAGTGCCGCGCAGGCGCGCCATGCCGTCTTCATGGGCGGGATCGACGCGGGGCATTTCGCCGCCCGGCAGGACCTGGGCTCTCACTTCCGCCTCGATGATCGAGCCGAAGCGGTTCCAGGCGCGGGTAAGGTCGCCGACCACCACGATCCGCTCCGGCGCCAGTCCGGCCACGATCATGCGCATGCCACGGCCGAGGTATTGCGCCATGGTTTCGAGCGCTTTGGCGGCACGGACATCGCCGTTGTCGGCGCGGCTCAACAGATCCAGAAATGTGAGAGCGGAGTCGGGGCCTCCCGATTCGCCGTAATAGCGCAGTGCCGCTCGATTCGAGGCAAAGACCTCCCAGCAGCCGCGCCCGCCACAGCCGCAAACGGGGCCCTTGCTGTCCAGGGGCACGTGGCCGAATTCGCCTGCCATGCCGTTGTGCCCGCGCAGCAACTGGCCATTCATGAAAATGCCGGTGCCGATTCCTTCGGAAACCGTGACGACTACGAGGTTGCGGCTGGCATCCTGATGTTCGAACCAGACCGTGGCGAGAGCGCAAGCATTGGCGGCGTTCTCCATCTCCATTTCGAGGCCGGTGGCCTGCATGATAGGCGTCCGCAGATCGAAATCGCGCCACTTGAGGTTCGGCGCGAAGACCAGCCGGTCGGAAATATGGCTGAAACGGCCAGGCAGGCTGATGCCGATGCCTTCTACTTTCTTGCCGCGCGATGAAGCCAGCACGCGGCGAATGGATTCGATCAACTCATTGACGGCGGTCTTCGGGTCGGTAGGCGTGGCGATTACTTCGCGCGAGGTAAACTTGCCGTTGGCATCGGCGAGCGCCACGGTGATCTGCGAAGGGCGGATATCGACGCCGACAATCACGCGTTCGTCGTTCAAGCGCAGGAAGGTGGGGCGGCGGCCGCGGGGAAGGCGGCCAGTGGGCCCTTCGAGAACCCAGGATTCGGCAATGAGCTGCTCTACGATGAGCGAAATGGTGCTTCGCTGGAGGCCGCAGAGGCGTGCCAGGTCGGCGCGCGAGATGGGATGCCGCGTACGAATGAGGTTCAGGACAATGCGTCGGTTGATGTCGCGAACCACTTCGCTCGACGCGCCCTGAATTCGGTCTGGATCGATTACCTTCACAGCTCTGTGAAAGCGTAGTGTACCTCAGACCCGTGTGAAAAGCACCGCTTCCTTGCGGTTGCGGCTCATTTATGTAAATTCAGTTCGAGGTGCGGCACCGTGCCTAGTGGCTGCCCGCCGCCGATTGAGAGGCTGATGCGATCCCTCGGCAGATCGTCGCCTTCGAGAGCGAACGTTACTTCCTTCGATTCGCCCGGCTTGAGATGCACGCGCTGGAAGCCGCGCAGGCTGCGAATCGCGTCGTACGGTCCGCCGTTGACGTACACCTGGATTACTTCGTCGCCTTCCGGACCGGACGCGTTCGTCACGCGGACCGAAGCTTCCCAGCCCGATTTGGTCCGCCGACCTTTCGGCGTGGAATAGCGGAAGGCAGAATAGCTCAATCCATAGCCGAAGGGATAGAGCGGATCGCCTTTGAAGTAGCGATAGGTGCGTCCGTCCATCGAGTAATCGTCGAACTGCGGCAACTGGTCGACACCCTTATAAAAAGTTACGGGCAGGCGGCCGGCGGGATTATTGATGCCGGCGAGCGTCTCGGCAACAGCGGTGCCGGATTCTTCGCCTCCATACCAAAGCTCCAGGAGCGCAGCGGCGTGTTCGGCGGCGTAATTGGCGGCGACGGCGCTGCCGCTGGTAAGCACGACGATCACCGGCTTGCCCGTGTCGATCGCGGCTTTCGTCAGGTTCTCTTGGGTTTCCGGCAGGCCGATCGTGGTGCGGTCGCCACCGAGGAATCCCGGCTGACTGACCGGCATCTCCTCGCCTTCCAGGTTGGGATTGAGGCCGACAAATACTACCGCAACGTCGGAGTTTTTCACGGCGTCGATAGCGTCGGCGAGCATTGCCGGCACGGGCGGCAGCCACGAAAGCTGCGCTGAACCGGACGGACCGTTCAGGCGGGATTCCACGCGGAGTTTGTAGCTGCGGCCGGCTTCCAGGAAGACGTGGATGGGCGCGAAAGCGGCGCGTCCCCTTCCGCGCGCGGGAGCAGGAGCTTCGGCGGAAGGAGTGGTCACGACCAGTTCCTTGTCGTCGAGGAAAATGCGCGCCGGAGGGCCGAAACCGCCGCCGCGGCCACTCATCAGGTAATCGCCCGTGAACGGAGCATTTAATGTTCCCGTCCAGCGCGCCGAGGCGGGACCGGATGGAATCACGGCGGCAATCGCCGGGTCGACAAATCCCTGCTGCATGAACACGCGCGGCTCGACACGCGACAATTTGGGCGCGCCGCTTGCGTCGGGGTTGTCGAAATATTCGGCCAGCAATCCGTGGCCTTGCCCATTGGGCGGAGTCAACGCGGAGACGGGCACGAGACCCGTGCTGCCGGGCACATAGGGACTACCCATGGAGTAGCGAATCTGGGCTTTTCCGGCAAACACGGCTTCCATGCCTTCGAGCGGCGCGATCTGTTTCTTGGAAAAACCGTTGTAATTGCCGAGCAGCGCGACGGGATCGTCCGCCGAGGGGCCGATGACCGCGATCTTCTTCACGGAAGACTTCAACGGGAGCGTTTGATTCTCATTCTTTAGCAAAACAATGGCCTTCCGAGCCGCTTCGAGCGCCACTTTGCGGTGATCGTCGGTGTCGTTTTCGGCCAGCGTGACCTTATTGAATGGCACACGTTCCGGCGGGTCGAACATGCCGAGCTTCATCCGCGCAGTGAACAGCCGGACCAGCGCGGCGTCGAGTTCCGACTCCTGAATGAGCCCGTTCTTCACTGCGTCGGGCAATCCTCGGGCGTATTCCCCGCCGCAGGTGAGATCGGTGCCCGCCTTGACGGCGGCCGCCGAAGCTTCCGCTGCCGAAGGGCTGTACTTGTGGCCATTAGGGCTGAAGAAATCGCTGATGGCGCCGCAATCGCTTACGATATAGCCGTCGAATCCCCAGGATTTCAGGTCCTTCTGCAAGAGGTCGGTATTGGCGCAAGCCGGCTTGCCATCCACCGCATTGTAGGCGCACATGATGGAATCCACGTGCCCGTCGTGCACGGCGGCGCGGAACGCAGGCAGATAGGTGCCGTTCAGGTCGCGCTCGCTGGGATGCACGTCGAAGCGATGCCGTTCGGGCTCCGGTCCGCTATGCACGGCGTAATGTTTGGCGGTGGCGATGACCTTGAAATAGTGAGGATCGTTGCCCTGCATGCCGCGAATGAAGGCAACGGCGATGCGCCCGGTGAGATACGGGTCTTCGCCGAAAGTCTCCTGGCCGCGGCCCCAGCGAGGATCGCGAAAAATATTGATGTTTGGCGACCAGAACGTGAGACCCTCATACTGTCCATGTTTGTTGTGGTTGATTGCGTCATTATATTTGGCGCGCGCTTCCGTGGAGATGATGTCTCCGATGCGCCGTTCGAGATCGGTATCCCACGTGGCGGCCAATCCGATGGCTTGCGGAAAGACAGTCGCTTCGCCATTCCGGGCGACGCCGTGTAGCGCTTCGTTCCACCATCCGTAGGCCGGCACACCGAGCCGGTCGATGGCCGGCGCCTGATTCTGCATCTGGCGGACCTTTTCGTCGAGCGTCATGCGGCTCACGAGATCGGCGGCGCGCTTTTCGGGAGAGAGATCGGGATTGCGATACGCCGGTGGATCGGCGGTCTGACCGGCGAGGGATAGCGCTACTGACAAGGTGGCCAATGCCTGCACGAACTTTCGCGCCATTTGGAAAGAATCCTTTCTACGCGTTCAAATAAACAGCGCCTTCTTCCACGCTTAGCTCCACGCCGGCGGCTTTGGCAGCTTCCTGCAGGGCGGCATCGAGCATGACCACGGGGTCGGGTCCCAAATCCAGGCGCCGCATGAGCCCTTCGCCTTTCTTAGCGCCGACGGTCAGGGTGATTTTCAAGCCGCGGCGCTTGCATTTCACGGCCGTGCCGTCCGGCAGCCTGGCATTCATCGGCTTGATGAATGCATCGATATAGTGGACGCCGATGCCCGACTTGTCGTCGGTATGCGCCGGAAGGCGGGACGGCGCGGCGGGATTGAGGTCACACAGTTTGGTTTTCATGAATTCTCTCCTTCGCGCGCAGATATTCATCCATCGCCTGGCGGAACGCCCGGATATGTGCCGGCGTGCTGCCGCAGCATCCGCCGATGATGCTGGCGCCGGCTTCGAGCAGCGGCACGACACCGGTGACCATTTGCTCCGGCGTTTCGTCGTAGCAAACCTTCATGTTCACCAGTTTGGGTTGGCCGGCATTGGGCTGGACCATCACGGGCAAGCCGGTCGCCCCACGGTAGCGCTCGACGGCTGCCAGCGCGCGCTGCATGTCCATGCCCGTGCCGCAATTCAGCGCCACGATATCGGCGCCGTTCTCCTGCATGAATTCGGCGGCGCGCTCGGGATCGATGCCCATCATGGTGCGGAAAGTCGAGCCATCGCGGGTCACGTCGTACGCCATCGAGCCGATGATCGAAGGCGCGCCCGCGCGCCTGGCGGCTTCAAGGCCCAGCAGCAGTTCTTCGAGCGAGGTCTGGGTCTCGACAATAATTGCATCGGCGCCGGCATCGACCAAAGCTTGCGCCTGCTCGTCGAACGCCTGGCGCACCTGCGCCTCGGTGAACTCGCCGTACGGTTCGAGCAGGCCGCCGAACGGTCCGATATCGCCGATGACAAAGCCTGGGCGCCCGTCGAATGCCTGCCGGGCAATGCGCACTCCGGCCTGGTTGACTTCCGCCGCCTGACCGGCACGCCCGTGGCGATTGAGCATGATGCGCGATCCGCCGAAGGTGTTAGTGAGGATGCAATCGGCGCCGGCATCGGCGTAACTTCGCTGGATGGCCAGCACTTTTTCGGGATGCGTGAGATTCCAGGCTTCGCCGCAATTGCCCTGTTCCAGGCCCGCAAGCATCAGTTGCGTTCCCATGGCACCGTCCGCCAGCAGCGGACGGTGCGCCAGCGCGTCGAGTAGCCGGGATTTACCGTGGTTGTTCATTTTTGTACAAAGCGAAGTGGATGGTTTCGAGCGCCAGGCCCCATTTATAATCGCGGCTGGCGGCGTCGCAATAGCAGCCGGCGGGGCTGGTTTCTCGCCGCCATGCCAGAACGCTCTTGAGGGGTTGGCCGAGCAGCGGTTTTTCGCGCTCGATGGCGGCCATCAACGGGCCGGCATTGGCGATGTACTGGCACATGGCGGTGTGGCCGGTGTCGCCGGGCGTGGGCGCGCAGTGCAGTTCGCGGATCTGGTAGCCATCCTCCGGTGGTCCGAGAAGCACGTCGTATTGGAATACCAGAGGGCGGCCCATGTTGGTGCAGGTGGTTCCATCGTAACGGAAACGCGCGGCAATCGCGCCGTCGGGGCGCGTTTCAAGCGACAGGCGCTCGGAAGCCCAGCGGGCCAGCGCCTTGGTGTTGACGGAGTAGTTGGCCCCCACGGGCGCGCGCCGGTAAGGCTGGCGGCGGAACGAGCAGTTCGAAAGTGAGCAGTTCTGGCACGGAACGAGATCGGCCAGGCGCGCGACGCGATCTACCTGGCGGGTTAAACCGAACACCGCCAGTTGCGACTTTTTGGGCCGCAAGGCGCCGGAGTCGAGAGTATCCAGCGGACCCGGTAAGGCGATCCGCGATTTCACCAGCCGAAGCAATTGCGTTTGTTCCGAAATATCCCACAGCGAATATCCCGGGCTGTAGTGCGGCAGCACTGCCATCCCTTCGCCGTCGGCCCAGCCGCAAAGACGCGCGCCGGCCACGGTGATCAGGTGCTCCACCACGGCGGAGGCATAGGTTTCCAGGAAAAAATATTCGTCCGGCTTCTCGTCGAGCCAGCGGCGCTGCGCTTCTTCTTCGGCTTCCGGCCCGGCGCTTACCGCGACCAGGAATCCGCCGTGCGCCTCCGCCTGCCTCAGGATCGCGGCCAGGCGCTGGCTGGTGAATTCCGCACCGTCGATGACCATGCGGTCCCCGTCCAGTTCGATGCCAGCGGCCTGGCGGGCGTAGAGCCAGGGACGCCCCCAGTGCCGGTACCACTCGCAGGCGGAGTGCGCCAGTTCCTGGGCGCGATCGCAGATTTCATGGTCGCGCGGATAACCGAGAAGGCGGCGGTACTCCGCGGGATCTATGTGGATCTCGGGCGATGTGTCGAGGAGATCGATCATTGGAAGACCTCCGCACGAAAGGCACCGTTCCCTAGCGGTGGCGGGCCACGATGGCCGCCGCTTGCCGAATGGGCCGCGACCCCGAGGGAGCGGTGCCTGATTTTCATCGCGTCACCTTCGCGCCTGTCTCAATGGGATGAAACTGGCAGCCGTCCACGAAGAAGTCGAAGAACTGCGGGTGCGTCTCCAGGCGGCAGTGTTCGACCCGCCGGACCAAGGCCTCGAGTTCCGCGCGCTTGGATTTCGACAGCAGCGCGATGGTGGCGCCTTCGATGGCCGCATTGCCGATCTGTACCATGCGATTGCTCGGGATCGGCGGGATCAGCCCGATACTCGCGGCGGCGCGGGCATCCAAATGCCGGCCGAATCCGCCCGCCAGGTAAAACACTTCGATATCCTCGAAGCGGATTCCGTAATCGCTGAAAACCACCTGCAAGCCCGCGACATTCGCGCCTTTCGCCTGCGCCAGTTCGTTCACATCGCTTTCCTGGAAGAAGATTCCATTCGCGGCGTCGAGTTCGATGCGATTGCCGTCGTCTTCGAAGCGCCCGCGCTCGTTCATCCGGCCGGTGCAAAGCAATTCGCCCAGGAGCGATACCAACCCCGAGCCGCAGATTCCTTGGGGCGTCCCGCCGCCGATCACCGTCAACTGAAAATTCCCGGCCGCGAGCCGCACCTGCTCGATGGCGCCATCGAGCGCCGGCATTCCGCACGCGATGGCGCCGCCTTCGAACGCCGGACCGGCCGGGCAAGACGCCGCCAGAATGCGATGCCGATTGCCGACGATCAACTCCGTGTTGGTGCCGATGTCCATGATCGCGACAAGGCGGTCTTCACGGCCAATATCGGTTGCCAGCAGGCACGCGGCGGCATCGGCGCCCACATGGCCGCTGATAATAGGCGCGCCGTAGACGCGCGCCTGGGGATGAATCGGCAGCAGGCACCGGCGACCGGTTTCGACGAGGCTGGTGGAAGTCCGTTTGCCCGCCGCCATCTCGATTTCGGTGATCGACCGGTAAGGGCTCTGGCCGATGGTGTAAACGCTCTGCCGGAAGAACAGATCGCGCATGGTGGAATTGCCCACCACTACCATCTCGTAGATCGACTTCGGATCCACCGGAAACTCTTCGATGGCGTGCGCCAGATAGCCGGCGAGCGTTCGGCGCAGCAGTTTGTTGGGATGGTCCGTATCGTACTGAATGCGGGCCATGATGTCCGATCCGCCGAAGCGCTGCGGATTCTCGAACGACGAATCGGCCACCATTTCGCCGGTCTCGAGATCGAGCAGGCGCAGAACCACGGTCGTGGTGCCGAGGTCCATGGCGATGCCATAGACCGGACCGGTGATGCGGTCGCCATCGCGCGTAACCGCTGGATCGAGTTCCATGCGCGCGCCGGTCGAAGGCAATCCCAGCGCCTGCCGTTCTATGCGCATGTGTCCGCGCCGCATGGTGTGGCAGCGAACATGGCCGTCGCCGGCGGCGATCGACGCCTGGCAGGAAAGGCGGAAATGGCCGGCCAGATGGCTCTCGGATGGCGTGGGCGGCGAGAGGTATTCCATCCCCTCGGCAACTTCCACCACGCACTCTTTGCACTTACCGTTCTTCAGGCAGGAGGTGGGCACACGAACGCCGGCCCGCCCGGCGCAGTCGAATAGCGACGCACCCACGGGCGCGATCGTGGTTTGCCCGTTGATCGAAAGTGCTACCAATCCGCTCCGGCCTCAAGCTCCGCCACCACCGCTGCGGCCACTTCCTGCGCCGAGCCATCGCGCTCCTGTTCGTCACTCCAATGCCACTGCGCCAGGAAGTCATCACTGCCGTGCAAGCCGCGCTGCATAGCCAGGCGGTCGATCCGCTCGAGAAAGCGCGGGGGCAGCGGGAGATTCACTACGTCCTCGCCGTCATCAGCCTTCACTTGAGACGGAACTTCCTGCCAACAGAGAACCTTATACGTTGCCATGAGGCACCTGACCGCGATTTTAGCGTGCGCCGGCGAGCCGCGACGCGTTGAATTCCTGCAGCGCCTCGAGCATTGCCACGATGTTCTGGCGCGGCATACCCGGGCTGGTGCCGCCGCCCACCGAAAGAATGATGCCCTCGCCTTCCGCGCCTTCCAGCACGTCGAGCGTCGCCTCGCGAACTTCCTGGGGCGTGCCGCGAACGCCGATTTCGAGCGGGTTCACATTCCCCATCAGGCACATGCGGTTGCCGACACGCTGCTTCACTTCGCGAATGTCCTTCTGCTTGCCCCAATTCAGCACGTTGAAGCCGCAGTCGGGCAGATGGTCGAGGCAGGCATCCACCTCAGCGTCGTTATGGTAGACCTTCACCCACTCCTGCGGGAAAGCGTCGCAAATGCGCTTCAAGTAGGGGTGAGCGAACTCCAGGTAGTGCTCTTCGTTCACGAACCCGACGATGTCGTCGAGAATGAAAATACTCTCGCACGTCGGGCCCATGGTTTTTATCTGCGCCTTGAGCCAGTCGACGATCACGCGCGTGCAAAGGTCGATGAGCTTGTGCGCGCCTTCGGGATTTTCGACAAGGTCGATCATGAACGGCGTGGTGCCGCGGACAAATCCGGCGGTGCACATCGGACCGCGCGAGGTCGCCATGGGCAGGATATAGCCATGGTCGAGAATGCGCTGTCTCTGCATTCCGATGCGATGCAGAGTAAGGGCAGCGAACGCATCGGCCTCCACTTCGTACTCGGGAAACTGTTCAATATCTTCCAGGCGATAGAGGGTGTGGTATTCGCTCGGGGTGTTGTCCTGCCAGAACTTGATTTTGGCACCGAGTACCGAAGGTTCGGCCGCCATCCCGTATTCCATCCACCAAGAGGGGACGAAGATTATGTCCGGGAACTCCCGCATGATCTTCAGGTTGGACTCAAACCAGAGCTCCGGATCGAGGAAATAGTCGAGGTGCTTGATCCCCAGATAGCCTGGAATCCACGGGCTGTCGATGATCAGCGCCATCGGAATCTTGTCGAGCTTCTCGCGGCGCGCCGCCCGTTTAAATGTTTCCCATTGATGTGGCAACATTTGCAGATCTCAAATAATTGGTTTCATGATACAACAAATTTCATTCCAGCTCCGCGATGCTGCCGAAAATGGGCTTTAGAGCCGGGTAAATCGCCCCATAGACTTTATGCGCCACACCGTAATAAGACGCTTCGGCGCTTCGAGGCTCGACCGATTTCGTCTCGCGAATG
>Ga0335072_10001114_pt1 | contig 45367 bp, 39 predicted proteins | sample Lox_Sample_21_FD_206725 | JGI IMG/M metagenome (GOLD analysis project Ga0335072, IMG submission 206725) | Soil microbial communities from Loxahatchee National Wildlife Refuge, Florida, United States - Lox_Sample_2.1 | ecosystem: Environmental > Terrestrial > Soil > Wetlands | place: USA... | reverse complement strand
GGCGCACTTTCCGCGGGGCTGTGGATCAGCCCGCACGCCCAGCGGGCCGCGGAGGCGGAGGGAGTGCTGCGCGACGCCGGCCTCGGCGACGACGCCAGCGTCTTCGTGGCCGAGCGGGCCGGCCTCGGCGACGCCAGGTCGATGGTCGCGGCCGCCTGGGACCTGCCCGCCGTCGAGGCCGAATATGAGGCCTTCAGCGCCGAGTTCGCCGCCCCGGCCCCACCCGACGTGCTGGCCCGGCAGATCGAGCTGGTGCATGCCTGGCGCCGCTTCCCCGCCATCGACCCGGCCCTGCCGCGCGAGCTCCTCCCGGCCCGGTGGACGGGCGAGTCCGCCGCGCGGCTGTTCGCCGAGCGCCATCGGCTCTGGCTCGGCGAGGCCAGCCAGCAATGGGAGCGCCTCAACGCGCCCGGCTGACCCGGCGCCCGTATCGTGGGTATTCGTGGCGATTGCGCCCAATGGCGCCGACCTGGGAGGATATGGGCCAGGAGCGCGACGAGGAAACGGGTAGCGTTCTCGCCGGACGCGCTGCGCCTCGAGGAGACTGCGTACACCCGGTGTAACGACGGGATGGTAATGATGCGGCAGCTGTTCAACGCCTGTGACTACCTGCTCGACCGCCGGCTGGCCGCTGGCGACGGCGACCGGATAGTACTGGCAGGCGGCTTCGGCGACGCCGGCCCGGGCGTGGACGGAACCGCGCGCGAGGTGACCTACGCGCAGCTGCACGACCGGGTGTGCCGGACGGCGACGGGACTGCGAGCGGCCGGCCTGCTGCCAGAGCAGCGGCTGCTGATGGTGATGGCGGACTCGCCCGAATTCGTCGTGACCTACCTGGCCGCGATGCGGATCGGGGCGATCCCCGTCCCTGCCTCCACGATGCTGCGGGCCGAGGGGATCGCCGAGCTGCTGCGCGACTCCCGTGCCCGCGTTCTTGCGGTCACCCACGAGTTCGCCGGGGCCGCCATCACGGCCGCCGCGTCAGCCCCCGAGCTCATCGGGCTGATTACCCCCGCCGGGGCGACCCCCCCGACGCCTACCGGGCTCGGCTTGCCCGCGTACTCGCTGGACGACCTGGCCGCAGCGGCGCCCGATGAGTCCGTCTACGACACCTCGGCCGACTCCCCGGCGTTCTGGCTGTACACCTCGGGGACGACCGGGCAGGCGAAGGGGGCGATGCACCGGCACGGGTCGGTGCCGGCCGTCTGCGAGACCTATGGCACCCAGGTCCTTGGCATCGGTCCCGAGGACCGCTGCCTATCGGCGGCCAAGGCGTTCTTCGCCTACGGTCTTGGCAATTCCGTGCTGTTCCCGCTGTCGGTCGGTGCCACCGCCGTGCTGAATGCCCCGCCGTCCCGGCCTGAGGCCATCGGCGAGGCGGCCGCCAAGTACGGGGCGACGCTGTTCTTCGCCGGGCCGACGTTCTTCGCCAACATGCTGCGCGCCGGGCTGGCGCCCGACGCCCTGGCCGGGGTGCGGCTCGCGGCGTCGGCAGGCGAGGCGCTGCCCGCCTCCCTGTACGAGCGGTGGACCAGTCACTTCGGGGTGGACATCATCGACGGCATCGGCATGACCGAGATGCTGCACATCTTCTTGTCCAACTACCCGGGCCAGGTCCGCGCGGGCACGACCGGCAAGGCCGTGCCGGGCTACGACCTGCGGCTCATCGACGAGGACACCGGCAAGGAGGCGGGCGATGACACCCCGGCGACCCTGTTCGTGCGGGGCGAGTCGGCCGCGACCGGCTACTGGTCGCGCTATGACGCCTCACGGCAGGTCTTCCAGGGGGAGTGGCTGCGCACCGGGGACACCTATGTCAGGGACGCGGACGGCTATTACGCCTGCCTGGGCCGCACCGGCGACATGATCAAGGCCAGTGGCATCTGGGTCTCCCCCCTGGAGGTAGAGGCCAGGCTCCTGGCCCACCCCGCGGTCTCGCAAGCCGTCGTGATCGCCGCCCCGGACTCCGACGGCCTGGAAAAGCCGGTCGCCTACGTCATCACCGCCCCCGGCCAGCAGCCGGGCCAGACGGTGACAGAGCAGGAGCTGATCGACTACTGCCGCGAGGGCCTGCCGTCGTTCAAGCGGCCACGCAAGGTCATCTTCACCGACGCCTTCCCCGCGACGGCCACCGGCAAGGTCCGCCGTGTGGAGCTGCGGGCCATGGCCGCTACAGTGCTCCTTTGAATCCTGCGGCGTCGCGCTGGCGGGGACTGGCGCCGTGGCATCGCGGCCGCGCGAAGGGAGGGAGCACCGATGATCGACGACCTGCCCCTGGTCGACGCGCACCTGCACGTGGCCAGGCTGCCCACCCTGAAGCAGGCGTGGAAGGACTGGGCTGACGACTTCGGCGATCGGGAGGTCCTCGGCCGGGTCTACGACTCCGGCGGCACGCCGGACCCGGCCAGGCTCGATGACTACCTGGCGTCCGAGGGCGTCGACATCGCGCTGCTGCTCACGGAGTACAGCCCCAAGGCGACGGGGATCCAGCCGATCGAGGACGTGCTGCCGCTGGTGGCCCGCAACCCGGCGCGCATCAAGGTCATCGCCAACGTCAACCCGCACCTGCACTACCCGGTGGACGAGGAGGTCCAGCGCCAGCTTGACCTCGGTGCCGTCGCGCTGAAGCTGCACCCGGTGCACGCCGGGTTCGCGGCCAACGACCGCGCCCTGTACCCGGCCTACGAGGCCTGCCAGCAGGCCGGCATCCCGCTCGTCGTGCACTGCGGGACCAGCATCTTCCCTGGCAGCTCCAACAAATTCGCCGACCCGATCTACCTCGACGACGTGCTGCGCGACTTCCGGCGCCTGCACGTGGTGCTGGCGCATGGCGGCCGGGGCTGGTGGTACGACGCGGCGGCGTTCATGGCGCTGTCCAGCCCGCGGGTCTGGATCGAGTTGTCGGGCCTGCCGCCATCGCGGCTGCGCGAGTACTACGCCGGGCACAACTGGAAGCGGCTGACCCGCCGGATGATCTTCGGCACCGACTGGCCCGGGGTCCCGGGCATCGCCGCCAACGCCCGCGCCGTCGCGGCGCTGTGCCCCGACCGGGAAACCGCCGCCCTCGTCCTGGCGGGAAACGCGGGCCAGGTCTACAACCTCAAGCTCGCGGGGGGCGCCTCGTGACCGCCGCACTCGTCGGCGTGGTGGGAGCCGGCACGATGGGGGCCGGCATCGCCCAGGTGGCCGCCGTGGCCGGCTACCGGGTGCTGCTGCTCGACGCGGCCGACGGCGCGGCCAGCCGGGCGGTGGGCACGATCACCGGCCAGGTCAAGGCCCTGGCGGCCAAGGGGCGCATCGACGCGGACCCCGACTCCCTCGACCTCACCGCGGTCGATGACGTGAGCGCGCTGGCCGGGTGCGCGGTGGTCATCGAGGCCATCGTGGAGGACCTGGCCGCCAAGAAGGAGCTGTTCGCCCGCCTGGAGCGGGTCGTCGCGGCCGGCACCATCCTCGCCTCCAACTCCTCGTCGCTGTCACCGACCGCGATGGCCGCCGGCCTTGAGCATCCCGGGCGCCTGGTCGGGCTGCACTTCTTCAACCCCGTACCGCGGATGGAGCTGGTGGAGGTCATCTCGGGCCTCGCCACCTCGCCCTCGGTCGCCAGGCAAGCCGCGGACCTGGCCCGCGACTGGGGCAAGACCGTGGTGTTCGCGGCGGCGACGCCGGCGTTCATCGTCAACAGGATCGCCCGCCCGTTCTACGCGGAGGCCTGGCGGGTGCACGAGGAGCGGGCCGCCTCGTTCGAGGTGATCGACGCGGTGCTGACCGGGGCGGGGGGCTTCCGCATGGGGCCCTTCGAGCTGATGGACCTCGTCGGCCATGACGTCAATGAGGCGGTCACCCGCTCGGTGTGGGCCGCCTTCGGCTGCGACCCCCGGTTCGCCCCGTCGGTGGAGCAGCGGGCGCTGGTGGAGGCGGGCTGGCTCGGCCGCAAGTCCGGCCGCGGCTGCTATGACTACTCCGGGGGAGCGCAGCGGGTCAGGCCGCGCCCGGCTGGCACGACGGGCAGGCGGCCGGCGTCGGTGACCGAGTACGGGCCGACGTCGCTGAGCACGCTGCTGGCGCGCGCTGGGGTGCGGGTGAGCCGGGGTGACCCCGAGGACGAGATGGGGCTGCTTGATGGCACCGTCGAGTTGCCGAGCGGCGCGGTGCTTGACCGGTGCAACGGCGCGACGGCCTCCTCGGTGTCCTTTGCCCTGGACCGGCCGGTGATCGTCGTCGACCGGGCGCTTGACGACGCCAGCGCGACCGCCATCGCGATCGCCCCCTGTGATGGCTGCCCGGCCGCCGCCGTTGCCGAGGCGGTCGGCCTGCTGCAAGCAGCCGGGCTGGCCGTCTACGTGATCGACGACACCCCCGGCCTGATCGTGACCAGGACGGTGGCGATGCTGGCCAACCTGGCCGCTGACGCCGCCGCGTCCGGCGTCGCGTCAGCGGAGGACATCGAGGTGGCCATGCGGCTCGGCGTCGGCTACCCGCGCGGCCCGATCGCGTGGGGCCAGCAGTGGGGCACCCGTGTCGTGCTGACCATCCTCGACAGCCTGGAGAACTGGTACCGCGATGGCCACTACCGGGCCGCCCCCGCCCTGCGTCGCGCCGTGCTGGCCGGCGGCGGCCCGATGACCGGGATGACCGGTTCCGGCACCTCACTTCCCTTCCCAAGGAACCCGACCAGGTAACAGGCCACCGCGGGGTCGCTGGTCAGTGCTTGCCCTGCTCCCGGCCGGCAGGCGGGTGAGGGGGTGTCGTGAGGTTGTAGACGGTGGCGCCGCCGACGGTCTGGGCGGTGAAGTGGGCCGTCACCCAGGACGCGATCGCGCTGGAGTCGGCGCCACCGCCGAACCAGCCGAGCCCGCCGAGCCCGCCGCGCCGGCCGGCCAGGGCCCCGGGGCCGGCCGCCGCAGCTGGGCTCGCCGCGCCACCTCGGCTGGCGGCGCCAGCGCGCCGCGCCAGGCCACCCGGCGCCCGCGCGATGTAGTAGTGGACCTGGTGGGCCGCGACCATCGCCTCGAACTGGCGCAGCGTCGGCGCCGGGTCAGAGCCGGAGAAGCCGCCGATCGCCAGGACCGGGTCACCGCCGCTGGCCAGCTCGATCGGTGCCGCCTCCATCGAGCCCACGGTGGCCGCGATCCACCGGTACTTCGAGGCGCCGGAAGTCACGAGCGCGAGCAGGGCCGGGCTGACGCGCATGCCGCCAGCGAAGCCGCCGGGCCTGGCCAGCCCGCCGGCCCCGTGCGCGGCCGGGCCGGACGCGCCCAGGCCAGGGGGGAGGGGAAGGCCAGCTGACCCGTTCCTGCCCGCGACGCCGAAGCCGCGGAAGGCCCCGGCCACCGCCGGCCCTGCGGTCGGCATGCCCCCGGCATGCGTCGAGTTGATTGTCTTGATCGAGTAGGCCAGCGGTCCGGCCAGGCTCGCGACCAGCGTGATGCCCAGGGGCGCGAACGCCAGCGGGCGCAGTCCCGGTGCCCGCCCGCGGCGGCCGGCGGCCAGCAGCGCCACGGCCGCGGCGGCGGCCGCCGCCGCGATGCTCCAGCGCAGCCAGGGCAGCCAGGCCGGCGATCGCGCCAGCAGCTCGAATTCCCACCATCCCGTCACGGCCACGGTGACGGCCCCGAGCAACCGCCCCGCGCGACCGGCCCGGGCCAGTGCCCAGCCGCCGGCCCCGACGAGCGCGCCGATCGCCGGGGCCAGGGCCAGCGTGTAGTACGGGTGGATGATGCCCTGCATGTAGCTGAACGTCAGCCCGCTGACCACGAGCCAGCCGCCCCACAGCAGGGCGAAGGCCCTCGTCCGGTCGGTACGCGGTGCGCGTCGCGAGAGCCACAGCAGCGCTACTCCAGCCACCAGTGCCGCCGGCAGCAGCCACCCGACCTGGCCGCCGAACTGCGGGCCGAACAGCCGGGTGATCCCGGTGGAGCCGCCGAACCCGCCGTGCCCCGCCAGGGCGTGGGCACCGGATGCGGCGCCATCTGCGGCCGGCCCCTGGCCCGCCTGGCCGTGCCCGCCGCCGGGATGGCCGGCCATTCCGGCCCGCTCGGTGCCATCGAGCCGGCCGAGGCCGTTGTACCCGATGGCCAGCTGCAGGACGCTGTTGTCCGTCGACCCGCCGAAGTAGGGCCGCCAGGACGCCGGGGTGAACTGCGCGATCGCCACCCACCAGCCACCTCCGGCCGCGATGCCGAGACCGGACCACAACACGCCACCCACCCGCCGCGACAGCCGGGAAGGACCGGCCCACAGGTAGGCAAGCGCGAAGCCGGGCACGACGAGGAACGCGGCCAGCATCTTGGCCAGGAAGCCGAAGCCGAGCAGCAGCCCGGCCACCAGCAGCCAGCGCGTGGCCCCTTCCTCCTGCTCCAGGGCCCGCGTCACCGCGTAGGCGGCCGCCGTCGCCAGCAGCGCCAGCAGCGCGTCCGGGTTGTCGAACCGGAACATCAGCGCGGCCACGGGCGTGATCGCCAGCACCGCGCCTGCCAGCAGCCCGGCCCCGGGCCCGAACCATCGCTTGACGGTCGCGTAGAGCACGGCGACCGACACGACGCCCTCCAGTGCCTGCGGCGCCAGGAGTGACCAGGAGGAGAACCCGAAGACCCGCCCGGATATCTCCATCACCCACAGCGACGCGGGCGTCTTGTCCACGGTGATGAAGTTCGACGCGTCAAACGAGCCGAAGAAGAAGGCCTTCCAGCTACGCGTCCCCGCCTGCACCGCTGCCGCGTAGAAGTCGTTGCCCCACTGGTTGCGCGACAGCCCCCACAGGTACGCCGCGGTGGTGGCCGCCAGCAGCGCGAGGAACAGCGGCCGCGCCCACCGCGGGTCCCGCTGCGGCCCCCGGACCAGCCCCCGGGCCGGCGCGATCGTCGTCAGCGTCATCGGCTGGCCCTTGCCCTCGCCTTGCCGCCGCGTACTCGCGCGATCCCCCGCAGGTCGCCGACCGCCGTGCGCAGGATGTCAACCCTGGTGTCCGGGTCATCGATCCAGTCGACGGGAACCTCGTGGATGCGCAGCCTGGCCCGCTGCGCGAGCACGAGCAGCTCGGTGTCGAAGAACCAGCCGGTGTCGGTGACGAGCGGAAGCAGCTTCCGCGCCCGGTCGGCCCGGATCGCCTTGAAGCCGCACTGAGCGTCGGAGAAGCTGGCCCGCAGTGCCGCCCGCAGCAGCAGGTTGTAGCCACGGGATATCACCTCGCGCTTGACGCCGCGCGTCACGCGCGCGCCACGCGCCAGCCGGGTCCCGATCGCCAGGTCGCTGTGCCCGGAAAGCAGCGGCGCGACCAGCGGAGCCAGGGCGTTAAGCCCGGTCGACAGGTCAACGTCCATATAGGCCAGCACCTCGGCGTCACTGCCGGCCCAGGCGGCCTTCAGGGCGCCGCCCCGGCCGGCCTCCTCCAGGTGCATGGCCTGGACGCCGCTGATCTCGCCGGCCAGCGACTGAGCGAGCTCCCACGTGCCGTCGGCGCTGCCGTTCTCCGCGATGGTGATCCGGGCGGAATGCGGGAAGTAGTCCCGCACATAGGCGGCCAGCCGCCGCACGCTGTCCGCCAGCACCCGTTCCTCATCCCTTACGGGAACAACGATGTCAACATCGGTTCCCTTACCCCCATCCGTCATGCCAGCCAGCATGGGTCACCAGGATGAGCTGTAGCCACAGAGTAGCTAAGTGTTTGCTTAAAGTAACGATAGGCAAAGGTGCCCAGGACCCGGCACAATGGGCAAACGTGCGCAACGGTGCCATTCTCGTGACGGGCAGCTCGGGTCACCTCGGCGAGGCGCTCGTCCGGGTGCTGCGCGCCCGCGGGCAGCCGGTCACCGGCTTTGACCGCAAGCCCGGGCCGTATACCGACGTCACCGGCGACATCGCCGACCGGGGGCTGGTCCGGGAGGCGCTGGCGCTGGCGGCCGCCTCGTCCGGCGTTGCCGGAGTGCTGCACACCGCCACGCTGCACAAGCCCCACGTCATCTCCCACGCCAAGCGAGACTTCATCGACGTCAACCTGGCCGGCACGCTGAACCTGCTGGAAGAGTCGGTGGCGGCCCGGGTCGGCGCGTTCGTCTGCACGAGTACGACCAGCGCCTTCGGCCGGGCGCTCGTCCCGGCCGCCGGGGAGCCGGCCGCCTGGATCACCGAGGACACCCCCGCCCGGCCGAAGAACATCTACGGGGTGACGAAGGCGGCGGCCGAGGACCTGTGCCAGCTGGTGCAGGCCGAGCACGGACTGCCGGTGATCGTCTTGCGCACCTCGCGCTTCTTCCCCGAAGAGGATGACGATGACGCCGCCCGCGCCCGGTACTCCGGCGCCAACCTCAAGGCCAATGAGTTCCTGAACCGGCGGGTGGACATCGCCGACGTGGCCGAGGCTCACCTGCTGGCGCTGGCCCGGGCCGGGCAGGTCGGCTTCGGCAAGTACATCATCAGCGCCACGACCCCCTTCACCGCCGCCGACATGGCGGCGCTGCGCGAGGACGCGGCCCGGGCCATCCTGGCCCGGTTCCCCGCGGCGGCCGCGCAGTACGAGCGGCGCGGGTGGGCGCTGCCCACGCGAATCGACCGGGTCTACGTCAACGCGCGGGCCCGGGCTCACCTCGGCTGGCGGCCGGCCTGGGACTTCCAGGCCGTGCTGGACGCCCTGGCCCGCGATGAGGAGCCGCGCAGCCCGCTCGCCCGGGCGGTCGGAGCGAAGGGCTACCACGATGGACCGACCGGCGTCTATACAGCCTGATCGGTGACGCTCGTTCGTGCAGACGCGTTTGCGGCGGAACGTGCATCGGAAACTGCAACGTGTCATGCAAGTGCATGGGATTGATCAAGTAGCGCACGAGATGGCGCTGGCGGGGTACGATGCTGGTCGCATGGGCTGGGGTATATGCCAGCCAACTGGTATGAATAGGAACACGCGGAGCGACATGGCGGGTACTGCATGGCACCCTTCAGTAACGTGTCGAGCCGCTTATGTCTGAATGGCCCTTCAGTTCCTACTTGGGTCCTATTGGTGCTCTGCCAACCGCGCCCAGGCTCGCGCGCGGCTTCGCGTTCGTGGTCCTGAACGGGTGGGGGCTGCCGGAGTCCGTGGACACCGTGGAGCTGATCGCCTCCGAGCTTGCTACCAACGTCGTCCAGGCCGCCACCGGGCCCGGTGGCCGTCCCCGCTACGACGAGGAGGGCAGGCTCCACCTGATGTGGCTGCGGCTGCTTTCCGATCGCAGCAAGGTCATGCTGGAGGTCTGGGACAACCTGCCCGAGGTGCTCGGCGCCCCCGTCGCCCACCACGCCAGTGACGACGAGGAGTCCGGCCGCGGCCTGGAGATGGTCGAGATGCTGACCGAGGACTGGGGCTGGGAGAAGGTATCGGGCTGGACCGGCAAGCGCGTCTGGGCGCTGCTATCGGCCATCGACAAGGAAGACTCCTAGGCAAGCGCTGTCCTTTTCCGGGCGCCACTGTATAGGCCGTCATCAAAATATCGTTCTTACCTGCACGAATTGCAACTGAACCCGTCTTGCTGGACAGTATTCGTCGTGACCTCCATGCACGAGGGACCGAGCCGTGGACTGCACATCGGCTGGATCCCCAACGAGCCAGGACGACGCCCGCGCCATTACCCCGAGGCCCCGCCGACGGCCCCCGAGCCGGACCCGCAGGCGGTGCGCCGGGCCCGGGAGGGACAGCACTGGTCGGGAATGCGCCGGGTCCTCATCGCGGTCGGCCTGCTTGCCCTGGTGTTGTTCGGCGGCATGGGGGCGATCGGGCACAAGGCGCTGTTCTACGAGGTCGGGGCCGGCATCGCCGTCGTCTGCTGGGCGGGCGCGCTCGGCTCGAGCCTCAGCCACCGGCGCGCGCTGGCGGCGCTGCGGAAGGAGGAGGTCCTCGCGGCGCGGCGGCACGCCACCGCGATGACGACCCACACCGAGTCGGTGGCGACGTGGAATGTCGCGGAAGCCGAGCGAGTCGCGGCCGCGCCTCGCTGGCTACGGGTCTCCTCCCCGGGCAGCGCCGGCCGTCTTGACGTCTTCGGGGGCAGCTCGCGCGGGCGCCGCGGCATGCTGGCCGGGATCGGCGGCTCGCTGCTCGACCGCCACGCGGTCATGGTCTTGGACTTGTCGCAAGAGCGCGTGTCCGAGGGCCTCATCGCGGCGGCACGGGCGGCGGGGACCTCGTGCGAGGACTACCACCTGCCGCGTGACCTTGCCCAGACGCCGCTGCTCGCGGGAATGACCGCCGATCAGGTCGCCAGCCAGATCGTGGAGGTGCTGCACGCCGACGACCCGAGCGCCACGGCCGCCTCCCGCGCCACCGACCTGATGGTCGCGCGCAAGGTCATCGTCGCCCTCGTCGCCGACGCCGGCAGCGAGGGCGCCGCGGCTGGCATCACGATGGGGCTGCTGGCCGACGCGCTGACCGCTCTGGTCGCGGGCTCACCGGAAGGACGGCTGGCGGCGCAGTTCCCTGGCGACTTCCGGCGCGAGGTCGCGGGCAGCCTGATCCGGCTGGCGGCGGTGGTCGAGCCCCTGCGTGACCTCGGCCGCGACACCCAGCCGCGGCCGCCCGCCCGGCTGACGTGCCTTTCGGTGGAAGAAGGCCCACGGGACGTGGTGAATGACCTCATGGCGGCCCTGGTGGTGCAGTGGGCCACCAGCGCGATCGTCGCCGTCGGCGATGAGCCTGACGACGGCAGGCCCGCGCCGGCGGTGATCCTGGCGGGGGCGGACGAGCAGGCGGCCCGCCACCTGCAGCGGCTGACGGCCGTGTGCGAGCGCTACGAGGTGCCACTGATCCGGACCTTCTCCCGGCTGGGCGCGGAGTCCGCCCGGCACCTCGACACCCGCAATACCGCGTTCATGAAGCTCGCGACCCGGGCCGAGGCGGTGCGGGCGGCGGAGCACATCGGCCTGGAGCGCCGGTTCGTGGCCGGCCGGTTCACCCAGAGCAGGACGGTCAGCCAGTCAAGGACGCGGACCACCGGCGAGTCGTTCACCCACACGACCGGCTCGGCCCAGGGCGAGGCAACCACGCAGACGACGGGCACGACCACAGGGCAGTCGCAGTCGGAAACGGTCATCAAGCGGCACAACGACCGCGCCCGTGATCATCACGCCGCCCCCAGCGGCGGCGGTCAATCTGATAACAGCAACAAGCGAACCGCCTCGGGTGACTCGCGCCCGGCCGGGGCCACCTCCGGGCGCACGGGCGGCGATGACGCCCGCGGCGGCAGGCGCCAGCCGTACGTCTTCGACTTCATGACCTCAAGGACCAGGTACAAGTTCAGGCATCAAAGCGAGGCCAAGACCGAGTCCTGGACCCGGACGGAGGAGTCGAGCCACACGCAGACGCAGGAGCTCTCCAAGACCGACGGCACCAGCGTCGGCGACGAGGTCACCTATGAGCTGACCTACGACCACAAGGTCGCGCCGGAGACGCTGATGGACCTTCCCGAGGACCAGATGCTCGCGCCGCACGTGGTGGAAGGGCCCGCCGTCCCCGGCCAGGCTGACAACGGGGCGGCCCTGCCCGCGGGCCCGGTGGAAGGCAAGATGATCGCCCTGGTCGTCAACCCCGACGTCATTGGCTCGGCTCCCGTCGCGCCCGTCGAGCCTGGCCAGATCCCGGCCTTCCAGCCGCCGCCGCCGCTTGTCGCCGGCGAGGTCCCTGACTCCCTGAAGGCACTGCGCCGCGGTCGCAGCTGATTCGCCCGGGTTCCCACGCAATTGCCTTTCCTGTTGGTAGTTGCGCATTGTTGCGCGCTCATTAGTTATTAAAGGTATATAGCAGGTTCCGTGCTGGACTGTTAACGTTGTCGGGGGAGGGAACCCACACCAAGCGGGTCGTTGGCGTGTTGCCAACGAGGGGGAAGTTATGAGCATTGCTTGTGGGAATTGCGGTAATCCGCGTTCGGAAGATGATCTTTTCTGCGGGAACTGTGGCGCGCGCGCCAGCGCCGTGCCGGTGGCATCGCCGCCGGGGGAGGCCCTGAGGAACTCAACGGAGCGGGAAACCATCCAGGTCCCGTACGGCGCGGCCTCGCCGGCGGTGTCACCGCCCGAGCCAGGCCCGTCGCCCGGGTACGGGCCGCCGGCCTATGGCGGCTCCTCCTACGACGGCGAGCAGGCCAACGGGGCCGGGCCGTCCTACCAGGGCCCCGGGCCCGTCGCGTCGCCGCCCCCGCCGCCGAGCGCGCCGTCGTGGACGTCCGCCCCGGCCGGGCCGCCGCCGCCGGAGCCGCCCGCGATGCCCGCGGGGCCAGGATCGCGGCCCGCCGGCTCGCCGCTGCCCGCCAGCAGCGGGGGGTACCCGCACGGCGCCTCGGCCAGCGTGGCGCTCGGGGAGGTGACGCCGAACGAGGCGTACCTGGGCGCTCGCCTGTCCTACGAGCAGGTGCCTGAGGGCAGCTTCGACCCGCTCTCCAGCAACAGGTACATGTTCTACATGGCGCGGCAGGCGGGCTTCTGGGCGGCGGTCTACGCCGTCTTGTGGTCCATCTTCACTCCCATCTGCTGGTACCTGGCCTACCGGTCGATCGCCTCGGCGATCTCGACCGCGAACGCCGGGGGCGGCGGCACCCCGAGCTTCTCCGGGGTGGAGGAGTGGCTCGGGATCTGGGTGGTGGGTGGCCAGCTCGCCTACTGGCTCTTCGTGATCCTGTTCCTGGTGATCCCGATTCCGGTCATCCTGTCGGAGTGGAAGTTCCTTGTCGACGACAAGGGCGCGGCCCGGCCTACCGTCTTCGAGCATGTCGCCTACGCGTTCCGGCGGCGCAACACGCCGGTCGACAGCCTCGGCGTGCGGCGGCTGTCGCTGCCCGGCGGCATCACCCGCGACTACCTGGAGGTCAAGCGGGGCGACTTCGCCGGGTACATCTCGTGCTTCGAGGAGGGTAGCGACCTCTACGTCGGCTGGACCTTCTGGCTGCGGATGCGCCCGATCAAGTGGATCTTGCTGCGGCTCGAGCGGCTGTGGCACGAGGTCACCCAGAAGGCCAACGAGCTGTACGTCACGCTGCGCTATGAGTCAGCCAAGTCGCTGCGCGAGGCGCTGCACAACGCCGCCCGCGAGGGCATCGACGTCGCGGCCGGCCGCGTCCAGCCGGAGGGCCAGGGCTTCCTGCAGTCCCTCCCGGTCAGCTCCTCGGAAGTGGGCAAGTAGCGATGGCAGCAAACATGCCCGTGCGAGGTGGCTCCTCGTTCGGCCGGTTCCTGGCCGGCGGCATCTCGGCCGACGCGGCGGTCGGCCGCGCGGCCCAAAATCCCGTGTACCTCGGCAAGCGGCTGCAATTCGAGAAGTCGCCTGAAGGCAGCCTCGATCCGCTCTCCAACAACCGCTACGTGGCCTACTTGCTGCGCCAGGCGGTGATCCTCGGGGTGCTGTGGTGGGCCGTGAACCTCGTCTGGGGCATCATCGACTTCCTGCTTTCCATCGTCACCGGGGGAAGTAGCGCAATCATCAATCTCGGGCTGATCGTGTGGATTGGACTGGCCTGGGCCTTCGTGCTGGCTTTCCTGCTTATCCCCATTCCGGTTCAGCTCTCGGAATGGAAGTTCCTCGTCGATGACAAGGGCGCGGCCCGGCCCATCGTCTTCGAGCACATCACGTTCGCGTTCCGCCGGCGGAACACGCCGGTCGACCGCATCGAGGTGCGGCGGCTGTCGCTGCCTGGCGGGATCACCCGTGACTACCTGGAGGTCAGGCGCGGGGTCTTCGCCGGGTACGTGTCGTGCTTCGAGGAGGGCAACGACCTGTACGTCGGCTGGACGTTCTGGCTCCGGATGGCCCCGCTGAAGTACTTCCTGCTGCGGCTCGAGCGGCTGTGGCACGAGATCACCCAGAAGGCCAACGAAATGTACGTCACCTTGCGGTATGAGTCGGTCAAGTCGCTGCGCGAGGCGCTGCACAACGCCGCCCGCGAGGGCATCGACGTGGCGGCCGGCCACCTCCAGCCGGAGGGCCAGGGCCTGCTGCAGTCCCTGCCGGTCTCCACGACCACCCTCAGCCGGTAGGGGCGCCGGTGACGGCGCTCCTGACGTCGGCGCCGCCGCCCGCCCTCTGGTACGCCGGGGGCGGGCGGCAGCTGCCGAGCGCTTACTTCGCGGTCAGCATCGACGCCGCGGTCAACCTGCGGGAAGCCCGCGAGTACGAGGGGCTGGCCAGCGACCAGCGGCTGGCGAAGGCCCTGGCCGAGCAGCAGGGCCTGCTTGGCGCGTTCTTCGACCCGGCGCTGAACGTGGCGCTCGACCTGCGGGTCATCGCCACCCCCGGGGCCCCGCTGTCGGTGGCCATCGTGGGCCGGGCCTGGGGCGCGGACCCGGCTGAGGTGACGGAGCGGGCGCAGCGGCTGGCTCAGCAACTGCACGCGTCCCTGCCGCGGCACGTCAACGGGACGGTCGTGACCGGCGATGCCGCGATCAGCGCGCTGCTGCAGCCGTTTGGCACCGGCGTGGATTCCGCGCTGATTACCCGGCGCGAGATGCTCGGGACGCCCTCGCGGCCGGACGCGAAATCGGACTACTACTTTTCCGTGGTCCCGTTCACCTGGACCGACAGCGACTGGTCGGCGGTCTACGCCGCGCTCAGCGCCTATCCCGGGCCGGTGGCCCTGTCGGTGGCGGTGCTCCCGATGCAGGTCCCGCCCGAGTTCGGCCAGGAACTGCGGGACCAGGCCACCTACTACGGCCGGCTGGCCCGCGAGGACACCAAGCCGGCGGGCCTGTACTCCGGGTCGGTGAAGATCGCCCCGGACGCGTTCGCCGTCGACGCCGAGCCCGCCTTCCTTGACTTCAGCCGCCGCCTCGAGCAGAAGGCGTTCGCGCTGCGCATCCAGGTGTCGGCGCCCGGCCGCCTGCAGCCCGGCATCGTCGAGACGGTGGCGGCCGCGATCTCGCCGGCCGGCCCGGCGCGCGGCAGCTACCTGGACCGCGACCGGGCCGCCTCGTCCTATGAGGTGCGCCGTCCGGCCAGCGAGGCCGAGCGCCAGATCGCCGAGTGGAACCTGCGCGCCGTGGACATCGCCATGCTGCCGGGACGGCCCGAGATCTGGCGGCGGCCCAACCCGCCGAAGCCGACCCTGCAGATGCTCAGCGTGATCGGCGATGCCCGCGACGCGGGCTGCGCGTTCCGGCTGCCGATCGCCATCGACGGGGTTGTCCCCGGCTTCAAGGTCCGGCGCGGCCGGTTCGGGCAGGAGGAGCAGTACCGGCAGGCGGGCCCGGCCATCACGATCGGCACCGTCGGCGGCACCGACAGCCCCGTCGAGCTGCCCGTCGCGAGCCTGACCAAGCATGCCCTGGTCGTGGGGAGCACCGGCAGCGGCAAGACGACGACCGTCTTGGGGATCTTGCGCCAGCTGTGGGGCGAGCATCGCGTGCCGTTCCTGGTCATCGAGCCGGTCAACTCCGACGCCGACGACTACCGTATGCTGCGGCTCGAGCCGGGCTTCGAGGCCCTGGAAGTCATCACCGTCGGCGACGAGGGCGGCAGGCCACTGCGCTTCAACCCGTTCGAGGTGCCCGGCAACGTGCTCGTCGGTGAGCACATGGCCAACCTGCTGGCCTGCTTCACGGCGGCGTTCGGCCTGTGGGAGCCGCTGCCGTCCATCTACTCAGAGGCCCTGGCGCTGACCTACCTGCGCTCGGGCTTCCTGGCCTCAGAACGGGCCGACCCGACGTCTGGCGCCAGCCGCCGATGGCCGACGGCCGTGGAGTTCATGCGCGCGATGCGCGAGGTGACGGCCGACCTTGGCTACGCGGGCGAGGTCAAGTCCAACATCGAGGCCGCGTCGATCCGCCGTGCCCAGCAGCTCGTCCGCGGCGTGGCCGGGTCCGCGTTCTTGACCAGCGTGCCTAACGACATCGGGCGGCTGCTTGACCACCCCGTCATCATCGAGCTCAAGGCGCTCGGCTCCGGCGACGAGCAGGCCCTGATGATGGCGTTGCTGCTCAACGCCATCACCGAGCATTACCAGGCGGGGCGGGGCGCCAGCGCCGAGCTCGTCCACGTGACGGTTGTCGAGGAGGCCCACCGGCTGCTCGCCCGGTCCGAGGGCGGCAAGTCCGCCGAGGAAGCCCAGGCGAAGGAGAAGGCGGCCGAGGCGTTCGCCGCCACCCTCGCGGAGAACCGCAAGTACGGCGAGGGCGTGATCATCGCCGAGCAGCTGCCGACCAAGCTCGTGGCCGACGCCGTCAAGAACACCAACCTGAAGATCGTGCACCGGCTGACCGCCGAGGATGACCGCCGGTACGTGGGCGAGACGATGGGGTTCGACGAGTCGCAGCAGAAGTTCGCCACCCGGCTGAAGGTGGGCGAGGCGCTCACCTACAGCGACGAGTTCGCCGAGGCGGTCCAGGTTGCCATCACCCCGTCCCTGGCGGTCGCGCCGGGGACGAGGCTGCCGCCGGTTGAGCCGTCCGCCACGGCGCCGTTCGGGGCCTGCGCCCTGTGCCGGGCCCGCTGCCGGTACCGGGGCGCGGGCCTGGCGATGGTGGGCGACCCCGCCACCGTCGCCATGGTGCGCAAGTGGGTGCGGGACCTGGAGGAGCCCAAGCTGCCGGCCCCGGAGCACACGAGGCGCTGGCAGGTCCTGCTCGACGGGCTGCGGGCACACGTCAGCCGGTTCCCCGCGCTGCCGACAGCCGGCCCGGACCGAGACGACGTGTCGTTCTGCCTGTTCCTGCACGCGCTGGCCGTCCGGACCATGAAGTTCACTGACACCTGGCCGCGTGCGGTCGGCACCCGGCTCGGCATCATCCCCGCGGACGGCAGCCAGTGAGCGAGATGGGCCGCGAGCAGGTTCAGTCGCTGGAGCGCGAGGCAGCAGGCGGTGGCCTTGAGGTCCCCGGCTTCGAGCCGGGGGAGCTCGGCCCGGCCGAGCCGGAATCCGGCGCCGAGGCCGCGGACGGCGGGCCGTCCTTGCTGGGTGACGTCGCCGCCGGCGCCGAGGCCGGCAGCGAGCGGCTTGGCGCCGACGTCGCCTGGGAGGAGCAAGAGCCCGGCGAGGCGGGCCCGGCCGAGGCCGCCACCGACGCCCTGCCGGGCGAAATTGGCCAGGTCCCGGCTGACCTTGGCCAGGCTGCCGGGAGCGCGGAAAGAGACCTCTCCGGTGATCTCGGCCAGGCCGTCGGGAGCATGGAAAGGGACGTCTCCGGCGATCTGGGCCAGGCCGCGGGGGACGCCGCCGGGGCGGCCGAGTCCGCTGGCGCGGCCGGGCGGGTCGCGGCCGACGACGCGGGGGCGGCCATGCACGCCGCCGGCCAGGCCGGCGAGGGCATGGCCGGGCGGGCCGGCCGGGCGGCCGAGTCCCTCCTGCCGGACGGTGACGCCGCCGCCGGGCACCAGGCCACCGGGCCAGGGCCACGCGTCGAGCCGGGCCTGGCCCATGACGACACCGAGGCGAAGCCCGCCCAGTCCGGCGCGGAAGGACCAGGCCACCAGCCGGGCCTGCGGCTGGACACCCCGCAGGCCCCGGACCAGGCTCCAAGGTCCCAGCCGCGCTAGCTACCGGCCGGCCCGGCCCGGCCACCAGGCATGGCGGCCGATCAGCGCGGTCAGGCTGGGCGCGAAGAACATCGCCATCACGAACGCCGCCAGCGCGATGCCGCACGACACCGCGAAGCCCACCTGGGTGAGGACCTGGTTGCCCGCGAGGGTGAGGGACGCGAACGTGCCCGCCAGGATCAGGCCAGCCGACGCGATCGCCGGCCCGGCGTGGGACAGCGCGTGCGCGGCGGCCTGCCGCGGCGACATGCCCTCCCGCATCTGCTCGCGCAGCCGGGCGATCATGAGGATGTTGTAGTCAGTTCCCAGCGCGACGACGAACAAGTACATGTACATCGGCAAGATGAACACCAGCCCGGCTTGCCCGGCCAGGTTCTGGAACACCAGCACGGTCGCGCCCAGCGTCGCGGCGAACCCGAGTCCCACCGACAGCATCAGGTACCACGGCGCCACCAGGCTGCGCAGCAGCAGCCCGAGGATGAGCAAGATGATGACGGCCGCGACGGGGAACACCACCGAGTAGTCACGGTTGAGTGCCTGCTGGATGTCGGCGAACACCGCCGTCGTCCCGCCGACCAGCGCGAACGTTCCGGCCGGCGCGGCGGCGTGCGCGGCGGGACGCAACTGGCCCTTGACCAGGTTGACCGCCGCGGTGGACTCCGGATTTTGCGTGAGGAACACGCTGAACTGAGCGGTCGCCCCGTCCTTGCTCGTCACGGGGGCCGCGACCAGGCCAACGCCCGGCATCGACTTGAGCTTCCCGTCGAAGGAGGTCACGTCGGCGGCCGTCAGCGTCCCCGAGGTCGCGTGCAGGTAGACCAGCGTGGGATCGGTCTCACCGGGCGGGAAGCCCTTCTCCAGGGTGGTCAGGGCGGTCATCGACTCCGCGGTGGACGGGATGCCCGCCGACGACAGGTCGAACGTGGGCCGCAGCGACAGCGACCCGATCGCCAGCACGATCAGCACCAGGCCAGAGACGGCAGCGAACACCGCGGGCCGTCGGCCCAGGGCGCCGCCGATCGCCGCGAACCGCGCCCCCCGTGGCTCCCGCTGCCAGGCCTTCGACGGCCAGAACACCGCGGTCCCGATCAGCGAAACGACGGCGGGGATCAGCGTCAGGGCGGCGATCAGCGTGACGGCGACCGCGATGGCCAGCGTCGGGCCGAGCGACCGGAAGATGCTCAGGCTGGACAGGGTCAGCGCCAGGAAGGCCGCGATGACCACGCAGGCCGCCGAGGCGATGACCTCACCGATGCGGGTGACCGACTGGACCATCGCCTCCTTCTTGTCATCGCCCAGGCGCAGCCGCTCCCGGTAGCGGAACATCAGGAACAGGAAGTAGTCCGTGCCGATCCCGAACAGCACCACCAGCAAGATGGTGCTGTCTGAGCTGGTGGAGTTCAGGTTCAGTGCCTGGTTGACGTCGGAGATGAGGCCGGTCGCGACCTCGTAGGCGAGGCCGATCAAGACCAGCGGCATGATCGCGATGAGCGGGCTGCGGAAGATGATCAGCAGCAGCACCAAGATCAGCAGGAACGTGGCCGCCCCGACGATGGCCAGGGCCTTATTGCCCGACTGCGTGCTGTCGAGCTGCTCGGCCGCCGCGCCGGTCACGCCCTCATGGAGCCCGGTCCCGGTCACCAGCGGCTTGATGTCAGCCCGCAGCGCCTTGACCGCGTTGTTGGCCGCGGTGCCGCTGCCGTTGTTGACCACGCTGTTGTCCATCGCGACCGAAGCCGTCTGGACGAGCTTGTTTCCCGACGCCTGCCCGGCCGTGACGGCGAGGATATTGGGGATGTGCCTGGCGTTGAGCTCGGCCGCGACCTGCGCCACCGCCGCCGAGTTGGCGGGGGTCAGCGGGCCGCCGTCGGGCCGGGAGAACACGATGATCGCCGCGTCGGCGGTGACGTGGCCTTGCTGCGGGAACGCCTGCGACTGCAGCGTCGAGGCGCGGATCGACTCATAGCTGCTGGGCAGGAAGCTCGACTCGTTCGTCGTCGTCGGCAGGGCCGGCGCCGTGGCGATCACGGCGATCGCGACGACGATCCAGGCCGCGATCACCTTCCATGGGTTGCCCACCACGAACCGCGCGAGGGCCGGGAAGAACCCGCCCGGCTGGCTCCCGCTGTCCCCGCCAGCCGAGGGTCCCCCGGCCGAGCCCACCGCGTTTGTCGTGTCATACCGGCTCATCAACCAGCTCCCCGTTGTGCCTGCTGTGACGGTCTGCGAACTAAACCTAACAGTGGCCAATCCGGGTGGATTCGCCGGGATCCCCGTGTACGGCGGCTAGCGCGCCGGCGGCGCGTCATGCGACGATGCCGTGCGATGCAAGCATTCCCGAGCCGCGACCAGCCGGGTCAGCCGGCCCTCGGCGATCCGATCGGCCAGGCGTTCCTCGACGCGCAGGCCGGGCGGCCTGAGCCGCTGGTGGTCGAGCGGGATGACGGCTTCATCGCCGTGGACGCCATCGGCTACCTGGACGCGCTGGACGAGCGTGACCTGTGGGCGGTCGGGCAGCTGGCCGGCCGGGTCGTCGACGTCGGGGCGGGAGCCGGGCGCGCCGCGCACCTGCTGCAGGAGCGCGGCCAGCAGGTGACCGCGCTTGACACCTCGCCCGGCGCGGTGCGGGCCTGCCGCCAGCGGGGCATCGGTGACGTCTACCTTGGCTCGCCCCGGCAGGCCGCCGCCGACGGAATGGCCGCGGGCTTTGACAGCGCCCTGCTTCTCGGCAACAACATCGGGCTGCTCGCCAGCCGGGAGGCGGCGGGCCCGTTCCTGGCCGACGTCGGCGCGCTGCTGCGTCCGGGGGGCGTCATCGTCGGCACCGCGTCCGACCCCTACCAGACCGGCAACCGGGCGCACCTGGACTACCACGAGCGAAACCGCGAGCGGGGCCGCCTGCCCGGTCATGCGACGATCCGGGTCCGCTACCAGCGGCTGGCGACCGGCTGGTTCGACTGGCTCATCCCGTCTCCGGGGGAGCTTGAGGAACTTGCCCGCCCCGTCGGCTGGCAGATCACCGACCTGCGCCGCGGCCCAGGCCCTCAGTACGCCGTCGTCCTTGGCCGGATCGGCGGGTTAGGCCGGCTGGGCCACCCGGGCGGCCGACCAGCAGCGGACTATGTCACGCATCGACAGCACGCCCACCACCTCCTGGCCCTCGACCACCACGAGGTGCCGGAAGCCGCCCCGGATCATCGCTGCCGCGGCGTCCTGCATGGTCCAGTCCCGCGCCGCGAACACGACGTCCTGGGAGCAGTGCCCGGCGGCGACCTCAACGTCGGGGCTTTCCCCGGCGGCGACCGACAGCAGCAGGTCTCGCTCGGTGAGGATGCCGACCCCGGCGTGGTCCGGGTCCACGACGACCGCGGCTCCGACCTTGCGCGCCGCCATCATCCGCGCCGCCTCACGCAGCGTGTGGGCAGGCCCGATGGTTAGGACCTGGCTGGACATTCCGTCTTGGACCTTCATGGCGCTCCACCCTCGGGGCAGGGTTTCTCGCATCAGCGGATGCCTGTAGCCCGCTGGTGTACCCGTTTTGGGCGTAGCAAACACCCGCGGGCGCCCGGGTCCGGCCGGGGGTCATGACGGTGTTACCCGATCGGGCGTCATGACAAGGCCGCCCGCAATCGGTCATCCTAAGTGTGCGGGAGTGAGTGATGCGATGAAGCGGTGGCGCCGGCTATACAGCCCAGCGTTGGCCTGCGGCCGATTCGCCTTGGGGGGCCGCTCCAGGGGGGACTTGGGAGTCCCGGGTCATTGAAGGCCCGGGGCACCCGGGCTGGAGCGGCCGGCCGCGTCGCGGGCGAACGACGTGTACGGCACGATGTCGCCTGGGGTGATCACGCCGTCCTCGATGGCGCGGGCCAGCAGCGCGTCCTTGCTCGGCGCGGCCCGTCCGGTGGCCGCGTACTTGGCGCGCGCCCGGCTGATGTACTGCCGGACGGTGTTCTCGCTGATCGACATGCGCCGCCCGACCGATGCCTTCGACATGCCCTGGAACCACAGCAGCAGCGCCTGCAGCTCCTGCTCTGACAGTGCCGGCCGGGCCGGCCGCTGGTCGGCCAGGATCGCCCGGGCCTGCGAGCGGGTCACGTAGGGCCGGTCGGCGGCCGCCGCGAGGACGGCCTCGACCAGGTGGTCGCGTCCCTCCTCCTTGGAGATGTAGGCGTGCGCGCCGTTGTCCAGCGTGTCCATCACGATCGCCGGATCACTGTGCCCGGAGAAGGCCACTACCCGGTATCCCGCTGCCACCAGCCCGGGGATCTGCCTGGTGACCAGCTCGCCGGACAGCTCAAGGTCCAAGATGACCACGTCGGCCTGCGGCTGCGCCGAGGCGCGCAGCCCGGTCAGGTCACGTGCCGTCTGCACCAGCCGCACCCGCTGGCCGGGATCGGACTGTATCCAGGACGCCACTCCCTCGGTGACGACCGGATGGTCTTCGATGATCGCCACCGTCACCTGCTGGTCCATCGCGCCTCCGCCCAAAGTATGCCGCCGTCCTGCTGGTGCTCGATCGCGACCCCCATGTCCGCCGCGGGCAGCGGGATGAGGGCACCAGTGTCGGCCACGAAGCTGACAGCGATTCCGGCCGCGACTGCCGCCAGGGTAATACGCGCCTGGCTGCGCGCGGAGGTCAGGATCGCGATGGCCGCGTCGGTGATGACCCGCCGGGCCGAGGCGGGAACCGGGGGCAGCGGCCCGGCCGTCTCGATCTCGACGGCGACACCGCGCCGCTCGGCCACGTCGGCGCTCGCGTGCAGCTCGTGCACAAGCGACCCGGGAACCTCATCACCCTCGGCCAGCAGGCGGCGCAGCCGGGCCGCCTGGACCGCGCACCTGACCCGCACCTGCGGGTCGCCCGGGTTCGCCGTCCCCGCCGCCAGCTCCGCGACCACCGGGAGGGCGCTTTCCTGCAGCGCCAGCCAGCGGGCGTACCTGGCCGCCGCGATGAGCTCGGCGGTCGCGGCCCGCTCGCGCGCGGACGCCTCGCTCCGGGTCGCCGCGGCGGCCTGGCCCGCGGCGACATCCAGCATCCTGACCCCGCCGGCGACGACCACCTGGGCACCGGTCGACCAGGCCAGCACGGCCAGGAAGCCGGCCAGGTCGAGGCGGTTCAGCCCGTCCCACGCCTGCACGCCCAGGGTGGCCACGGCCGCGGCGGCGAGGAAGCAGGCCAGCTCACTGAACCGGCGGCGCAGCAGCACCAGCACGCACGTCCAGCCGGCGCTTCCCCACGACCAGTTGTCGGCCAGCATGTGGCCCGCTGGGCTGGCCACCGCCGATGCCGTGCTCGCCGCCACCGCGACCGCGGCTACCGCCCAGGCCAGCGGCAAGCTCGGCGTCCCGCGCAGCACCGCGACCGACCCGACGGTGATCGCCAGCGCCATGACCAGCCACATGGCGCACTGGAAGGCGAACGAGCCGTAGTCCGTCCGGTTGGCGAGCAGCTGCCCGCCCGCTCCGGCCAGATGCCAGAGTACGACGAGGAAGACCACGGCGATGGTGAAGGCCCGCTGGTAGCGCCCGGACAGCAGGTCGGTCGGCTGGATGGAGGTCATGCCGGCCAGCTCACGGTGACGGTCGTGCCCGCGCCGGGCTGGCTGGCGATCGCGGCCTGGCCGCCGACCTCACGCATCCGCCCGGTGATCGACTCGCGGATGCCACGGCGGGACGGCGGGATCGCGGCGGGGTCGAAGCCGCGGCCCTGGTCGGCGACCTTGATGACGGCCCAGCCCGCGCCGCCGCTGACGGTCACTTCCGCCTCGCCGGTTCCCGCGTGCCGCTCGACGTTGCGCAGCGCCTCGCCGACGCAGGCGGCGAGCTGGTCCGCGACTCGCGCCGGCAGCGTGACCGGGACGAGGTTCAGCCGCACCGCCAGGTCGCCGGTGCCGGCCGCGGCCCGCTCAAGCTCCGGGCCCAGGTCCGTCAGCGGCGCCCGCTCGTCAAGGACCGCCGGGGCGTCCGCCAGCCCCTGCAGCACGCGCACGTCCCTGGCCGCCTGCGTGGTCAGCGCGGGCGCTGGCCCGGCGAAGGCGCCCGCCGCGACCATGGTCAGGGTGGACAAGATGGTGTCGTGCAGCTGGCGGTGCTGCTCTCGCTCGTCCGCGCGCCGCGCCTCTTCGGCCCTGATCTTCCGCTCGGTCTCCAGGCTAGCGGCGACGATCACGTCGGCCTGCCGCGCGCCGCCGCGGATCACCGCCATCAGCCCGGCGGCGACAGCCGTCTCCACGACGAGCAGGAAGGCGCCGGTCAGGTGCCCGGCGCCGAGCCCGTAGCCGGTGACCACGATCGCCGCGCCGGGCAGCCCGAGCCAGGGCCGCAGCGCGATCTGCAAGGTGTACACCGACGTGCAGGCCAGCGGGAGCATCCAGGTCGTGTCCGCCTTGATCAGCACGTCCGGCACGAGGTGCTGCTGCGCCAGCGCCAGCGCCCCGATGACCACGGCGTCGGCGAGCACCAGGGTCGCTGACAGCCCGAACCGCCGCACCCGCCAGGCGAAGAAGACCGACCATAGGCACAGCCCGGATAGCGCCAGGCCCAGCCACCACCCGGACGTCTGCCTCGTCGCGGCCAGCAGGGCAATCGCGGTAAACAAGGCCGCGCCGCCGAGCCGCAGGGCCAGCGCGTACCCGCCGGCCAGCCACCGCAAGGCCCTGTCGGATGGCCCGGTCAGCCGGGGGCGCCGCTCCTGGCCATGGCGATCCGCGAAGGGCCTGCGGTGCCCTGCGATGGAATCAGCTGCCACCTCCACCGGACCAGTATGCGACACGACGATGGCACCGAACGTAACGTTTCAACATCTGGGACCCATGAGCGACTTGTGGCTCTTTCTTCCTGGTGAGCGTGGCTGCCCCGCGCCGCGGCGGCGCGGGGCAGCCGTCCCTTACAGCAGGCCAGAGCCCAGGTAGTCACCCGGTCCGCGGACGCCGGGCAGCACGAAGAAGTAGCCGCCACCGGTGGGCTGGATGTAGTCCACCAGCGGCTCTCCCGCCAGCCGGCCCTGGACCACCTGGAACTGCCTGGCGACGTCCTGCTGATAGCAGCAGAAGACCAGGCCCACGTCCAGGTTTCCCACGTCGTCGAAGCCGCGGTCATAGTTGTAGCCGCGGCGCAAGATCCGCGACGACGCGGTGGCGGCGGTCCGGGGGTTGGACAGCCGGATGTGCGCGTCAAGCGGGATGACCAGGCCCTGCGGATCGGCCTGGTAATCGGGGATATCCGCTTCGCTGCTGCCGTCGAGTGGCGCGCCCGAGTCACGGTACCGGCCGATCATCTGCTGCTGCTCCTGCAGCGACACCCGGTCCCAGAACTCCACCAGCATCCGGATGATCCGGATGACCTGGTAGGACCCGCCCTCGGTCCAGGCCGGCTCACCGCCGTCTCCGCCGTGCGTCCACAGCAGCGCGTCGGCCACGGCGGGATCGCTGACCTGCGGGTTAGCGATGCCGTCCTTGAACCCGAGCTGATTGCGCTGCGTGCCCGCGGGCCGGGGCGCGGCGTGGAACCCGTCGATCTTCCACCGCGCCTGCATCCCGCCCCGGGTGTGCTTGGCGATGTCGCGCAGGGCATGCATGACCGTATCGCGCGAGTCGGCGCAGATCTGCAGCGACACGTCGCCGTGCAGCGGCGAGGCGGCGGTGATCTGGTCGTCGGGGAATACCGGCATCGGCACCAGGCGGGCGGGCTTGCGGGCCGCGAGCCCGTAGCGCGCGTCGAACAGGGACGCGCCCACGGCCACGGTCACGGTCAGCCCGTCGGCGGGCACCACCGGGCCGAGCGTCCCGCTGTCGAACGGGATGGCCTGCACGTCCGCCGCCTGCGGCCGCCCGCCCGCGGTCAGGAACCTGATCCGGGCCGACAGCGCCCGCAGCAGCTCGCGCAACTCGCCCGACGAGCCCGCGATGACATCAAAGGAGCAGAACGAGGCCGCCTGCTGTTGCACGGTCACGATCCCCGCCTGGTGAGCGCCCTCAAAGGGGAACGTCCGCCCGGACGGCTGGGCGGCCGCGGAATCGCGTGCCTCGACGAACGCGGTCCCGGCGAAGGCCGCCGCCCCCGCGGCGGTGACCGCGGCGCCCCGCAGGAAGTCCCTGCGCCCGGCGCGCATCAGGCACCGTCCCTGGGCGTGAGGATGCCGGGAACCTGCGAGAGCGTCTCAAGCAGCGAGCCGAGGGCACCGTCGAGGCCTTCCCGCGCCGGGGTAGTGAGCCCGGCGACGGGGGTCCAGTGCCCGTCGGGGGAACGCTCGGCCAGCAGGTCGCCCTGCACCGTGGCCAGCTGCTGCCGCGCGGCGAGAAGCACCGCGGGAGCCAGGGAGCGCAGCAAGGGCGCCAGCACGCCGAGGATCTCGGCGGTGCCCTGCGTGTTGGCGTACGCGGTGGCCAGCGTGGTGCCTGAGCCGTAGTCCGCGGTGCCGGTCAGCTGGAACTCCAGGGCGTTCTCCAGGATCTCGTGGGTACGCAACGGCAGGTCACCGGGGTCGATCTCCTCACTGGGGAAGTCCGCGATCAGGCCGCTGACCGCGGATACCAGGCCCCGGGTCAGCGGCCGCACCCGCGCCGCGGGCTGGCCACCCCACAGGGCGTGCTCTATCGCGAAGAAGCCGGTCCAGCCCGGTGTCGCCGTCCCCTCGGGCAGTCCCCCCGCCATCCCGTCGATCTCCGGGTCGAAGTCGCCGAACGCGTTGTACGCGGCCCCGAGGCGCTCGTAGTCCAGGTGCGCGCTCAGCCAGTCCGACCTCGCCGCGGGCAGGTCACCGCGGGCCACGTCCGCGTCGAGCTTGCGGCAGGCGGCCAGCAGTCCAGGCAGCCGCGCGGCCACCCAGGTGGTGTAGGCGTGAACCGGGCCGGAAAGCGCGAGGTCGGGCAGCGGGCGGTTGCCTGCCGCGGTTCCCCGGGCCGTTCCCGCGACCTGAACGGGCCCGCTGACCCGGACCGTGGCGTCGGTCAGGACGCACCGCAGCGCGTAGCGCCCGGCGGCGAGCGCGGTGGCCAGCGGCTGGGTGCGGCCGTGGCCGAGTGACGGCAGCTCCGCCAGCACGTCGCCCGCGGCCGAGACCAGGTAGACGCTGGTGTAGCCGGGGGCATGGGAGGTCACGTCGAAGGTCACCGTCCCGGCGGTCAGGTGCCATCCCGCGCTCGCCCCGCACGAGGACGCGGTGATCGTTACGGGCACCGCAGCGCCGGCGGCGGCCGGCGCCGCGCTCGTGGTGACGAGCGCGGCACCGGCGCCGATGCCGACGGCGACCACCGCGCAGGCGACGGTCACCAGGTGTCTCATGACCAGATGTCGGTGATCGGGCTGGCGGTGGAGCTGTTGCCGACGGCGGCGAGGCCGTACATCTTCTCGATCGTGGCGAGGATGTTGTAGTGGTTGACGGTCTCGCTGTAGTGGCCGGTCGTCACGTCCTGCCCGACGATGATCGTCGGGATCTGGTTGTTCTCGGTGTAGTCGTCCTCATCCCAGGTGACGATGAGCAGGCTGTTGTTCGACTTAGCCCAGGTGGCGTAGGCCGACATGTTCTTGTTCAGCCAGGTGTCCGCCTCGGCGATGGTGCCGTCGTGCATGTCGTCGTCCAGGTTCGGGATGACGAACGAGACCGTGGGCAGGCTCGCGTAGTTGGCGGACGTCGGGAAGGAGGAGTACGGCAGCGAGTCCGAGGTCGGGACGTTGCTGAAGTTGATCCAGGGCGAGTGCTTGCGGGCGTACTCACCACTGGTGCAGGTGGTGGAGCCCGTCTTGGGCAGGCCCTCGGAGTAGCCCTTGAAGGTGTCTCCGGCGGCGAGCAGCTCAGAGCCGAGGTTGGCGGTGCTTCCCTCGCTGACCGGGCAGGCGTCGGAGCTGAGCCCGAAGGTGCTCCCGGCGAACAGCGCCATGTAGTTCGGCTCGCTCGGGTGGGTGATGGCGTAGGAAGACGTCATCAGCGCGCCCTCGCCAGCCAGCTGGTTCATGTACGGCGCCTGGCTGGTGTTGCCGATGATGTCGGAGTAGGAGTGGTTCTCCTCCATGACGATGACGATGTGCGAGGGGACGGGCAGGGTGGACGCGGTAAGCCTGGTGTGCGACGCGCTCGCGTGGGTGTGCGTAGCGGTCGCGGTCAGGGTGCCGACGGCCGCCGCGGCGGCGACCGCGATGGTAAGGGCGACACCGATGCGGGGTGACAGGCGCATGACTCTCCAAGTGCGCTCGCGGGGTACTGTCACCATCGACCATGACTAGTCGCGATGAATCATTCAGGGACACCGGCTTGCCCCTTAGTGAACGTTCCCGCGCCCGCGCGCCAACGACGGATCCATTCACCGTCATTCGCCGCCCTTCGCCGCCAGGCTTATCTCGTTCCTCACTGATAATCGGGAGCCACTCCTGTCAATGCGGCGCAGGCGCGGGCCATGATGCCATGTCGAAACGGTTGCGGGGACAACCACGATCGCATGGCAAAACGCGGCGATCGCGCCGGAAACGCTAGATCTGCTGGACCCGGCGCAGTGCCATGTGCCCGGCCTGACCAGCCAAGGCGCGCCATCCCCTGAACCGGGCCTGGTAGTCCGCCCCCCAGAGCAACAGCAGGGCGATCGTCAGGATGATCAGGGCGACACCCAGCACGCCGACCAGGTCATTGCTCCTCGAAGTGGTGACGTTGTACCCGCCTGGCAAGTTGCCCTTGTCCAGCTGGGCCTGGAGCGCATGCTGGAGTTGCGGCCCCTGGCCGGAAGCCCATGACGCCTCAAGCCGCTTGCCGCTCTTGGTGATGATCTGGATCGTCTGGTTCCCGTCGGAGATCAGCCCGCGGTTGACCTGGCCCTGATTGATGAGAGAGGCGACCTCGGACGCAGTGGCCTGCCGGTAGGAGGCTCCGGAATCCGTGTGGTCGAGCACCAAAAGCAACGCCAGCACCGCAACCGCGGTCAACAGCAGCGGTACCAGGAAAAAGCGCCTGAGCCTCATCTCTGCCCACTCCCGTAGTGTCGCGGTCTGCAGGGTGAACGCTTCACCGAACGGAATGTGTTCCTCGGCAATGGCAACGCGAGTAGTCCCGGCGCCCGCCGCATCAAAACGCGGGCGCGACGGCGGCTAGCCGTGAGCGATGGAGAAGCCGACGATGACCGCGGCCGAGACCACCACGTGCCCGGGCGCCAGGTCCTCGCCGGCCGCGTCGCCGCCGCTGTAGCCATGGCCTCGGTAGAGCTCGGCGCGGGAGTTCTCGGGGTCGACATCGTCGACGTGCACCACCGGCCCCAGCCGCACCCCGGCTGCCTCGGCGTACAGGGCCGCCTTGTCCCGGGCCGCGCCCACCGCCTTCTTGCGGGCCTCGGCCCGCATGCCGGGCTTGGCGGCTACGTCGAAGTCGACCCCGTCGATCTCGTTCGCTCCCGCGTCGACCAGGTTGACCAGGAGCTGCTGGACGCCATCGAGGTCAGTGGACTGGACCGCGAACGACGCCGTGCACTGGTAGCCGAGGAACTCGCGCCGGTTGCCGGCTGAGCTCCACGTGCTTCTCAGCCCGAGCATCGAACGCTCGACTCCGCTATCGGGAACCGAGTGCCCGCGCAGCACCTCCCGTACCGCGTGCACCGACTCGCTGGCCCGGGCGAACGACTCGGCTGGGGTCTTCTCCAGCCTGATGACCTTGAACCGGATCCTGACCAGGTCCGGCACCGCCTTCACGCTGGCCGCGCCGTACGCTGCCACGCCCCACGGATGCTCAATCATCTGCATGACACTCATCCAACCAGCCCAGTCCCGCCCAGACGTCGCGAACCGCGCCCGATCCAGGCAGTCCGGATGAGTAGTTCCCGTGGTCGCCTGGTTTGATGGATGCCAGACCCGGTAGCTAACCCCGTTGCTGTGGGAGGCATGGTGGTGAATTCCTGGTCCGGTCAGCGGCTGCCGCACCCACCGCGGCGGCTTCCGGTCGCGGGGGACTTCCTCGCGGTCCGCCCGCGGACGCCAGCGCAGAGCATGATGAGCCACGCGGACCTCGGGCCGCTCTACGAACTGAAGCTGTTCGGGCAGCGGGTGGTGCTGGTCAACTGTGCGGAACTGGCGGCCGAGCTGTGCGACGAGAGCCGCTTCAGGAAGGCGCTCCCCGCGGCGGTCGCGGCGCTGCGGGCGTTCGTCGGTGACGGGCTGGTGACCGCGTACAACGACGAGCCGAACTGGCGCCTGGCTCATGACCTGCTCGTGCCCGCGTTCACCCAGGGCGCCATGCGGCGCTACCACCCGGTGATGGCGCAGGCGAGCGGCGAGCTGCTCGCCCGCTGGGACAGGGCCACCGGTCCCGTGGACGTGCCGGGCGACATGACCCGCGTGACGCTGGAGACGATCGGGCGGGCCGGGTTCAGCCAGCCGTTCGGGTCATTCGAGAGCGCTGGCCAGCATCCCTTCGTCGCCGCGATGGTGGCGGTCATGGCCGAAGGACAGCGGGCCGCCCTGATGGCGGCGGTTCCCGGCGCCCGGATCTTCGCCCGGGCCGCCGAGCGCTCCTACCGGCAGAAGACCAGTTACCTGTGGGACTTCATCGACGACATCATCGTCCGCCGCAGGACCCAGGGCGGCGACGGCCCGGACGACCTGCTGGGCCTCATGCTGAACGCCGTCCACCCGGAGACCGGCGAGCGCCTCGACGACCAGAACATCCGGTACCAGATCCTGACCTTTCTTGTCGCCGGACACGAGACCACCTCAAGCGCCTTGTCCTTCGCCCTGTACTACCTCGCGAGCAATCCCGCCCTCGCGCGGCGGGCGGTCGAGGAGACCGATATCGTGCTGGGAACTGACCCCGACGCGGTGCCCTCGTACGAGCAGGTGCCCCGGCTGCGTTACCTGCGGCGAGTGGTGGACGAGTCGCTGCGGCTATGGCCGCCCGCGCCGGGGTTCGGCCGTGAGCCCCGGGGGACCACCGTCATCGGCGGACGGTACACGATGACGCCGGAGGATCACGCGGTCGTGCTGCTCCCGCGGGTCCACCGTGACCCGGCGGCCTGGGGGCCGGACGCGGAGGAGTTCAACCCGGACCGGTTCCTGCCTGAGCACACGCGCGGGCGGATGCCGCACGCGCTCAAGATGTTCGGCACCGGCGAGCGGTCCTGCATCGGACGCCAGTTCGCGCTGCACGAGGCCGTGCTCGTACTCGCGCGGCTGCTGCGCCGCTACGAGCTCGCGACCGAGCCCGGCTACCAGCTCAGGGTGGCCGAGCGGCCCACCCTGATGCCCGAAGGACTCCGGCTGCGGCTCACGCCCCGGGCTCCCCGTCCTCGCTTAGCCCGCACCGGCCGCGGGCCCGTGATCGTCAGCGTGTCGGCGCTAGAGAGCGAGACCGGTGAGCGCGGCTTCTGCGCATTCGTCGTCTTGCCCGGGCATCATTCCGCCGCTGACCGCCACCGCGCCGAGGACGGTGTCCCCCTGCCGGAGGAGCACCGCGCCGGCGCCCGCCAGGATGGGCACCCGCACAGCCCGGTCCAGCTGGGCGAAGAAGGCAGGGGTCTTCTCCTGCATCTCGCGCAATGCGGCGCCGTCGCGGCGGAAGAGGGCGACGCTGGCCGCCTTAGTCTCGGCGATCCGGGCTGAGAGCGGCGCTGCGCCGCTCATGCGGCCCAGGGCCTGCAAGTGTCCGCCCTCGTCGACGACCGCGACCGTGACCAGTGCGGCTATCGCGGCGGCGCGCTCGTGTGCGCTGGTGACGACTGCCTGAGCCTCGAGGAGCGTGAGCGGCATTGTGACCCCTTTGCTTATGTGGACATCTGTCCTTGCATGAACAAGCGTATAGTCATGGAAAGTCGCAGCGCAAGCACGCGAAGCTAGAATGAGCGGGCGATGGACGACACCACCCCGGAAGGTCTCCCGGCTGGCCCTCGCCGCCCGAACGCGCGCGGGCAGGGGGATCGGCTGCGGGAGGAGATAATTTCCGCCGCCGCGCGGATGCTCGGCGACCTAGCCGACGACGAGGCTTTGTCGCTACGTGCGGTCGCACGGGCGGTGTCGATCTCCCCCACCTCTGTGTACCTGTACTTTCCAGACCGTGATGCGCTCGTCGCGGCGACCATGCAACGCTGCCACGCGGAGATGCTCCGGGCTGCGGATGAGGCCGAGGTCGCACAGCAGGACCCCGCTCTCGGCTTGCGTGCACGGATTCTGGCCCAGGCGGCCTGGGTGCAGGAGCACCCGGGCATCTACAAGGTGATGCACGAGAGCAAGGTCGGCATGCCCTTCAAGGAGGCCGCGTTCACGCGCACTACGGCGGCGGTGCAGCGTTGCATGGACGCCGGAGTTGCCGAGCCAGGGGACGCCGCCACCGTCGCACTCGATCTCCGGACGGCCGTCATCGGCATGCTGTCCCTGCGGATCAATGAGCCTGACCTGCCCTGGCCGCCCTTCCCCGAGCAAGCCGACCGATTCCTGTCCAAGCTCGTCGGACTCGCGCCGCGAAGAGGACAGACGACTGCTCCGCAAGCGAAGTAGCCCTTGTGGCGCTAAGCGGGACGGCTGGCGCGCAGCGAGAACATCAGCGGGACGCGGGGGTGGCCCGGCGGGAAGCGGTATTCGTCGCCATGGCGCTGGAGTGACTCGAACCGCTGGAAGGCGTCGAAGTCGTGCTCGTGCAGGAAGTCGATCCGCAGGCCCGCCGCCGCCAGCGCCGTGACGACCTGCCCGAGCTGGTGCTGGAACTCGACGTTACGGGTGTGAGCCAGGGCCGGGCCGTCGGTGTAGGTGAATGGTTCATCCCACACCTGGGGCTGGTCGTCGAAGTAATCCCTGACGACGGTCGCGCCCTGGGCGTCGTCAAGCACCTGCGCGAACGGGTGCCCCTCGACCAGGTACAGGAACCCGCCCGGCGCGAGCAGCCCGGCCACCACCGCCGCCCAGCGGGGCAGGTCGGGCAGCCAGACCAGCGCCCCCGTCCCGGTGTAGACGACGTCGAAGCGCCGCCGGCCCAGGGCGGCCACCGCGTCGTACACGTCGGCCGTGACGAAGGAGGCGTCGATGGCCAGGTCGGCGGCCAGCGACCGGGCCGCCTCGATCGCGGGCGCGGAGAAGTCGAGGCCGGTCACCAGGGCGCCGTTCCTGGCCCAGGACAGGGTGTCGAGTCCCACGTGACATTGCAGGTGCACGAGCCGCTTGCCGGTCACGTCGCCGGCCTCGGCCGCCTCGAACGAGCGAAGCGAGCTACCACCGCTCCTGAACCCATCGAGATCATAGAACGCGCTGGCCAGGTGCACCGGCACCCGGTCATCCCAGTTGGCCAGGTTCAGCTCGCGCCAGTCGAGGCCCTCGCCCTCGGTCACGCCGGTACGGTCTCGGGATCCAGGCGCTGGCGGTACAGGCCGGCGACGCGGAAGGCCAGGTCCAGCGACTGGCTGCGGTTGAGGCGGGGGTCGCACGTCGTCTCGTAGCGGTAACCCAGGTCGCTCTCGGCGATGTGATGGCCACCGCCGATGCACTCGGTCACGTCCTCGCCGGTGAACTCGATGTGAATGCCGCCGGGGTGCGTGCCCAGCGCGCGGTGCACCTCGAAGAACCCGGCGACCTCGTCAAGCACGTCGTCGAAGTACCGCGTCTTCTGGCCGGTGGCCGCCTCCACCGTGTTGCCGTGCATCGGGTCGCAGACCCAGACCACGCCGGCCCGGCTCGCGGACACCTTCTCGACCAGCGGCGGCAGCGCCTGGCGGATCCGCCGCGCCCCCATCCGGGTGGTCAGGGTCAGCCGGCCAGGCTCCTGGTCCGGGTCGAGGGCCTCGATCAGCTCGAGCACGTCCTCGGCCGAGGCATCCGGGCCGACCTTGACCGCGACCGGGTTGCGGATCTGGCGGGCGAAGGCGACGTGCGCGCCCCGCGGGTCGCGGGTACGCTCCCCGATCCACAGCAGGTGCCCGGACAGGTCGTAGGCCTGCCCGCTGCGCGCGTCGGTCCGGGTCAGCGCCCGCTCATAGTCAAGCAGGAGCGCCTCGTGGCTGGAGTAGAACTCCACCGCGCGAAACTCCCGCGGGTCGGCCCCGCACGCGTGCATGAACGTGATGGCCCGTTCGATCTCGTTGGCCAGCTGCTCGTAGCGCTGCCCCGCCGGGCTGCTGGCCACGAAGTCCTGGTTCCAGGCGTGCACCTGGCGCAGGTCGGCGTAGCCGCCGCTGGCCAGGGACCGGCACAGGTTCAGCGTGGCCGACGCGCACTGGTAGGCCTCAAGAAGCCGGCCGGGGTCGGGGGTCCGGGATGCGGCGGTGAACTCGATGCCGTTGACCGCGTCGCCCCGGTAGACGGGCAGCTCCACGCCCTCGCGGACCTCGGTGGGCGCCGACCGCGGCTTGCCGAACTGGCCCGCCATCCGGCCCACCTTCACCACGGGAACGCTGGCGGCGTAGGTGAGGACGACGGCCATCTGCAGGAGCGTCTGGAACTTGCCCCGGATGCTGTCGGCCGTCGCGCCGGCGAACGTCTCCGCGCAGTCACCGCCCTGCAGCAGGAAGGCCTCGCCCCGGGCCACCGCGGCCAGCCGCTCCTTCAGCCGGTCACACTCGGCCGCGAGCACCAGCGGCGGCAGGTCCTCCAGGCGATGCACCACCGCCGCCAGGCGATCACGGTCGGGCCACTGGGGCTGCTGAAGCGCGGGAGATGTCACACCGATCAGGGTACGTGCCGCGACCGCGCCTCGCTCCCGCCATTACCTGGCCCGGTCGGTCGCCATGAAATTCGCTCGCGAGGCCAATGCCGTTGCCGGCAGAATGTCGGGATGAGCCAAGCCAGTGAGAAAACCGGTGCCCTGACCGCTGCCCTGATCGTGGCAGGGGAGCAGGCCGCCGAGCCGGTGATCTCGCCGGATGGCCGGTGGGTGGCCTGGACCACCTCCGCGCTGACCCGGCAGGGACCGCCGGTCAGCAAGCTGTGGCTCGCGCCCGTCGGCGGCGAGGCGCCCCCCGTCCTGCTCACCGAGGGCAGCGTGCGGATCCAGCTGCCGGCCTGGTCGCCGGATTCGGCCTGGCTGCTTTACGTCGCCGGGGCCGAGGTCCGCCGTCTTGGGGTCACCCCGGCCGGGCCGGCCGGGTCCGCCACGACCGTGCTGCGCTGGAGCGGGGAGATCTCGGGGCTGGTCCCGCTGGCCGGTGGCCGGCTGGTCGCCATCGCGGCCGGCGACGAGCTGACCGACGACGATGAGCGCCGTAAGGCCCAGGGTGATGACGCGATCGTGTGGTCCGAGCGGGCAGTACGCCAGCACTGGGAGTGGCACCGGCTACGCCTGCTCGACCTGGCCACCGGCGAGCTCGCCGTGGTCCCTGGGCTGGCCGGGCGGCACGTCGTCGCGGTGGCGCAGCGGCCAGACGGCGGGCCGCTCGCGGTCATCAGCTGGGAGCGCCCGGAGTACGAGCCGGGCGTCTTCACCAGCAGGCTCCACCTCGTCGGCCTGGATGACGGCAGCCAGACGGACCTGGGCGCCACTGGCCCGGAGGCGTCCTTTCCCGCCTGGTGGCAGGGGACCGATGGCTGGCACCTCGCCTGGCTGGCCCTGGTGCCGCCCGCGAACAGCGCCGCCGTGCTCGACGTTGCCGTCCGCGCCGACGGGACCGCGGCGGGTGAGCCGGGCGACCTGACCGCCTCGATGACCGCCTGCCCGGCCGAGCTCGTGGCCGTCACCGGGGGCCCGCCAGCGGCACTGTTCGCCGAGGGGCTGGACACCGCCTTGTACCGGCTGGACCCGGTCGGCCGCTCGTTTCGGCGGCTGGCCGGCTGGAACGGCCAGGTGACCGCGCTCAGCGTGAGCCAGGACGCCGCCGCGATCGCGGTGCTGGCCAGTACGGCCTACACCGCCCCCGATGTGAGCGCGGGCCCGCCCGATGGCCTTATCCGGGTCAGCGACACCCGCCCGGAGCTGCGCGGCATCGACTGGGGCACGCAGGAGCGGCTGTCCTGGCGGGCCGCCGACGGGCTGGACCTTGACGGCCTGCTGATCCTCCCGCCGGGCCGCGGCCGGGGTGACGGGCCGTTCCCACTGGTGATGGTGATCCACGGCGGCCCCGATAGCCGCTGGGCCGATGAGCTCCAGCTGAGCTGGGGGCAGTGGGGCCAGTGGCTGGCCGCCGCCGGCTACGCGGTGTTCTGCCCTAACCCTCGCGGCGGCCAGGGACACGGCCGGCCGTTCGCCGCCATGGTGGCCGGAGCGGTCGGCCAGGACGAGTGGACCGATGTCCTGGCCGGCCTGGACGCCTTGGTGGCCGACGGGGTAGCGGACCCGGCCCGGCTCGGCATCGCCGGCGGGAGCCACGGCGGGTTCATCGCTGCCTGGGCGGTCACCCAGACCAGCCGGTTCCGCGCGGCGGTGATGGTCGCGGGCATCGCCGACTGGGCCATCCAGGTCGGCGTCGGCGAGCAGGGCCGGGTGGAGGCCGCGTGGAGCGGCAGCTTCGGCTGGGAGGGACCTGGCCCGCATCGGCACGACCAGCTCAGCCCCATCTGCTACGCCGGAGGTGTCGCCACCCCCGTGCTGATCGTGCACGGCGAGAACGACACCAACGTGCCCGTGGGCCAGGCCCAGTACTTCCACCGGGCGCTCACGCACTTTCAGGCCGAGCACGAGCTGGTGATCTACCCGCGGGAGAACCACCACCTCGCCGAGCGGGCCCACCAGATCGACCTCCTGGAACGCATCAGGTCCTGGTTCGACCGCTGGCTCGCCCGCCCCGCCGGCAGCGAGCCGCGATCGAACCCCCACCATGACTTAGGCGTCTCGCCGCTGCAGCCACCAGCCGCCCGCCAGCAGCAGGACGGCCGGGTAGACGGCGACGATGGCGAGCTCCAGCCAGGGGGACCAGGCGAAGCCCGCTACCGGCTTGACCGCGGCGAGGGAGTTCCCGGCGATCAGCTCGGGCAGCAGCCTGCCCAGGCCGCGGCCGGCGGCCACCCCGAGGATGAGCGGCAGCACGAACAGGCCGCCAACCAGGGTCGCGACCGTCGCCGCGCCGTGCCGGACCAGCGCCCCGACGCCGAGGCCGATGAGGCCGGTGAGCGCCAGGTAGGCGCCCGTCATGAGGACGGCCCGCAGCACCTCGGGTGAGGCCAGCGACGGGTGCGGGACCGAGGCCCGCAGCACCGCCGTCCCGCCCAGGAAGGCGGCCAGCACGGCGGCCTCGCCGGTGGCGAGGAACACCGCGCCCCAAACGAGCGCCTTCGCCGCCAGCACCATGCCCCGGCGGGGGATCGCGGCGAACGTCACCGCGGCCATGCCCGAGTCGAATTCCCCGGTGATCGCCAGCGCCCCGAGCACGCCGGTGATCAGCTGGCCGAGCACGACGCCCGCGAGCATGTTGCTCGTCGGGTCGCCGCCCGGATTGCGGGTGTTGTACGCGGCGAGCACGCCACAGGCCGCGGTCGCGATCATGCCGAGGAGCAGCGTCGCGCCGATGGCGGGCAGGCTCCGCGCCTTGCGCGCCTCCATCGCGACCGCCTGCCGGAACGTGTACCTGGTCATGCGGGGCTCCCTCCTGTCAGGGTGAGGAACGCGTCCTCCAGCGAGCCGCCGGCCCGGGCCGCCAGGTCGGTGGCGGTCGTGTCGGCCAGCAGCCGCCCGTGGCTGATGACGATCAGCCGGTCGGCGGTCAGCGCCATCTCGCTGATCAGGTGGCTGGAGACGAGCACCGTACGGCCTTGGGCCGCCAGCGACCGCAGCCGGGAGCGCATCCAGTGCACGCCCGCCGAGTCCAGGCCGTTGAGCGGCTCATCGAGGATGAGCAGCCCGGGGTCGCCCAGCAGGGCGGCGGCCAGGCTCAGCCGCTGCGCCATGCCCAGCGAGTACCCGCCGGCCCGCCGCCGCGCCGCGTCGGCCAGCCCGACGTCGCTGAGCACCTCATCGACCCGCCGGGCCGGGATGTCGCTCGCGGCGGCCAGCGCGAGCAGGTGTGCCCGGCCCGTGCGGCCCCGCTGGAACGTGCGGGCCTCGACCACCGACCCGACCGTGCGCAGCGGCCAGCGCAGGGACCGGTAGGGCACCCCGCCGATCAGCGCGGTCCCGGCGTCGGGACGGGCCAGGCCCAGGATGAGGCGCATCGTGGTCGACTTTCCCGAGCCGTTCGGCCCGAGGAAGCCCGTCACCATGCCCGGCCTGACACCGAAGGTCAGGCCGTCGACGGCGGCCCGTCCGTCGTAGCGTTTCGTCAGGCCGCGAACTGTCAGAGCACTATCTGAGGTCATGCACCGAACGCTAGGAGCCGGGCCGCTGCCGGGGCGTCGCCTGACGGAGCCAACTTCCGGTGCCCGCGTAGTACTCCAATATGACAACCGTGGGGTGACGCCGGGGGGCGGCCAGCCCGCTTACCCTCGCAGTGTGATGAACGTGCTGCGCCAGGTGCTGGCCGGCCGGGACGGGGAGCCAGCGTGGCGCTCGCCGCGCGGCCGGCGGCTGGCCTATGCGGCGGCAGGCGCTGGCTATGCGCTGATCGCCGGGTCCACGCTGGCCGTCGTAGCCACGGGGACGCGCTCCGGGCCTGGCGCGCTGGCCTGGCTCACCGCCGAGCTCGTGGTCGGCCTGGCCCTGTTCCTGCTGCCCCGGTTCCCCACGCTCGGCTGGTGCGTCGCTTGGCTCGCCATGCTGGCCGGCCCGCTGATCAGTGGCCTGAACCGGGTGGACACCGGCTACTACCTCGTCGCGTCGATCGCGCTCGTCGTGGCCGGGCTGCGCTACGGGGCGTCGAGGCTCGCCTGGATGACCATCCTCACGCTGATTCCGGTGTGGCTGTGGACCGCGCCGCTGCTTGCCGGGGCCGCGGGCGGCGGGCTCCCGCTCGCGCTCGCCCGCGCGCCCGACTGGTCCTACCCGGTTCGGGTGACCATCGTGGTGGCCGTGCTGTCCGCGGTGGCCTACGGGGCCGGACGGTGGCGGCGCGACCGGGCCGCCCTCGACGCGCAGGCCGATGAGGTCCAGCGGCAGGCGGCGGAAGCTCAGCGGCAGGCGGCGGAGGCCCAGCGGGCGGCCGCCGACGCTCGCGAGCAGCGTGAGCGCGGCGCCGTCCTGGAGGAGCGGGCGCGGATCGCGCGGGAGATGCACGACGTCGTGGCCCACCACATGTCGATGATCGCGGTGCAGGCCGAGACCGCGCCGTACCGGATCGCCGGGCTGCCTGCGGGCGCCCAGGCGGAGTTCGCGGCGCTCAGCGCCTCGGCCCGTGAGGCGCTGACCGACATGCGCCGCCTGCTCGGCGTCCTGCGCAGCTCGGTCGAGCCGGGCGGCGGGGGAGAGCCAGGCGGCGAGCAGGCGCTGGACCTGCTGCCCCAGCCGGCCCTCGCCGACGTGGACGCCCTGGTCGACAGTGCCCGCCGGGCTGGCGCTGATGTGACGCTGGAGATGTCCGCGGCCGAGGGCCAGGTCCCCCCGGTGGTCGGCCTGGCCGCCTACCGGATCGTCCAGGAGTCGCTGTCCAACGCCGGACGCCATGCCCCCGGCGCCCCGATCCGAGTGGCGGTGCACGAGGGACCGCTGCACCTTCGGGTGGACGTGGATAACGGCCCCGCCCGCCGGCCGGCCACGGCCACCTCCCCGGGGGGCAGCGGGCACGGGCTGGCCGGGATGCGGGAGCGGGTGGCGCTGCTCGGGGGGCGGCTGTCGGCCGGGCCGCGGGCCGATGGCGGGTTCGCGGTGCGAGCGGAGCTTCCGGTGCGAGCGGAGCGTCCGGTCCAGGCGGAGCGTCCGGTCCAGGCGGAGCTTCCGGTCCGAGCGGAGCGTCCGGTCCGGGCCGGGCTTCCGGAGCGGGACCGGCCATGATCACCTGCCTGATCGCCGATGACCAGGCGATGGTCCGGGAGGGCTTCGGCGCCCTGCTGGGGGCGCAGGACGGCATCTCGGTCGCCGGGCTGGCCGCCGACGGCGCGCAGGCGGTGCGGCTGGCCCGCGAGCTTAAGCCGGACGTGGTGCTGATGGACGTGCGGATGCCGGTGCTCGACGGGCTGGCCGCGACCCGCGAGCTGCTGCGCACGGGCGACAGCGGGCCCCGCGTCCTCATGCTGACGACGTTCGACCTCGACGAGTACGTGTACGAGGCGCTGCGCGCCGGGGCCAGCGGGTTCCTGCTCAAGGACGCGCCCGCCGCCGAGCTTGTCCACGCGGTGCGGGTGGTCGCCGCGGGCGACGCGCTGCTCGCGCCGTCGGTGACGCGGCGGCTGATCGCCGACTTCGCCCAGCAGGCCCGCCGCCCGGCCGGCCCGCAGGCGGCCGCGCTCGACCAGATCACGGCGCGGGAGGCGCAGGTGCTCGCGCTGATCGCCCGCGGGCTTTCCAACGCGGAGATCAGCGCCGAGCTGGTCATCGCCGAGCAGACCACCAAGACCCACGTGGGCCGCATCCTGATGAAGCTCGGGCTGCGCGACCGCGCCCAGGCGGTCGTGTTCGCCTACGAGTCCGGCCTCGTCAGCCCCGGCCAGTGAGCACCGTCAGCCCGCGGAAGGGCCCATGGAAAGGCCCACGGAGGAGTCCACGGAGGTAAGGACTTCGCCGAGCACGCCGAGGAGCTCATCCGCGTGGCCGGCGTTAAAGGGGAGCGGCGGGCGGATCTTCAGGATGTTGCCCGCCGGGCCGGTCGCGCTGATCAGGACCCGGCGGTCCCGCAGGCCGTTGACGATCCGCGCGGCCAGCGCGGCCGACGGCGCGCCCGACAAAGGGTCGATGACGTCGACGCCGAAGTAGAGCCCGACACCGCGCACAGAAGACAGCACAGAAGACCCGGCGGCCACCTCGGCCAGGCCCGCCAACAGGTGAGTCCCGGTCGCGGCCGCGTTGGCCTGCAGTCCCTCCTCTTCGATCACGTCGAGGACGGCTGATGCCGCGGCGACGCACACCGGGTTGCCGCCGAAGGTGTTGAAGTAGCGCACCTTGTGCCCGAAGTCGTCCAGGACAGGCTGCCGCGCCACCAGTCCCGCGATGGGCAGCCCGTTGCCCATCGGCTTGCCCATCGTGACGATGTCAGGCGCCAGCCCGTGCCGCTGGTAGCCCCACAGGTGATTGCCCGTGCGGCCGAAGCCGGACTGCACCTCATCGGCGATGTACAGCCCGCTCGCCTGGTGCACCACGTCAAGGGTGGGGCGCAGGAGCCCGGCCGGGTCAGGCAGCACCCCGTCGGACGACAGCACCGAGTCGGCCAGGAACGCGGCCAGGCCGATGCCGCGCGACCGCAGGTCCGCGATCGCCGCGGCGACCTGATCGGCGAACGCGGCGCCGGCGTCATCCCCCAGCGACGGGTCCGGCGCCGGGACGGTCGCGATGTGCGGGCCGACGGGGACACCCGCGCCGAGGCTGGGGGACGCCTCGGCGACCGCGGCCGTCACCCCGTGGTAGGCGTTGGCGGTGACGATGACGCCGGAAGACCCGGTCACGTGCCGCGCGATCCGCAAGGCCAGGTCGTTGGCCTCGCTGCCGGTGCAGGTAAACATTGCCCGGTCCAGGCCCTGGTCGTGGGAGGCGAGCAGCCGCTCGGCGTAGTCAACCACGCCGGTGGTCAGGTACCGGGTGTGCACGTTGAGCGTCGCGGCCTGCCGCGCGATCGCGGCGACGACCCGCGGGTGGCAGTGCCCGACCACCGGGACGTTGTTGTAGGCGTCGAGGTAGGGCTGGCCGGCGTCGTCGTAGAGGTACACGCCGGCGGCCCGGCTGAAGCTCACCGGCCGGTCGTAGAACAGCCGGTACCCGGGGGCCAGCACCGCCTCCCGCCGCTTCACCAGGTCCCGCAGCCCGGGCTCGAGTGATGCGGCCCCAGCCGAGTCGAAGCCGTTGACCATGCCAGACGCGTCCACCATTAACCTCCGAGAAGAAGTCGTCACGGGCCAAAACCGCAGGCCGCCCGCAGCCGGTCGACGACCGCCCACCCGGGAATGTCGCTGTAGGCGGCGAAGTGCTCGATCGCCTGCCCGGTGCGCCGCAGCAGGTACCCGGAGTTAGCGGGCTCGGCCGCCGCGTTCCACTGGCTGACGATGATCCGGGTGGCCAGCCGCAGCTCGATGAAGTCGCGGACCAGCGGCAGGTCAGCGGGGCGCAGCGGGTCAACGGCGTGATAGCCCGCGACGACGTCGAGGGCGCCGGCCAGGAGGTCGGGCGGGCCGGCCCCCAGCTGGTAGCAGGCCGCGACGGCCACGTCCATCGCGACCGGACCGGTCAGGCTGTCACCGAAGTCGAGCACGCCGCACAGCGCCGTGCCGTCTGCCGACACCAGCAGGTTCTCCCCGTGGAAGTCGGTGTGGATGACCTGCACCGGGACGAGGGCCAGCGCCGGGGCCAGCTGCGAGTCGAACCGGTCAAGCAGCGCCAGCAGCCGGGCGCGCGGCTCGACGGACGGCAGCGCGGCGAGCTTCGCCCGCAGCTGGGAGAAGTTCTGCAGGTCCCACTGATGCGTTCGCCGGGCGGCCGGATGGGTGAAGTCGCGCAGCGCCCGGCTGAGCCGGGCGAGCGTCGCGCCGATGTCTCGGCGCAGCGCCGGGGTGGAGGAAACCTGCGCCAGCAGCCGCCCGTCAAGGAACGTGGTCATCCGCACCAGCCTGCCGCCGGCGATGACCTCGGCGGCCCCGCTGCGCGCCGGGATGACCCGCTGGACCGGCAGGTCAGGCGCGGCGGCGGCCAGGTGCAGGAGGATCGCGGTCAGGAAGCTGGGGCCGGGATCGGGGGCCGCGGGCGCGGCCGACACCCGCAGGAACCGGATCGCACCGTCGCGGCCGGCCAGGCGGAACACGTCGTCGTGCTCGGCGGGCAGCCGGGTGGCCGTGGCCGTGACCTGGTAGAGCTCGGCGGCGACCCCGGCGGCCTGAGTTTCCGACATACGGGGCAAAACGGTCACGTGGTCCATGGTAGCGAGCGGGCCGCGTCAGTACCGCGTGCCGTCGGGCAGGGCCGGATGGACCACCCACAAGACCCGCGCCGGGCCGCCGGTGGCGCGAAACGAGTGCGCCGCCCCGGCCGGGAAGGTGAAGGCGTCCCCGGCGCCCAGCGTGACGAGCTCGGCCTCCAGCACGATCTCCACCTTCCCATTCATAACGAACACGAATTCCACGTCCGCCGGCAGGCTGTAGGGCTCGTCCCCGCTCCCGCCCCCCGGCTCGATGTCGCTGAGAATCGCCTGCATGCGCCGCTCGGCCGTCGGGGTCAGCAGGTACTCGCGGATACCGCCGGTGCCGCCGAAGTTGATCGGCGGGCGGTCGGCGGCCCGCACGACCTCGCCCTTGGGCGGCTCGAACAGCGAGCCGACCGGGATGGCGAGCGCCTCGCACAGGCGCATCAGCGAGGCGACCGACACGTTGGCCAGGTCCCGCTCGAGCTTGGAAAGAAACCCCTTGGTCAGCCCGGCGTCGGCGGCCACCTCGGCCATGGACTTGCGCGCCGCCAGCCGGGCCGCGCGCAGCCGTTCCCCGATGCGGGCATCAGCCTGGCCGTCGGGCACGGGGTCCCTCCCGTTCTGTCTAATGAAACAAATGGGTTAAATCAGGAAACAGAGGTTGACTCGCAGGCAACTTTACGACCACTATAGCCGGGTATGACGGCATTCATCCCGGAGGCGCAGGCCCCCGAGGCCCAGCGCGGGCTCGTCGGTCAGATCGAGGAGCACTCGATCGACTGGATCCCCGAGTCCGAGCGGCATGGCAAGCCGGTGCTGCAGTCGATGCTGTGGTTCCTTGGCAACTTCCAGTACTTCACGATCCCGATCGGGTTCGTCGGCCCGAGCATGGGCCTGTCGCTGGGCTGGTCGATCCTCGCCGGCGTGGCCGGCATCGCGGTCGGCACGCTCTTCATGGCCTTCCACGCGACCCAGGGCCCCGTGTTCGGGCTGCCGCAGATGATCCAGTCCCGTGCCCAGCTGGGCTACCGGGGCGTCGTCGTCGCGCTGATCGCCACCTTGTTCACCTACCTGGCCTTTAACGTGGCCGACCAGGTGCTGATGTCGACCGGACTGCACGACGCCTTCGGCTGGAGCGCCGGGCTGGTGGCGATCGCCACCGCCCTGATCGCGGCGGCCCTGGCGATCTTCGGCTACGACTGGGTGCACCGGGTCTTCCGGTTCCTGCTGGTGATCTCGTTCCCGTGCTACGCGATCATCTCCGTCGCGATCCTGGCCGGCCACGCGGGCGGCGTCGCGCCCCGGCACCCCGGCGGCTTCCTGTTCGCCGCGTTCATGACCCAGTTCTCGGTGGCCGCCGCCTACAACATCACCTACGCGCCCTACGTCTCTGACTACTCGCGCTACATGCCCAGGAAGACCTCGGCCTGGGGCATCATCACCGCCGTCTTCTTCGGCGCGTCCGGCTCCGCGGTGTGGCTGATCGCGCTGGGCGCGTGGATGGCGACCCGGCTCGGCGTCTCCGACGGGCTGGTCGGCCTGCGGGTGGCCGGCAACAACGTCGCCAGCCCGCTCGGCAACGTCACCGCGGTCTTATCCGCTGTACACGATTTGTTTCTATTACTTTCTGTTACTGGTCAGGTACTTAGGGTTAAAACCACAAAATCCACCGCAACTGTGTTCGATAGTGACGGAGAGTGATATATTTACTACTGTAAGCAACAAGCAGGAACCCAGGAACGGAGAGCCATCATGGCCGCCAAGCAGGACACCACGACCACCGCCCCCGCCACCCCGTCCGCCGCCGACCTGAAGGCCGCGAGCAAGGCGCTCAACGACACGGTCACCGCCGCCCGCAAGCGGTACTCGGCTGCCGTCTCGGCCGCGAAGGTCGAACGCGACCAGGCCATCGCCACCGCCTACGCTGTGTTCGCCCAGGCCACCGGCGCAGCCGCCGCCGCCGCTCCCGCCGAGTGACCCGGCCTCACAGGCAGGCAAAGCCGCTACCCGCCGGGTGGCGGCTCTTGCCGCGTGCTGGGGACGTACGTCCCCCGGCCCCGGAGCGTGACCACCAGGCCGCGCTCACGCAGCAGCTTCACCGCGCCACGGACCGTGTGGTACGCGACGCCATACTCCGCCGCCAGGTCCAGCTCAGCTGGCAGGCGCGACCCCGGCGCTAGCTCGCCCGAGGCGATCCGCGCCGCAAGGTGGTCCGCCACCTGCACATACAGATGTGCGTCAGGGACTGGCTTCCACGGCGGAGCGGTCATGGCGAGCGACATTACAGCTCACTGCATACCCCAATGGCTTCTGCAAGATTCCAGCATCTTCTAGAAGCTGCTAGCAGAGGATAGTAGAGCCGGGCGTAGGCTGGCTCTCAAATGAGGAGGAAAGTACATGGGCAAGGTCAAGCTCAGAGACCAGCGGGCGAAGGCGGCGGTGATCGAGTTCGCGCTGCCGCCGGACGAGCCGGAGCTGGGCATCTGGTACATGTTCCGCGCGGGCGGCATGTGGCGGGCGGTGATGTTCTCCCAGAACGACGGGACGGACGAGCACGTGCGCCGCACGCTGCCGGACGTGCTCGACGTGCTCGACGCCTGGCAGTACGTGCCACCGTGGTACTGGGACCTCGCGAGGTAACAGCAGCCACCAGCCCTCACAGGTTCCCCGCTTTAAGCCGCCGCTCGTGCTCCTCCAGAGTGCGGGTGACGGCCGTCATTGACGCGGTCAGCTCGCGGGTTGCGACGGTGTTCTCTTCCAGGCGGCGTGAATGGTCTTCATCTTCAAGCCACCGCTTGCGCATCCCGTCTGCGATCTGCTTGAGCGCCAGCAGCGCGCCCAGGAATGCGGCAACGCTGGTGACGATCACCGCGACAAGGCTCATGAGCAGCCGTCCGCTCGCTTCCACGCCACCAGGCCAAGGTAAAGCTTGTACGTCTCTTCCCGGCTCGGGTTCGCTGCCGGGTCCGCTGGCGCCGCGACTGCCTGCGAGGTCAGCACCTCCAGGGCGGTGCAGGCGTGGCGCGCGTAGTCCTCGACGTACCAGACGGTGAAGCCAACGGGCACGCCAATGCACACCACCAGGCAGGCGCACGCCACC
>Ga0335072_10001113_pt1 | contig 45465 bp, 32 predicted proteins | sample Lox_Sample_21_FD_206725 | JGI IMG/M metagenome (GOLD analysis project Ga0335072, IMG submission 206725) | Soil microbial communities from Loxahatchee National Wildlife Refuge, Florida, United States - Lox_Sample_2.1 | ecosystem: Environmental > Terrestrial > Soil > Wetlands | place: USA... | reverse complement strand
TGTGTTCGCCGTATTGCGCCGGGATCGCGCTCGTTTGCACGTTGAATTCCTGCACCGCATCCGGGAAAGGCGTGGGCAGGTTGAGGTTGTTGAACGGATCGTTGAACGTTCCCCCGTCCATCAGGTATGTGGTTCCGTTCAGCATTCCGCCGCCGACGCTCACTAAGTCTTCGTTCGGGTAATTCTTGCTGGAAATGAGGTTTCCGACCGATGGCGCCCCGCCAAAACCGGCCTGGACAGTATTCGAAGCGCCCGCCAGCGTGATCAGTTGCGTTACAAAGCGCCCGTTGAGCGGCAGATCCACTACGCTCTGGGAATTGACCACCTGGCCCACGCCCGTCGTCGTCGTATCGGTCATGGGCGCTGTGGCTTCCACTTGTACGGATTGGGATACGGCGCCGACTTTCAACGCCGGATTGACGGTTGCAGCCGTGCCTACTTGCAAAAGAATGCCGGTCTGCACGAATGTCGTGAAGCCTTCCTTCTTGACTTCCAGCCGGTAAGGACCAAGAGGCAGATCGGGCAGCACGTATACGCCCTTCGTATCCGACGTCGTGCTGCGGGAGATTCCCGTATCAGTTTGCGTCGCGGTAAGCTGCGCGCCCGCCACCACCGCTCCGGATGCGTCCGTCACCGTTCCGGAAATCTGCGATGTGGCCTGCGCGAAGACTCCGGCACAGCATCCCAAACACAACATGCTCAGTACGACCAGCTGAGCCGCAATCCGCTTCATGGTCCCTCCGCCGTCTTGCTGGATTCGGACCCCTGTCCGGGTTTTGAAAACGTGCGGGCGAGGCAGTGCCGGTATCCCTCAATACACCAACACTCCCCAAGGTGATCTTGGTATCTTCCCACCCAGCCCCATTTGCGTCTGTCCCCATAACATTCGCCGCAGATTGTTGTCAAGACAAAAAACATTTCGCTCGCCGCAAAAGCCGGCGTATCCGATTGATAGGAATCCATGTGTACCGCCGCCAGCCCTCTTGGCCGGCTGAACTGTGGCTTCCGGGCGTGAGCAAGCCACTGCCGCCCGGGAGAGGCCGGATGTCCCGCATGGGGCCGCCAGAGCCTCTGCCGCAAATAACCAGACAGACTTTTTAGCCGCTTTGGTACAGAATCTCTCGCGTGACCAGTTCCACCAACACCACAGTCGTGATCGGGGCCGGCGTCTCGGGGCTGGCCTGCGCCTACCGCCTGAAGAATCTGGGCGTGCCGGTGACGCTGCTTGAAGCATCCCCGCGCGTGGGCGGGCTGATCGATACGGTCGAGCGAGACGGCTTCCTTTTCGAGAGCGGGCCGCAGAGTTTTCAGGGCACGGAAACGTTGCTTGGGCTCATCCACGACCTGGGCATCGAGGACGAGCTGTGCAAGGCCGATCCCGGTGCGCCGCGCTACGTCCTGCGCCAGGGCAAGCTGCGCAAAATTCCCATGTCGCCGCAGGCGATACTCACCACTTCCCTGCTCAGCCCCGGGACGCGCTGGAAAGTCGTGTCCGAGCCATTCAAGCGGACGCGCCCGCCGAATGACGATGAGTCGGTGGCCGATTTCGTGCGCCGGAAATTCGGCCACGAAATCCTCGAATACCTCGTCTCGCCGTTCGTTTCGGGCGTCTACGCGGGAGACCCGGAAAAGTTGAGCCTGCGCGCGGCTTTCCCTTCGCTCGAGCAATGGGAGCGCGAATACGGCAGTATTCTGCGCGGCCAGATGAAGTCGCGGGCGGCAAGCGGCTCAACCACCGCGCGCAAGGGACCATCGCCGCTGTGCTCGTTCCGCCGCGGCTTGAACACGCTGATGCAGGCCCTCAGCGCGAGTCTTGGCGAGAACGCGCAGACAGCCGCCTGCGCGAGCGCGATGAGCCGCTCCGGAAATCTCGGCGACGCGGGATACGAAATTCGCGTGGCGCGCGGCGGCCGCGAGGAAACGATTGTCGCGCGTGCCGTAGTCCTTGCGACGCCCGCGTATGCGGCGTCGCGCCTGGTCGGCTCTGTCGCGCCATCCCTGGCCAACATTCTTTCCGGGATCGCGTACGCATCGCTCGCGGTAGTCGGCACGGGTTACCACAAGCGGCAGGCTGGCGCTCCGCTCGACGGCTTCGGCGTCCTAATTCCGCGCAGCGAGAAGCACCGCACGCTCGGCATCGTCTGGAATTCGTCGCTTTTCGCAGGGCGCGCGCCCGAGAGCCAGATGGTCGTCACCAGCTTCGTCGGCGGCGCCACCGATCCCGAAATCGTCACGAAGCCGGAAGAAGAAATCGCGGCGATCGTCCAAGATGATCACGCCAAGATTCTCGGCATCACCGGCTCGCCGATCGCGGCTGCCGTATGGAAACACGAAAAGGCCCTGCCGCAGTACAACCTCGGCCACAGCCACGCCGTCGAGGCAATCCGCGAAGCCGAGCGCGCTGTCCCCGGTCTCTATTTTGCCGGCAACTACCTCGAAGGCCCCTCCATCGGCAAATGCGTCGAAGACGGCTTTCACACCGCCGACGCGATTCAGCGGTATTTGCGCGAGCACTGAGACTCGCGCTTGGATCGCATCGCTCCGCTCGTTATAATACCCGCTCGATCCCATGGCTACCGCACCGAAGAAATCGCGCCGCGAGCTCCTCGAGCAATTCGTCGCCGACAAGCCGGGCGACGCTTTTGCGCGCTACGGCCTCGCGCTCGAGTGCGTGAAGCTGGGGGACGACACGGCTGCCGCTGGCCATTTCCACAAACTCCTCGAAATTCATCCCGAGTACGTTGCGGGATACTTCCAGTTCGGCCAGCATCTGGCGCGTCTCGGGCGGCTCGATGAGGCGCGCAAACTTCTTTCCGACGGCATCGTCGTCGCACAAAAAACAGGCGACGCTCACGCGCGGGACGAGATGGAAGCCGCCCTCGCGATGCTGCGTTAAGCCTCCCGGCGCCCGCGTGCGCCGCACATGCTCAGACCGACGCGCATCCCGCTGTTCCCACTCGACGTGGTCCTGCTGCCTGCGATGGCGCTTCCCTTGCATATTTTCGAGCCGCGATACCGCCTCATGATCGCGCGCTGCCTCGACGAAAAGCTTGAATTCGGCATGATCCTCGCATCCAACAACAACATCGCCACGATGGGATGCACCGCCGAGATCGTTCGCAAGATTCGCGACTACCCGGATGGCCGGCTCGACATCGCCACCGAGGGCCGCGCCATATTTCGACTGACGGAACTTCTCGACGAGAAGGACTACTACGAGGGCGTGGTCGAATACGTCGCGGACGAGCCCTCAAGCCTAGACGCGGGCAAGCGAGCCAGGCTGGTCACCACGTTCGAGCAGGCGCACGAGTTCCTTTTCGGCCAGCCGTGGCTGCAGGGGCCGAGCGAAGACGAAGCCACTCTCGCGTACCGCATGGCGGCCCTTCTGCCCATCGAACTCGAGAAGCGCCAGGAACTGCTCGAATCCCGGTCGGAAAGCCATCGCAGAGACCTGGTCCTGGGCTGGATCAACGCGCTCCTTCCGAGGCTCTCGGACCGGGAACGGGCGCGCAAACGGGCGGGCGGCAACGGCCACACCCTGAATTAGGCGGCGACGATTCCCCTCCCCGCGAGCCGCGCCGGGCGTAACCGCGCCAAAAAGCGCCAAATTCGGCCATTTTCAGCGCATTTAGGCTCCCGCTAGGGGGCTGCTCCAGTCCCCACTTGCTGCAGGTTTTGCGGGCCCCAGCGCGACGCGAAAAACCACTTCGGCAACTTGCACCTCGGTTCGCGCATCTCGCCTAATGTCCAGAGGAAACGCCGACGCGGGACGAAAAAGCAGCTTCCAAGCTGATTTCAAGCGAGAGTATCCGTGCGCGCTTCGTTACTCTATAATGGCGGCAAGGTGCGCGATCGAAGCGCGCGCCGAGTCTTCTCAAGGAATCGGTGACCCTAATGAGTCCACAACCCAAAAATTTGGGCGAGCTTCGCAAGAGCTCCTGGTCGGAAGATTGCTACGCGCACCGGACCGTGCGGCAGGAGTTGCGCGAAAATCTTCTGAAGAAAATGGAGAAGGGCGACACGCTGTTCCCCGGCGTGCACGGCTACGACGACACCGTCGTTCCGCAGATCACGAACGCACTGCTCTCCCGCCATCACTTCATTCTGCTCGGCCTGCGCGGACAAGCGAAATCGCGGATCCTGCGCGGCCTCGTGGGGTTTCTCGACGCGCAAGTGCCCGTCGTCGCGGGCTGTGAAATCAACGACAATCCCTACACACCGCTGTGCCGCGCTTGCCGCGAACGCATCGCCGCCGAAGGCGACGCCACGCCGCTCGCATGGCTCGGCCGGGAGCAGCGCTACGTGGAAAAACTGGCGACGCCGGATGTAACGATCGCGGACATGATCGGCGACATCGATCCGATTAAGGCGGCGCGCGGCGGGCGAAATATCTCGGACGAGCTGACGATTCACTACGGTCTGCTGCCTCGCGCGAATCGTGGAATTTTCGCGATCAACGAATTGCCGGACCTCGCGGGGAAAATTCAGGTCGGCCTTTTCAACATCATGCAGGAGGGCGACATTCAGATTAAGGGTTATCCGGTGCGGATGGCGCTCGATGTCCTGCTCGTCTTCACGGCGAACCCGGAGGACTACACGGCGCGCGGCAAGATCATCACGCCGCTCAAGGACCGCATCGGATCCGAGATTCGCACGCACTATCCCGCAACGGTCAACGAAGGAATGTCGATCACGCAGCAGGAAGCGTGGACGGAGCGCGAGGGCAAGCGCCGCGTCGAGATCCCGGAATACATCCGCGAGATTGTCGAGGAAGTGGCGTTTCAGGCGCGCGAGGATAAGCGCGTCGACCGGCGATCGGGCGTGAGCCAGCGGTTGCCGATCAGCACGCTCGAAAATGTGCTGAGCAGCGCGGAGCAGCGCGCCGTGCGCAGCAAGGATTCCACGGTGGTCGCGCGCGTCGCGGATGTATGTGCCGCGATTCCTTCGATGACGGGCAAGTTTGAGCTCGAGTACGAAGGCGAGATGCGCGGCGCCGACAATATCGCTCGGGAGCTGATTCGCGCGGCCGTGGGCAAAACGTTCACGAAATATTTCACGAACGTCAATTTCCAGCCGGTGGTGCAGTGGTTTGAGATCGGCGGCGAACTGAAGGTACAGGCGAATGCGTCGAGCGCCGAACTATTGGCACAGCTGAAAAAGATCCAGGGACTTTTCGAGCATCTCGAAACCCTCGGCGTGAAGGAGAAGGACGACGCTGCGATTCAGGCTGGGGCGGCAGAGTTCATTCTCGAAGGGTTGTGGGCGCACAAGCGGATCAGCCGCAGCGAAGAGCGCGGGTTTTTCGCGGAGGTCCGCAAGACGCCAGAGCCCCGCGACCCTCGCGAGCCTGCGCAGGGCGGCGGGCGCATGCCGCGGCGGCAATTCAATTAGAGCGCGTTGCACGGCGTCACGGCCGAAGAGAGATCCTTCGCTTCGCTCAGGATGACGGCGAGAGGGTTTCGGCGTCGAGAGAGTCGGGAGGGGCCATGAAATATATCAAGTATTCCCGGTACGCGCCGGATGCAGCCGACGACGTCGACTTGCAAGAGCTGATGAACCGCCTCTCGGATTTCTTTCTGCAGAGTGGTTTCGACTCGCCCTACGGAATCTATGAAATGGACATGGGGAAATCGCGCGAGCAGCACATGGAACAGCTGCGCCAGGCGATCCTGCGCGCGCTCGAAGAGGGCGACCTGATCCCGCAGGAACTGATGGACAAGCTCCGCGAGAATCCGGACCTTTCGCAAAATCAGCAGCTGCGCGATCTGATCGATCAGATCATCCAGCGCATGGAAGAGGAAGGCTACATCACGCAGCAGCAATCGGCGCGCGTCACGCCGCCACCATCTGAAACTCCCGGCGGACAGATCGGGCAGGACCAGCCGAACGTCGAGGCGCGATTTGAGATCACCGACAAGGCGCTCGATTTTCTCGGCTTCAAGACGCTGAAGGATTTGCTCGCTTCGCTTGGCAAGAGCAGCTTCGGCCGCCACGATACGCGTGACCTCGCGACTGGCGTCGAATCAGGCGGCACATCGAAGGCTTACGAATTTGGCGACACGCTGAATATGGACATCAGCGGCACGCTCTTCAACGCCGTGCAGCGGCAGGGCGCTGGACTCCCGATCGAGCTCGATTATCCCGACCTGATGGTCCACCAGTGCGAGTATCAGAGCTCCTGCGCTACGGTGCTGCTGCTCGATTGCAGCCACAGCATGATCCTCTATGGCGAAGACCGCTTTACACCCGCAAAACGCGTGGCGCTTGCGCTCTCGCATCTGATTCGCACCCAGTATCCGGGCGATTCCCTGCACTGCGTGCTATTCCACGATAGCGCCGAGGAAATCCCGCTTGGTAAGCTCGCGCGCGTGCAGGTGGGTCCCTATTACACGAATACGCGCGAGGGATTGCGGATGGCGCAGCGGATTCTCGCGCGCCAGAAAAAGGACATGCGCCAGATCGTGATGATCACCGACGGCAAGCCCTCGGCATTGACGCTCGACGACGGGCGAATCTACAAGAACGCATTCGGACTCGATCCGCTCGTCGTGACGCAGACGATGGAAGAAGTGGCGAAGTGCAAGCGCGCCGGCATCCTGATCAACACATTCATGCTCGCGAGCGACTACAGCCTCGTCCATTTCGTCCAGAAGATCACTGAACTCTGCCGCGGCAAGGCATACTTCACCACTCCTTACACCTTGGGGCAGTATCTGCTGATGGATTACGTCGGCCGCAAAACCCGACACATTCACTAAGAACTCTCGTTAGACGGCGAGGCCGTCATTCTGATCCCCCGGTTCTTGGCCCGAAGCATCTCTCTTTTCCTTCGACTCCCTCTGCAAGCCCGGGCACGCATGGCGAAGAGCCGGCGAGACGCCGGCGCTACAAATCTCAGATTTCCTCGATCAGTTCCGGCAGAGTTTTCTTGTGCTTTGGGGGCTTGTCGCGCTTCTCCACGATGACACGCCCAGGTGGAGGCATGCCGACGCCCAGTCTCGCGCGGCGCCGCGCTTCCTTGGGAATTTTCAGCCGAGGCTTCTTGCGGCGGGGCATAGCGACACAGCATAACAGATGCAGCAGGGTGAATCAGCCCGGCCGCTGCCGAGATGAGGCGGCAGCGGCCAGGCCATGAGTGGTTTAGAACGTCAACCTGACGGCGAATTGAATCTCGCGTGAAGTCGTAAACGTCCCACCGATCGAGCCCGAATCGCCCGGCTGCCCCGTGGGAGCCAGCGTATAAACTCCTGGAGGCCCACCGGATGTGATGACGCCGAGATTTGAGGGCTGAGCAAAGTTCGTGTGGTTCAGCAGATTGAAGAACTCCGCGCGGAATTCGGCATTCAGCCTCTCCGTGATCTTGGTCTGCTTGATGACCGACATATCCCAGTCGAATAAACCGGGACCAACAACCGAATTGCGGCCCACATCTCCCAAGGTTCCGTAAGTTTGCGGCGTATAGCAGGCGGAGTTAAACCAGTTGTACCACTTGCCCAAAACCTGGTCTTTTCCGCCCGGGCACGCCCCCGAATAGTTGGGACGGTCGCCTTGAATGCCATTCAGTTGGGTAATATCCGACCCTTCCTGAATGTCGACCGGGAGACCGGTGCTCGCTCGGAGGATCGACGTGAGCCCCCATCCTTCCACGAGTCGGTTGCCCTTGAATGGGAACATGAAGACGCCGTTGGCCACGAAGTTGTGACGGATGTCAAAACTGCACGGGCCGTAGTCGTACAGGCGGTTGTAGGGATCGGCCTGCTCGTAGGTGTCCTGCTCGAGGCCGGAGGACGCTGATCCGGTCGTAAGGCACTTGGAGTAGGTGTAGGACGCCTGTCCGGAGAAGGTGTGGCTGAACTGGTGATTCAGGGCCACCTGCAGCGAGTTGTAGTTGGACGTCATGTCCGGCTCGGCGGTATTCAGCGAGCCGAAGTAGGGAGACCCCGTCGCCGGATTCACCTGCGTGTTCTTGCGCGCGTTGTCTGCAAGCGTCACTGGATTGGCGAAGTAGACGCCCGGAGAACCGCAACCGGTCGTGGTGAAGACGCCTGAGGTCTCGTTGGAAAGGCTGGTGGCACAAACCGGAGGATTCACGTCGACTTCAGTGAAGAGGTGACGCCCTTGCGATCCGATGTATCCGACCGAAAGCACGGTGCCTGCCGTAATCTGCCGCTGGATCGTCAAGTTGTATTGCATCTGATACGGCGAGACAGGAGTCTGATAGTCCACGCCCGCAAACTCCGTGATGGCCGGCGTAGGCCCGCCTGGAGTGAATGTGGGAAAAACGTTGGGGAATGGCAAGTAGAAGCCCACATTCAAGGCACTGGCATAAGGCGGAGCCAGGTAATAATCCGAGGCGTAGAGACGCGGCGCAATTTGATCGTGGAATATTCCGAAGCCGGCCCGGATCGATGTTTTGTGGTCGCTAAAAGGATCGTAGGCCAGGCCGATGCGGGGCTCGAAGTTCTGCGCGTTGGGATTCGTGGCGAACACGTGCTTCACCGGAGTGAACCCGTTCGCGTAGGCAGCCCCAGTCGCGTCGGTGTAATAGGCGTTAGTGTCGGGGAACGGCGGGTTCACGATCGTGTTCAACGGCGTGCCGCTCGGGTTGGTCGCGTAGTCGTACCGAATTCCGAGGTTCAGGGTGAGCTTCGAAGTCGCCTTCCAGTCGTCCTCGAAATAAGGAGCGTAGTCGGTTTCTCGGAAGTTGCGATCGGAATCCCCGTGGCCCGGATACGTTCCGAGAAACAGGTAAGGCTGGCCCTGCATAAAGTTCTGTTCATTCAAGAACGAGTAGGCGCCGCCGAAAACGAACGGTGCGTAGATGTTCGACTGAACGCGGTGAATCGCCACACCCAGCTTGAACGTGTGCGACCCATGCGTCCACACAAGATCATCTCCACCGCCGATTTTGTTCTGCGCCAGATAGTACGGGAGGGCGTCGTTGGGCCCAAGCACCGCGCAGCCAGGGCAGCCGAATCCGATATCCGCATCCGGAAACCCGGGATAGATACTGAGCGGATCGTTCGGAATGGTCTCAGACGTCGTGGACGACTTCTCGAAGGTGCGAGTGAAATCGAAGCGAATCTGATTCACCGCCGTCGCCGATGCGATATGGCGTTCCTGCAAGGTGAAGTATTGGTTGGCCGAGTTCGCAACCTCAGGCCAATCCGCGTTCACCGTTGACGCCGCAAACGGACTGGCGGATGTCGCGCGGTCAGAAACATACCGGCCGAAGACGGAATCTGTCGTCGATAGGTTGTAATCGATTCGCCCGAGGAAGTAGTTCTCACTTTGCGTCGTGGGAAGAACGTTGGTGTAAGCCGCGTAGCCGCCCTGATCCGCGGCTCCCGGGTTCGGACTCGGGTACAGCGCGAGAATTCCCGCGACGGTCGAGGCAGCGTTGCCTTGCGTGGCGCCGTCGCCGAAAGGAACCGACACGATCGGGTTATTCGCGCTTCCTGCTACGCCGCTCGGACTGGCCGGACAACCTGGGTATGGGGTTCCTGGAGGGCCAAATCCAGAAAGCGTCACCGCCAACGGAGTGCCAGCAGTGTTGGGTGGAGAAATGAGGCACGGGAGCTGGCCGCCATTCTGCGAAACGTAGGGCTCCGGAACATTCTCGGTAACTGTGATGCCTGCAAAGTTGCGAAACCCTTCGTAGTTGCCAAAGAAAAATAGCTTGTCCTTCTTGATCGGACCGCCGACGCTTCCCCCGAATTGATTCTGACGAAACTCCGGTTTCTGGTCGGGGGTGACGATGGGCGCGCCATTCGAGCCGGTGTTCCCAGTGCTGGTGAAGTCGAAGAAGTTCCTGGCATCGAGAGCGCTGTTGCGCAGAAACTCGTACGCCGATCCGTGAATCGCATTCGTGCCGGATTTGCTGGCTTCGTTGACCACCGCGCCGTTCCCCGCGAATTGTGCACTGTAGGTATCCGTGAGTATCTGAAACTCAGCGATTGCTTCGACGCCCAAAGACGTGCCTAGGGCCGCCGAACCGGGGCCATGCTCCCAGAAATCGCGCACGTCCTCGTTGTCCAACAGAAACGCTTGCCCTTCAGGGCGGCCGCCGGCAATCGTATAATTCGTTTGGTTGCCGTAGAAAGCGCCCGAAGCCCCTCCGCCACCCGGGCCGCTCTGTCCCGCTGGGCTATTGTTGATCGGAATAACGCCGGGAGCGAGTTCCAGAAGCTGAGTGTAATTGCGGCCGTTGAGAGGCAACTGTTCGATCTGCGTCGTCGTGACCAACGAGGAGACGGTCGCCGACTGAGTCTGCACCTGCGACACTTCGCCCGCCACGGTGACTGTCTCGGAAACCTTGCCGACAGGCAGGGCGAAATCGACCACAGGGGTCGCGCCAACCGCAAGAGTAATCCCCTTATGAACTACTTTCTGGAAGCCCGAAAGTGTGGCCTGCACGTCATAGGTCCCGACGGGCAGCAGCGGCACGAGATAGCGCCCCTGCGCGTCCGTAGTTGCGTTTTGCGTCACGTCCGTTCCTTCGTTGGTGATCGTTACGGTGGCGCCGACCAAGACTGCGCCGGTGCTATCGGTGACCGTGCCGGTGATGGTTCCTGTCTGAGTCTGCGCCTGGAGAGAAGATGACGATAGGAGAAGCAAGAAAAGTGCGCCGAAGACGCACGTGAACACACACGTAGCAATCCTGTACAACCTGAGTTGCATTTTTGCCCACCCTTCCGTTATGGCCCTGTAGCGCTTCGCCTGGAGAACAATGCAAGAACGGGACTGCGCTGTAGTTGGCCCTGTGCCCTCACTCCCACCCGGAGCAAGCGGCACAATTTTTGTACTACGCTCGCGTGACGACTGTCAACATTGAACTCACGTATAACTTTGCGAGAGTCCAAAGGGCGTGTTCATTATCCAAACGCGAATAATGTGAATTTATGCGCGAAAACGCTTGCATTTGAGGCGTCGCGGTGGCTAACGGCCGGCCGCGAGTCCGCGGCGCATCGGGAAGCCTCTAGCGGCCGCCCTGGGTGAGCGTAGCACCGGTGATCTTCTTCGTCAGGTGCGCCCAATTCGGCCCCGGGTAGCTGAAGAGCAGATCGTAGCCGGGCGATCCGCCCGCGACGATGATGTGAAAATCGGCGGGGCTTTGCACCACGGGAACCATTCCTCCCGGCTTCAGCGCCTCCTCGAAGACCGGCGCGCGGTCCGCCCGCATGCGGCCGTCGGCGATCGTGTCGCGCAGGAAATCGAGCAGCGTCGAATTCGAAAACCCGGCTGAAGCGGCGGCAATCTTCTCGTATGGAATTCGCGAGCGCTCGTACAAATATTCCTGCAAGCTCTTGCGCGTGAATCCGGCCTTCGCGAGATCGGCGGCGCAATTCGGGTGCAGCACCAGAATGTAGTTCTGCGAGTGGAACCAGCCGAAGCGCAATTGGCCGACGATGGAAATGACCGTGTCGATCACTCCCTGCCCCGTCCAGGGAAACACCGCGCCTCCGCCCAAAACGATCGGAGCAGTTCCTGTGGTCGCGACCGTCACCGTGCTTTCCTCGGGCTTGAAACCAAGGCCGACGTGATACGGCTCCCACGGGCTGCCGGCTTCATTTTCGGCAAAGGTGTAAAACGTGTACGCTTCGAAGCGGCCGGTAAGTGACATATCGTTCACGGCGGGCCAGGTCCATCCGAGATTGAGCAGGCACAGGCGCAGCGCGCGGCCCACGGTGCTATTCGCGCGCCATCCGTGGCCGAGGAGCCCGATGCCGGAATTGAACTTCAATTCCCGCGCGAGCGGGCCATTGAAGATTACGACGGGCGTAAACGCGCCCGTAGACGCCTGCATGTGCGTGAGATCGTAGCGCTTGTCGGTAAAGCCCTCCATCGCCGCGATGATTGCGGGCAGATATTCGGGCTTGGCACCCGCCATCACGGAATTGATGGCGATCTTTTCGATTGTCGCGAGGCCGCCCTTGGGGGCAACCGGGCCGAGCACTTCGTCGCGCGAGCGCGTGGTGGCAGCGAGCATTCGTTCGACGGCTTCGGCCGTGGGAGGGACAATCGGCAGGCCATCGGCCCAGAGATTGTCGAGGAAGAGCTGATTCACGCGCTCGGCGGCATCGTTGTAGTCTTTCCCGCCCGCATGGATTACCGCGGTTTGCACTTCTTTGGGGGCAGGCTCGGGAGCTGATTCCTCGAAGGTCGCGGGCCGCGTGAGATCGTCGATAATTTCCTCGAAGACCTCGTCGACGACGGGCTGCACCTCCGCGGCGCTCGAGCGCGCGCGATAATATTTGTCCGCGGAGAGCGCGACGATTCGTAGTCCCGGCATGCCTCGATCGCGCGCTGCGGATCCGGCATCATGAATGAATTCGGTCGTCGCGATGTAGACGCCCGGCTTCCCTGCCTTCTCGATTTCAATCGTGTCGTGGGAACCCCACCACGTGCAGCTCCCTCAATCACCTGTCGCGAAGATGAATGTATCCACCTGCGCGGCAACCTCCGGGTACCAGTCTTTCGTCGGCGTGATGGTTTGGGCGGCGGGCTTCGGCAGTCTTACGATGCTGGCGCTCGGGTACTTGCGCTTCAGCATGCCCGCAAGCGCATCCAGGAAGAAATTCGCGCCGTATTTTCCGTTGTCGCACAGCCCGATTTTCTTTCCGGCCAGGTCGCCCACGCGCGGCCGAATCCCCACGGTCGGTGGCGGAGGAATCTCGCCCCGCGGATTCATCACCACCAGCTTCACGGCGGCCGTCTCGGCGCCTTCGGTGCGCAGCGCGCCAATCGAAAACACAAACTCGGACGGGAGGTTCTTTGTCTCGCTCATAGCCGCTCCTGATCGCCAAAACCGGCCCAATCTTAGGCCGCGCGTTACATTGTTGTCAAGACAACCTCGACGAGGCTCGCGCGCCGGAAGCGATTCACCCGTGGCGGCGTGGCCCATTCCGGTTTCTTGGCCGGCAAAGCCCCAGCTGCCTGGCGACCTCCGGCTTCAGAGCGACTTCGCGGCCTTTCTTCGGATCCGCGCTCCGCTGTCAGCGCGCATGTCCCAGCTTGCGGCTGTAGGGATCGTCGAAAATCGTCGATGCCCTTGGTGTTGGAGAACCGGCTGAAGAATTTTCTCGCGAGCAACTGGCGAGAGAATCAGGACGGCTGGATTTTCTGCAATGGCAGGGGGAAGCCGATGCAACGCGACAAGGTGGTCTACAAGCTTCAGAAGACTCTGAGCGGCCTAGGAATCAAGAAGGCAGGGCTTCATGCTTTCCGCCACATGGCCGCGTCGGAACTTCTCGAAGCAGGGGCTGCCCAACCGTTGTACAGCGCCAAATGCGTCACAGCGATTCGCGCATCACGCTTCAGAGCTATGCGCACATCATTGGCGACGCGCAGCGCAAGGCCGTCGATACACTCGCTCGGAGCGTGTTGGGCGATTGAATTGGAGTCAACCTGCTGAAATGGAGTCGGAAAGTCTGCAAGCTTTTGAAAACATGAAGATTTGGCGGAAGCGTGTGGGAGTCGAACCCACCATTCTGGCCGCGAAGGACAGAATCAATGGCTTTGAAGGCCACGAGGGTCACCGGACCCCTTTCGCCTCCGATGCGGGATCACGCCGCACGTGCACGGCGGGCGATTATACCGGAGCCGGCAGAATTGCGCTAAGGGCCGGGCCAGCTTCTCGGATTTCGAATTTCGGATTTTCCGGTTTCATGCCGAAGCGCGCGCCACGCTTTTCCGAATTTCCAATTTCACATTTCCAATTTCCAATTCAGCTTTTGGGCGTGCTGACTCTCTTGCGGGCCAGCTCCAGCAACTTGGGATCGGTGCACACCTCATAATACGGGCGGGTGCCTTGCGCGCCCACTTTGGCGCCCGGCAGCAACTGGCGGACAAATCCTTTGCGAATCACGATCGGCTCGAGCGATTCGCCGAGCGGCACTTCGCCGAAATAGAGCTGGACGCGCTCCTTTCCCCACGGCAGGGGAAAATTGCCGCCCATCGGTGCGAGCGAAATCTCGGCACTCAGTTTCTGGAATCCTTCTTCGTTGAGCTCGATGCCGTTGAGGTTGTAGCGAACGAGCAACTCCTCGCCTTCGTCCTCTACTGCGTCTTCCATCAGGGTCTGCAGCAGGTAAACATTAAACGGCGCGGGATTCGCCTTAAACAGGCGCTTGGCCATCTTCGAGCAGCTCGACAGGCGGTCGGAAAGATTCAAGGCGCGGGAAATCATGATGCGCGAGTCCGCGTCCATCCACAGCGACGGAGCGGAATCCTGAAACGCCACGCCGACGCCCAATTCGAGAGGCGGCAGACCGCTCGTTTTCGCCCGAGTATTGTAAGCCTGCGTAACGGCGAGAATCTCGCGAGCGAGGACGCAGGCGCGCGCCACGGCGCGGCGGCTCGCGCGCGTCGCTTCCGTTTCGTAGATGGCGAGAATGATAGCGTCGCCTTCGATGAAGACGGTGGCGGCGCCGTAGCGTTCGAGCATGCGTTTGACGGGCTCGTGCAAATTCATGCTGAAATGCGACGCCGGATTCATGCCGCGCGCGAGCAGGTCTTTCGTGATGCCGGTTGAACCGCGCACGTCGGCCTTGATCACCACGTGATTGACGATGGGATCATCGGCGACCTGGCCCTCATCCGGATGCAGAAATTCGTAGAGGCTTTTATTCGCGCGCGAAAGCTCCCGCGAACGCTCGGAGCGCACGAGGTTGATCTGCTCCATCCATGCGGCGACTTGCTGGTAATTGCGGCGGTCGCGGCGGAGGCGCATCAGGTCCTCGGCAAATTGAAGGCAGACCGCGAGCGTCTCGTCGTGGCTGCGGCGCCGGATCGCGCGCGACGATTCGTCGAGCCGCTTCATCGAGATTTTGCGCGCCGGAAACTGCTCGAGGATCGCTTCCACGCGCCGGGCCTCGTCGCGGTTCACGAGGGCCTTTTTCATCTGCTGCAAGTGGATCGGCGGCGAATAATCGGAAGCGATTTTGCGCAGCTCGTAGCCCGCGAGCACGTGCATCAGCAGATCGTGCTCTTCAAGACGGTGCACCCATTCTTCGAGCATGCGGGCGCAGGCCTCGGGCATGCCTGCCGCGCCTCCGGACGCCGATTGCGCGAATTGCGCGTCGAAAAGACGGCGCGCGTTGGCGGGCTCATTCAAATAGTCGCCGAGGCGGCTTTGCAATTCGCCGGCCAGGAAGTCCATCCTCTGTTTGGCGGCTTCGATTTGCGGCGCGAGATCAGCGAGATTTTTTTCGAGAGATCCTGCCTTCCGCCGGAGGTCTTCGAGCTCTCCCTGCGCTCCGGAAGACGCTCCCTGTTTCCGCTTGAACAGCCACGGAAAAGATTCATCGTTCTGGCCCGCGCGAGACGCGACTTCTTCCTGTTCCTCTTCGATGCGCTCGAACTCGGAACGCAGGAGCCGCGCCTGTTCGATCAGGCGCTCGTGAGCTTTGCGCGCCTTGGCCAGTTCCTCCGAGTTGTCGCCGGAGAGAACGTACTCGCGCACGAAATCGAGGAGGAGCGCGTCGAAAACGTCGAAGCGGTCCGGATCGTTGATGAAATTGCCGAGCAGGACGTAGTGCTCGAGGAAAAGATGATCGTCGTTGCCGCCTTCGGCGAATAGGAGGCGATTCTGCAGGAGTTCGAAGGTCTCGCCGAAATCCTCGCCGAAAAGGGCGCGGCGAGTCTTCGCGATCGTATTTTCCTCGACTTCGCGCCAGATGCGGCAGAGCGTGCTGCCCACCTCGCGAATCACGTTCTTGCGGTCGGCCTGCAGCTCCGAGATTTTCGCCCGCAGCACGTGGGCCTGCTCGCTGTGCTCGAAGACCTCCCCGCGCCCACGGATGTAGTCCTTGCACTCGACCAGGATGCTCGAGAACTGGTTGCTGGTTTCCTGGCCGATGAATTTCAGCAGCGCCAGGCGGTGCAAAATATCGGTTTCGATCGACTGCTGGAATTTCGCGCGTGTGACCGATTGTTGCAGCACTTCCGTCAGGATCTTGCGGAACGCCGCGTGCTCGGGCTGGCCGGCGCGATGTTTGCGCTCGCGCTCCCAGTCCTGCTTGTAGAGAAGATTGATATTCACCGTCTGGCGGATAAGGTCGAGCAGATACTTTCGCGTGAACTCCACAAATCTGGGGCTGAGGAAGACGTCGTAATGAATGTTATCGAGGCCAACCGCCAGTTTGGGGAGCCGGATTTCGGCGCAATACGGCTCGAGCCTGATCGGCGCCGGAACGGCGGCAGACGTCGCGATGCGAATCTCTGTCATTCGGGACCTGCTGGCAGACGAACTTTCACTTTATCTGAGGCCAAAAGCCGGAGCAATGGACCGAAGCGTAAGGGTTAACGCCGAGTACTGGGGGGACTACTCCATCGGCGAGACGACCCCTCTATTTGAGCCTGCGCCATGGGCAGCGTCGCCGGCTAGGTGTTAATTCCCCGAAGGCGCAAATCTCGGATCGTTTCGAATCGAACCTGTACCGCGGACGCGCACACTCCTCCCCGTGCCGCAGTAAACCAAAACTAAATTTCGCTAATGCGAGCCCGGCAAGGAGTCGATAAGTGGTCAGACGGGCGACTTGGGAATGGGAGGAATTCGGTGAGATTCGCCACCTCGTTCGTGAGCCATGTCTTCTCGGGAATCCTTAGTCGCCGATTCGGGTATGCGATGGCACTGGCCCTGCTGGGCGCTTCGGCAACGGCTGGACAAGTCGTGTTCCTGGGCGCGCAGAGCACCGTGCCCGCAACGGGCTTGAGTGGTCCGCTTGGCGCCGCCGTTGACGCTTCCGGGAATGTGTATATAGCGGATACGGGCCACAACCAGATCGTGAAGATCGATCCGGCGGGCAATAAAACGACGGTCAGCGTGTCGCCGCTCTCGCTGAGCTTTCCCAGCGGCGTGGCGGTCGATGGATCCGGGAATTTGTACGTGAGCGACACTTCGCACAGCCGCGTGGTGAAGGTTCCCGCGGGAGGCGGAACGGCGACCGCATTCGCCACCGTGACCACTCCGAGAGGCCTTGCGGTGGACGCAAGCGGCAATGTGTTCGTTGCGGATGAGGAAGACGCGACAATCGTGAAGATTACGAGCGGAGGCGTGGCCAGCAATTTCGAAACTGGATTATCGGACCCAGTGGCGGTTGCCGTAGACGCCGCAGGCAACGTGTACCTGGCGGATGATGGGCTTTCGCACATCGAGGAGTATCCGCCGTCCGGCGGCGACGGCACCGATGTGGGATCGCTCGCGGACATCAACGGCGTGGCGGTGGATCGCGCGGGCAATGTCTACGTTGCCGAGAGCGGAGAGGGCGCAGCGATCATTGAAATCACGCCGCTAGGAGTGCAAACCACGCTCGCAACGAGCGGGCTGGGCACGGCTGATTACCTGACGGTTGATTCGAACTACGACCTTTTCATTCCGGACGACACGAACAACGATGTGGTCGAGTTCGCCACCCAATCGGTGGATATGGGCTACGCGAACGTGTGCAAGGACGGAGCTCCGACGCCGTGCAGCCGGACCGCCACGCTAAACTTCGCGCTGGGCGAGGATTCGATCGCGGGCGTTTCCGTGGTTACGACGGGCGACACGGGCTTGGATTTTTCGACCAGCGGCGGGACATGCAGCGGCGAGACTTCGCCCTGCACGGTGACGGTGGTAATGGCGCCAACGGCGCCGGGTATGCGGAGCGGCGCGGTAATCATCACCGACACGGATCTGAGTGAGGGATTTCCGTTCCCCGTATACGGCACCGGGATCGGCGCAAACGCGAGTTTCACCCCGGCGCTCACGTCGCCTCCGATCGGCAACGATGGTTTCGAGGATCCGTTCGCCCTGGCGGTGGCTGGAAACGGTGTTTATGGTGGCGGCCCGATCTTTATCGCCGACGACGAGGCCTGCGTGATCTGGGTGATCGCCGCAGAGCAGGAGAACTTCACCCGCTTTGCCGGTAATTACACATGCGGCTATTCGGGGGATGGAGGAGCGGCGACTTCCGCCGAGTTAAACAACCCCGAGGATGTCGCGCTGGACGGAGCGGGCAATGTCTATATCGCCGATTTCGAGAACTCTCTCGTCCGGAAAGTAGATGTCAACGGCACCATCACCACGGTCGCTGGAAACGTGGAGGGCGGCTCTGGATTCAGCGGCGATGGAGGGCCTGCGACAGCGGCGCAACTGAACCATCCGGACGGAGTTGCACTCGATACGGCGGGCAACCTCTATATCGCGGATTCGAACAACAACCGAATCCGGAAAGTCGATCTAGCAGGAATCATCACTACCGTCGCCGGCTCGAATCAAGCCGGCTACAGCGGAGACGGCGGACAGGCCACGAGCGCCAAACTGAATTTTCCGCTTGGGGTGCGCGCGGACAGCGCCGGGAATCTCTTCATCGCGGACAGCAATAATAACGTGATCCGAAAAGTAGCCCTCAACGGGATTATTACGACGGTCGCCGGCAATTTCGAACTGGGGGCGGGCTATACCGGAGATGGCGGGGCGGCTACGAGCGCGCAACTGAGCTTTCCCAACTATGTGAGCGTGGATGCCGCGGGCGAGCTTTTCATCGCCGATGACGACAATGGAGTGATCCGGCGCGTGGATGGAAACGGCACGATCACCACGTATCCGGTCCCGACCGATTTCCCGGCAGATCTTGTGGTGGATCCCGAGGGAAATCTGGCGGTGATCGACCCGGAGGACGAGACGATGACCTTAATCGCTCGCACGATTCCGGGCGAGATCGATTTCGGCTCGCAGAACGTCAACACATCGAGCGAGCCGCAGGACGCGACCGTAACCAACATCGGAAACCAGGCGCTCGATTTCTCGGCGATCACGCCGCCCACGGGATTCAACCTGGGCGGTCCGGACACTTCGTGTTCGACCGACGCCCCGCTGGGCATCGGAATCGACTGCATCCTGGGGATTGTATTTGATCCACCAACGGCAGGCGGTTACGAAACCGGGGTCGCACTGACGGACAACAGCCTCGGTCCGGCAGCCGCGAGCATGCAAAACGTCCCTGTGACGGGCACGGGCGTGGTTTCTCTGACGCCGACCACGACCGTCCTCACAGCATCACCGAATCCAGCGTTTGCCGGGCAAACGGTGACGCTAACGGCTACCGTCAGTCCCACGCCGACAGGCGCGACGCTGGGAAGCGTGGACTTCTGCCTGGGCGGAACAGGACCAGACGTAGTGCGCGGGCGAAGAGCGCCGCTCCAGTCGCTCGGGCAATGGATGACGCGCGCCATCGTGGCGGCGGACACATCTTCGTGCGGTTCGGGCACGCTGCTGGGAAGCGGCGCCGTGGGAGCGAACGGCGTGGCGACGTTCACGATCGCGAGCCTCGCGCTGGGCGCCAACAGCATCACGGCCGTTTATAGCGGCAACCCCACTCTCAACTTTTCCACGTCCGACTCCGTCACCGTGACGATTAATGCGCCAGCCACGACCACGACGACTCTGACGATCTCGCCAAACCCAGGATTTGACGGACAGAGCATCACTCTGACCGGCACAGTAGCTCCGAGCCCAACGGGCTCTTCGCTCGGCACCATCACCTTCTGCGACGCCGGCGCTGCAGGCCCCGACGTACGACGGTATAGCACTCACGCCGGCCCGAGTGGCCGGCACGTGTTCGCCTCGTCAGTCAGGAGGCAGACGCCTAGCGGCCCGTGCGGAGCGGACACGCCTCTGGGGACAGCAACCGTCTCGAGCCAGGGAACGGCGACGCTTGCCGTTACGACGCTTGCGACCGGCGATCACAACATTTACGCAGTGTATTCAGGAAACACGGGATTTGGGGGATCGACGTCGGACTCGGTGGATGAAACGGTCGATGCAGCCTATACGGTGACCGCGCCGCAGACCCCGTTTGACGTCTCTGAAGGCGGGTCAGTGGAAATCACGGTCACGGTGCCGCCGCTGGGAGGAACGTTTGACGGCGTCGTCACGCTGGTCGCAACCGGACTGCCGCGCGGAGCGACGGCAACGTTCAATCCGCCAACCGTCACTCCGGGAGCCGAGGGCGAACAGACGACGATGACGATTCAGCTTGCTCCGATGAGCGCGCGGGCATTGCCACCCACTTCTAACGTACCCGTGTGGCCGGTTGCAGGAATCGGGACACTGCTGCTCGCTCTGAGCTTCGTCGGGCGCCGGCTGCCGCGTCTTGCGATGGCTCTTATGCTTGTGTCGCTGATTTCCGTGGCGACGCTGACGCTGGCCGGCTGCAACGGCGGTTTCCCGGGCCTGAGCACTCCGAAGGGGCAATACGTGATCACAGTGACGGGAACGAGCGGATCGCTGCATCCGTCAACGACGGTAACCGTGGTGGTGCAATGATGCGTTCGACAAACACGCGAGGGTTAACGCGAATGAAGATCCGCAATGGATTGCCGTGGGCTTTGCTGTCAATTCTCGGACTCTGCGCGAGCGCGGCTTTGGCTCCGGCGGCCCGGGCGCAGGTGCAGAAATCGACGCTGGAATTGGGCGTCGATTACAACTACGTGCGCGCCAACGGCCCTCCGGGCGGATGCGGCTGCTTCTCGATGAACGGAGGCAACGCCTGGGCCGGCTACCGCTTGAGCGATAGTTTCAGCGCCGTGGCTGAATTCAGCGCCCAGCAAGCGGGCAACATCAATGGATCGGGCGAAGATCTGACGCTATTCTCGTACCTTTTCGGGCCGCGTTATACGCTGGAGAAATCCGAGCGCTGGCTGCCCTTCGGACAGGTGCTGCTGGGCGGCGCACACGCGTCCGGCTCGTTTGAGCCTTCCCTCAGCGGCGGATCAGGCTCTTTCAACTCATTTTCGATGATCGCCGGCGGCGGATTGGATATCGACATAAACCCGCGAGTGGGCATCCGAGCCGCGGAAGCCGATTACTATATGACGCGCTTCCCAAACGGCGTGAACGGCCGCCAGAATAACCTGCGAATATCCGCGGGGATCTTTTTCCGCTTCTAAGACGGAAACCCCGGCGCAACATCAGATCGACACTGGTCGGAGACATCGAGATATCCCGATTAGCAAGCGATTTGCCGCCTTGATCGGGTCGCTAGTGCTGTGCTGCCCGGGCTGGCCCACTCAATTCGCGAACCGATACGCGCTCCTGGCAGCGGCTGCACGATTCTCCCAAAACCTCATCGAAGATATGCCCCGACTCCGATTTACGGGTAAAATGTCGGGCCATGTCAAAACTACTGGAAGGCAAGACCGCGATCGTCCTGGGAGTTTGGAATAAATGGAGCATCGCATACGCCATCGCGCAGGCGTTTGTGCGCGAAGGCGCAAATCTGCTGCTGACATATCAGAACGAGCGAGCGAAGCCGACGGTCGAGGAACTGGGCAAGGAACTGGGCGCGGCCGGCTTCTTTCCCTGCGAGGTCCAGCAACAGGCGGATATCGATCGGCTGGCAGAATCGCTGAAAGCCACGGGACACAAGCTGAACGTGGTGGTCCACAGCCTCGCGGCGGCGAAGCATGAGGATTTGAACCAGCCTTTCGTCGATACATCCCGCGAAGGCTTTCAGCTTGCGCTCGACGTGAGCGCGTATTCCCTCGTTGCCATTTCGAAGGCGCTTTCGCCTCTGATGACCGAGGGCGGCGCGATCATGACGCTCACCTATCTCGGCTCGACGCGCGTGGTGACGAATTACAACATTATGGGAGTAGCGAAAGCGGCGCTCGAGGCGGAGGTCCGCTATCTGGCGAGCGAACTCGGGCCGAACAAGATCCGGGTTAACGCGATCTCGGCAGGCGCGATCAAGACCATCTCCGCGCGCGGCGTGAAGGACCTGGGAAAAATGCTCGAGATTTCGGCGCAGCGCGCGCCGCTGCGGCGCAATACCGATATCGCAGAAGTCGCCGATACGGCGGTATTCCTGGGGAGCGACCTGGGGCGCGGTGTGACCGGGAACGTGATTTACGTCGACGCCGGATTCCACATCATGGGGCTCTAGGCTTCGACGCCGCGAACAGCTAGAACCCAATCGAGGTGAAGTGGCCGCCAGGCCTATCGGCAGCGGCCTCGCGGGCTTCCATCACAGAGCAGGCACCAGGCTCTTACCCTTCCACAGGTATCGGGCCCTCCGGCAGAACCACCATATCCTCCAGCCAGATGCGGGTATATTTTTTCGCAGGTTAATTACCCATATACATACAGGTGCTTGGAGGAGGCTCCGTCATGCCATTGCTCAAAGAATCCACCACCATTTTGGCCCCGAAGCTGCCGTTGAGCATTCTGCTGGTGGAGGGCCGCCCCGATGCCATTTCGCATTGTTTGCGCACTTTGCAGCGGCCGGAATTCGAAATCCGCGTCGATATCGTGAAAACGCCGGAAGAGTTCACGCGCCAGCTGCGTGCGATCCCCTACGACGTGATTTTGGCCGATTATAATCTGGGCGCATGGACCGGCTTGGATGCCCTGAATCTTCTCCATGAAAACGGGGGCGACACGCCGTTCATTCTGGTGACGGACGCGCTCGGCGAAGAGACGGCAGTCGACTGCATCAAGAGTGGCATCGCGGATTACGTCCTGAAGGATCACCTCGACCGTTTGCCGGTGGCCATACTAAGAGCCCTGGAGGAAAGAGGCTCTCAAAATGAACGGCGTTGCCAGGAACGCTCGCTCGAGATCAGTGAGTCGAAGTTTCGAGCGCTGGCCGAGGCCATTCCCGCGGCCGTTTTCATCGAGCAAGGAACTCGGTCTTGCTACGTGAATCACGCGGCGGAATGCATCACGGGCTACGCACGCGAGGAGCTGCTGAGGATGAACTTCTGGCAGCTCCTGCTGCCCCACTCGCGAGACGACGTCCTGAAGCGGGCCATCGCGCGCTTCAACGGTGACGATTCCGCATGCAGCTACGAGATCGATATTCACACGAAAACGAGAGAATTGCGGCGGCTCGAGGTCTCCGTCGGTGTATTTGCGCTCGAAGGATCGCTGGCAGCCCTCATCACCGCTTTCGATATCACCCATCTGGATCGCGAACGTTCTGAAAATCCTTCGACAAATTCGGGAAAGCAGTACAAATCAGTGCCTTGGGGGTGCCCAAAATGGCCCGAGTGCCTATCACGATGATGGGCTATCGTTGCGAGAGATGCCATCACATCTGGATACCGAAAGACCTGTGGATGGAACCTGCTGCGTGCCCGCGGTGCCGGAGTTCGCATTGGAACCATCCCAGAAGCACGGCGCCGCCTCTGACTTACGAAGACTTTCGCGACACCGTTCGCGAGCTCCTGGAAACAAGCGGGCCGCTCACGTGGAAAGAGATCAAAGTCAGGGCGCAGCTTTCGCAAGTCTCCCCCAGCACTCGATGGGTGCACCGCATGCAAGGCGATATCGGCCTCGAAAGGAAAAAAGACCCGAACGGACTGACCCTCTGGCAACTGCGATCGAGGGTCTTTGCGGCAAGCGCTGGCGACAACTGAGGGACCGGTCGATCGCCGGCCTTCTCAGACCGGTTCGGCAAGCTGCGGAAGCAGGATATTTGCGGGATCGTCGATCGAGATGCGGCGCTCGTCTTCGGCGACGTGCTCGAGGTGAATGTTCACGGTGGGCCAATCGGTGCGCAGCGTGAGCTTGTTGGGCCACTCGACGATCACGATGGCGCGCTCGGTGAAGACATCCTCGAGGCCCAACGTCTCGAGATCATGCGAATCGCCGATGCGGTAGAGGTCGATATGATAGACGCGCGTGCCGCGATCGTATTTGTGGACCAGCGTGAATGTGGGGCTCGTGACTTCGTCTTCCTCGGCCGCGCCGAGGCCGCTGGCGATGCCCTTCGTGAGCGTGGTCTTCCCTGCCCCGAGATCGCCCGAAAGCAAGATCAGCGCGGGCGGCTTCAGTGCAGCGCCGAACTCGCGCCCGCGAGCAATTGTTTCCTCCGACGAGTGGGTCACGACTTCGCGGCTAGCCACGGCTGGACTCGGCGTAAAACTGGGCATAAGCGCGCGGAAGGGCACGGATCAGGTCGGAAGCCATGAGCGGCGCGCCACTGTAATCGGCGTACGCGATATCACCGGCCAGCCCGTGGAGATATACGCCGAAGCTGATGAGTTGCGCGTAGCCCGCAGTATTCAAGCCTCGCCCATACTGAGCAACCAATCCCGCCAGCATACCTGTGAGCACGTCGCCTGTGCCGCCCGTGCCCATGCCGGGATTGCCGGTCGAGTTGATGTAGGCGAAGCCATCCGGCGCGGCTATCACGGTGTGATGGCCTTTTAGGACGACAATTGCATTCCAATCCGCGGATGCTTTCAGGGCGATCTCGATGCGGTTGGACTGAATTTCCTCGGTTGTGCGGCCCGTAAGGCGCGACATTTCGCCAGGATGCGGCGTTACGGCGAGCAGGCCCTTGCGATCTTTTAGCTCCGCCGCGCGTCCGGTGAATGCGTTGAGGCCGTCGGCGTCGAGGACGACGGGTACATTCGACTGGCTTTTTACGACCGTCCGCACGAAGGACTGCGTTTCGTCTTGCGTCGTGAGTCCCGGACCGATGGCGAGGGCGCGCTTGCCCTTCAGAAGCGTCGCGAAGAGACTGCCTTCGAGCGAGCGCTCGGAGATGGTGCCGGCGCGCGTGGCGGCGAGCGGCTCGGTCATCACCTCGGGGGCGTGCGCAGCCACGATCGGCAGGACGGGCTCCGGCGTTGCGACCGTGACGAGGCCCGCGCCTGCGCGAAGCGCCGCCCACGACGCGAGGACTGCGGCACCGCTCTTGCCGACCGATCCCGCCACGATGAGCGCGTGGCCGTAATCGCCCTTGTGCCCCTCCGGTTTTCGGGCGGCGGCAAATGGAGCGAACTCGGCTGGCTCGTTCCATCGCAGATGGCCCTTGCCAGTTTCCTCAATGAGCTCGGGTGGCGAGCCAATCGAGCGGACGATAAGCTCGCCGACGTGCAGCGCGCTCGCTCCCAGCAAGAGGCCGGGTTTGGGCGCTGTGAATGTGATCGTGTAGTCAGCGACGACCACGGGTCCTGGAATTTCGGCGGTGTCCGCGAGCAGGCCGGATGGAATATCGATCGCAACGACGGAGCAGCGCGTCTTATGGCGATTTAAGGCGGCGATCACTTCGGCCAGCCGGCCTTCCACCGAGCCGCGGATTCCAGTTCCGAGCAGCGCATCAATCACGATTGCATCGCCGGTGAATTCAGCAGGAACAGCCGCCTTGCCGGGACGATCCACCAACAACTTTCCGCCCGCCTTCTTCCAACGACTCAGATTTGTGGCGGCGTCACCTTTCACTTCGCGGGGGTCGCCGACGAGATACGCCTGGACTTTCGCGCCCATCTTGAGCAAATGGCGCGCAGCGACGAAACCATCGCCGCCATTGTTGCCCTTGCCGCAGAGAACGACGATGGGGCGGCGCCTAAAATCCGGGAAACGCGAGGCGATGAAATCGGCGACGCTTTTGCCGGCGTTTTCCATTAGGGTAAGGCTTGGAATGGCGCAGCGTTTCGTCGTGAGACGATCGACTTCCCTCATCTCGGCAGCCGTGAGGATTTTCATGGCTGGATCAGTATAAACAAAATGCGAGAAACAAGGGCCCTCAGGTCCGCTATCCCATGCGGGCGATGACGACGGTCATATCGTCCGCCTGTTCGGGCGTGCCGGCCCACTGCTCGGCGGAAGACACCAGGCTTTCGGCGAGGCGCTCGACGGGCAGATCTTTCTGGCGCAATACTTCAGCTTTCAGCCGCTGCATTCCGAATTCTTCTCCATAGACATTTTCCGGCTCGGTGATGCCGTCGCTATAGACCACCAGAACGCTCCTGGGAGACACTTCGACGGTTCTTTCGGTATAGCCCGGATTTTCGAATAGGCCGACGACCGTACCGCCCTGGTCAAGTTGCTGAACCTCATTCGAGCCGCCACAAACGAGCAGAGGCGAAAGATGGCCCGCGTTGGTGTAGGTGAGCGTCTTCGCCGCGGAATCATAGACGGCATAGAAGAGCGTCGCATAGCGGTCGTCGGACGTGTTGCGGAAGAGATGCGTATTCACGCGCGAGATTAGATCGGCCGTTGATCCGTGGCCGTCGGAAAGCGCCATGCTACGCAGGGCAGCCTGAAGACTGGCCATGAGGAGCGCCGCGTAAATCCCCTTCCCGCTGATATCCGCAACAGCAATTCCGACGCGGGCGGAGTCGAGCTGAATGAAGTCATAGTAATCACCGCTGACGACGCGGGCGGGCCGGCAAATCGCGGCGAGTTCGAGCCCAGGCACAGACGGAAAGACGCTCGGGAAGAGCTGCTGCTGAACCTCGTGAGCGATCGAAACTTCGTGTTCGAGGCGCTGCTTCTGTCGCTGCTCCTCGATCAGCTCGGAAATCGAACCCGTCATTTCATTGAACGACTCGCCGAGTGCGCCAAGCTGATCTCTTTGACGAACCTGAATGCGATGGGTGAAATCGCCGCGGCGCACGTGGAGCGTTGCGTCGTAGAGGCCCGCTACGGAACTTGTGATCGTGCGCGTGAGCATGATTCCTACAGCGAGCGCCGCAATTTCGAGCAGGAGAAAGACCACGGCGACCGCCTCCAGGATGAGGACGAGGGTCGAACCGAGCGCTCCAACGGAGGTCAGGAGGTCTCGATTGACCTCCGAGAGTCGCAACGCGAAATGCGCGAAGACGGGCAGATCTTCCACGTTGGGCCCTAAGTCCGCGCGAACAGCCTCGAGCGTGGCGAAACCATCGATGTGCAGATCGAGAGGGTCGGAAGCCGGCGCCAGCGCGCGTTTATCGCTGGCGATCTGCTCTCCGAAGACGTAGTGGGCGCCATCCAGCGTGATTCCGGAGGCCGATGAACCCGGCGCAGGCTCGAGCAGGGTGAGCCCGATGGGGCCGAGCTTGGACGGCAGGCCATCCAGCACTGTCGGCGTGATCGGCGCAACGGATAGCAGCGTGGCGCGGCCACCCGGAACCGGGATGCTCTCCGCGGAGGCGAACCAGAGTTGGTTGCGAAATTCTGCGAGGCCCGCAAACTGCTTCCCGTGCGTCTCCCGCACGAGCTGTTGGCCGTGGTTGAGGTATACACGCAGGCCGGGCGTTTCGCCCTGAGCCGCAGCGATAATCTTGGTGATTTCCGGGCGCAAGAGAACCGGATCTTCGATCGCCGTCGAGTCGGGAGAGACCGGCTGGTCGGGCTTCAAATCCGGCTCGCGGCTGAGCGCCGCCGCGATCGTGTTCGTTTCTGCCGCGATAATCGAACTCCGGCTCTGGAGGTCGTCGCGGAGCAGGTGGGCGCCGATCTGAAGCTCGAGAAGGTACGCCGCAACGAAAACCATCGCGAAAAGAAGCACGACGGGCGCGACCGCCATAAAGAAATACGCGACGATCAGGCGGTTCCGCAGCGCCCACATCCCCTTGGCGCGGACGAAGAGTACCAATCGCACAAGAAAATAGGCGGCGGCCGCGACTCCGAAGAAGATCACCAGCGCAGTGAGCGGAAGCACACGGCCAGTGACGTTGTTGATAAAGAGCACCAGCACGCACAGGAAAATAATTGCCGCCCCGACGCGGTCGGGCAGCGACATGTGCCGGAACCACACGGCGAAGCGGCGCGGAGAGAATCGACTCATGAGTGATATAGGGGACGTCCGTGTGGCCGGCGGCTCTTGCCCTTCGCCCTAAACGGCCACATAGCCGTAGCGAAGATTGGTGCGATGCGCTCCAGCCTCGATGTAGTCCCCTCTTAGTGTGGCAAATCGGTCCATTTTCGACCAGTGGGCGGGACTCTTGTAGTTGTAAAGGCGCGCGGAATTGCCGGAGAAGATCGCCGTCTTTGTGGGACCGTCGGCTGCGCCCAGCGGCTCGAATCCGAATTTCTTCTGCATGTCTTCCGGCACCTCGAGGCGCCGCAAGCCCTCGATCTGCCATTGCGGCGAGCCAGTCCACAGAGCGTCCGTGCCCCACACGACGCGATCCGCGCCGAGGCCTTTCACGAGAGTTGCCACGATGAAAGCCGCGAGCCGGGGCTGCGCCACCGTGCTGGCAGCGAAGACCTGGCCGAGGTCGCCGTAAACATTCGTGACGCCGTATTTCGCCGGGATTTCCGCGAGATCGCTGACCCATTCGTTGCGGCCGGTTTTTTCGACGTAGGCCCAGGCTTCATCAGCGTCAGAGGCGCCTCCGCCGCCTACGTTGCGGAAGCCGGAGTGATAAATCACGAAATTGAGATTCGGCCAGTCCTTGGCGGCCTTGCCCACGTCGCTCACGTCCGCGTAGGGGCGAAGCCTTGGAAATTCCTTATCCAGAGACGGCGGGAAAAGCCCCTTATGAACGCACACGTTCTTGATGCCGGCCTTTTGCATTTTTTCGTAGCCGAGATAAGTCACTTTTTCGTCGTCCATCCGCCAGGGGTAACGGGAGATGTCTTTGTGCGTGTTGTCGCCGATCGTATAGCCCTTCACCGAATCCGGCTTGAGTGCGAGCGCGCGATCGAGATTATCGAGCCAGCCCGGCTGACCCGGCGTGAAAATGGCGTGCGCGAGCAGGCGTTTCGAACCGGCTGCGCGATTCACTTTTTCGCGCGCGGCAGCCATCATCTCATTGGTCAAGAACCAGTCCCGCGGAATATCGGATGGCGCGCTCGAGATCAGCGCGACTTTCGTATCGCTATCGAGGAAGATTTCCTTGTAGTAGTTGTTGTACTTCAAATCCTCGATGGTCTGCTTCTTGCCCTTCAGCTCGGGATTCCAGCCGGCGTCGCCAACTGCCTGCCGCATCATGATGAAGCCGTTGAGGCGCGTGTCGTCGCGCAGGAAATGCGTATGACCGTCGAAGATGAATTGGTCCCGGAGTGCACCGGCACGTTCATTGGCCAACTCGGGTGTGGCTGCCTCGACAGAGCTCACGTCGAAGAGGGGGCCATAGACTTTGTTCATCACCAGGAAGGCGGCGGCCATGCCGGCGGCGGTGGTGAAAAAGGTCCGACGGCTGAGACCATGCTTGCGGGCTAGTTTATTGCCCATCTCTTTCAGCCGGGCCTCGACCTCGCGCTGGCTCTTGTTCTGGGGCTGGGGGAAAAACTCATCGCTCGAAACGATCTGTGTGGGAATGGGTGAAGGAAAGGACGACGTTTCCGCCGGCTTCAGTTTCTTTAGCTCTTCTTCGCTGAGGAAGCCGCTCATTTTCCCTCCTCGTTCGATGAACGTGGGCACCGAAATCCTACTGGCGGGAATTTACGCTTCGGAGCTGCGCCTCGGGCATCCTACCCCTCTGGCCGCCTCGGGCACAACAGCCGCGCGAATGGCTTCTGACGTTTACCGGGCGCTATTCGCGGCAGCCTTGCGCACCTTGCTGTGCCTCACACCATAGAAGGCATAGACGAGGAGGCCGATGACGAGCCAGATGAACAGGCGCCACCAGGTCTTTGCCGGGAGGCTCATCATCGCGGCGAGCGACGTAAGAATCCCGAGGATGGGAACCAGGGGCACGAGCGGCGTCTTGAACGGCCGCGGGAGATCGGGCCGTTTGCGGCGCAGGATCCAGACTCCGGCGCAGACGATCACGAACGCGAGAAGTGTGCCGATATTGACGAGCACCGCGAGGTCGCCGATCGGAATCAGCGATGCAAAAAACGCGACGCAGACACCCACCACAAGCGAAGAAATCCACGGCGTGCGGAAGCGCGGATGGATCGTGCCTGCCCACTTGGGCAGAAGCCCGTCGCGAGACATGGAGTAGAAGACGCGCGACTGCCCGAGGAGCATCACCAGCATCACGCTTCCCAGGCCCGCTATGGCGCCGGCCTTGACGAGCAGGCTGCCCCAGCGAACGCCGGTGGCGTCGATACCGATTGCCACGGGAGCAGCCACGTTGAGAGCCGTGTAGGGCACCACCGCGGTGAGAAGGCCGGAAACCAGAATATAGAGAACCGTGCAGATGACTAGCGAACCGATGATTCCGATCGGCATGTCTTTCTGCGGGTTTTTCGCTTCCTGGGCGGCAGTGGAGACGGCGTCGAAGCCGATGTACGCGAAGAAAATGACCGCCGCGCCGCGTGCCACACCTGAAAGGCCAAAGTCGCCGAACTTTCCGGTGTTCGGCGGTATAAAGGGATGCCAATTGGCAGCCGCCAGTGCCGGATGGCGAAGCACGAACATGCCTGCGATGCCAATAAACACCAGCACGATCGCCACCTTGAGGATCACCACGGCCGAATTGAAATTCGCCGATTCTTTGATTCCCACGATCAATATGAATGTCGCCGCGGCGATTCCGAGAAATGCAACCACGTTGAACACGCCGGTTGCATGGGGCAGCGAGGATGGGTATACGCCAGAAGCAGTCAGCAAAGGCTGCACCGACATGATCGTGCCCCAGTGATCCTTGTAATAGACCAATTGCGTTCCTGGAGTCGCGATCCATTTCGGATCGATGTGAATGCCGAAATCCTCCAGAAAGCTGACAGCGTAGCCGCTCCATCCCGAGGCCACAGTAGCAGCGCCAAAGGCGTACTCGAGGATCAGGTCCCATCCGATGATCCAGGCGAAGATTTCGCCGAGCGTGGCGTAGCCGTAAGTGTAGGCCGAGCCGGCGATCGGGATTAGCGAAGCAAACTCTGCATAGCAGAGGCCCGCAAACGCGCAGATGATGCCCGAAAGGATGAACGAGATCACGATGGCTGGTCCCGCGCTCTGCGCGGCCGCCTGCCCGGTCAGGACGAAGATACCGGCGCCGATGATCGCGCCGATGCCGAGCGTGATGAGGTTGATGGGCCCCAGCGCGCGTTTTAGGGAGTGCTCGTGCTCCTCGGCAGCCTCCTGCATGATCACGTTCAGCGGCTTCGTCGCCAGCAGTGGATTTCCCATTCGGGATTTTCCTCCCAAGAATTCAGGTGCGTTTGTGCTCCGCGTCCCGCAACCACACAATGATTCGGCGCTCTTTCAGGCTTGCACTACGACTCAGCCGGCCGCCTGCCCAGCCAGGCCCATAGGCCGTACACGGGCAAGCCCAGCAGGACAATGATCAGGCCCGGCCAAGTGTACTGTGGTTTATAGCGCAAGAGCTGTATTTCGAGAAATATTGCCATCGCGACATAGAGGAGCGGCAAGACCGGATAGCCGAGCGCGCGATACGGGCGCTGCATCTCCGGGCGCCTGGCGCGCAGAACAAATAGCCCCAGCAGGGTGAGGATATAAAAAATCAGCTCGGCGAAGATCAGGAAGTCGAGCAGTTGGCTGTAGGTGCCCGAAAGGCACAAAACCGAGGCCCACACGCACTGCACCACCAGTGCGACGCTGGGCACGTGGTAACGGTTCACGGTGCCGACCGAGCGGAAGAAGAGGCCGTCCTTGGACATGGCGTAATAGATGCGCGCGCCGGAAAGAATCAGTCCGTTGTTGCATCCGAAGGTCGAAATCAAGATGGCGAGAGCCATCAGGATCGCGCCCGCTGGGCCGAAGATCACCTGAGTGACGGCCGTGGCCACACGCCCATCGACTGCGAACTCGATGCCTCGGGCAAGGGGCGTCATCCCGTGCGGGTCGCCCGAGATCGGCAGCACGCGGAGATAAGCCACATTTGCGAGCGTGTAGAGCAGTACAACTAGCCCCGTGCCAAGCGCCAGCGACAAGGGCAAATTGCGGCCCGGATTTTTCACCTCGGCGGCCGTGAAGGTTACGTTGTTCCACGCATCCATCGCGAAGAGCGAGCCCACCATGGCCACTCCCATCAGGGTGATGGTTGCGATCATCCATTTCGGATTATCGGGAGGATACGCATGCATCGTGTGCCAGCCGGCGTTGCGCCAGAAGTGAGTGAAATTCGCAGAGCGCGCCACGGCGGTCGTGAACCAGAATCCCAGCAGGACCAGGACGGCGAGCGCGCCTGTTTTCATGACCGTGAAAATGTTTTGCACGATCTTGCCGAGGCGCAGGCCCCGCGTATTGATCCATGTGAGCAGCACGATGGATAGAATGGCCAGAAGGTTCTGCCGGTTGAGGCCAACATTGTATGGGCCGAGCTCGCCGAACCAGAGATGCCAGGGGCCAAACGTGCCGATTTTCCAGATCCAGTGCGCCGGCGAAAACCAGGGAGCGAGCACACCCGTAAACTTCGAAAAAGCGATGGCCACTGCCGCGATTGTTGCAGTCTGAATCACCAGCAGCATCGTCCAGCCATACAGGAAGCCCCAAATTTCGCCGAGAGACTCCCGCAAATAGACGTATTGGCCACCCGCCTGGGGCATCGCCGCCGCGAGCTCGCCGTAGCTGAGCGCGCCGATCAGCGTCATGAGGCCCGAGGCCAGCCATACCGCGAGCAGAAGCCCGGGACTTTGAACTTGATGGGAGATGTCCGCGGAGACGATGAAAATGCCGGAGCCGATCATCGATCCAACGACGATCATCGTCGAATCGAACAGGCCCAGGCCTTTGACGAGCTCGGCGGAGGGCCGAGCGGCGGGGGTTCCGGTGCTCTGTGCCTGTTCCGTCATCAGGCTTTGTCTCCGCGAGCGCGCTTCAAGCTCGCTCCCCGCGAACGCGTCGCGCAATTTCCAGATACTCTCGCGCGCGAGCGGCGGGATCGCGCACCGACAGGAGATCGCGAATCACGGCGACCGAGTCAGCCCCGGCGCGAAATACTTCCACGGCGGATTCCACCGTGATACCGCCAATCGCCACGATCGGTTTCGGCGTCAACCGGCGCACCGTGCGCACGAAATCGATCCCCACGACGGGATCGGGATTCTCTTTTGCAACTGTCGGGAAGACTGGCCCCACGGCAATATAATCCGCCGAAGTGAGGGCCGCCTCGCGAAATTGCTCGATGTTGTGTGTCGAAATGCCTACCCAGCGGGAGGGGCCGCAGATCCGGCGCGCGTCTTCGACCGCAAGGTCTTCCTGGCCGACGTGCACGCCGCCCGCGCCCACGATTGCGGCGACGTCGGGGCGATCGTTCACGATGATTCGGGCCCCGCGGGAGGCTACGCGGGCGACCAGTTCCGATGCTACATCATGGATTTTTCGCGCACTTGCGCGCTTATCGCGCAATTGAATCAATTCGACGCCGGCGGCTGCCAGCCTCAGCGCGAACTCGACCGGCGGCTCCGGCGAGAAATTCGGGTCGAGAATCGTGTAAAGCGCTGGGAACATCCTTCTCCCGGGCTACTTCCCTGCTATGCCGGTGAGCCGGTCGAGGAAGTGCGTATCGAATTTCCCAGCCTCGAAATCCGGCTCGGCGAGAATGCGCTTGTGAAGCGGGATCGTGGTCTTGATGCCCTCGACAACGAAGCCATCAAGAGCGCCTTCCATACGGACGATGGCCTCGGCGCGGTCGCGGCCGTAGGTAACGAGCTTCGCAACAAGAGAATCGTAATAAGGCGGGATCACCGCGTCCGAATAGGCCGCCGTGTCGACGCGAACGCCCGGCCCGCCTGGAACTCGAAAAGCCGTGATGTGCCCCGGGGATGGGCGAAACGTTTCAGGGTCTTCGGCATTGATGCGGCACTCAATCGCATGCCCGTGAAACTGGAACGGGCCCACGACGTCGTCGAGATGCTCCCCGGCGGCGAGCCGAATCTGGGATTTCACGAGATCGACCTGCGTCACCATTTCGGTGACGGGATGCTCGACCTGGATGCGCGCGTTCATCTCGATGAAGTAGAGCTCGCCGGTGACATCGCGCAGGAATTCGACGGTACCAGCGCTTGAATAGCCGACTTTGCGGAGCGCGTCGATCACCTGCTTGCCCACGCGCTCGCGCGTGGCCGCGTCGAGAACGGTGGATGGCGACTCCTCGAGAACTTTCTGGTGGCGCCGCTGAAGAGTGCACTCGCGCTCGCCGAGATGAATCACGTTGCCATGCCGATCGCCCAACACCTGAAACTCGATGTGCCGTGGATGCTCGATCAGCTTCTCCATGTAAACATTGGAGCTGCCAAAGGCCTGCTCGGCCTCCGAGCGCGCAGTCTGAAACGCGGGGATTAGTTCTTTCTTCGTTCGCACCACGCGCATGCCGCGCCCGCCCCCGCCCTCGGCGGCCTTGATCATCAGCGGGAGGCCCACCTCAGCCGCCACTTCCTTCGCGGCCTCTTCGTCAGGAACCACTCCGGCGCTTCCGGGAATCACGGGAAGGCCGGCCGCGGCCATCTCGGCGCGGGCGCGGTCCTTTTCGCCCATCATGCGGATCACGTCGGGCGATGGGCCGATGAATGTGATGTGCGACGCCTCGCACACCTCGGCGAAATTGGCATTCTCGGAGAGGAAGCCGTAGCCCGGGTGAATCGCGTCGACGTCTGTAATTTCGGCGGCGCTAATCACGTGGGGAATATTCAGATAGCTATCGGCGCTGCGGGGCGGGCCGATGCAGACGGCTTCATCCGCAAAGCGGACGTGGAGCGCATGGCGGTCCGCCTCGGAATAGACGGCGACGGTGCGCACGCCAAGCTCCTTGCAGGCGGAAAGAATCCGCAGGGCAATCTCACCGCGATTGGCAATCAGGATCTTCTTGAACATGTGTCAGGTGCGGGAAATCCGGCGTTGCTGCCTCGCCGCGTTGGCCCGAGCTATTTTTTGCCCTGCGTGCGAATCCCAAAGAGCGGCTCGCCATATTCGACCGGGTGCCCGTTTTCGACGAGAATCTGGACAACCTCGCCCGCCACGTCGGATTCAATCTCGTTCATCAACTTCATGGCTTCGATGATGCAGAGCACCTGCCCCGATTCCACACGCGTGCCCACGGTCACAAAAGGCTCAGCTTCGGGGCTCGGTGCCGAATAGTACGTTCCCACAATCGGAGACTTAATCATGTGCACGTCCGCCGCAGGGGAGGCAGGCTGGGCAGGATCGCGTGCCGGCGCGGCCGCAGGAGCGTGTGCCGGCGCCGCGACCGCAGGGGCGGCCACGGGCGGCACCGCGGCCACAGGTGGCGCCGCATGCACAGTGGAGGCCTTCTTGAGGCGAATATGCACCCCGCTGCGCTCGTACTCGAACTCCTCGAGCCCGTTCTCCTGCATGAACGCAAGCAGGCGCTTCACCTCGATCAAATCCACCCCTTCCGCATGCGCACCTGCGCCAGATCCAGATTTCGTTTTCTTCGCCATTTAGAGTTCGAGGAAATCTCGGGGAGCCGTCGTCAAGTCCACAGCGCCCTGCGCTGTCACAACCACATCGTCCTCAATGCGAATGCCGCCGAGCCCTTCCAGGTAGACGCCCGGCTCAACCGTCACGACCATTCCTTCCTGAAGTAACGTTTCTTCACCTTTGCCAAGTCGCGGCATCTCATGCACTTCGATGCCCAGGCCATGGCCCGTACTGTGTGTAAAATAGCGACCGAAGCCGAATCGCTTCAAGACCCGTCGCGCCGCCCGGTCGATATCCCCAGCCTTCACGCCGGGCCGGATTGCCTGTTTAGCAGCTTGCTGGGCCTGCAGGACCGCCCGATACATTCGCCGAATCCTGGCCGGCGCCTGCCCGATGAACACCGTCCGCGTCATGTCGCTGCAGTAATTCTGAAGTATAGCACCCTGATCGAGGACGACCAATTCGCTTTTGCCGAGGACCTTTGACGTGGGACGCGCGTGGGCCCACGCGGAGCGCGGACCGGAAGCAACAATCGTTTCAAACGATGGGCCAGAGCCACCCATCTTCTTGATGCCGTACTCAATCTCAGCCGCCAGGTCGAGTTCGGAGCTGCCGGGGCGAATGAGGGGCACGATCTTGCGAAAAACATCGCTGATCAGGCGCGCGGCATCGCGCATCCGCGCGATTTCGGCGGTGTCTTTCACGGAGCGCAGCTTCTCGACTGCATTCTCGTCGCCGACCCAACGCGCCCTGCCACGAGCTATTCCTTCGAGAACCTGCTTCTGAGCCACCGTCATGTGGCCCGCGGCGCACGCTATGGTGCGGCGGCGCCGGGCCTTGATTTCCTCGCCCACGGCTCGGAACAAGCCCTGCTTGGCTATGTGGACGCGCGCCCCTTGCACCTCCTGTTGCGCCTGAAAGGTATACCGGCTGTCGGTGAAGAGCGTGGCCGTGGATTCGTCCACGATGAGCAGGCCGGCGCTGCCAGAAAAACCGCAGAGGTATTGGATATTGGGGAGATGGGAGACGAGGATCGAATCGACCCCGAGTGCGGAAAAAGAGAGCCGGAGCCGGTTCGCTCGTTCGTCGAACCCGCTCCGGCCTAGACTCTGCGTTGCCGATTTCGCCGCCACGTCAGGCAGCCGGTCTCCTCCCGGATTTCCCGTCTAGTTTTAGCTCGGGAGAATCCGAGGCGTCAAGAAGAACAGCAGTTCGGAAGAAGTGGAACTGACTGTCGTGTGCTTGAACAGGTTTCCGATCACCGGGACGCTGCCGAACAGCGGCACCTGCTGAATGTCGGTCCGCTGTGAGGTAACGATGATGCCGCCGATGACGACCGTGGCTCCGTCGTTGACCGTAACTTTGGTCTCCGCCGACTGCGTGTCGATCGCAGGAATGCCTTCCACTCGCGGGATGGACTGATCGATCTGATCGTTCTCGACCGTCACATCCATGTAAATCGTTCCATCGGCCGTAATCTGCGGCGTGACGTCCAGCTCGAGAACCGCATCCACGAATTGAACCGATACCGTGTTGTTGACGATCGTCTGAACCGGAATCTTCGTTCCTTGTTTGACGGTAGCCTTCTGGTTGTTCTGCGTAATTACCTTGGGCTTCGACAACAGCTTGCCAACTCCCTTTTCTTCCGCCGCAGTGATGATCAAGTCAAGCGCGAAGTTATTGGTCCCGAAGGAGTACGAGAAGCCGCTCGTCGGCGCGCTCGCCGGCAAGTTCGTGTTCAGAGGAATTGAGCCGGAGGTCGGAGCTGTGGTCGTTGAGCTACCGTTCGTGACGATGACCGGAGGAATCGGTGGAAAGTGAACGATCGGGCTCGTACCGACCGAGCCCGCACCGCTCAGGAAGCTCGTCGGATTTCCTCCCGCCGCCGAAATGCCGAATTGGCTGCCGATTTCGCGCGAGAAAGAACGGCTCGCTTCGACGACGCGGGCCTCGATTTCGACCTGCTGAGACCGGCGGTCAAGCTGCCGGATGAGATTGTCGAGCACGGGCAACGTGCTGGGAATGTCGCGAATGATGAGCGTGTTGGAACGGTCGTCGGCAATGATATCGCCGCGCGAAGACAGAAATTTCTTAAGGGTGCCGGCCAGGTCGGTAGCCTTGGCATAGCTCAGCACGCGTGTGGTGGTAACGACGTCGGCGGCTTCAGCCTGCGCCTTGGCGAGGTCGCGACTCTCTTCCGCCTCTTTCTGCAGAGTGGCCCGGGTGGCGATGCGCAGCACGTTGCCATCGAGCTGCTTATCGAGATCGTTGTTCTTGAGCACGATGTCGAGCGCCTGATCCCACGGCACGTCGTCCAGAACGATCGTGAGTGTTCCCTTTACGTTGGGGTCGAGCACCACGTTCAAGCCGCTGATTTCATGGATCAGCCGGAAGAAATCGCGCAGATCCACGTCCTTGAGGTTCACGGAAATCGGTTCGCCGGTAAACTTCCCGGTCACCGGAGCCGCTGCCGGAGCCTGTGCCGATCCTGCGGCTGTTGCCGCGGGATCGGCCGGCGTGGCGCTAGGCGCCGCCGCTGGGGCGGCTGTCGGAGATGGTTCGTCGGCCGGCTTGTACGATGGCGCCTTGGCGTCCGCCGAGGGCATCGCGAGGGCCGCCGAGGTCTTCGTGAGTGCAACCGGCAATATGGCAGCCGGCGTGGGGACTTCACCCGGCTTTGTTGCGGAAGTCTCCTGCCGCAAGCGAGCCGAATTGCTCGGCGCCGAAACCTTCGTTGTGACTACGCCAGTCGCCTGTTCCGTGGAGTCAGACTGCACCGCGCCGGAGGGAGTCCCCTTGGGCGAAAAAGACACGCGAACCGTATTTCCGTCCTGGGCGATGTTATAAGTCGCCGGCTGGCGGAGATCGATCACGATGCGGGAAACCTCGGGCGTAAACTGTGCAAAGCGAATTTCGCGCACCGGGTCAAGATTGCTTGCGAGGTGATTTTCGGAAGTTTCGAGGCGCGCATTCGCGAAATCCAGAACCAATCGATCGGGATTGTGCAGGCGCATCGCATGATACGTGAGCGCTCCCGATCCGGAGATGTTGACCTCCGTGCGGCCGCCATCCTGCGTCAGGTGGACCTGGCGAATTGCGGGCGAAACCGCGTCCGCATGCGTCATGTTGGCGGGCTTGACCGCCGGCGCAGCAGCCGATCCGGCGGGCGCAGCCATTGATGTTGCACCGGCAGAAGCTCGCGACACCAGTAGAGTTAGGTCTTCGGGGTCATTCCGTTCGAGGCGCGGGTCAACACCCTGCGCCATCAGGATTTCCACTCGTACGACCGGCTTATCGCCCGAGGAATAGGTCGTGACGCGATAGCTCTTCACGAGATCGGAAGGCACGACGCGCGCGCCCACGGCATCTCCAGCGGAAACACCGCTCAGGTCGAGCACGTACAGGCTCGCGCTCGGACGGTAGGTGGTGTATTCGAACGGCCCGTTGGCTTCGGCGTGCAAGCTCACGGCACCGTCTTTCACCTCCGCCTTGACATGGACCACCGGCGCGCTACCCGCCACAGCCGGCGCTCCATTCGACAGCATTAGACCGGCCGCTATCAGCGCACCGAGCCCCCACCCCCGCCACATGATCCTCATTGCTGCTCTCCTGCACTCGCGTAGATTCGTTTCGTCACGATTCGTTCGACTGGATGGCCGAATGCGTCCTTCGAGTTCTCTTTGAAAGTGACTCCATCCAAACTGATTTTCTCCACGTCGCCGTCGTACAACTGATCGCCTTCGCGAATAAAATAAACGCGCTGGTCGGGATTCGAAACGACGGCAATCATTCCGTTGCCCGACTTCACCGTCCCGTCCACCCGGACCGACGCGATCACGATGCCTGCCTTACCCGGCGGCAAATGTTCCGCACCCGTGTCCTTTTTGTCCGTCACCAAAGGCACAAACGGATCACGCTTGCCGACCATATCCACCGTGGTGCCCGAATCCACCGATTCCTCCGAGACTGGGGCTGGAATCCCAGCGACCGGAGCGGCAGCCGGTTTGGCGGTCTGCTTTGCGGCAGCCGACGCCACAGCCTTCCGGGCTTTTCGCGCTTTCTTCACCGCCTTGCCCTGCGCCCAGGTGCCGGGAATCAAACACAACGAGATCGCCAGCACTGCCATCAGGTTCGCGGTTGGTTTTGCAAGTCTCATCGTTGTCGCCCTATCGCCTTGCCGGCGCGCCCTTCGCACCCTTCGTCGTCGTCGCGCTCGTCTGTTCCGCCGGGTTCGTGAAGAACGTCGTAACGGTGAAGGTCCCCGTAACCGACGTGCCAGGCACGACCCGGAACTTGCTATTCGTGTTCGTTCCTATCGATGCGAGCTTCAGGTCACCCACGTTGATGATGCGCGAGAGGCGACCAAGCTTGGAAAAGAAGTCGAGTACCGAGTAGTACGGGCCGTCCGCCTCCACCTCGAATGGCATCTCGAAGTAGTAGGGCTTTTGCGCAACGGGATCGGCCTTCAGAGAACGGATCGAGACGCCCGAACTCAAGGCGGCCCGCTGCACCATCAAGATGAATTCATCGGTCTGCTTATCTTCCGGCACGATCGTCTGGAGCGTCGCGAGCTGTTTCTGCAGCGCGTCCATCTCGGTCTGCAGTTCGGCGCGGCGCTGTTTGTAAACGCGCAGGTTTTCGACCTCGGCTTCGAGTGGTTTCAGTTCGGACTGGGCGCTCTCAAGCTGGTCACGCACGTTCGCGAGCGGCAGCCCGGGAATGTAGAGTCCCGCCAGAATCAACACAACGGCGAGGCCCACCGATGCGAGGGCTTGTAACGGCCAGGGCCAGTCCCGGAAACTTGTTGCCATCGACTAGCTCCTTCCCTTCGGCGCGATTGGGGGCGGCTGAGTCGCTCCGGTCGCTTGGGTTGTAGGCGCGCCATTCGGTTGCGGGGCGATTGTCACAGACATCGAGAAGCCGTACGTCTGGACCGCCGGACGGATGTCGTTTTCCTTGGCGTCCTTGATCTCGACATTCGTGAAGTAGCCGCTCCGCTTCAATTCCGTAATGAAATTTGCCACGGAGTTGATCGATCCTGCCTCGCCCTCGATCGCAAGTGAATCGCCCGTTCTGGTGATCGACGTCAGCCAGAGAGCGTCCACCCGGACCACCGTATTGGCGACCATCTGAAGCAAATCCTGGGCGCCGCTGCGATTCTTCTGGAGCGTCTCGATTACGTCGATTCGTTGCTGCAGCACGGCCTTCTGGCTCTCAAACTTGTCGACGTCGTTCTTGATCTGCTGCAGGCTGGCCTTCTCCGTCTGTAGTTCGCGAATGCGCGTGTTCGTCTGTTCAAGTTGCCGGTTCTGGGAGACGTAGACAACGAACAACACGACAGCCGCTACCACAATCGCCGCGCCAACCAGCAGTATCTGTACGGTGGCCTCGAGAGGCACCGTCTGCTTCGCGGCTTTGGGACGAGACTGGCCTAGTAAGTTGATCCGGATCATGGCGTGTCAAAACTCCTCAGCGCCAGGCCCATGGCGATTGCCAGGCGCGGCGCCAACTCGCGAAGCTGACTTTCATCGTGGCGCGCGGGATTAATCGCAACTTTTCGAAATGGATAGAGCTCCTCGACCGGCATCGCGAATTCTTCCTTGAGCAGATCGAGCAAGCCCGGCACCCGCGCCGTTCCTCCGGCCACCACGATCCGGCGAATGTTCTCGCCGCTCGCCGTCGCGCGGAAGAAATCGAAAGTCTTCTGAATCTCGAGGATCAAAATGTCGGAGACGGACCGCAAAATCGAGGTTCGCTGATCTTCGCTCACTCCGGCGTGCGTTCCGCCCATCTTGAGTTTTTCGGCGTCTTCGAAGCTGAGATCGAGTTCCTTCTGCAGCGCGTCGGTGTATTGGTTGCCGCCCACCGAAACGTCGCGCGTAAAAAGAGGCGTCCAACCGCGGATGATGTTGATGTTCATCACGCTCGCGCCCACGTTCAACAGTGCAACCACCTGGGAAGGATCGGGCTCGTAATTCACCTCGAACGCGTTTTGCAAGGCGAAGGCATCGATATCGACCACCATCGGCGTCTTCCCGGCCTGCGCCAGGACGTTGGTGTGGTTCAGAATCTTGTCCTTTTTCACCGCCACCAGCAGCACATCCATCTGGTTCTCGGTAGCCTCGAGGAGCTGATAGCTGAGGTTCACGTCCGCGATGTCGAAGGGGATATGCTGGCTGGCTTCGGCCTGGATACGGTCATAGAGCTCCTCCTCGGTCATCAACGGCATGCTCACCCGCTTGACGATCACCGAGTGCCCCGAAACCGACGTCGCCACGTCTTTCGTCTTGATCTTCTGGGAGTCGAAAATGGAGATGATCTTCTCGGCGACCGACGGGGCGTCCATGATGGCGCCGTCCACGACGGTATCCTGAGCCAAGGGCTCTAGCCCGAAACTCACCAACTCATAGCCTTCTTTGGCCTTCTTCAACTCGACGGCCTTCACCGAACTAGATCCGATATCCAGGCCGATTAGCGACTTCGTTTTCCCGAGATTGAACATCGTGCGGCCCCTCACTCCTCACAGTTCGCCCTGATTTACAGAACGAATCCGTCACCCTTTTGCTGCGTTTTCGCCGAGCCGGCGTCCACGCCCTTTGTTTCTGTTTCGCCCCAACGATTCAGGCCCCTTCGCCACACCCCGGAATGAGCTGCGGTACTAATAGAACTGGTACGCTCCCCGTGGACCGTTTATCACATCCCGTGCCGCAGACTGTCAATCAACATGTTTCGGGTTTGTGCTTCTGGTAAAACCCCGCCCAAAGGACAGGGTGCCTCCCCAGGTCGTGCTCGGGAATCGGCGTGCAGCAGGCGTGGCAGCCTGACAGGCCGATTTCGGCGGGCGGTTTCGCTTTTTGCCTTTTCTTCTTCGCTTGGAAAATGCGTCAGGCGAATAGCTTCAGATGAACTACCGATCGAGCCTCAGTTTCTCCCAGAGGTCATCGACACGCTTTTTCGTTGCGCGATCCATCTTGATTTCGTCCGGCCAGCGTCCCGTGTAGCCTTCTTCGGGCCACTTTCGAGTTGCATCGATTCCCATCTTTGAGCCGAAGTCCTGTCGGCGGGCCGCGTGATCGAGCGTGTCGACCGGCCCCATCACAAACTGGATGTCGCGCTCCGGGTCGATGGCGCACAGAGCCTTCCACACCACCTCGCGCGAGTCTTGCACGTTGACGTCGTGATCGACGACAACGACGACTTTCGTGAACATCGCCTGACCCAGCGACCAGATCGCGTTCATCGTCTTTCGCGCGTGCCCCGGGTAGCTCTTGCGAATGGAAACGATCATCAGATTCTGGAAAATTCCCTCTGCCGGCATCGCCACATCCACAATTTCGGGGTGTTGCATCTTCATCACAGGCAGGAACACGCGCTCGATCGCATGGCCGATGAAATAGTCTTCCTGTGGAGGCGGCCCGACGATCGTCGTTAAATACAGCGGATCCTTGCGATGTGTGATGCACTGCACGTGGAAAACCGGATATTCGCCTTCAAGCGAATAAAAACCCGTGTGATCGCCGAATGGGCCCTCCGTTCGCGTCTCTCCCAGTTCCACGTGCCCTTCGAGCACGATCTCTGCGTTTGCCGGCACTTCGAGATCGACTGTCTTGCACTTCACCAAATCGACAGGTTCGCGCCTCAGGAAGCCGGAGAACATGAACTCGTCCATATCGGGCGGCACGGGCAAAATCCCCGCGAAGCATGTGGCCGGATCGGCGCCAATGGCTACGGCCACCGGGAGCTTCCCTCCCCTGTTTTTCAAGAGCGCGTTGCGATAGTGCTCGGCGCCATGCTTCTGTGTCTGCCAATGCATGCCGGTGGTTCGCGAATCAAAGACCTGCATGCGATAACAGCCCACGTTGCGCTTGCCGGTTTCAGGATTCTTGGTGATTACCATGGGCCATGTGATATAGCGCCCGCCGTCTTGAGGCCAGCATTGCAGGATCGGAAAATCCAGTAGCGAAAAACCGTCCGTGCGGACCACATCCTGGCATTCCCCGGTGCGCACACTCTTGGGAAAAACCGAGCCAAGCTCCGCAAGCTTGGGAAGCATTTTGACCTTATCCAGAATCCCCTGGGGCGACTGCATATCCAGAATCGAGGAAATCCGCTCCGCAATCTCGTCAAGAGAGTCCACTTCGAGGGCCAGATTCATGCGCCTCTCGGTCCCGACCAGATTCGTCACCGCCGGGAAGCGCGAGCCCTTCGTACGCTCGAATAGCAGGGCGGGGCCGCCTCTCTTCACCGTGCGATCCGAAATCTCCGTGATTTCCAGCACCGGATCAACCTCGGCCGATATACGCCTCAGTTCGCCCTCTTTTTCCAGTTTGCGCAAAAAATCCCGCAGATCGCGATACGCCACTTCCCCTCCTTGATATCCGAGCCGCTCACTCTAACACGGCTTGCCTTCGGCGGCCCTGGTAGACGACCATGAGCTAGGATCGATTGGTGAAGCAGAGAAACCAATTGGGTGGGCCATGCGTCTTTACTTTTGAGAGGCCACAGGCGCGGGTGTAAAAGTCGGAAACTAGACAGATCACCGCCAGATCGTGACCGCCAACCCCGAAGGTAGAGGTTAATGTCGCTAAGAGAATCCTATCAACAGCATAAGAAGCTGTACCTGATCGGTGCGGCTGCTCTAATCGTTCTTGTGGCCGCCTGGTCATACGCGAGGAGCCGTGCCAACGATCCGAAGTTCACTACGTCCGAGGTCCGGACCGGCAACATCACCGCCAGCGTACAGGCCACCGGAACGATCAACGCGCTGACCACCGTGCCCGTCGGCTCGTACGTGTCCGGTACCGTCGAGTACATCTTCGCCGATTACAACACGAGGGTTCACAGCGGACAGGTGCTCGCCCAGCTTGATCCGGCGATCTATGAGGCGCAGGTGACCCAGGCACGCGGCAATCTCCAGAATGCCGAGGCGAATCTGGTCACGCTGGCGGCCACCGTTCAGGTTGACGAAGCGAATTTGGCCAAGGTCGAAGCGAACGTCAAATACGAGCAGGCCACGGCCAAGCGCTCGCAGGACCTCTTCCAATCCGGCATCGTCTCGGCGGATTCAAATGATCTCACGCAGTCCAGCCTCGGGCAGGCCCAAGCGGACGTGCAAGCCGCTCAGGCGCAGGTGGATCAGGCCAGGGCCACCCTCACCCAGGCGAAATCGCAGGTCACCTCGATGGATGGCGCGCTCAAAGCCGCCGAAACGAGTCTCAAGTACACCACGATCATTTCACCGATCGATGGCACCGTCGTCGCGCGCAACGTCGACGTCGGCCAGTCCGTTGCCGCGACTCTCCAGGCCCCACAGGTTTTCACCGTCGCGCAGGACCTGACCCGCATGCAAGTCTATGCGGCGACCGACGAATCCGACACGGGCAACATCAAAGTCGGCACGCCGGTGACATTTCAAGTGGACGCCTTCCCGACCCAGTTGTTTCACGGCCGGGTAAGCACCGTGCGCCTGAATCCCACCACCGTGCAGAACGTGGTGACCTATAACACCGTGATCGACTTCAGCAACCCGGACGAAAAGCTACTGCCCGGGGAAACCGCTTACGTCACGATTCCGACGGGCCATGCACAGAATGCGACGCTGATTCCCAATCCCGCGCTGACTTTCAAGCCGACCATGACGCCGAAAGCCCTTCAGGAGCTGTACAAGCAGTACAACATTTCGCGCGAGGCTTCCTCGACTCATCTGGGCGGATGGCAGGTGGTTTGGAAATTGGGGCCGGACCAGAAGCAGCTGATTCCGGTGGCGATCCAGGCCGGAATTACCGACTACAACAACACGCAGCTCCTTCAGGGGGATCTTCATCAAGGGGACACCCTGGTGATCGCCGAACAGTCAAAGGGCGCCGCGGGTGGTAACGTACGGCCGCCGGGCTTCGGCGGCGGCGGGCCGCCGCGCTAGTCGGTTTGAACGGGTCTTAGTCTGGCGAGCAATCGCACTACGAGGTGCGACCATGAATCCGAGAGAAGTGATTCGCGTGGCCTTGCGGGCGCTGGCGCGCAACAAACTGCGGACGATCCTCACGATGCTGGGCATCATCATCGGCGTCGGCGCCGTTATATGCACGGTCGCGATTGGTCAGGGTGCCACGGCGCAGGTTCAAGCCCAGATTCAGTCTCTCGGCGACAACATGGTGATGGTTTTCTCCGGCAGCGTAAACACCGGCGGCGTGCGCATGGGCAATGGCGCAACCAAGACGCTCACGGCCGACGACGCTGACGCGATTCTCGCGCATGTTCCGGGAGTGGTAGCAGTCTCCCCCATCGTCGGATCATCAGTGCAGGTGGTAAACGGCAACCAGAATTGGCTCACGCGCGCGAACGGCACTTCAGCGGATATCACGCAGATTCGCAATTGGCCGGTCGTCCAGGGGAGCATGTTCTCGGAACGCGACGTCAACATGGCCGCGAATGTGTGCGTCCTCGGAAATACCGTCTCGCAGCAGTTGTTCGG
>Ga0335072_10001112_pt1 | contig 45469 bp, 40 predicted proteins | sample Lox_Sample_21_FD_206725 | JGI IMG/M metagenome (GOLD analysis project Ga0335072, IMG submission 206725) | Soil microbial communities from Loxahatchee National Wildlife Refuge, Florida, United States - Lox_Sample_2.1 | ecosystem: Environmental > Terrestrial > Soil > Wetlands | place: USA... | reverse complement strand
TAGGACGTGGTCTAGGTACATCTTGAGGCTCAACGAGAGAATTTTGAGCCCTAGCTTGTGCAAATCTCTCAGCATAGAAAGCTTCCTTGTCTCCAAAGTAAAAATTCCATGCCATTGTCGGAGTACAGTCAGCAAGCACTCCCCTTGTCTCAAGTGCCATTCACCGTGCTTGAATTAGTTCTGGTAACGCATTGGGAGTACTGTACTCCTCTAAGAACAAGACGAAATAGACTGGTGCAAAGTTCCCAATTGGAACACTTCGCACCCATATATCATGCGAAGCGCGTCACAGTAGGGAGAGGGTCACTGCCTAGTACTAATGGGGACTAGCGAATCTCCACCATTGGCAAAATCTTAGCAGCCTAAAGGCTCAAGTCAGTGCTTTGTTACGTACTCACGTGAACACGCGAGATATCAAATACACGGAGTCGAATCGCCATCAAAGTAGCGTACAGTTATCATTCTCTCGCCGTATAAATTCCTTACTTTATAGTGTAGTACCGCACTCGTTCAATTCTTAAGCAGCCACCATATAGGGTGGATGCTGAAGTGACATTGTGCTCTCCTGCTAATTCAGTTCGATGGTGATTTGCTGAGCGTTGCGCTTGAAGAGGAGATGGAAGCCGTATAACTTATGTCGCAGTAACCTTTCTGCTGAAGAGTTTGCCTTCTGTTTGCTTTCTGTTTACACGGTAGGAATGGGCAATGGAACGGGGACCGTTCAGCGATGTGCGATGCCGTTGTTGAGATAAGCGATGACTAGAGTACTCGCTGGAAGATGATTTTGGCTCCACTCAGATCAGTAGCGTATGGGAATGTACAATGTGAGCTCAATACGCCTGCTATGCACCGGTCATGCATATCCCGTAGGTCATCTCGACTGGAACGAGCGCAGAATTGTGAAGAGGTAGACAGTTGGAATTTCCGATACGACCTGGTTTAAAGTATCTATATATCGCATTTTGACAGAAGAAACCTATGAATCCAAGCCACTATCAGATGGCCAAAGACTTTTGTTCTGAAAGTACAAGCTTGAGTCTGAATGATCACCAATCTTCGAGAACCTTGTCGGCGGCGGAGACTATAATACGGTTAAGACTCTACAAATTCGTAGCGATTGTAATGCTCACCATTAAGTCCAATGTTGTCTGGCTCTACAAGAGCCTTCTTCACCTTGCCGTTCTCAATAACGAGGGCATATCGCTTGCCTCGATCTCCGCCGAAGATGGCTGCACCATCAAAGGCCAAGTCAAGGCCTTTCGTAAATGCTAGAGCTGGATCGGCGATGAATCGAATCTGTAGGCGTTTCAGCACACCTATAACACAACGCACCCTATAAACGTTTGGTCCATGAAGATGGCGCAATGGAAAATCCCGATGCAGATGGACAGAAGAAGGCTGTGACTGTGTAACCATGGACTTACACCGCTTGCTCCGGTGGGATCTAGATCCGCTCCCCAGGCTTTCATTCTAAAGATGTATGTTAGTCGTTGAGGTGAACGAATACGAGGCGAGATTCCAGAGAGTGCAGAAAAGGAGAAGAACTAACACGAAGGCATCATTGACCGAGACGACAAAGACTTTGCCCACACCTTTGAGCTTGGGCGAGTTGATGTAGCCTGGGATATGCGAGCTGGAGCAAGCCGGGCCTTGTTGCAGGTTAATACATTACATTATGGCCGCAAGGCCTAGCACGGGGCTTAGCAGAGACGCGTACTGAAAGCTGCCGGCACGCCAATTATCAGACCTTTGCTGGATCTGAGTTCCTCGGCCAGATTGACTTTGTTGCCGGGACTGCCCTCCATCAATTCCACATCTGGAAGGGCATCACCGACCTTGACGTAGGCTTGCGGAGTGGCATGAAATTGCCTGGCTCGGGCTGCAGGTCGGAGGCTACTCCTCGGAGCATTGACGGCGGCACGGCGCAGGGAAAACATTGGGTTGGCTTGAATGCAGAGTTCAAAAAGGCTTGATCGACCACTAAAGACACAGGCAAGTCAAGGCAAAAGCGAGAGCATTGGGCCTGAAGTTTGAAATCGACGAAGGGGGGGGCGAATGGGGGATGGCCAGTGCGGATTGGATTGGTCGCGCGGTGTGCGTACATGGGGGAGGCTGCCTTGATACGAAATCCTCACAAATCCTCGCCGTCCGGACACGGCAGACGATCTGCGGCCTGTGAGATCCCGAGTGGACTTTGGGAAAGCATCCTAGACCGGATCAGAGCCGAACCGTCCCTTTCAGGATCAAGTCACGTCAGGTCTGGTGTCGCTCTTGGTGGTGAGTGCACGACCGAAAGTAGTCGGCGAAGAGCAACAAGCACATGGACCTACGGCATTACACACCCAAAAGCATATCGCATTCACATCCTCCCGATTGGTGGAGATGAATCTGACGTCTGGCTCTGGTTCTCCGCTTCAGTTCTTTGGGGCCTTGCTCGTCAAGATATACGGCTGGCTGCCGAATTCAGAGCTCCAGGTGGACCCCGACTCGCAGTTATTTTTCGAGGGCTTTCATGCGCGTGTGGGCCATCAATGGTGCCTCGCTATGTCGGCGAGCAGCCCGCCTGCCGGGCGCTGATCTTGTGGCCTTTGAGGAAATTGTTTGGCGGACACTTCGGCTACCACTAGCTACGGTTAACGGCTTGGCTGACAGCTTCAATATTTGCAAGTGTCGTTCCCAATGGCCAATGTTAGCGGCCACTACGACGTCTTTCACTACGCTTTTGCTGAGCGCAAAGGTCACTTTGCGGAGCACTCAGGAATACTTTGTGCGCAGTGACGCACAAGGACTTACCTTCGCGCCGGAGAGTGCATGGGTGGTTCGGCCGGCTCTTTGTCTCTGTCAGGGTTGTTTCTAAGGCTTGGGTGGCGCTCTCCATTCCCGCATCGCAGGCCTACAGCGATCTTAACTTTTCGCCTCCTCACTGGCTCTCTGGCATTCCGGGAGCCAAAGTCTATCGCAGCGCCTTTTCACGCCATCCCCCTTCCCCATGCCATGCCCACATCTCAGCTAACCTACGCCTTTACCCGCTTTGCTAGCTGCTCGCTTGCTTGCTTGCTTTGCTTGCTTCAATCCCCTATGCCCGCTCATCTTGATCCGAATCCGCCGACTTTGCTGGCAGACCACGGCCACTCCGCTCCTTAGCCCATTCTTTCCACCGCTAAATTCCTCTCTCTTCCCACTTTGCCAAACAAACTCCTATCTCTTCCTGTACCTGGCCCTCCCCGCTGCCTTTCCGCTCTTACCCGTGGGCCTTGCCTCTCATCATTCCCGAGAGCTTGGGCCCGTCGAAGCGCAACCGCCACCCTGCCAACCTTGATCCGCTTGAACGCTTCACACGTCCTGCTCGAGCTTTCAAGTGCCTGCGAGTACCCGCCGATCACTACCGGAGCAATTTATTGTTAACTTCCAAGCCCCCTTCTCGACTGTCTCTCACTCTTTTCATCCCAGCCCCTGCGCGCCCGCCCTACCCATTCGGCCCACTGCCGCTACCCGTCTACCACTGTACCTCTCCATCAACAACGAACAAACCTGGCAAGCGACCAGCAGCTTATCGCTGCATCCGAGTCCGCTATGGACGGCCCGGGTGGAGCATCGAGCAATTCCAGCAGCGACTTTGTAAGTTGAATCCGCTTGGTGCGCGCGATGCGGCTACCGTCCAAACTAACGATGACGCAAGGTTCGCAAACTCTACAAGTACGACCGACGCCTTACGATGGCGCAATGCAAGCGAGTGCGATGTCTAACATGACAATAGAATGCTTGAGAGTCCATCAGATGAGAGCGTTGTGAGATGGGGCAATGAAGGCGATAGTTTTGTCGTCCTCGAGGTGAGAGCGCGCCGCCGCTTGGCTCGGAGTTCGTTCCTGACTTGCGATCAAAGAATGAGAAATTCACAAAGCACATCCTTCCGAAGCATTTCAAGCACAGCAATTTCGCAAGTTTCGTTCGTCAATTGAACAAGTACGACTTCCACAAGGTGCGACACAACAACGAAGACAATGGACAGTCCCCGTATGGTGCAGGCGTACGTCATTCCCAATCAAAAGACTGTTGGTCGGTGCTAATCGTGATGCAGGCATGGGAATTCAAACATCCTGACTTCAAGATGAACAACAAGGATGCGCTCGAGAACATTCGACGCAAAGCACCTGCAGCGCGCAAGCCAAACCAGAACTCCGAAGACATTATGATTCCTACCCAGCAGATGGATATGATGAACGGCCAGCTCGGCGCGACTCAACAGCAGTTGCAACAACTACAAGACAGATACGCTGAGCTAAGCATACATCACTCAATGCTGGTGCAAGAAGTGATCGGGCTGCAAAAGACGGTGGTCAATCACGAGCACGTCATGCAGAACGTCATGAGTTTCCTTCACGCAGTTGACGCCCAGAGAAGGAGAGACAGCAGAATCACACCGTTCCATCAGACGAGTGGTGTTCAAGAAAGCACATCGACAGTTGAAACTTCCAACCAACCTGTTGGACCACTCGATGACGACGTTCCGGCTTCTCCCTTGCAACATGCTTCCAAGCTCCTCAGCGAAACCAACGCCGATGTGATACTTAACCCTCGCAACCTTGAGCACATGAATGAAGCTTCCCTTCGCATGAACGGTACCCTCACCACTCCACCTCCGGACATGTCACACCTGCGCAACGGCAACCGGCCTTCTTCGCGAAGTGCACCCGGCTCCGCAGGATCAACGTCTTCAACGCGTGTAGACAATCTCGACAACCTTGTATATCCAGTTGGTCAAACAAACGGCATCGATCCCGCCTATGAAGGGCATTTCAACAACATCCCATACTCATTACCGGTTAAGCCACCGGATCCAAGCGATCCGCGCTTCCAAAATGACGCGCGAAAGAAGTCGACCACAATAGACCCGGGATGGATTCGCCAGCCACAAATCCTGTTGGTGGAAGATGATCCCACGTGTCGTCGAATAGGCGGCAAGTTCCTTTACGCGTTCAATTGTGCAATCGATAGCGCGCTCGACGGCCTGGAAGCGGTGAACAAGATGAATGCAGGCTCCAAATACGATCTCGTGCTGATGGACATCATCATGCCCAACCTTGACGGCGTGAGCGCCTGCCACTTGATAAGACAGTTCGACACCACTCCCATCATCGCGATGACAAGCAACATCCGGAGCGACGACATCGCCATGTACTTCCAGCACGGTAAGTCACCACGGGCATCGGAAGCGATGTGGACGGCGCACTGACTCCGCACAGGCATGAACGACGTGCTGCCGAAGCCCTTCACGAAAGAAGGCCTGCTGCAGATGCTCGAGAAGCACCTAGCGCACCTGAAGAAGCCGCTGAGCGACGTGGGCGGCGCTCCCGCAGCCGGTCTGATGGCGCCGGGCAGCGTACAGGCAGGCGTGGTGCGGGGGCCGAGCCTGAAGGACGAAGAGTCGCCCGCCAAATCGCCCGCCACAACCAGCAACTGGAATAGCCCGAACCAGGTGCCAGGCGTGTCGCCGGTCGGCTCCTCCACGACGGACGAGTACCTGAGCGGGGGGGTGGCGGCGGCGGGCGCGGGCGGCCACCCCGCCGCGATGTACGGGCTGCCGCAGCAGCCGGCGTTGGGCTACGCGGCGGGCGGGATGGCGGGCCCGCCGCCGCCGCCGCCGCGCCAGGCCCCGCCGCTCCACCGCCGCGGCATCTCCGACATCTCCGGCGGTGAGGACCCCCAGCAGGCCGCCGCCAAGCGCCAGCAGATGTTCGCGCCTGGCGGCTTGATGAGCGGCTTGCCCGGCCGCCGGTGACGCGGCGGGCGACGCGCGCGTGGAGCAGAGCGCGGTGACGCTTGGGCGCTTTGGGCTTTGTGCCGCAAGCTTTTGGGTCTTTGGGAGTTGGTTGCTCTTGGTCTTTGCGTCATGTCCGGGCACGTGGTTTTTTTTGGGAGGATTCTGTGCTGGACCTATTTTGGGAGCGTTTTTTTTTACTTCCTTCTTGTCATGGGCTTTGGCCTGGGCAAGTTTGATCGTCAGCGGCGTCGTTTTCGATAAATTTTCCGGTTATCACGACTGCTTTTATTCGTTAGAGCACAATTCGTGCATTGGCTGGCGGAGAGATGAAGAAAGATGGATACTGGGCGCTCTTCAGACGAAAGGAGAAGGTCTGGAGAATGTATTGAACCATAATTGGCATATGGAACATCTGAGAGTGATGTGGAAGGGAGATAAATGGTTCAGTTGAGCGTTCCAGTTATGGAACGGACGTAGTTGTGGGCTTCAGCCACGCGATGACGGCGCAGGTCAACGCTTTTGCAGATGACAGCGAATTCATTGCTTTCATGCTAAAAGAAAGTCGAAAAGGCATTCGGCGGGCAGACGAGGTTAATTTAAGCTCCCGAAATCACAGCTTGCACAGTATGCAAGTCACATCGTTCGATGTGAGGTCTAGAACTCCTTAATTGTCCCGGGTGCGTGGGAACGAACGCTCTGGCCGCGTCGCTGTGTTGAGGCAAGGCTGTCAGGCCGAAAGCGCAGTCACAGACTCACAGCATTCAAACGTCAAAAATTGTAGCTTTGACTCAAACAAGACCTTACAGTGAAGCTCACTTCTGCATATTCGAATGCCGTGAAAAGCTTCCCATTCTCTGTCCTGTAACCCCGGACTTGCGGCTGAGCTTGAGATCCAGTCCTTTCCACCGTTTCTAACGCAATGGCTCCTAAAGGGAAGAAAGGCGATATCAGTGGTGGAAGGAATAAGAGCGAGGAAGATCGCGAGGACCCCTTGCAGGCGGTCGTACGTTCTTCCTGATACATTCTGCTTCCGTTGGAAAGGCGATCTTAGCTAACGTGTGAATTTTTAACAGGTTCTGGCCGATGACTTCACAAACAAGTTTGCGCCGCTGACACTCGAACGACCGCGCTGCCTCCTCCCCCTCGCCAACAGCCCGCTCCTCTCATACACGCTCGAGTTCCTTGCCAACGCGGGAGTCGAGCACGTCTTCGTGTACTGCGGCAGCCACGCCGACCAGGTGGACGCTTACCTCTCCGAATCGAAATGGATGTCTCCAGACTCGCCCTTCGAACAGCTGAAAGTGCTACGGTCCACGAGTTCGAGCGTTGGTGATGCCATGCGCGACTTGGATAAGCGAGCTATCTTGCAGAACGACTTTCTGATCGTGTACGGTGATCTCGTGGCCAATGTGGACGTCGAGGGTGCATTGAAGGCTCACAAGGCCAGGAGGGAAAAGGATAAGAACGCCATTATGACGATGATTCTGCGGGAGAGCTATAAGACTCGCGAATCAGGGAATAAAGATGTCTTCGTGATTGATCCAACCAAGGATCGGTGTGTGCATTACGAGGCGGTGAGCTCGAAACATGACAGCAGGCTCAACCTTGACGCGGATCTCATGTCTGGACATGAAGAGCTCGATATTAGGACGGATCTACTGGATACCGGAATCGATATCTGTACACCAGATGTGCTTGCACTGTGGAGCGACAATTTCGACTTCCAAGTTCCACGGAGAGGGTTCTTATACTCGGTGCTCAAAGACTATGAGCTCAATCAGAAGACAATACATGTGCAAGTTGAGAAGGACAAGTATGCACAACGGGCTCAGAGTCTCAGAGCTTACGTGGAAGTCTCAAGAGATGTTGTAGGGAGATGGGTGTTCCCGTTCACTCCAGACAGCAATCTCCTTACAGGCCACTCGTACAGACTACAGAAGGGAGCCATATACAAAGAAGACGGCGTAGTATTAGCACGTAGCTGCCACATCGGGGCGTCCACGGTGCTTGGAAAAGGCACGCACGTCGGCGGAGGCACCGTGATCGAGAACAGCATCATTGGTAGGAATTGCGTAGTTGGACAAAATGTCAAGATCAAAGGCGCTTATATCTGGAACAATGCCACCATTGGCGATGATTGCGTTGTCAAAGAATCAATTGTTGCAGATGAGGCTACAATTGGCAAGAACTGCAGCCTCGAGCCTGGAGCTTTGGTGTCATTTGGCGTCCGAATAGCTGATAAAACCGCCGTCCAGGGTAGAAGTAGAGTCACGCTCATGAAGAGAAAGCGTGAGAATGAAGAAGAGCTTGAGAAAGCAACACCAGATGCCCGAGTAGTTGGCGAGGGTGGAAATGGTATTGAATACATTAACGAGGAGGACGATGATGTGGATGAAGCTGAGGGTCTCGCTGAAATACAATCTGCAATCTATGCCATGTCGAATCTGGCATTGTCATCGGAGTCAATATCTACATTGAACGACGAAGACGAGATGTCAGACGAGATTTACACACGACGAGATCGTTTGACCTCTGGCAGCTTTACTAGCATCGGATCCGACGACAGCACAACTGGTCAGACAGCAGCACAAGCGAGAGATTTCCACCATGAAGCCTACTCGAGCATTCTGGATTCTTTGAATCGTGGAGATGACAGTGCCAACATTCAGCTGGAGCTCTCGGCACTGAAACTATCTGCAAATGCGTCCGAGCATCAAGTTCGTCGCGCAGTGGTTACAGCCATAGTTCGATTCGTATCCCAGCAGATCAGTAGCGGTTTAACTGTTCAAGCTGCTATCGACAAACTGCTGCCAAGGTTCAAGATCCTTCTGGAACGCACCATGTTTGACGAGAATAGCGCCGAAAAGAGTGATCAAGTGGACTTCATGTTACTGCTGCAGCATGACTGCGTACACCAGGAGAAAGGCGGAGACATATTAGCTCGTCTGACGTACAAGTTGAGCATCACAGATGTCATCAAGTCGGAGGGTCTTGAGCAGTGGTGGGAGGATCCCAGGTCAGCCGCTGAAGGGGACATGGCACAAATTCGGAGGCAAACGGAGAAAATAGTAGAGGCAGTGGTTGGAGCTAGTGATGAGGAGAGTGATGAAGAGAGCGAAGAAGATGAGAGCGAAGAAGAATAAACATCCAGAAAGCAGTAGATACCCCTCGAGCTATTTGCTCTAGACATTGAGATTCTGAAAGAAAAGGCGCACGAAATTGTGTGCTACGCGACTCCATTTTCAACCTCCGGACTATATATCTAAACATGAGCCTCGAATTGGAATTGTTACCACCTTCATCGTATTACCAGCAGTAACCATGTGACTCGACAAGTGTTATCCTGTATCTTGACAAATGATTCATGTCGAAGCCAAGCCGAGGCTTTGGAGCCATGACTTCCGCTTTGGGATGAAGCGATGTTTAAGGCGCACCGCCACACCTCAATGACTTTCCACATCGCTGAACCAAACAAAGTCACCACCGTCGAAGGCAACAACACAATCCATCGCAAGAAGAAGATCTAGATCAAGCAATATCGAGTTGCAAGTCATCTGTCAGCACTCTCTACAGCCCCCTTTCCACATACCCGTCCTTCGAGACAAGCCGAACGCATCTGACCAGCCCTACTGGGATCCCTCGACCAAGCTATCGGCAAAAGAAAACGCCGCCCAACGTCAGGTGTAGACTGCGAGCTTGCTCCTGTTTTAATCACAGGTCGCCTTGACCCAAGGTTGCCGTCTTCAGCTCCCATTTTCTTTCAGAACACCCAACTTATCCTGGATCTTTTCAGCCTCTGCATCCCTCACGGTTAACGCTACCGCCAGCCTCGCTCTCTTTGTGTTTCTAACTCCATCGCCCCACCAAAGCCTCAGTGCCTCCGAGTCTCGTCATTCCGGCGGGACTTGGCACTAGCCGAATTACTCACCACGTCGCCTCCTCGAACCAGGAAGCGAAAGGCGGGTTCCCAGTCACCTGAGTCACAAGGCATAGCCGCGAAAAAGATCAAGCCATCGCCAGAAAGCAGGTCTGACAGTCAGCGGGTAGACCCGCTGGTTAAGAAGCCAGCCGTTCTTCCCGCAACTCCGAACACATCCACAAACATGGATTCGGACGATGACTTCAACAGCATCCACTCCAGCGAAGATTTTCAAGACCAAGACAGTGAAGTGAGCGAGCAAGCCGGTATATACGCGATACACAATCCAAGAGTGCAACAATTTACTAACTACGAAAACTCAGGCTCCGACGTTGAGTTCGACGATATCGACGACGGCGATATTGGCTTTGAGAAGATCGAGAAAGTCAAGAAGTTGCCCTATGAAGTCGACTTCAAAGTCTATAGCCCCGACGATATCCAAAAATATCAGAATGGCGTCATCACCGAAGTTAAAGACGTCCTCGAACTTCCTCCCGAACACACAGCCATCCTCCTAAGATACTTTAGATGGAACAGAGAGCGGTTGCTTGATCAGTTCATGGAGAAGAGAGAACATGTTCTCGAAGCCGCTGGACTCGGTGATGATCCTGCCAGCTCTCCAAAGGTCAAAAAGGTGACCGGCTTCTCGTGCGACATCTGCTATGACGATGAAAAGACTCAAACATTTGCAATGAAGTGCGAACATAGATTCTGTGTCGACTGCTATAGACAATACCTGGTCGAGAAGATCAAAGTGGACGGCGAGGCGGCTCGGATCGAGTGTCCAGGGGACAATTGCCACCGAATCGTAGATGCGAAGTCTATCGAGATGCTACTCCCCAACGAGATCAAAGACCGTTACGAAGAACTCCTCACTCGCACATACGTCGACGACCTCGAGAACCTGAAGTGGTGCCCAGCGCCCAACTGCATATACGCTGTAGACTGCAAAGTCAAAGCACGAGATTTGGGACGCATTGTTCCAACCGTTCATTGTGACTGCGGTCACCATTTCTGCTTCGGCTGCACACTTAATGATCACCAACCTGCACCATGTGGTCTGGTCAAGAAGTGGCTCAAGAAATGCGAGGATGACTCGGAAACGGCAAATTGGATCTCAGCAAACACAAAGGAATGCCCGAAGTGTCATTCGACCATCGAAAAAAATGGTGGTTGCAACCACATGACTTGCCGCAAATGCCGCCACGAATTCTGCTGGATGTGTATGGGAGTATGGTCGGAGCACGGCACCAGCTGGTACAACTGCAATCGCTACGAAGAACGAAGCGGAGCCGAAGCACGCGATGCTCAAGCTCGTTCACGCCAGTCTCTTGAGCGCTACCTTCACTATTACAACCGCTATGCCAACCATGAACAATCAGCAAAGCTCGACAAGGACATCTATCTTCGCACTGAGAAGAAGATGACACAGCTACAATCCACCGCTAATATGGCCTGGATTGAAGTTCAATTCCTCGATGAAGCCTCGAAGGCTCTACAACGTTGCCGACAGACCCTGAAATGGACCTACGCCTTCGCTTTCTACCTTGCCCGGAACAATCTGACCGAGATCTTCGAAGATAACCAGAAAGACCTTGAGATGGCTGTAGAGAACCTCAGTGAGATGTTCGAAAAACCTGTCGACCAGCTATCCACCTTGAAGGTCGAGATCATGGACAAAACGAGTTACTGCAACAGAAGGCAGATCACCCTCCTTACTGATACTGCAGAGAACTTGAAGAATTGTGCGGTGTACCCGTTCCGACTTACGCATAATGCCTTGCTAATAGTCTGATAGCTAAGTGGGAGTTTAATGTTGATCTCTCATAAGGGCGCCCAGAGTCCGCAATCCGTCACTGCGTTGACGATGATACCGCGTAATTCATTAGAGCCAGCCGGACGAGAATCCTACCTCAACTCGGTCGAGCAATCCTCTTTCATTGACGATAGTGAGGGTGGTGCATATGTCGTCGAGCTCAGATGGTTCATGGCTTGAACCTAGGGCTCCATTGCGACCATGCATTCTGCGTTGGAATTGCAACCGGAAAGTTTTTATCCACCGACATTCTAGTCAACATTTTGCGAACTTATGCATCGCCTTTATATGTCTGTCTTCAGTCAACCATTTCCTTTGAACGGGTATTGATTGGCAAGGTTTGCCTTGTGAGTATGACAAGGCGTTGGTGGGAAGTAGGTTATTGCTACATCAGTAAAGGCTATAAGGTTCATTCAAAGCATTGGACAGAGATTCTGAAATGACTGGGTATGGGCATGGAATGACAGCGGATTGCAAAGCATCATATCTCCACTACTTCTGTAACTCAAGCTTGGAAGACAGTGAAATCAACCACCTCGAAATGCAATAGACATGTCATTCATCTCTGAATCTCATCGCGATCGTTAGAAGGCGTAGGCTGATAAAGCAATGAGAGCAAATGCACCTTAGCCATAGAAGTGTCATGTTAATTTCTGTGTTTGTGGTATCTCATATCGCTCTACGGATCCGCTCCGCACAAGCAATGGGTTTGTCAATAACGAAGCCCTGCCCATTTCATACCCTGGCATTCGTCATCATCAAAACCACCCAAAACAAGCCAAACCCCGCTCCGCCATTCAGGGCAATGCGTTCTCAAATACTCCATTCTCACGACGAATGATAGGGTGACGACGGAGCCTCGGTGTCTTTTGAGGAATAGTGATCGCATCCGTCAACCTCTGGTGCTCGCACACGCAGAATAAGCAGGGGAGTGGGGGGAAGAAAAGAAGATCTAGGTCGTCATGGGGGGGGAATGTACCTACACCTTTACCGTTCTTGCAACCCGGGAACGCGCCTCGCCGGTCCGGACCGTACCGCCTGGGTGGGGCGTTGCGCGAAGCGGATCGGCGAAATCATACTAAGCCGTCGTATAGCGAGAGTGCAGACACAATGGTCTCGTCGCGCTTGGAGCCTTCTTTGAATTCGGCCATGTCCAGACTGCCGTTTTCATCCTTGTCCATCATGCGGAAGATCTTCTTGACTCGCTTCTCCGGCGTGTCTTCGTCTTCCGGAAGTTTGACCATCGAACCGACCTGCGTTGGTTGGTTAGCTATCTTCCCTCACTTCACATTTCTTCAAGCATACCATTTTGTAGATGGCCTCAACAATTGCCAACATCTCGTCGTAGCTGATCTTGCCATCTCCATCGATATCGTACAGCTGGAAAGCCCAATCCAACTTGTCCTCCATCTTGCCTCGCGATGTGACGGAGAGCGCACAGATGAACTCCTTGAAGTCGATGGTGCCCGACTTATCGGCGTCGAAGACGTTAAACACGTACTCTGCAAACGTCGAAGGGTCACCGAAGGGGAAGAACTGCTTGTAAATCTTCTGGAACTCCTCTTTGCTCAGCATTCCTGAGGGACAATCTTTGAGGAAACCTGATAGCGATTCGCCGTCAGCATTTTGCAACGCTCACTCAAGCGGTCATGTTCAGGTGTTTCTCACCCTTGTACCATTGCTGCAGCTCCTTTTTATCGAAATGCGTCGCCTTTTGTAGGTCCGCGAGTTCCTGCTGCGATAGCTTGCTCTGGCTATCGTCATGAAGATGCCACGTTAGCTTCACTTTCTCCGCCAGTATTTTGATGTCCTTGAGTGGACAGCGATTCATCATTCCTTGCGCAAAATTGGTCACCGCAATCTCCAATGCTCGTCCATGCTTTATGTGCCAGGCTGGATATCGGTCGGATACTCGGCGAGGGATCATGGCAGGTCGTGCTCGTGCGCGCTTCAAGGGGAGTACGATCTTCGTTTCTGGTCCTTCATACTCGGAATGGACTTTGACACTCGTCATCGGATCGAGTGCATCGTTTTCTTGCTGGGTTGTGGTCGCGCTAGTGGAGTCAATGCGATCATTTTCGTTCACTTGAACTCCGATGTTGTCGCGCTGATCGTCGATTCCGAGTATGTGAGGTTGCTCCATGATCTCTGTTTGCGAAACCGAAGGCCAAGTACCACTTGGATAGCGACTAGATGAAGATGCGCGATGTAACTCGGATGCTGATTTTCGTCCACCAGCGACACATCACATTCATCAGTGATGAGCCATGAACCTGCCGCTCGCCGAGGATATCCTGCCGAACCAGCCTGGCTAACTACGGGACCAAAAGCGCAGAAGGAAAGGAGGAGGGAAACTTACGATTTACCCATGATGGCAAGAATGACTGCCCACCGGTTCCTCTCGCCTGCGATTCCAGGCGCGTCCTGCGAATGTTTTCAAGCTGTCAGAGCTACAGTAAGATGACAGCGGCGCGGGGTCGTGAGCTCGAATAAAAGCAGATTACGGTACGGTTCGCGGAGGAGGTTAGGAAGGGGGCGCAGCAAGGCGAGACTCCGATAGGGCAGGATGACACGAGGTCGGGAGCCGATCGGGACGATGTTGTAGTTATTTTAAAGAGTTAGAGAAGGCGGAACCGTATAGATGAGGCGGAGACGAAGACCGGCAGGTGCGGTTGGAGGAAAGATTCGAACATGGAGTGCATCTCCGCGCTTGCAAGCTATGGAGCCTTGAGGTCGCCGCCGTGTCGGTAACTGGATTGAATGGGTCTGGACTGTAGAGAGCATCGGCGCCAGAATACACCAATCACATCGTCGACCTTGTCTAAAAGTGGTAGCGATTGGGGCTGTGCACGATTGCGTGCAGATTGACTACATGTAGGTAGCTGATGCGCTGGATAGGATACGGACAATGTCGACTGACAATGCGACTCGCTATACGTAAAGCTTATGGATTTGCTTCTATCTACAGCTTATGCGCTTGGTGGCGCTGCGTCATGGGTGCACATGAATGAGAATAGATCAGTCGGCTGCATGATTGTCGGATCCGAGGCAGACGTAGAGTTGTGGATGTGTAGGCGCTAAGGCACTAGCACACACAAGTGCATTTCTTTTTGATCATCCGCTATTCGTGTCACTCGCCTTCTTCGCCGGAAGAGATCTATCAGTTGGCAAGCTATCGGAAATAATAATCCTGCGTCTTTGATTTGCTGATGCGTTGTCGGCAATACTCGTAACTCTTCGACTTTCTGTCCTTGCCCGTTGACTTGAAACAGCGCGGCGGAAAAAGGAACGTATTCGCAACTCCGATCATTCGAATTAGTGAAACATCCGCGAGAAAAGTTGCTGTTCATGACTTGGCCACTGTTTCCTGCCTCATTATCTAGCACTGTTTTGAAGGTCCCAGTCTCAATTTCTCTCCCATCGGTCTATGAAGTCCACCTCGTATCGTACCCTTGAAACACGTCTTCACTTCGCTCTTAAGATGCTGAACTTCCGACATTTGAAACTTCAATCCGCATTAAATTGCTCATCTACGCGAACCCAAGCTTCGAGATCGTGAAGCTAGCGGGATATGTGGCGATTTCAGCTCTCCCGGGGTCGCGCCAAATATGCCATTACTCCCCAAATCCCTCTGGCGGCCTCGGCTCGATCTTCGGCGACAAACATGTCAAACCATCGGGTTCTATGCAAAGTAGGGCAACTCCATGGCTCTTTTGTTTCTGTGGCATCTGTTAGAACGCCATTCGCCAAGTACTCCAAATATCGCCGGTGTACGTGGAGTTTGAGTACGCTGATGTGATGATTCAGCGAAGATACAAGGAAGACCTATTGCGGTCGTTAGTGAGATTCAACGTAGCAATGTGAGGACGTCTGACATCGTCGAAATCATCTCCTTTAGCCTTCCCGATGGCCTCATAGTGCACCCTAGGATCCCAGCCACCCACTCCCACTCTCACAATCTTCCACGCCTCCATGGCATTGAACTTCCTCCTCTGGCTAGGCTTTGGCTTCGGGCCATCCTGCTGTTCTTCGGTGCCTTGCTGCGCTTCCTGCCCAACGGGTTCATCTCCCACGCCTCTCCCCTCGCCTACCTCCCCTCCCGCACCACCACCCCATCTCGGCACCTCAGCCCACCACTTGCCCTCACCGGCCTTCACCTCGGTGCTGCCCTCCCTGGCGCGCTCCTGCGCGAGGACAAGCAGCACGCCAAGCTCACGGAGGAGGTCGCGTACGGCGGCGGGCGTCGCAGCGCCGAGCCCCGTGTCGCCGCGGCACGAGATCGCGAGGACGGGGCCATCGAGCCAGCCGTGCTTCGCGCGGTCGCGCTCGCGCGGCACGCGCCACACCGCCGCGGTGACGCGCACCGGCACGCGCAGCGTGCGCACCGCCGCCGCCGGGCCCCGCCGGTGTGTCCCCACCGTGAACCCCCAGCTCCACGCCAACGGCTCCACGAACGCACGCACGGCGTCCGTCCGGTGCGTCTCTGGCATCGACGACCCCGCCCCGATGCGTGTGCCCCGGTACTGCGTGCCTGGCGGCGGCGAGGGCGCGGTGGGGGGCGCTGCGCCGCTGTGGTGCCCGGAGTGGACTAGCGAGTGTAGGCCGAGCGATGACGCGATGGTGTGGCTACCGGCTGGCGAGTGGTGGTGATAGTGGTGAGCGTGATTCGCTCCGGCGTCGTGATAGTGGTGGTCGGCTTCAGATGATGCTTTGTCGATAGGGTGGTCTTGCTTGCTGCGTTTTCGGGCTTCATCCATCATCGGATCCGGTGATAAAGTATGACTTTCCCGAAGAGGTAGTTTGTGTTGGTCATCAGGCTTTGAAGTTGATGCATGGTCGTAACTCGCGCCTTCTTCTTGCCGCTCAGGATAGACATACTCATCGTGGCTGGTGTCCCAGTAAAGAGCCATGTTGTCAAGACCTTCCCAGAAGCGGCGAAAGTGTGCAAGTCGTACTGGTGGATGTGCATGCTTATCCTTGCTAGGTAGCTGATTCAGGGCTCGGAATGCGTCGTCATTGCTATGATAGAGCTCTTTGACGCGGGTATAAAAATCGTGTTGCGTTGGCGCCGGACGGCCATTGTAAAGTAGCGGTTGCTTGGAGAAGTCCGCCGACGTGTCTGCTCCCTCCTCTGGCGGTGGTTCCAACCAAGAAATTGGTGGCAAGTATCGTAATGCATCTTTAGATTCTCCAAGCAATGCTTCAAAGCCAGGCGAATTCACATATTGAATATTGAGAGCTCGCAAGTGCTCGGACGTCACATCCGGCGGTCTTCGGATCCTTACAAAACTCGAGAATAAGTCTGGAGCAGTGCTCTGTGTCCAAGGACTGGGATCACCAATGGACAGCTTATCAACACTAGGAAAGGAGATTGGCGTTGGGTAAGGCACAGCAGGACGCTCCTTAGTGGAGTCATGCCTGCCAACTCCCAAGGAATCTAACGGAAAATAACTCAGTTTCGGCCTTCAAAACATGGTGAAGGCGGACTAATCGAATACGATCCTGTTTCTGACTAGCGTGGAGAGAGGATCAGGAGCAGAGAGCGGGAGGAAACAAACGCGTGTGCTTGGAGAAGAAGGAAACATAGCAGGAAAAGATAATTAGCTCAATTGGTGAAAGAATTTATCGTGAAGAGCATAGATTGAGCTCACTCGTCTCAGGCATTGAGATGTCACCGAGTGACTAAAGCATTTTCTCAACCCGTGGTGGTTCAATGGTGATAGAGGATGGGACGAATGAAGGCAACGTCAGGCGTAAAGAACATTGAGCGAAAAGGTTTAAGTCCTCAGATATAGAGTTGGCAACGACCCTCCTGCTTTCTAGAGCCTCTCAGAGTTCTTCAACCCGGTCATGTCCGAGTGGATGAAGTGCGAATCTGGGGTTGCGGGAGATTGGGACCGATGACTTACGACCGCCAGATAATAAGCCATACATGGTGGGCAGCGGCTCAATTCACGGCCGAAACGCGACAGTGAAGAGTGGTTGACGACAGGTAGCAAAACGCACCGTCGTGCTAGTAGAATGGGATCGGTGTGGTCATGGTAGTCTTGATGCTGATGCTGATGCTGTGTACCGCGACGCCATGCACGCCGGATTAGGGCATTGAGAAACGAATTTAATGACTTCAGAAAGGGAGCAGGACCGACGGCGGAAGATGCTGATTGACGGCGGTGCGCCTCTGCGTTTTGGCCGAGTCCCTGCAACCAAAATGCAATCTGGGATGGCGGGCTGCTCCGACTATCGATTGCACCAGTAACGGCAGTTGCTCAGGCTAAAGTTATCGATACGATGCGGACGATGTAGCCGCCCGTCGCCATCGTGGCCATCACCACTTCACACAACCGCATCATGGCAATCGTAATGGTTATTGTCAATGCCGGCCACCGCTTGCCAGTGCTTTATGCTTTCGCCTGCCGTCTGGCCTCGTGAATGCAGGCCGATGAGCCTCCAACGGCTGGGGGTAGTCCCCCTGGGCGCTTCATGTGTGGTTCAAGGGCGCCAACATGAAACGCGACCCGGATCGGTCTCAACCAAAGGGTGTCTGACGAGCGACCGTCCTCGAACACCTCAGGTACTAGCAGTAGTTATGGCTTATGCATCGTATGTTTCCTTGAACCTCGTTTCAATCCATATGCTTCCCGTGGCTCCCTTTTCCTCGCTCCCCAAATTTTCCCATATTTCTCCACATCGTCAACCACTCCTCATGCATCTCACGAGAAGGCAGTCCGAATGTCCTCAATCACCACCTTTCAGGGACGCCGGTGCACCAAGGTACGGCGGAACGTCACTGCACCGGCCGGCAGTGACACCGTTACCTCCGTCACCAGCACAATGTCTACCGCGACCTTGGCTACAGAATCCACAACTACCCGCCATTCCACCACATTAGTTGACGCTACGCTGGCATCAGAATCCACTACTTCCACCACCAAGACGTCTACAACCCAGAAGACTACCACGTCAACGAGTATCACTTCGCAACAGTCGACGACGACAGACATTATCGCAACTTCAACCACCTCCACTGATTCGCAGCCTACTACAACTCAAACACCTGCTGCAGCCACTAGCCAGGTGCAATCCGCAGCCGCAACTTCAAATCCTCCCCCACAACCGGTGGAGTCTAACGCAACGTCAGATGATCCAGACGTCCAGACATCTGCTCAACCCAATGAACAGAACACCCTTCCAGCAGCATCAACCATGCTTGCGGCAACGTCGACGCAGTCCCAGGATTCGGCAGCTTCCGACACTGTTAATCCAATGGCTATTCCAATATCAGGAGTTTCGAGCGTTATTTCACCACTTGCTGTCTCTGAAGCAACGACTACTTTAGGTCCAAAATCGTCAATTTCAGCCGGTTCTTCTCCATCTGCCACTGCACCCCCGGTCGTGAGCAATTCTACGTCTTCATCCAAAATGGCAATGGCCGGAGCCGTTATGGGGGTTGTTGGTGGCCTAGTTTTTATCGGGCTACTGTTCTTCTTCTTCCGGAAATATCGGAAGAACGGACAATTGAAGTTTAGGAGACGATCCGACAGCAGCGCCTTGCTGGGCGATAGCCGTGGTGATGGAGGTCCACGCTCTAGCAGCGCCTTGATAGGGAAGTTCAACAGATTCATCGCCATGCTGGATGTGATGAAGGTCATCAAAATGAGAACACCTTCGGTGTACGAGGGTCCATCACCAAATCCTGCTTTCTCCAACGCAGGTAGCAGGACTCCTTCGCCGCCGATGAGCCAACCTCGCCGTCGGTCTATGAGCGAACCGGCTCCAACATTTCGGGAGAGACTTCAGGCTGCCGCTGCGGCAATCCCAACGATTTCACTCCCTCGAAAACCCGTGGCCAAGGGCTTCGTTGTAGAACGGCGAAGTCCTAGCACTACGGAATTTATACCGCAGCTTCCACCAATTTTCCAACGAGAGAATGGATCGGTATCATCTATCGCTCGCGCAGTCTATTCTCCAGAGGCGGATGATGATCTCAATCCCTTCCGAGACCCAGATCCGGCGGCTCCTCTGCGCATAGTCAACTCCACCCCGTCTCGTCTGGGCACACCTTCCATCACGCCAATGACGAACGACAGAGTCGTTTTCAATCCTATGTACAAAGTTCCACCAGTAACAGCCACACCGCAATCGTACCAAAGCCCAAGGTCACAAACAACAAACCCATTTATTGACACCAGCGAAAACATTGGCACGGCACTACCGCTGGGTTCTAACCGACCAAGAATCAACAGTGACATCTCGTCGATGTCACGTTCAGCTAGCGTAAAGTCCAGGCAGTTTAATGCTCCAGTTGATCAAATTCGATTATCCCCACCGTCGCAGAATCCATTTGATCCTCGGAAACAGAGTGTCAGCAGCGTTTATTCCATACCAAACGATTCCAGCGTTGAACCGGTACCTCCTCTCAGAGTTCCTCCTAGCAGGTACCTACAACCACGCCCACCACCTGCTTCGCAGACACCGCGAGTCCCTGCGTATCAACCATCTCCAAGACCGGCATATCAACAGTCACCGAGTATGAGACCACCACCATCGGCCATGAGCTCAAGTAAATTTGCGTTCAATTTCGGTGAGCCCGGGCCGACACGGCCGAACACGTTCCTCAACGACATGGGGACACCGGGAGGCGCGGTGACACCAGGAGCAAATACGCGAATGAGCGATCCGTTCGACCTAGACAATCCAGAAGTTTTGGGATTCATGCGATATGATTCAAATGAGAATTGGCGAAACTATGGAAGAGACAACAACAGGAGAAGTGCTAGCGCGAACAACTGGCCTATGGGTCCACGCATTGGGTAAGTCAAGGACTGATCATAACCGGGGTCCAAAGGAAGGAAATAGTGGAGTTTCTTATTCGGGCTTCATTCTTGAAGCACTTTCGGCGTCCGTCGTTAAGAACATTATACACTGTACCACCAACTAGCATAGCATATCCACCACCTATGGAGTTAAGGGAAAGAGAAATTAGGATGGAAGGGTATGATACCACCACTCGCTTGAACGATTTGTACGAACAATTAGCATTGAGAGCGTTAGGAAGCGGCTTTGTACTTTACTACATTACAGAGAGCGCTCGAAGGGCACATAAGAAGGCGAAATGATTAAGAACACATCGCTGGAAACCGATTCGATCTTGATTACAGTGTGAAGTTACATACCAATTTGCGTATGGCCGACGAAGGCCTTTCTACAAATTGTCAAAGTGGACGACATGAATCAAAGCAGCCGCCGCTTACCTCTACGGTAATTAATTGGCTCTTACCTCACGCTACGCTATAACCGCTTGCGTCCTGGTATTGGCCTTCAACTTCACAATATTGAAGGCTAGCTGGATGTCAAGGCTCTACATCCTTTGGAGAACAAGTGAACGTTATGATGCGATACTCTGATCAAAGAACTCCGTCCAGAGACAAAGTTCGACCATACGGAGGTATGTGAAACGGGCACAGAACTCCCTGCACGCCGACAGCACCAAAGCATCCCACTCCCTATCAAAGCGTGACAACGCCAGAGCACGGTAATCTCAGCATTTCTCTTCCATCTGTACAAAAATTGTCCATCAAATCAAGAGAATGAGTGGCTTTGTAGCATCCTTCCAGCTGTTTCCGACCGTTGCCAACTGGTTTCACTACTACGTAAGCGGAGGCATTGTGATCATCTTGCTCCGCCACGGCCCCGATGTTTCAAAGCTGACGGAATTTTGATACAACCAATTTACGGCTTCTTTTCTTGATTCCTCTCTCCAGCTCAGTCAGCGCCTTTCATCTCACTGTCTTTCAATTTCACTCCCTCAGTTTACTTCTGCGGACTACTGGTGGTTCGGTCATTCTTGTAGGATAACATACATCGCCTTTTCGGCTCCTTTGCTCTCAACAAGTTGCTCTTTCTATATCTGTGCCTGGCAAGCATCATCACAGGCCATCGTTTGGGAATACGCAAGACTCGCAAACCGCTTGCGACGCACTACGAATGCTTAAAAGCAAATTCCATGAATTGCAGCTATAAGGTCATCGTCTTGGCATTTCAAAGACAGCCTACCTTTCTCCTATTTTTGCATCAAAACTTGGCTTGATGCCGAGATCCCATAAAGCTTTGGTTACACAAAAGTCGACATAATGCCTACAGCGACAACCACTACTCTTCTCATCTTCCTAGCACCCTCAGACACGCACCTGAACGCATCTGTTATAACTGCCAACGCCGAATCAACTGTCCTCGAGCTCACATTCCCGTCCAATAGCATCCTAGGATCCAATGCAACGGTTACTGTTGGGCCTAACTCAGCCTCTACTGGATCCTACGCTGCTCAGATCAGCGTGCCAAACACCGGCGAGGTAACGCTCAACTGCAACGTTACTAAATCCACGCCGACCGCGTGCGTAGCTACTGGCGAGCTCGGAGGATTGTTTGAGGTGGTGAGCACGACGATTCCCAGCTACAACTTCTTGCCCGTCACAATCACGGCTGGACAGGAGGCGCTCAGCCAGGCAAGCACAGCAGTTCCATCGGCGACGTCACAGGACATGGGCAGTCCATTCAGCGGGTCGGGTGGCGCTGGGGCGAGAGGGAACTCGCCGATTGCAGCTTTGATAGCTTTGCTGGCCGTTGGCTTAGGACGGTGGTTGTTCTAAGGAACGACCCGATTTATCCCTATCGGAATAGATGGGGGAATCAACTGGTGGCCTGTTTAACTTTGCATCTGTTCCTCTGTACTGAACTTCAAGAATATGGCATACTGGATATAGGCATGGTATAAAGCGACACGGCGTGGCGTTGAAGGGTTATCATAGAGGCAAACCTGAACTTAGCTCAGGTGTCTTAGAATAGAATCGAGACGGCTGTCGTATCAAAATTCCTGAGTTTTACGCCTCGGCATTTCCCAAAGGATACTAAAGTAAGGAACTATGAAGTATTGGATATCCAGGATAGCGTTATTGCTTACAACTATCGATTTGTGACGCGTTTTGTTCTTGTCACAAGAGCTTGCCACACTGAATTGCCACTTCGGAGCATTGGAACAGCGGCTGTGCTTCTCATTCAGTTGAGGGAACCTTCGGGAACACCGGGTGAGAGGTTCTCGAGGATTGATTGGTATGATTACTTTCCGCCCAAAATCGGCTTTGACAACCTTGAACATCATTTCAATAAACAGCAGTCCCGTGTAACTCCTTGCCTTGTCACTTGATCCCATCCGTGCTGAACAGCGCTGAGCCTCATCCGCTCATTGGCAGGAGATGGTTGCGAACAAGCCATGCTGAGGGAACTTTCCCATGAGTATTCTTAGTCTCACGAAAGCACTAGCAGAGATAGGCCTTGCTTCTCGCATCTCCTTTGTAAGATGGGATTTCTTGAGTATGTTGACAAACCGATACTCATGGTGGCGTACAGGAGTATAAAGACAACAAGAAATCCGCGCATTGCACTCCTAGATAGTTATCGTCTTTGAATCTACAGAGAATCCTTCGCATCTTCCAATAAATCGCATAACAAAAAAAACGTCGCTCGCTTCATTAAAAATGTTCAAGTCATCCGCTTTACTCACTCTCCTCCCTCTTCTCTCTCTTCCATTTACACATGCGGCTCCTACTACACCAGCCGCCGCTTCCCTCGTGGAGCGCCAGAGCGGCCCTTCTATAACCCTCATATATTTCTCTGACACCAACTGCACGAATACAGTGCCGCCGACCACCTACACACGCCAGGTTTACGGTGACGAACCCTGCTATTATGATCCGACAGAGCTCTACTCTTCTCTTCTGATCCTTGAGATCGACGATCAGTTCATCGGTACCAACACTGCACTTCAGGTTGGGTACACGGACAACAACGGCTGCGGTGCCACGTGCGACTGGACGAACAGCATCAAATTCGACATCGCGACGACGGACCTGGTCGGCCAGTGCCAGTATATTGGAATCCCGACGGGAATGGGCAAGCCAGACATGCCTGGTAACGAGTACAGGCTGACGACCCTGGAGGGATGAATCCGTTTGAGTGGACGAAATTGATTGGCAAGGCGTTGGAGGAGGGCGTTACCATTCCTTGAATATGTTGTCGCTGTAATTCGGATACTAAAGATTTTAAGACGTTTTGAGAAGTATAGACAAAAATGGAAGTCAGCATCTCCTAAGGTTTCATCTAGAATGCTGTAGCTGTGAGGCCCGAGGACCTGATAGCCGAACCTAATGAGACCATTGCCGGCGGAAGCATTAACTCACTTCAGATAGGTCGACACAGCAGATCCACAGGCAAAACTGGATATTTCGAATAACTTAGAAAGTTGGGACTCGGAAATTCCGACGAAAGGTGAATTAAATGCGTAGTAAACCCTCATACCTATCTTAGTTGGTCCAAGCAATCCTATCGGCATCAAACCCTTAAAGTAGCCTTGCAGGTACAAAACTCGCTCATATCGACAAATCCGGTAAGGACAGCTCATCAGTAGAAAACAAACCGCCAGCTCAAAGCCCGCCGCTTAACATCAAAAGATGCAGCCCAAAGCCCAAAGCCCAAAACGCAAAAAGGATTGAACAAGCGACCAACTCCGTGAAGGTAAATTGTAAATGGTCATGTCGACATAACGTTCATTCAAAAAACCTGGCTCAGGTTTAGGCTTTTACTCGTTGCTCTTCAGCAAGAAACACAGGTGAGAAAGTCTTGTACATGCAGTCTCCCTTTCTTGGCCGTCTCATTTACAAAGTGATAAGGAAGCGACGGTGATGGTAACAGATCGGGCGCTAATTCGACCAAGAAGAGATGACGTTGTAGTGTTGATAGGTTTCGTGGAGATCTACGTGTACGTTATGGCAGAGAGGCAAGAAAGAAGGGGCCTGGAAGTATAACTATGAGTCTGCCATGTCAAAGTCGGCGGCTGTCCGCAGCATTTCAAGTTCTTGCAACTGTGCGTTGAGCTCGGCGAAAATATCCGCCATAGGAGCAGCTTGGGTGAAGATGCCGTTCCTGAATGGCCGGACCAGATTGCGCATGTAGAGAGTATTGACGCAGGTCTTAGAACGTAATCATCAGCATCTGTACTCCTTGTAAAAGAATTGGGAGTCCCGCGCTTACCTCGATCCTTGATATCTGGTGTTCTACAAAGTTGAGTAGGAAACGATCGGTAATCTCACCACCGTGCTGTTTCATCCTCTCCAGTAGTGCAGTTTCGGGCGCCTTGAGCTGCGAGCTACCTGCGTTCTCTAGCGTGGAGCATAGCATCTCCAACCTCAGAGACACATTCCACAACTCCCACACATCTTCTGTGTCGATGGTGAGCTGACTGCCTCTCATCTTCACACCGGCACCGACGTTTGCCTGAGCATTTGCTTCGGCTTCGGCCTTCTGTTGCTGCACTTGCAGTCTACTGGACAGTGCGTGCGGATACATCAGGTAAATGTATTCGGGATTTTCAAGGCCCTTGAGACGACGCTCACCGAGGTCCTTGACTTCGAAACCCTGCGAGGAAAGAGATCGGAGTTCGCGGCGAATGGTCTGCGACATAAGATCATCCGTCAGAGTATCTTCACTCCCTGTGCTGCCGGAGCGGTCAGACTCGATGTGAGTTTCCAGGAGGCGTTGAATCTCTGCGATAAAGTCTGAAGACACGGTGATCTGGCCACCATCGGCAACAGACGAAATACGGGAAGCGCGATTGACCATAGGGCCGAAGTAGTCCATGCGCTTGGTGACAGGATCGATTTCGCACACTGGCGTACCCCAGTGAATACCCATCCGCACTGAAAGACCGCGGAAAATGACGTTGCCATCTGCATCGCATACCTCTTGGCCGTGGACGCTACTGAGTATCTCTTGAGGCCACGGGACTTCCAGAAGCTGACTCTGGATTGTGAAACACCATAGAAGGGCTGAAGTGACCGTTGGGAAGGAGACCATAAAGGCATCGCCTTCCGTCTTCACTTCATAACCTCCAATGATGCGGAGATGCCGACGCATGAGCTCGTTGTGCATCTTGATAGCCGATCTCATCGCGATTGGATATGTCTCCCATAGCAGCGTTGAGTTCTTGATATCCGTAAACACTAAACTGACATCGCCAGTCGGCGCATCGACCTCCTGGTCCAATCTTGCCAGTTTGGAATCTGCAACGGCATCTCTCGCTCGCTTGCCTCTCCTGGAGGCAAAGAACTCATCAGATTGTCCGCTCGGGCCCATAGACATCGAATGCGTACGGAACTTGGCCTTTTCGCGCCTTCTGAGATCTGAAACGCCAAGGATCATGACCATAATCTTGTCATGGGCGCCAAAAGCGATGGCTAAATCTCGTAGCTTTTGAGCTGCTCTCATTAGATCTCCTCTTTCAGACCTCGCCAGGTCGACGGCGAAATCACGAGACATGAAATTCCACAGTTCCCTCGATGCGATAAGGATCATCTCGTCAGATTCCTTGATGGGAACATGCGCGATGTGTGGATCCGCAACGATTGCAGGACTGAACTGTATGAAGCCAAAGGCCCTAGAGAATTCCAGAACGTCGTTAAGCTTGCCGTGGCGAGAAACGAAGCCTCCAGCATCTCGAATGCGATTGCGTTCAGAAGTATCCGTTGGATCATGCTTCTTGGTGATGATGCGATGTGCCCCCGATGTCTCAATGAGCAATGCAGTAGCATCCCCGACGTTAGAGACGAACAACTCTGTCTCCTTCAAGTACAAAACAGTGGCAATACATCCTGAGTGCACATCCTCTTCAGTAAGCTCAGGAGTCGAGATGCTCCCTCTATGTCCTTGCCCAGTGGAACCACCGGTCTTTGATTCGGCCGCTGTAGTCGCAGCAAACGCAAGATCCTTGTTCAGGCCCAGGTATGTCCGCCGCAAAGCGTCAACTGGACTCTCATGCTGTCTCAACTTCTCTAGCTCATCGACAAAGCGATGCTTGAAATTCTCATATAGATACTTGGCAATCTTGGATCCGCCGCCGGATAGTGGATGGGAATCGAACATGCCTAAGATGGTTTCATCGTCATGTGAGCGGAAGCGGTCAATGACCATATCCATTGTGGATAAATGTTCATTGCGCCCAAGGCTATCGGCCATACCATATGACATGCTGGCTACAGTCGAACCCGCCGTGCGCACACGCCTATCCTCAGTCTGATCTGGAACGGAATGGACCATAAGAGTGACATCCATGAGGCCGAGTACCCTGAGATTCTTCAAGCTCGTGAAGTCAGTAAGATCCTTTTGACCACGATCTCTAGCATTGTATTGTTGTCCAGGCTTGATTTCAAGTCGCTTGTTGCCGGACAAATTAAGGTACTTTAGGTTGTGGTTCCAGTTCCAGTTCCAATCGTAAGGCCAGTTGCTCACGTTATACTTGAGCAGGTTGCTGCCAACATCCATAATAGCTAGTTTCTGGATTTTGGCAATTTCAGCAGGTAACACTTGGAACTTGTTGTTGTTGATATGCAGGACTCGAAGTTGGTTGATTTCTTCAAGGTCCTCTGCAGGCAAGGAGCTCAAATCATTGCCAGACAGATACAATTCAAGGAGATGAGGCCATCTTCGGAGCGTTCGAGGTGGAATGTCATAGATGAGATTATATGAGACGTTCAAGATGCGAAGTTCAGGAAGCAACGCCAGCTCTTCAAATGTTTCGTCCTGAAGTCTGTTATCGGCGAGGAAAAGATGACGGAGGGAAACGGCAAAGGTTGACAGCATTCGATTGGAAAGGCTGGAATCCTTGCGCGAGACAGGCGCAATAGTGCCATCAGATGACCTTGATACCATTGACGGTTTCCGCCCACTGGCAGTCGTAGACGGGCTCCCTGTGGAGCCGGTAACAGCAGATGCGACAGAGCCCTTTCTGCTTTGGCCAGGTGAAGTGCTGAGATTCAGGTAGCCCGAAGTCTGGCTTGGTCTTCTGAGTTGGAAGTCTTCCAAATTGCCCAGCTCGTCTTCTTCTCCGAGTCGCATATTCAATCCACTCATTGGCGTTGAGACAGTAGAATCTGGCAGTGCAGGTAGCGGTGCACCAGGCTTGGGAAAAGAGTTGAGGACATTGGATGACACGTTGAGCGTAACTAGCTTCCTCATATACCAAATCTGGCTTGGTAGAGAGTTTAAGTTGTTCTCCCTTAGATCAAGGTGTTGAAGCTCGACCAATCGCCCAATATCAGCTGGCAAGCTACTAAGCAAGTTCCTCGCGATGCTGAAATGCTCAAGCTTCGTGAGTTTGCCAATGTGCGGTGACAGTGACACGAAATGATTCTGGTCAAGTATCAACCTGGTTAGATTTGGTATCTTCTGGAACAGATCATCTGGCAACGCAGCCAATTTCGCCTTTTCGAGATTCAAGCTCGCCAGAGTTGGGATGGGTGCTGAAATACCGAATCTTGTGACTGGATTGTGGTCGATATGGAAGTTTCTGAGCTTGGCAAAGGTCCCTTCAAAAGAAGAGATGTTATTGTAACCAATGGCCAGCCACTCTAACTTGGGAAGTTGCACGAGGATATCGATATTATCGATCGTGTTGTGTCTCACATCGATTTCCCTCAAATCTTGCAGTTGATTTGCCGTCGCAGGGAAGGGACCGGTCAGCTTGTTATTCGTCGCCCAGAGACGTTCAAGAGAGGTGAGATTTCCAATCTGTGGAAGGGCTCCGATAGCATTGAAGCTGAGGTCTAAGTCGACGAGGGTCTTCATTTCACACATATAATCCGGAAATTCGGTGAGGGAATTTGAAGACAGATTGAGGCTCCGAAGGGCCTTCCACTGGCCAAAGGACTTTGGAAGTGCCGCCAGCTTGTTGTTTGAAAGGCGAAGACTGAGGAGAGACTGCAAATTGTGAAGTTCGGCGTGATCGAGCTGTTCGAGTTTGTTGTTGGAGACATCGAGGAATGTCAGTCTGCTTGCCAAACTGAGGCTCGCAGGTAGCTTCCAGGCCTCGTTGCTCGTGTACTTAATTTCTCGCAGATTGGTACAGGCCTGGACGAAATCTTTTGGAACGTCGAGGTTGAGATTACGTGAAAGATTTAGAGAAATGATTTCGGTCGCCTTCTGGTAGAGTGTGATGGGAATGGTGATGAGATTGCGGCCTTGAAGGTCGATATGAGAGAACTTCTGCATCTTGCTGAATCCTGGGTCTCTTTCGAGGCTTGAATAGCCGCTCATTTTCGCAGGCAGAAAAGTGAATCGACAAAGGTAGCTGTTGTCTTCACCGCCGATATCTTCAATGCGATCAATTTCGGTGTAGCCCGCTTGCTCGAGCAGTCGTTTTTGGATTACCAATGGCCGTTCTTGGGGATCAAGTTGCCGGGAAACATCGTGCTTCCGCATAACGACATGGTAATTATCCAACTCGTCTTGAAGGAACGTCTTCTTCCCAATCAAGCCAATTATCTCGGCGACCGTTGTGTTCAAGCCAACGGAGAGGACCGCAAAAGTTGAATCAGCACGGAAGATGCGTACGCGGTACGGAGGTCCTGTGTTCTCCTCCCTCATTGGCTGTCCGCTCTCGTCAAGCTCCCTTAGTCGTTGAGCATTCTCGTCATGAACCCTTTTCACGGCCCAAGAATCCGGAGCGTCCCAAGCGCCAGTTTTATCTTCATTTGGCTTATGTTCGGCCGCTCTGTGATGCGGCTCATGTGATTGATGCCCACTGAAAACCTCATGGCTAGCTGGGGGAGTCATTGGACCTCTAGTCACGATAATGCCTTCCATATGGTTTAGATCAGTATCAAGGTTCCAAAGTGAGCCACTGGCCTGATGGTCATTGTTAACCTCATTTGGATCTCTCGCCTGGTCGTGGTGGCCCTTCTTCCTGAAGCCAAGTTTGCTATGCTCTTTCTTCAATGCGGGATCTAATGCTCCAGCCGCTATTGAGCCTTTATGCAAAGCAGAAACATCAATCGTTCCCTTTCTCTTAGCTGTGGTAACTGGGGGCTCAGCTTTGGACGGTCTCGTGGCTTTCGCTTGTATCAAAGACGGAGTGGAGGATGGGAGGTCTCGTAGGCCTTCTATTGAAGAGCCATCTTTATGTCTGCGAAATCGATCAAAAAGCGAGCGCTTGCCAACAGGCGCCATTGGCGATTTCTGAGACATGGTGGAGCTGCTATTAGCGCTGGGTGTTGGACTTGAAGGTCGAGCCGTGAGTGTTGTTTTCGAGTTCATGGCCGAAGGGAAGGCTGAACTAAATGTGCCATCGCCGCGGCGTAGGCTGGAGGAACTTTCCTCGCGGCTCAACGTAGGACGCAATGGCACCCCTGATGTCAAATCAGCGGTCTTTGGCTCTTCCTTACTCCTTGTATGTCGATGAACAGGAAGGTGCAGCTTGTGAGGCATGTGATGTGGGATGTGATGGTGCTTAGCGGACTTAATGGAGTTTGTTTCGGAAGGAGGTGCAGGAAGTTCTTTAAAATCTTGGAATTCCCATGGCGTAACCTCGCTGTTGTGCGGCGTCCGGGGTCTGGAAAAGCTCGCGGGCGAACTTGGTCGACTGATCGTTGGCGCGAGAGCACTGTTGTTCGACGAGTTGGTACGGTTTCTCGGTGTCGGCGCTGCTATTCTTGAGTCTACGGTGCCACTGGTGCCATACGTTGCCAATGGAGGCAGACTTGTATCTGAGCCTTGCCGACCATCACTGGGAAGCTCCTCGCCGAAGAAGTTATGAAGTTTCTTGTGGAAGCCTCTCCCGACACTGGACTTGGAACCGATACTGCTCACAGTTGTCGCACTCGCGATTGATGGGCGTCGGTCATCTCCAGGGAAACCAGCCATATCATCTTGCGAGCTACCGGGCCTAAGGCCAGGCGAAACTTGGCCCATATCTTCGGAGTCATCGTAGAAGCTACTGAAGACGCTGGATGGCATCAAGGGTCCGTTACCCCAAGGTAGGTTCGGCGACGATGCAGATGGCGGTTGTCGATTGATAGAAGGAATTTTAGGTCCACCGAATCCATCTACCGCTGCTAGATCCCGGCGGTAGTTCTGGAAGTCACTGTTCGTTCTACCCGACTCCCAGGGTGCGATGCTCGACGGAATGAGGGGACGTGTCGGCGTGGATGTACTAGGGATGGAGCTAGGTGAGATCTCGAAGTCTTTATCGGTGCTGCATGATTTCGTTAGCTGAGATGGTCCTTTGACCCATGATATCGGACATGAGCGAAAGTCGGCTCGCCGCAGCTGCAAGACGCGAGATCGAGGGTGATGCTCGCACTTGAAGTTGAAGTGAAGGACAGGGTAAGCGTCTATTTTCGATCCCATTGCGCGTGCGACCTGAAGCAGTCCACGAAATGACGATGGGTGGTCCAAAGCTAGAGTTGGAGGCGACGCTGCCGTACTTGGCATCAAACATCACAGCGAACTCGCGAAGAATGATTGCGATCTCAACAATCGCACTGGCAAATGGATGCAGCACAGCTTTGATGCTGGTAGCCGAAAGGGTGGGCAGGACGTACCGCTGTTCTTTGTCTGTCGTTATCCTGACTGGCGTTCCGCGTCGCTGCGGCGGAACGGCAAAGGGACCTTTGATTGTGTCGGTCGACTTCCAACTGTCGGCGCCAGAGCTGGCCGTGGAAGCATGCCGCTCCGCAGCCACTTCGCGTCTCGTCATTGTGGTGGGTTCGATGGTGTCTGATTTGGGTGCTCCACTTCCATCCGAGAGAGCTCGGAGGGGAGGCGCGAGCCTAGGTTGTTGCGGACTCCATTGTTGTCAAAGGCTTGTCCGGTGGTAGGGAACGGTGGATATCGAAGCTGCGGGCAACACTGGGGAAGAGCTGGTGATGATCGTGCAGGTTCAGGCTGCTTTGGTGGGATGGAGTGTAGATGCGGCACTTCTTTTCAGGTGTGCGGAACGTGCAGATGACAATTGGAGCTGGGCTGCGCGCCAAAAGCCTCGACCGTCCTCCTCGTTCCGACACTACTACGAAGGCTAAGGGCTTTTTGTGGAGATTTCAAAAACATCCAAGCTGCGGAACACAGCCCAAGACTTCGGTTATAAACTATGGATTTGGAAAACCATACAGTTCATCCGTCCGCAAGTAGAGCCTTCTGTTGCTCCTGGAGGCTACGACTCTACCTACCTAAGGTACCCGGATCCCCGCTTGTGGTTCCTTAGATCATCCGTCTTTCACGGTCACACCGACCGCGCTGTGCGCGGAGATAATAGGTCATTAGCCTTGGACCGACATCCACAGCACCGAGTATACAGGACTCTGTACTTTCGTCTCAGACTCTTGCAGAGCCCGTGTGCGAGAATGTCATCGCATTGGACCCATTCGCAATCCTTCACTGGGCGGAAATGAACAAGGTCCCTCGGGGTAACTTTGCAGACAGCCAAAACCGGTACCCAAAGGCTTCAGCCACATCCAAAGCGGAAAGGCGTCAGATCTGGGTGCATGTACCTACAATAATTGAAGCGATACCGAGATAGCCAAAGGCTCGTTATAGCTAGGGCAAGCTATGAGACAAACTCGGCTGCTCTTTTTGATCCTACGGGTTACCGCTCAGCGCTCGAGCGAAATCTGACGCATGTGGTGAAGAAGCTTCTGCTCAAACCGCTCGCTGGCTGTTGCGCTTCAGAAGTCTAACGGAACCTACTAAATTTTCCCATTCGAATGGACCTTCCAACACACGGCACACTATACTTTGCTTTTTCGGTAAAGATGTCATCTGGAATCTTAGAGTCTGGTTTGGCTAAGCGATTGGGTCAAACAAAGGGGCCACGATAATCTCAAACACTTCACGCCTACCTGGCGCCTTGTCACATCATACGACGGATTAGGAGACAGTTTTCAGATTGATATCCAGCACACAAAACCGTCCATAGGCGTCACTGTGCATCGTGGATCTGAGTCTGAGTCTAGACTCCACACGTTTGTTGTTAGTGATGGCTGGTCTTCCAGCCGTTTCCACCGGTGCATATGTCCGAGATGAAATTAGTCGTGTTGAAAGAAATACTTGACTGATACTCTGATGACCGCAGCTTCAGAGCCAAACTCGATATTGTCTACTGAGAGCTTGGAGCCCCACGCGCCATATTTCTTAGAATAAATTCAAGCAGTTGACTTTGTGTGGGGTTGACTTGATTGCCACTTGATGGAGAAGGACCACCGAGTCCGAATAGATGCTGTGGTGCCTGACCAGGTTGAGTCTGGGTATGGGCTGGGGCATCGGTCGACGGTGACGATGTTTGCGATTGGTCTAGGAATGGAGAAGGGAGCCAACCATTGGCAACAAGCTGCAGCGGAGTCGGCGCCCGTTGATGAGCTGACTGTGCAATCGGTGGCCGTGCAGCTTGAAGTTGCTGTTGCAACAAGTTCACCTGCTGGAGCAAGAACATCGGGTTGATATGCGATCCGGGTGGAAGACTTAGCAAAGTCTGTAGCGTCTCTGCCGGATTTTGCGAAGCTTGACTACTCCATGCTCCAGAAGGGCTGCTCGTAGCTGGCGGACGAATATCGGAGCCAACCTGGTTGTATTGCGACGAATTCTGTGCCGAGAAGGACCTAGTATCGCCTACTTCAGAGGCCACAAGAGGCGAGGATGGAGCTGGCACCGTAAAGCCTGGAGATGCTTGTTGTGCGAGGGGTGGTGGGCCGCGACTGTTCGCCCTGAAGTTGCCTTGACCGCGGTTTCGACGGTGATCATTGTTCTGGTTTCGTCCATACGGGGAGCCACGAGCACGGTCTCGAGATCCGCGACCACGACCACCACGACCACGATCCTGCCCTCTAAAATTGCCACGACCACGCCCTCGACCACCGCGGTGCGGGCTCCACGTTTCAGTTGGCTCGCTGAATGGTGTCATGTTGTGGAGATTGTCCGGTCTCGAGAGCTTGTGGTACATTTGGTCATCCTCTTCATCATCGTAGTTAATCTGTGTCTGACCGCCAGGCTGTGGAACGCTGTCTGGATGACCTTTTCGCTTCAGGAGCGTTGGTTGACCTTCCGTACTGACGGGATCACGTCGAGTGTCTCTTTGGGCCCGTTTGGCTTGTTTCATGTTGCGCTTATATTCAGCTTCCTTCTCGTCGTCAGAGAATTCCATTTCGTCTGCTTCTTCGTCGTCCATATTGGAAGCATCGGTGAACTTCATTCCCTGCAACGGCTTTGTGAAAAGAGTCTTCGAGTGCTCCTCCACATAGTAGATAGGCGTCTCTTCGGTAATACCCAGCATTCCCACTTCTTTGGGATCTGCAAAGCCCACAGTGTATCGCGGCTCTCCGACTCGACTGAGGGTATCCATGACGGCTCCAATGACAGTTCGATCTTCTAAGCAAAGCGCAGACCCATATTCGAGAACCTGATAGTCACCGGCGGTGTCGGCTTTGATTACGATAATGCCCTTGATGATGTTTTCGACGGTTCCAAGTCTAGTGATTTTCATGTTGGGAGTAATTGTGATTTCTGGTTTTGGAGGAATGACTTCGTCGTGTTCGTTGGCGGTCCGGAGCGGGCCAGATTGAGGAGCTCCACCATCTTCATCCGCATCCGCGATGTCTCGCATGAGTATTTTTGCTTGTTCTTGAGCGTCCAGCAGTTCGTATTCTTCCTCGCTCTCCTTATCACTGTCATCGTCCGAAGGCGACTCCGACGAAGCATCGGAGGACTCGGCGTCGGATGAATCAAATCGCCACTCTGCGCCCTTGTCTCCTCTGCTTGCTTTCGCGGCTGCTAGGAACTCTTCGCCTCGCTCAGGTTTGGCTGCCGGCACTTCAGGGCTCGGTTCGATCGGAAGGTGGTTACCGATGTCGTCATTTTGGACCTCGTCGTCCGCCGCAAACGGATCATACTCATCGTTCTCACTGATCTCTCCTTCTTCAGCTTCTTCGAAGTTCACAGATTGCATTATAACATTCCTGGGAGTCTCAGTGGCTTGTTGCTCCTTCTCTTTCTCTCGCCCGAGCAAGCTTGCCTTCATTTCTTCGATACGTTGAGCTAGCTTACGACGGCTTTCCGGTGAGAACGCAGGGCGGGAAGCATGCTCATAGCCAGCGTGATCTTCTTGAGATATATTCGATCCATCAGCCTGCGCCTTAGCCGTCGCATGGCTTTCAACTGGTGGTGGACAGATTATTGAGGGTTGGTTCGCAGGGACATCTTCGCCATAGAGGTCTGCATCGTCATCATCATCGATATATACGTCTTCATTTGCGGGATCGCCGGGCATAGTTTGTTCATGGCCGTTTAGCGGACTTGCAGCTTTCGTTGCGGGTTGAACTGTATTTGGTTCTCCGACGCCTGAAACGATCTCCGTTAGTGACAAGATGATCCAATCGTTGCTGACAAGTAAGGCTGACCATGCTGTTGCTCAGCAGACACGGCATTCTCTTCTGGCTCGGAATCCCAAAAGTCAGACACGTCGTCGAATTGCTCGCCGTGAACTGCGTCGACAGCGGTGGACGACTGCGCTAGCTTGACACGCTTCGAAGGCGGCTGCTCAAGATCATCCATGGCGCACCTGGGCTGAGTGTTAGTCTCGATAGGCGTTTCCCCGAATGGGAGTGAGTTGGAATACCTACAGCTCACAGGTGGGTGAGGTTGTTGAGTTTAAAATCACTCTTCTGAACGAGCTGCTTTCTTTTTACTAGACGCCAAGCCTCAAAGGCGCAGCGCGCTGCGTGCTGTGTGCTGTGTGCTGCACAGGCTGCAGGGATCAAGGCCGCAAGGCGCCACGACGCGCCTCCCCGCAGCCTTGTATTGAATTTATGCGATTGCTCGACCTCTTATTTTCACTGCTTAGCTCAGGAGATCAAGATTCACCATTGTTCCTTTCATCAGCTTCACAATGGCCCCAAAGAAAGCCACTGGGATGCAGAGAGCGAGTCCACCTCCCAGAACAGGTCCTTCGTCTTCGAGGCCACAACCAGGGTATGGGAACTCCAAAAGTAGCTCAAGCTGGCCCCTAACCGTCCAACTCCAGGCCGAAGAAACAGAACAAAGCCAGCACCCTCGAGCCCATCATAGCATTCTACATTATCCTATTCGCTCGCCTTATAGCCGCATTCTATTCGCCGATACAAGATTGCGATGAGGTCTTCAACTACTGGGAGCCGTCCCATTATCTCAATCACGGCTACGGATTGGAGACTTGGGAATACTCTCCGGTGTATGCTATTCGAAGCTGGACATACGTGGGCCTACATTCTACCATCATAGTCCTCGCCCGTCTGTTTCTCTTTGTGAGAAGCAAGACGGTGGAATTCTACCTATTGAGAGTAGTGCTCGCCCTAGTTAGCGCCGCCTGCGAGACGAAGCTGTACTCTACCATCGGGCGAGTTCTCAATCCCAGGATTGCTTTGATATTCCTAATTATCATGGCAACAAGCACGGGAATGTTCCACGCTTCGGTATCGTACCTACCGTCCAGCTTCGCCATGTATATGACAATGCTTGGCACAGCTGCTTTCATGGATTGGCAAGGAGGGCTGCGTACTGCCCAAGGTATCATGTGGTTTGGAATTGGAGCAGTACTTGGATGGCCGTTTGCTGGAGCACTCGTCATTCCGTTTATTATCGAAGAGCTAATACTAGCTTCCGTGACCGAATCAGGCATCGAGTGTACCAGACGCATTGTTGACGGCTTCGTCAGGTCACTGATTGTGCTGGTATGACCTAGACCGTGCTACTCGATCTTACTTTCTCTTTACTAATATGATAATTTGCGTAGGGCTTGCAATTCTTCATCGACCTATTCTTTTACCGCCGTATCGCCGTCGTTCCATGGAACATCATACGGTACAACATATTCAGCTCTAAGGGCCCAGATCTCTACGGCATAGAACCATGGGATTACTACTTCAAGAATCTCTTCCTGAACTTCAACCTCTGGACTTTTCTTGCTCTCATTGCTCTGCCCATCCTTCAATGGCAGAATTTCGTCCGCCACCAGCCTGCAACACGGCAATCGATCCTCCGCAACGCAACGTTTGTCTCTCCCTTCTATCTTTGGCTGGTCATCTTCTCGACTCAGCCGCATAAGGAAGAGAGATTCATGTACCCCATCTATCCGCTCCTGGCTCTCAATGCCGCAATATCTCTGCACGTAATAGTAACCTATCTCAGCTCCAACAATCCACGCGACCTAATCTCCAAGATACCCAGTCGGCTACGCATGGCGGCAATAGTGTTGTTCGTCATATTCACCTTGGATCTCGCATTTCTGCGCACCTATGGCATTGTCTCTGGTTACCGCGCTCCATTGGAAATTTACAGCCCGCTAACGGAAGCTGGTGTTGCACGCCCTGGAGACAACGTCTGCCTTGGAAAGGAGTGGTACCGATTTCCATCCTCGTATCACCTTGCCAACGGGACGAAAGCGAAGTTCATTAGGTCAGAGTTCAATGGCCTCCTTCCCGGCGAGTTCTCAGAGGCGCAGATCGGATTCGGCTTCTTTCCTGGCGCGTGGCTAGAGCCGCCAGGAATGAACGATGAGAACAAGGAGGATATGGGAAAATATGTATGTAATACCTTCACACTTTTAAGAGTGGTGCGCTAACTTGCTGTCCAGACTGATATTCAGTACTGCCAATTCCTCGTAGACACATACCTTCCGTCACACCAAACCAGCAAGCTAGAACCGAATTACGTCTTAGATGATGACACATGGGAGAAGCTGAAATGCGTGCCGTTTTTGGATGGAGGTGCCACGAGTATGATCGGACGAGCTTTGTGGTTGCCGGAGCTTTGGACACCGGAGAGGTTCGAGAGAAAATGGGGGGAATATTGCCTATTGAAGAGAAGAAAAATACTGTAGTATTGTGCATAATAGATTGTTGTAACTATATAGATCACCGGCGAGGGTAGATTTCCGAAGTCGCGATGGCGTTTGGCTAAGTACTAGTGTTAATATCTTTCGAATACTAATGTATTTAAACATGAACAAAGATGCAGAGGACAAATCGCTTCAACACTACAGATTAACACTCTTATCAGCTTTCTCCGAAGTCATCCTAGCGGTCTTAAAAGGTCCTTCAATCCAGTAGTTGCGTTAATCAATGACGCATCAAGAGCAAAATCTGTTTTAGAATCTCGGGCGGTAGATTCACTAGGTCTCGAGGATATGATTTTGTATCCATGTTACTCGAGTGCGAGATTTGACAATGCTCAAGGCGGGTCTTGAAGAAAGGGTAGCATTTGACATGTTGGATGATCTTGATGTGGAGATGCAAAGCTTCAGAATAACCGAGTGGTCGTTCGGGGTGGGCAGAAAACAGAAGCAACGCCACTTTGGCTATAGTCGTAACACAGGACTCGGCAATAGCTAAGTTTACATCAATTGACTTTCTTTCTTCTTTACATCGCAATTGAGAAGGATGACGCTAGATGAGAATTAAGTGAACGTGATATGGGACAGTCGAAATTCGCGAGAATGTTAAGGTCGTCGGGGTTGACTTGCCTATTAAGGGTAACCAACACCCTTCTCGAATGGCGTCAATCTCTCGCGCGCTAGAATGGCCAGAGTGAAAGTCAAGTTCCCCAATCCACAATGGGCTTCCCACATGCAGGGAACCTTATCAGCGTGCAGAGAGAGCTGGATTTACTTCGAGAAACTCGAATAAAGCGGTGTCGTTACCCATCGAAATGCTAGCAGGAAATAGCCCGCTACTCCTCCCATTTCCAAACTTGGCTCGAACTACCTGTTCACCAGGAGATTAAATATCTAAAGAGCATGGATGAAATTAAGGATCTAGTCACGAGAGCGTGCAGCCATCCAAACGTTAAAAGCGTTGCGCATCAGATCTCTCAGTGGTTCCATGCCAACGCAAAGACGTCAATATACGCTCTATTGGCAGCCATTACCATCCTTTGGGCACTCTTCGCGCTCTACAGTCGCTTCAAGCCTCGCAATGTACTCTCTCGATCGAGGTCCCCTGACCTCGAGAAGCCGCAACCCGTTCGAACTGATAGCGGCAACGGCTTCAAGTCCAAGTTCGCCATGGAAAAACCTGGAGGTGCTGTTCCTTAAGTTCTTCTCCTCGGTCTTCCGTCTAACTGACTTCACACAGAATGGAAACCCTCGGATTTCAAGCGTCCAGCAGCACCAGCCTACCCCAACTGGTCCGTAACCGAAACTAAACCTCTCCCATACCGACCTTTTCGACCAAAGTATTATGTAACCATGGGTCTCCGCTGCATGGAATGGGACGAGTGGATCGAGCTTGACAATCACTACATGAAATACCACGACATCAAGGCCCGTCGCATAACCGAGCGCGGAGATAAGTGTTGCAGAACTGCACCTGAAGCATTTGATGGCGCCGTCGAACTAGTCGAAGAGTTCTGCTCTTATCTTCCGGAGCGATATCCGAGCTTGTACAAAAAGACCGATGTAGGAATGGACAATATCGTCACCGGGGAGAGTTTCAACATTGTAGAAAGGCCGCTGAAAGAAGATCCGATGCAAATGGCTGCGCGTATGGTGCAAGATGATCTCGCCATCATGTTCGAGAAGGAGGATGGTCAGTACTACCTTCTCGCCGGTGCGATTCTGCTGGCCGGATTCTGGAGGTTGGAGGACAAGTTCAGGATGCCGCTCAGTGAGATACACACAAGTGGTGACGTGCCACAGTTCAAGGAAAGGCTCGAGAAAGGGATGATGAATTTCTTCAGAAGATTGAAGCCTGAAGCACCAATGCTCAGAAACAACTACTTCATCCAAGTGGATGACGATCTTGCATGGAGCTACTCCATCGGAGATGAAAATGGAGCGGGTGTGAACTGGAATACCGCTGAGAAGAACCGAGCTGTGGAACACCACCATTTCAGGAGTGAGAGACAAAGTCTCAGAAGGTATGGCATTTCTTGATATCTCCGTGCCAGCACATTTTAACGCGGAGCAGATTACCTCGATCAGGTGGTGTAGTCTTTACCATCCGCACATACTTTCACCCCATAACAGAAATTTGTCAGGAGCCGTACGTACCTGGTCGTCTTGCTTCTGCGGTGCGGAGTTGGTCGGATGATGTTTCAACCTACCGCGGTCGCGCCCAATTCCAGGAAGTGCTACTGGAGTATTTGGACGAGAAGCATGAGCAGCAGTTGGCGAATGGGCTTGAGCCCGATAAGGAAGACGACCATCACCAATATCCCTATTGAGTGATCTGTTTGCTCAAGGATTTACTTCTCAACCCCCTTGACAGCATCAGCTGGGGATGGAGGAATGGTACGAAGAGAGGTTTGCGATTTTCGCGCAAGAGATATGGTACGATACATTTTTGTTTGAAACAGCGAGAAGTGGAACTAATACCCACCGACACGACTTTGAAGCCGTTACATCTTGTTTCCATAGCAAACAAAACAGTCAGTAGAGAAGCGTAGACAAGACAAGAGAGTTTGTCTAAAGTCATGAAAGTTTTATCGTAGACACAAAATTTTCAATTCATGCCTAAGGCAATAGTACCAACCGCATGTACGGCAGAATATCCGTCCATTTCAGTGAGCATACATCCATCGGCTTGTCCAGCTCCGCAATGTGAGCGCCGGAAACATGGTGCTCTCGTTCATATTGATACAGAATCGCCAGTATGTTAGCGAAGAAGATACAAGCACACAATCACCGATTAACTACTTCAAGGGGCAAAACGCGACTGGCGAAGTGGTACGCACCATACACAGTAAGTTCGCACATGTCTAATTATCGCCTTGCAGACCGCTAACAAGAGAAGGATGAGGATAAAGTCAAACTAAAGGGCGAGGTACGCTCTCTGTCACCTCCTTCGGATTCCTTCACCTCCAAGTCACTCTAACTAGTGGCCCAGGTCCACCGTCTAATCGCGCCCCGAGACCAGAAACACCAATCCAACTTTGTGGAGTTCCGGCAAACGTCCAAGATCGTGTATCGCCGTTACGCAGGTCTCTTTTTCTGCGCCTGTGTTGATACAAATGATAACGAACTCGCTTACCTCGAAGCGATCCACTTTTTCGTGGAGGTGCTTGATGCTTTCTTCGGCAACGTGTGTGAATTAGACTTGGTGTTCAACTTTTACAAAGTGTATGCGATTCTGGACGAGGTCTTTCTTGCGGGAGAGATTGAAGAGACGAGCAGGAGCGTAGTGTTGACGAGGCTGGAGCATCTAGATAAGCTAGATTGATGGGCAGATGTTCATGGACAAACATAATGCATTAATCGGCGTTCTAAGGGATAAATGAGGAGGGTATACTGAAATACATCTATATTTCCCTTGACCGTATTCAATCTGCGTTTGAGAAATACCAGGTTCAGTGTAACACCATCCCGTTTTCGCCAATAACTCCTCTTTATGCGGTATTTAGCAATGATGTCAAGCACTAGCCGGCTTCAATCCAAACTCTTCTGGCTTAAACCACTCCTGCAATAATTCCTGAAGTATGCCATCCGCCTTCTGCTTTGCATACTCCATGTTCCCTGCTTGACCCTCGATGTAGAACTTGATCTTGGGTTCCGTTCCTGAGCCTCTTACTGTGAAACGAACGTGATTTTCAACTTCACACGTGATCATCTGACTGCTCTCATCAACCGGTAAATTTGGCTTATGGTCATCAGTATCCGATTGCCAGCCTTTGGTTAGATCCCTCCATTTCAATACCCTCTTGCCGCCTAGTGTTTGGGGGAATGGTGATCCTAGAGAGCGAACATGCTCAAAAACCTTCGTTGTGACGTCCGTCGACGGACTGATAAGATATGTGTTCGCATCTCCAAAGTATCCATAGCGCTTATATAGGTCTTGAAGCTTATCCCAGGGCGATAGGTTTTGTTGTCTCCATCGTGAGCAAGCAGCAAGGAACACAGCAGCCGCTGCAATGGAGTCTTTGTCTTTGACAACACCTGGAATCATATATCCAATAGCTTCTTCGAATGCGAATCTAGTATCAAAACCCTGAGTGTCAACATCAAGTCCAATATTACCCATCCACTTAAACCCTGTGAGCGTTTCGACATGTTTGAAGCCTTCTTCTTCTGCCATAACAGCGAGCATGCGACTTGATACTGTCGACGACAGCATAGCGAGATGCTCCCGCCGGCCAGTAAACGTTTCCATGATGTGCGATGCCAGCAGGATACCGATCTGGTTGCCGCTGAACTGCTTCCATTCTCCCGTGGGCAGCTTCTGCGCAACAGCTAGCCGGTCGGCGTCAGGATCAGACGCCAATACTAGACTCAGGTTGTTCTTGTCCGCGGTAGCTATTGCAACATCCAGAGCTCCTTTTTCTTCGGGATTTGGGAACTTGACCGTAGGAAAGTTAGGATCTGGCTCAGCTTGCTCCTCGACGACTATCATCTGTTGTTCGATTCCCAGTGCTTTAACCGCCGACTGCATATACCGCAGGCCAACTCCATGCATAGCTGTATATGCGAATTTGGGCACGGCGCTGCTTTCCGGTGACTGCAGTAAGCCTTTAGGATCCGCCGCAGCAACGATGGCGTTGAAATAGGCATGCTCGACAAATCCAAAAGATCCTTCTACGCGCATGCTTCTCTCCACAGCTTTTGCATCCCAACTGTCTTTCAGTGGCTCAAGGTTGGCCTCAATTGAGGCCGCTATGCCTTTATCATGCGGTGTTATGATTTGTGCACCACTTTCCCAATAGACCTTATAGCCGTTGTCGTCTTTCGGGTTGTGAGAAGCGGTGATCATTACGCCGGCTGCAGCACGAAGATGTCGCACCCCAAATGGAACCAGTGGTGTAGAGACCTGTGGTTCAAGCCACCAAACCCTGATCCCTTTAGCAATAAAGGACGCTGCAGTCAGTTTCGCAAACTTTTCGCTATCATGTCGTGCGTCTCTCCCAATGACTACTCCGCGGTGCTTTGTTTCCGCCACATTCGATAGCAAGTATTCTGCAAGTCCTTGCGAAGCTTGAATGACTGTCACGGCATTCATTCGTCCGAAGCCGGCTTCCATACGTGCTCTTAGGCCCGCTGTGCCAAACGCTATGCGTTGACGTAGTCGCTGCTCAAGTTCATCTTTCTTGCCTGCATGTAGTAGACGGTATATCTGATCGCGAGTTTCGACATCTTGGTCTATTCGGATCCACTCTTTCGCAAGTTCAGAGATGTCTTCGTTCATGTTGTCTACCCGAGCCTTCCTTGCTTTTGATTGCTTCTCCGGACAAAATACTTTGAAAGGAACTTTTTTTGGGAACGAATTGTAGAGCTTTGGAATTTGAACACCCCGCAGATTGCTCTCACAAACACTAAAGAGCCTCCTTAAAAGCTTTTCCAAGTTTCGAGCATTTACCAAGCGACCGACATGCCGACAAAACTTGACTTGGCAATCATTTCCTGAGAACTCGGAAAGTCATCCGACCGTTGGTGTTGAGTGACCAAAACAACGCCACAGAACGCGAACAGACGATCATCTCGCCATATCTCTTCGCTCAGAGATATACATGAAATTCCGATATTATCTTTCTGCCGTAATCGGAGTAAGCGGCAAAATACGTTGAATTACAGTTTTCTATAAGCGATCGAACCCCACCGACTTTTCGTATGTCAAAGTCGGCAAACCGCTTCCCCACCGCAGGATAACGGCGATACACAACGGGAGAGGCCTCTTTTCAACTCCAACTAGCTCTGATCTCGCTGAAAGTACGGCAAAGAGCTTCATTGTACATAGCATACTCCGCACGGCATACCGCATTACTCTTTGATATGATTAGAGGGAATTGTCGTTATATGCTGGTGCGAGACTCGGTATGTTTGAACCTGCGTGCTAAATGTGGGGCTATCCGCGAGGGCCAGGATGCTACTTTCGACCTCAAGCAAGTACCGTGCAAAGTCTAACTTCTCCCCTCTCACCTACAGCTGCCCTTAATGAGTGCTGCTAAAAGATTGTCCCTTGTTTGTCATCATGTCGTCCACCAAAAGTTCTTCAAGGAGCTCTGATAAAGCCTTGAAAGTCATATCTAGGCATGAAATCGAAGCTCAGATTGCAGATGGACGACACATAATTATTGTCAATGGAATGGTCCTGAAGGTTGACCCATGGCTCCCATACCATCCAGGTGGAGACAAAGCCATCAAACACATGGTCGGCCGGGACGCGACTGATGAGGTGAATGCGTATGTTTGCTCTCCCTTCGTAAAGTGTCACCCGTTGACCATGCACCTCACAGGCTTCATTCCCCTGAGGCACGAGCTCGCATGAATAAATACGTTATCGGTCGTATAGAAGGGAGGTGGACGAACTTTGTACCGCCGATCCAAGGCGGGAAATTCAGAAGACGTGAAGAGTTGGAGTGCCAGCCAAGCACCGAAGACGATAAGCCCTCTGCGAAACCATATGACTCTAGTACGGAGCAATCTCCTGCACCATCGCCGGTTTTCGACGCTGCAGAGCCTCGCACATCAGCAAGACGAAGGGTAAATGGAGCCAGCTCAGTATCCCGCTCCTCATCCGCAACGACAATCTCGTCAGTTGACATAGATACGGCTCCAAAAATGTCACATTTCGACATCCGTACGAGAGAAGAGCTGGACCTAGATATTTCCACTTATCCGTCTCTTGATCCTGCGACGCAGGATAGCATTGTGGAGAAATATCACGCTCTCGGCGACCGCATAAGGGCAGAAGGCCTCTATCAGTGCAACTATCTCGACTACGGTCGAGAATGTTGTCGCTACTCATTGCTCTTCGCTGGATTCGTATACTTCCTTCGAATCGAATGGTACATTCTTAGTGCCGCGTGTCTTGGGCTTTTCTGGCACCAACTTACTTTCACCGCCCACGATGCCGGCCACATGGGCATTACACACTCTTTCACGATCGACACGCTTATTGGCATCTTCGTCGCAGATTTTCTAGGTGGCCTCAGCATCGGTTGGTGGAAACGCAACCACAATGTCCACCACATCGTTACGAACTCACCTGAACACGATCCAGACATTCAGCACTTACCATTCTTCGCCATCTCCCACCGCTTCCTGGAATCTCTGACCTCAACCTACTACGATCGCGTGATGGCCTACGATCCCGTGGCCAAAACTGTGGTTCAGATCCAAAACTTGCTCTACTATCCCATCCTGTCACTAGGCCGCTTCAATTTGTATCGCCTTTCTTGGGAATATCTCCTCCTTGGCCAGGCTCCTCGCAAAGGCCCAGCATGGTGGACAGCGTACGTCGAAATCACCGCTCAATGTCTATTCTGGTATTGGTTCGGTTACATCGTGCTTTATCAGTCGGTACTTGGTGGCTGGAACCGTTTTGCTTTTCTCATGGTGAGTCATATCACAGCGGCACCGGTGCACGTCCAAATCGTGTTGAGCCACTTTGCAATGTCGACATCGGACTTAGGTGCCGAGGAGACTTTCCCGCAGAAGATGCTAAGGACCACAATGGATGTTGACTGCCCAGAATGGTTGGATTGGGTACATGGTGGTTTGCAGTTCCAGGTTGTGCATCATCTCTTCCCGAGAGTGCCGCGACACAACCTCAGGAAAGCTCAGAAACTAGTCATTGAATATTGTGAAGAAGTTAAGATACCATATGCAATCTACGGTTGGGTAGATGGCAACATGCGCGTCATTTCAAGACTTGAAGAAGTCGCTAGACAAGCAAAGATTTTGGCACAGTGTCAGAAGAGTATGGCCAGGAATGGCGATCTTGGCTTGCATTGATGAAGGACATGCTTCATATCAGATCTGGTTAGAGTGGTGACTAGCGATTCAGCGGAATAGTGGCTACCTTGAGCGTATCTATTAGATATTATAATACCTTTAGGAGTCAATACCTAGCCCAAGTCTCTCGTTAAGATTCATACAAATCCACAAGCTACCGCGTTAACAGCATTAGGAAACCTTATTCAAGAATCACATCTTCAACAACGACCGTAGACAGTTGAGAAGCTGGCAGGTGCTTCGTTTGCCCACGATTGCACGCAAACCCGGTATTTCATGCTCCGAAATGTTCCTACATAGTCACGTAGGCATCGATCATACCACATTGGGCTGCGATGTTGGGGCTATGTGCATCTGTTGTTCAGCTGTCGGTTTTAGGTACCAGCATCTTGATGCTGCAATCAATGT